>Ga0075343_1000016_pt1 | contig 43669 bp, 40 predicted proteins | sample RushOxbow_ThreeS_2_FD_120072 | JGI IMG/M metagenome (GOLD analysis project Ga0075343, IMG submission 120072) | Natural and restored wetland microbial communities from the San Francisco Bay, California, USA, that impact long-term carbon... | ecosystem: Environmental > Terrestrial > Soil >...
AGCCGGCGCCGCCTGGGCGGCCGAGGCCTTCCCCTTATTTTTAGGAGTGCAGATCAAATGATGTCGAAAACCGAACTCATTCAGACCATTGCCGACGACGTCGAGCTGACGAAGAAGGACGTGAAGGCCGTTCTCGAGTCGCTGGCGACGCACGGCTACAAAGAGATGAAGAAGACCGGCGAGTTCATACTGCCCGGCTTCGCCAAATTCGTGGTCGTCAAGAAGCCGGCCACCAAGGAGCGCAAGGGGATAAACCCCTTCACCAAGGAGCCGACCGTGTTCAAGGCGAAGCCCGCCCGCAAGGTGCTGAAGGTGCGCCCGGTGAAGGCCGCCAAGGACGCCGTCTAGACGCCTCTGAAAAAAGCGCGCCGCCCCCTCAGGCGGCGCGGCCTCGTCTTCTTGATCGTCAGAGCTAGTTAATCGTCAGCGCTTGGCGAAGTATCCGGCCGCGGCACCCGCGATGGCCGGGAAGAGACCGAGGTGCCAGGCAAGCTTGTCCGCCCTCAATTTGCTCAAAAGAAATCCGGCGCCGGCCGCGATGGCGATTGCGGCGAGCGGGTTGCGGAGGGTGCTTGCCTCGATCTGGGCCACGGTCTCGGCCAGGACGTCCTTGTCAGACGACTGGAATTGCCGCGGGCTGCGCGGGTCGGAATCGTTTGCGGGCATTGAAATTTTCCTTGTCCAATTCGAACGTGTGTCCGAACAACGCCCGTTGCGTGCCGGACGTTCCCTCCCGCGTTGCGCCTAGCATCCTTCGTTATGGCCGGAACTAGGACGCTGCCCCCTCGCGGAGCGGCGCCTTTGCCGCTTCGGGCTCGGCGAGCGTGGCATCGACCGTGTCGCGATAGCCGTGGCGGTCGATGAAGGGCTTCAGCCGGTCTGCGATCTTCTTGGCGATGGGCTTGGGCAGCCGGTAGGACGACACGCGGTGGTCCGATCGGTCGGTGAGGATGGCGCGCATCGGCCCTTCGGCCTCGTCGAACTTTTCGATGCCGAGCTGCTGGTAGATGCCGCGCATCGACCCGATCGGATCTTTCACCAGATCCTCGTAGCGGATCTCGACCAGGTTCTGTTCCGGGATCAGGTGCCGGTCCTTCTCGTAGGCTTCCGTGAAGCGCTGGAAGGTGTCGAGCACGTAATCGTCGAGCCAGTCCTCGAGCTGAGGCGGATTGTGCAGTCCTTGCGTCGAATAGAGCGCGCGCCACAGCTTCACCGTCGAGGGAAACACGTCGAGCGGATTGCGCGAGATGAACACCCAGCGCGCGTCGGGAAACAGCTTGGTCAGCACTTTGAGCCGCGCGGCATTGGCCGGCGTCTTCATCACCAGGCGCTTGTTATGCTTCAGCATGAGCCGGCGGTAGAACCACATGAACTTGTCGGCCCAGCTCTTCACCTTCTTCTCCGGAAGTCCCTCGAGATCGAGATACTCCGTGTCGACGGGACCCATGCGCGGCCAGGCCATGGTGTTGTAGGGTGAGCCCTCGCCCAGCATGATCATGGCGAACTCTTCCTCCTGCGGCCGGTCGAAGCCGACCGGCACGTCGTCTTGAGGACGGCGCTTGGGCAACAGCACCTTGAACACGTGGTCGAACCGGCCTTCGGTCAGCAGGAAGTGGTGCGGGAAGAAGCACTCATAGGTCGTCGGATAGGCAAGGTTCGGGTCCTCGGAGAAGAGGTCGTGCAGGAGCGTGGTGCCGCTGCGCCAATGGCCCACGACGAAGATTGGCGGCGTGTCCAGCGGCAATGCTCCGGCTTTGCGCTTGTAGAGCGCTTCCGAGATCCAGGTGAGCGGCGTGTTCCACGGCACCCAGATGAAGAGCGCCAGCGTGTCCGGGATGCAGTTCAGCGTGAAGGAGAAGCGGCCCCGCCAGAACAGACGCATCAGCGTCATGAAGCGCATGCCGAACCAGACATAAAGCAGCCGCCCGCCATAGCGCTCGATGGTGAGCCACGGCAGTTTCGGCTTCTTGCGCCGTCGGCGTTGCGGCTCGCCGTCCTCTTCGGCAGGCATGACCTCGTAGTCGGGCACGCGTCAGTCTCCTGTCGGGCTGGATTTCGCGCTCCGCCTTAGACGCGATCGGCGCGCAAGGGAAGCCCCAAAGGGCCGCAGGCCGGCTTTCGCCGGGGACGCACCTAGCCTTCCAGCGCCGACTTCACCGCCGCCGCAAGCTGCTTCAGATCGAAGGGCTTTTGCAGGAACATGAACTGCTCGTTCTCGGTCAGGTTGCGGCGGAAGGCGTCTTCCGCATAGCCGGACATGAAGATGATCTTGAGGTCCGGGTGGTCGCGCCGCAGCTCCTTCATCAAGGTTGGGCCGTCCATTTCGGGCATCACCACATCGCTGACGACGAGATCGACCTCGCCGTCATGGCCCTCGAAGACCTCGAGCGCTTCGGCGCCGGTCGAGGCTTCCAGCACGTGATAGCCGCGCGTGCCGAGCGCCCGGGCGGCGAAGCTCCTGACCGCGTCCTCGTCCTCGACGAGCAGCACGGTGCCGCGCCCGGTCAAGTCCTTGGGCTTCTCGGGCTTGCGTTCGGCCTTCGCGGGCTCCGGCTCGGTTTCGGCCTCGGCGGCATCCTCGGCGTAGCGCGGCAGGTAGACGCGCATGACGGTGCCCTCGCCCTCCTCGCTCTCGGCGAAGATGTAGCCGCCCGTCTGCTTGATGATGCCGTAGACGGTGGAAAGGCCGAGCCCGGTGCCGCGGCCGATCTCCTTCGTGGAGAAAAACGGCTCGAAGATCTTCTGCTTCACCTCATCGCTCATGCCCGTGCCAGTGTCGCGCACCTCGATCGTCACGTACTCGCCGGGCGGGATGTGGCTTAAGCCCAGCTCGCGGGACTCGGGCTCGCTCACATTGGCGGTGCGGATGGCGAGCTTGCCGCCGCCGGGCATGGCGTCGCGCGCGTTCACGGCGAGATTGATGACGACCTGCTCGAATTGATGAAGGTCGGCCTTGACGGGCCACAGATCGCTGGCCTGATCGAGGCTGAGCTCGACATTCTCGCCGAGCAGGCGTCCGAGCAGGATCGAAAGCTCCGACAGAACGTCGCCGAGCTGAAGCACTTGCGGACGCAAGGTCTGCTGACGGGAGAAGGCAAGCAGCTGGCGCACGAGCCCTGCGGCCCGGTTCGCGTTCTGCTTGATGTTCATGATGTCCTGAAACGCGGGATCGGTGGGACGGTGGTTCAGCAGCAGGAAATCGGAGAAGCCGATGATCGCCGTCAGCATATTGTTGAAGTCGTGAGCGATGCCGCCGGCGAGCTGACCTACCGCTTGCATCTTCTGGCTCTGCGCGATCTGCATTTCCAGCGCGCGCTGCTCGGTGGTGTCGATGGCGTAGGCGATGGCCGCCTCGCCGTCGCCCAAAGTGTGCTCGATCGGACTGAGATAAAGCCGGCCGCTGCGCTCCTTGGTTCCGCTGAAGGTCACGTCCACCGGCTCGATCACGCCCTGGCCCGCGGTCGCCGCCTCGAGCGCCTTGCGCAGCGCCTGATGGTCCGCGGGTTCGACGAAGCGCTCCAAGGGCCTCTTGTCGCCGCCGTCGGTCTCGGCGTCCGCGCCAAACATGCGCACGAAGGCGGCGTTGGTGGCGCTGACCATGCCCTCCGCGTCCACCGTGGCGATGGCAATGGGCGCGGCGTGGAACAGCCGTGCAAATCTCAGCTCCGCCGCGCCCGCCTCTTCCGCTTCGCCCGGTCCGCGGTTGAGGATGAGCACATGGGCGAGATGATGCCCCCGCGGCAGGCGATGCAGAATGCGCACCGGCATCGTCGTGCCGTCGGACTTGAGAAGATCGATGTCGAAATGCCGGATGCCGCCTTGGGTCTCGCCGCGGCCGGCGCCGGCGATCAGCGCCGCGTTGTCGTCGGACATGATCTTCCCGAGCGACAGCCGGCCGCTCGCCGCATCGGAGAGATCGAGTCTGAGCCACTGCGCCAGCGTGGCGTTGAGATATTCGATGCGGCCGTCTTCATCGGCGCTGAAAAATCCGGCCGGGGCATTGTCAAGATAATCGATCGCCGCCTGAACCTTGGCGAAGCTCGTCTCCTCGCGCGCCCGGTCCTGGGTGACCTCGTCGACTTGCCACACAGTCAGCGCGCCCTTGCGGCCCGAGGCCGGCTCCGGCGGCATGGGCTGCACGGAGATGCGGAACCAGCGCGGGGCGATGCCGCCTTCGTCCTCCACTTCGCCGGGCGGCGGCAGGCGGAACTCTTCTTTGAGCCGGCGGCCCTGCTGTGCGGCGCGGGCCAGCCGGAAAATCGCTTCGGCAAGATGCGGGTTGCCGCCAAAGGCGCGATCAGGCGCCGGCACGGCGGCCTCCGCGTCGAGCCCGAGCAATTCGCGATAAGACCGGTTGGCGTAGAGCACGCGCCCGCCCGCGTCGGCGATCAGAGCGCCTTGGGGCAGATTGTCGACGAAGGCCTTGGTCAGATCGTTCCGCGCGTGGCGCTGCCCGAAATAAAGAATGCCGACAGCGCCGGCGAACAGGCAGAACACGCCGACCACCGCGAGCCCGGCGAGGATCGCCAGCACGAACGGTTCGGCCATCTCGCGCGAGACCATGGCAAGGCCGACTGCGGCCACGGCCAGCGCCAGCGCCAGCGCCACCACGAGCCCGACGCTGCCGTCCCGCTCGGCACGGTCGGCGATGGGCTCCGCATAGCGCATAGGCGCATCAATATCTGTCATGTCTTGGGAAATTACCCGATTCGATTTGTCTTGACCGGAGATTGTCATGGGCGCGAGGTCCTGTCGCGGCTCAAGGAATCGCCTCCTGCGTGAGGGCCGGCGCTCAGGGTGCAGCGTCTCGCCTAAAGTGCTGTTAAGCTCGGCTTTCGTATGGAACCTTCCGGTATGGATTTCGACACCCTCATTCTCGGCGTCGCCACGCTTCTCTTCGTCGTCGCGCTCTTGGCGCTCCTGGTTTGGGCGTTCAGGACGTTTTTCGGCAAGGCGAGCTCGGCCGGGTTGCGCAAGGCCAGAGAGAAGCGGCTCGGCGTGATCGAGACTGTCGCGGTGGATTCAAAGCGCACGCTTTATCTCGTCCGCCGGGACGACGTGGAGCATCTGGTGATGATCGGAGGGCCCGTCGACGTGGTGGTGGAAACGGGAATCAAAGGGCGTCCGCATCCGCTCAATCCGCCCCATGACGACGTGATTATCGCCAAAACCGAGGCCCGGCCCCCGGCCGATTACGGCAATACCTAAGGTTTCTTCGTCGATTACAGTTGACTGTTGCCTTTATATCACTGCCGGTTTCGCTTGAGGTGAGCGGCCGGTTGCGGTACATAGTGAACACGGTCTTACGGTCGCCCTGATGGGCAGGTGGATGGAGTAACCGCCGGTAGTGCCAACCACCCGTATCGTAAGGACGCCGGCAGTTCCCTGCTAATGGTCCGACACCGACTGGCTTTGCCAGTCATGTCAGTCCCCCAAACACTTCCACTCCCCGCCCTCCAGCGGGGAGTTTTTTTGTCTGCGTTCGCCACGCATGGCGAAGCCCGGACCATGCGCTAAGCTCGGCCTATGATCGGTCGCCGTTCGGCAGTCCTTGCCTCCCTCGCCGCCTGCCTGGTCCCGGCCTTCACGGCCGACGCGCAAGGCGCGGACTCGATGCCGGAGGATTTCGTCTATCTCCGCGACGTCGACCCTTCCATTGAGCAGGACATGCGCTACTCGGGCCCGCACAATTTCACCGGGGCGCCGGTGCCGGGCTACGGCGCTGCCGAATGCGTGCTGGTGCGCCAGGCCGCCGAGGCGCTGAAGAAGGTTCAAGCGGCTCTCAAGCCGAAGAAGCTCTCCTTGCGGGTCTATGACTGTTATCGCCCGACGCAGGCCGTCGACTCGTTCGTGGCCTGGGCCAAAGCGCCCCCTGATCCGGCCGCGAAGGCCACGTGGTATCCGCGCCTCGACAAAGCTGCCCTGTTTCCCGATTACATCGCCACCCGCTCAGGCCATTCCCGGGGCGCCACGCTCGACGTGACCGTCACGCCAATCGGCGCCGCCGATCCGCCGCCGGACGGAAAGAGCTGCATCGCGCCTCAGGCTGCGCATGCACCGGACGGCAGCCTCGCCATGGGCACGACCTTCGATTGCTTCGACATCAAGGCCAATACGGACGCGCCCGGACTGACCTCGATTGAGATCGAGAACCGCGCTTTGCTCGGCGCGGCGATGAAAGCACAGGGCTTCGCGAACTATCCGTTCGAGTGGTGGCACTACACGCATCAGCCGGAGCCTTATCCGGACACATATTTCGACTTTCCGATCAGGCCGCGGCCAAGCGGCGTCAGCGAGTGAGCTTAAGCGGGCCACAGATCGTCGAGACGGCCGTGCCGGCGCGGCTCGACCGTCTGCGCTGGGGCCGGTTCCATACGCTCGTCGTCGTGGCGCTCGGCATCACCTGGGTTCTGGACGGTCTCGAGGTGACGCTCGCCGGCGCCGTGGCGGGCGCGCTGAAAGAGAGTCCGGTCCTTCAGCTGAGCAACGCGGAGGTGGGGCTCGCCTCCAGCTTCTATCTGGCGGGGGCGGTGCTCGGCGCGCTCCTGTTCGGCTGGCTCACCGACAGATTAGGCCGCAAGCGTCTCTTCTTCATCACGCTTGCGGTCTATCTCGTGGCCACGGCGGCGACCGCGTTCTCGTGGAATTTTTGGAGCTTCGCTCTGTTCCGCTTTTTGACGGGCGCCGGTATCGGCGGCGAATACACGGCCATCGCCTCGACGATCCAGGAATTCGTGCCCGCGCGCTATCGCGGGCACACGGACCTTGTCATCAATGGCAGCTTCTGGATCGGGGCGGCCGCCGGCGCGGGCGGCTCCATCATCCTGCTCGACCCGTCGGTGCTGCCGCCCGATCTCGGCTGGCGCGCGGCGTTCTTCATCGGCTCGATTCTGGGCTTGGGGATTCTGTTGCTGCGGTCCTGGATTCCGGAATCGCCGCGCTGGCTGATGACCCATGGCCGCGCCGACGAGGCACACGCGATCCTCGAGCGCATCGAGGATCACCATCGGGCGCGCGGCCATGTCATTCCGGATGAAGAGCCAGCGCTCTTCCGGCTCACATCGCGGCGGTTCACGCCGCTGCGCGAGGTTTGGCACACGCTGTTCCACGCCCATCGCCGGCGCACGCTGGTCGGCCTCACTCTGATGGTGGCGCAAGCTTTCTTCTACAACGCGATCTTCTTCACCTATGCGCTGGTGCTGACGGACTTCTACGGCATCGCGGCAAGCGACGTGGGCTGGTACCTGCTGCCCTTCGCCGCCGGAAATTTTCTCGGGCCGCTGCTGCTCGGGCGCCTGTTCGATACGGTGGGACGGCGCCCCATGATCGCCTTCACCTATGCGCTGTCGGGCGTGCTGCTGGCCCTGACCGGGGCGTTGTTCGCGGCCGGAGCGCTTTCGGCCACGATGCAGACCGTCTGCTGGACCGTGATCTTCTTCTTCGCTTCGGCCGCGGCGAGCTCCGCCTATCTCACCGTGAGCGAGACGTTTCCGCTCGAGATCCGCGCGCTGGCCATTGCCTTCTTCTATGCGGTGGGCACCGGCATTGGCGGCGTCGGCGCGCCGTTCCTGTTCGGGGCGCTGATCGACACCGGCTCGCGGATGAGCCTGTTCGCCGGCTATCTGCTCGGCGCCGGGCTCATGCTCGCTGCCGCCATCGTCGCCGCGCGCTACGGCGTCGCCGCCGAGCGCAAAGCGCTGGAGGACGTGGCGACGCCCTTATCGGCGGCCGATTGACTTATTCGTCGCGGTAGACGCGCTCGCGGCGCTCGTGACGTTCTTGCGCCTCGACACTCAAGGTGGCGATCGGCCGGGCATCGAGCCGCTTCAGGCTGATCGGCTCGCCGGTTTCCTCGCAATAGCCGTAGGTGCCGTCTTCGATGCGCATCAGCGCGGCGTCGATCTTGGCGATCAGCTTGCGCTGCCGGTCGCGGGCCCGGAGCTCGAGCGCACGCTCGCTCTCCGATGTGGCACGGTCGGCGATATCGGCATGCTGCTCGGAATCGTCCTGGAGATGCTGCAGCGTCTCCTTGGTCGAGCGGAGAATCTCCTCGCGCCAGATGAGCAGCTTGCGGCGGAAATAGGCCCGCTGCTGATCGCTCATGAACGGCTCATCTTCCGAGGGCCGATAATCTTCGGGGAGAGTTTTTTTCTTTGCAGTCGCCATGAGAGTCATGTCCGGACGTATCCATTCGTCGTTGGGCTCGTCATCTGCTCCCCATATCCGGCGCGCTCGGTCAGCGCCCCTGCCGGGCTGCCCCGTATTTACGGAAGCGAGTCGACAAGTCAAGACGGCACTCGGGGTTGACAAGAACACAAAGCGGTGTCCGGCGCGCAGTTGCGGAACCGTCATATTTGCTAGGCAGGTCCAGGACTTGCGCCGCACATTAGTTGTGCAGAGCACACGGGGAGAGGTACCACATGTTTCCTCGCCCTTTCTTCGCCCGCGCGGGCGCGCTATGAGGCGCCTGGCACGGGGGCATGACTGAAAAGGACCGGACTGAAGCGTGCCGCTCTCCACTTACACCTATGCCGCGGGCGACGCCGTCCGCAATATCGGCGATTTCGCCTCGGGCCTCGTCACGCCCACGGTGAGGCTCGGCGTGACCGGCCTCGCGCGCTCCGGCAAGACCGTGTTCATCACTGCGCTGGTGCACAACCTCATTGCCGGCGGGCGGCTGCCTTTTTTCGACGCGGCGGCGGAGGGACGTCTCTTGCGCGCCTATCTCGAGCCGCAACCCGACGAGATCGTGCCGCGTTTCGAATATGAGAAGCATCTCGCCGATCTCACCGCCGATCCGCCGACCTGGCCCGACAGCACACGGCGCATCAGCCAGCTCCGCCTCACGCTCGAATACGCCTCGACGAAGTTTTGGAAGCGGCAGATGGGGCGCGAGCGTCTGCATATCGACATCGTGGACTATCCCGGCGAATGGCTGCTTGACCTGCCCTTGCTGCAACTCGACTACGCGACCTGGTCGCGCGATGCGATCGCCCAGTCCCGCGCGGCGGACCGCAAGACCATCGCCAAAGACTGGCACAAGGCGCTTCAAGAAGCCGATCCCCACGCGGCGGCCGACGAAGCACGCTCCGCGACACTCTCGGACGTGTTCAAAGCCTATCTGCGTGCGGCGCGCACCGATCAATACGCCCTGTCCACGTTGCCGCCGGGACGCTTTTTGATGCCCGGCGATCTCGAAGGCTCGCCAGCGCTCACCTTCGCGCCGCTTGATGCCAAGGACGACACCAGCTTCGCGCGCGGTTCTCTTTGGTCGCTGATGGAGCGCCGTTACGAGGCCTATAAGAGCTACGTGGTGCGCCCGTTCTTTCGCGATCATTTCGCCCGGCTCGACCGGCAGATCGTGCTGATCGACGTGCTCGCCGCGCTGAACGGCGGTCCCGCCGCGGTGGCCGACCTCGAACGCGCCATGACCGAGATCTTGGAATGCTACCGCACAGGATCAAACAGCCTGTGGTCGAGCCTCTTCGCCCCGCGGATCGATCGCATCGTGCTTGCCGCGACCAAGGCCGATCATCTGCACCATGAAAGTCACGACCGGCTCGAAGCAATCTTGTCGCTGCTCACGGACAAGGCTTTGGAACGCGCGCGCTATGGCGGCGCGGACGTGAAGGTCCTGGCACTCGCGGCCGTGCGCGCCACCCGCGAGGGACAGGCCAAGCGCAACGGCGAGACGCTGCCCTGCATCGTCGGCTATCCACTTGCGGGCGAGACGATCGGCCGGCGCACTTTCGACGGCAACGAGCCCTTCGCCATCTTCCCGGGCGATCTGCCCGAAGACCCCAAGAAGGCCCTCGAAGGCTGGAAGACCGAGGACGGCGACATGCGCTTCGTACGCTTCCGTCCGCCGGACCCGCAACGCCTGCCTTCCGGCGGCTTCGCGCCGTTCCCAAATATCAGGCTCGACCGCGCCATCCAGGCCCTGATCGGAGACCGCCTCGCATGAACAGACCCACGCGCCGGAAGCCCGCTTCCTTCCGCGTCGAGGACGTCGAGGTCTTCGAGCCGCCGGAGGCGATGCCGGCCACCCTTCCCGTCGAGCCCACACCGCCCGCGCGCGTGCGCTCCATGCCCAATCTCGAGCGCGGCCTGCGCTGGGGCAGCATCCTCTTGAGCGCGCTCGGCGCCCTGGTCGGCCTTATCGCCTCGCTCTGGCTCTACGACTGGGTGCTTCAGCTTCTCGCCCGGGACGACTGGATCGGCTGGGCGGCGGTCGGCCTGCTCGGGCTCGTGATCCTGGCGCTGGTCATGATCATTCTGCGCGAGGCGGGCGGATTGCTGCGCCTTGGCCGTCTGGGAAAGATACGCCACGAAGCGGACAGCGCCGCGCGTCAGAACGACAAGGCGCTCGCGGTCGACGTGACGCGGCGCTTGAAGCGCTTCTATGCGGGACGCGAAGATCTCGCCTGGGGCTTGCAGCGTCTCGCCGAGCACGAGCACGACATCATGAATGCGGAGGAATTGCTGCGCCTCGACGAGCGCACGCTCATCGCCCAGCTCGATCCGGTGGCCCGCGCCATCGTGGCGTCGTCCGCCAAGCGCGTCTCGGTGGTGACCGCCGTCAGCCCGAACGCGGTCATCGACATGCTGTTCGTCGGCGCCCAGAACTTGCGCATGCTGCGCAAGCTCGCCACGCTCTACGGTGCGCGGCCGGGCACGCTGTCGCTGCTGAAGCTCGCGCGCATGGTGGTCACCCATATCGTGCTGACCGGCGGCATCGCCCTCGGCGACGATGTCCTGCAACAAGTCATCGGCCATGGGCTCACCGCGCGGCTGTCGGCGCGCTTGGGCGAAGGCGTGTTCAACGGCGCGCTCACCACGCGCATCGGCATCGCCGCGATCGATGTGTGCCGTCCCCTGCCCTATATCGAGCAGCAGCGCCCGCGCTTCCGCGAGCTCGTCGCCGAAGTCGCCGGGATCCGCTAAGGCTCAGCTCAAGAGCTTGCAGCCGTCGATGGCGGCCGTCTCCACGCGCCCGTCGTCGAAGCGCAAGGTCACCACGATCTCGTCGGCGCAGGCGAGCCCGCCGGCACTGATGCGGAAGCCGCTGCCGCGGTCGCTCGAGGATTGCGATTGGGGCCGGATGGCGGGCGAATTGAACTCGTAGGATACGCCGACCAGGCGCGCCTTCACGGCAGACGGCGGCTCCAGCCAGAGTTCGAAGTGATAGAGCGGACGCGATCGGTCGGCGCCTTTGATCTCCCTGACCCTGGCCTTCAGCCAGTTGCCGACGTCGCCCCGCGCAAGCTTGACCGGCGTGCTCGTCGCCGCCGCAGGCGCAGTCGCCGTCGCACCGCCCGCGGTCGAAGCCTGCTCTTTGGCCGCAACAATCGGCACGAAGGGTACCGGCTCCACGGCGTCCCAGGGCAATTGCTCTTGCGCCTGCGAGAACTTCGCGAAAGAGGCTCTCTGCTTTTCGTCCTCCTTTTTTTCCGGACGGTTCCAGATCAGCTCCTTCGGGATCTCGCTCAGGCCCGCGAGGTTCGGTTCCTCCTTGCGCGGCGGCGCGATGGCCGGCATCGGCGCGAGTGCCATGGACAAGAGCCGGCTCACGGGCGTGGGCTCGGCGAACAGACTTGTTTGGGCCTTGGCTTTCGCAAATTTGGCGATCACCGTTTCGCCGCCGGGCCGGGCCTCCGCGACGGACGTCGGTACGGCAGTGTCATCAGGAACCAAGAGCGCGCCGGCGCCAAGCGCAACCAAGGCTGCGCTTGCGGTCAGGACGGCCAGGCGTACGCGGCTCCCGGCTGTCAAGCCGCGAAGGCCCGGCATGAATGCTGCCGCCCTGTCCACGAGACGCCGCATGAGTCGAAAGCCCCCTTCATCACCTGTTTACCATAGCCCCCGGGTTTGGTCAGAAAAACGGCGGCTGCGGCGCCCATCGGCCGCGTTACTGGGCTTTCGCCCCGCCCTGCGGCAACGTGCCCGGCGTATCCGGGGACCGCGCCCAGAGGGCTTGCAGATGCTCGGTTTTTTCGCGCCCCGGTGGATAACGGGGATAATCGTCGCGTGGTTGATGCGTGGCGAACGCGGAGATGTATCCTCCTAAATGTGAGTTGGCCGGTTGTGGAAGGTGTCGGCGGAGAAATTCGAAGACACCGGGAAATGATCGAAAGGCTCGCAAGGGCAAGGCAAGCCCGAGGTCGTCCAGTGCCATGGGCGGCTGAAGGCGGCGGGAAAAGGTGACGCGGAGTACCACGGTCTGGCGGTTTCGCCGCAGTACCGTGCGGCAGGGCCGACAGGGTCCTTCGCGCCTCTGATCCCACCGCTAGCTGGTTCCAGCCTGGCCAAGGCAGGGGCCACGTCGTAGCAACGCGACGATAAATAAGGGCCGTGGTCAGGTCGCGGCGCTGGCTTTGTGGGCAACCATGGGGCAAAGCGCGTGACCAAGGGGCCGAAAGGTCCCGCGGCGCCGAGCCAAACGTCCCGAACGGGCGCGCGGATCGACATCGCAACAGGGAGGCGGGGCCGCAAAGCTCCGCCTTTCTTGTTTTTTCTGCTTCCCTTTCACCCCTTTAGCTGTTCCCACCCGGTCGATAAGATCGCGCCGCATGGGACCCGCCCCCTTATATCCCGGACTGTTCTCGCTCGCCCTCGCAGGGGCGCTGCTTGCGAGCCTCGCCGCGTGCGGGACGGTGAGTAAATTGCAGGGCCCCGAGGACGGCGCCTCGACCGAGATCGAGGCGCGCAACGTGCGGCCTGACGATCCGCTGGCAAGACCGACCCAGGTGGGATGGACATCGGCCCGCGCCACGCGCTGCGGCTTCGTCTTCAGTCCTGAACAGCTTCGCGCGAACTACCTCGCCGCGGAGTCCGCCTACGGTCACACGCCAGTGCAGATGCAGAAGATCGAGAAGGCGTACGACTACACGCGCGAGTCCGTGCTCGAAACCATCAACGACGACTCGCGGTACTGCAACAAGGAGCGGCTCGACGCGATCCGCGCCGATCTCAACCGCTATCTCTCGGGAAATTACAGTCCGACGGCGCGCATGGCGCGCTAGCTCTTCTTGCCGAGCCCGCCGTTGACCGGCGTTTGCGGTGGAAGGACCTCGATCTGCGTCTCCGGACCCAGACCGGGGAGCGACAGCGGCCAGCCATAGCCTGCCACGGCCGCGGCGAGCGCCGCGCAGATGCCGAGCGCGGCGAGCGTGACCTTGACCGCACGCCAAGAGATGCGGAGCCCATCGTCTTGCGGCACCGCGACGGCGGAAACGTCCATCTCCTCACCGGCCAGGATCGCTTCGAATGCCGCCTCGAGACGCGCATGAGCGTGTTTCAGAGCGTCGAGACGCGCGGCCAGCACGTCGTCCTGATCGAGAACCTTTTCCACCGCGCGGGTTTGCTTGCGCGCGAGTTGCCCGTCGACATAAGCCACCAGGAGTTCGTCGCCGAGTTCGGTCATGGTGAGCCTCTGAGCCCTTCGGGATAGAGGGTTTCGACAATCGCCGCGGCGGACGCCGGCGCCCGCGCGCTCAAACGGTCGGCAAGCGATGCGCTGATCCGCACGAGGCGGGCGGCAATCGTCTCCGGCGAAACGTCGAGGATGCGCGCGGCGTCCTCGTGCTCGAAGCCTTCGCCGTAGACGAGAAGCAGAGTGAGACGCTGCTGCGGCGGCAGCGCGCCGAGAAAAGCGATGACCGGCGCATCGAAATAGCCGTCACCTTCCGGGTAGAACAACTCGCCGAAACGCGCATCGTCGATCTTGGCGCGCGCGACGGGATCGGCCTGGTCACGCAACTCGTGCAGCCAGTGACGATAGACCTCGCCAAAGGCCCAGACATCGATGGCCGTGCCGCGCTGATAACGATGCTGCTCGGCGAGCATGCGTCGGAGCGCGCGGCCGAGCAGGCTCTTGCCTTCGTCGCGGGCACCGACCAGCACGTCGGCAAAGCGTTTCAGCCGGGGCAACATCGCAATGAGGCCCGGTCTTACGGTGTCATGGTAATCTTCTGCCTGCACGCCTTGCTCCCCGCCGCTTGGGTCTGTGCTGGCCGTCCCACGCGGGTCTCCCTCGCGAATCAAGAGGATAGCACATCCAGCCCAACGGGCGTGCGGCGGAGAATGGCAAGCTGGCCAAAAAGCGCTTGCTTCGCGGGCCATGCGTGCCCAATCTTTGCGCATGAGGGGGAGTTACCCATGACGGTCGTACCCCGCGGCCCGGAGGCCGTAGAATCGCAAGCTGCGGTTCCGCCGCGCGAGCGCGCAAAGACGGTGCCTGTGAACGCCGCGTCCCACGCCAAGGACGCGACGGTTAACGCGGTCGCGGCCGGTCGCGGCCTTCTGCGCAGCCGTCTCGCGGGACGCATCGCAAAGCTCGCCGACAAGACATCAAATCAAACGAAGCAAGCCACCAAGGACGGCCTGGCGCGCGCCGCCGAGTACGGGCGCGGCAATGTCATGCCCGAGATCGAGCGGACCGGCGCGAAGCTCAAGGAACATGCGCGTCCCGAACGGATGAAGCAGGACTATCGCGAGTTCCTGCATTGGCTGCATGCGCGCGTGCTCGATCCGCCGAAAGAGCAACTGTTCTTCTCGCCGACCAAGGACCCGCTTCCGCTATCCGGCCTTACCATCGCCGGTGCTAATCGCGCGCACGGTCACGACTACCGGCCGACGCCGTGCCAGTTGTTCGAGTGGGCGCTCGCCGGCGTCGACTACGATCTCTCCAAGCTTACCTTCGTCGACTACGGCGCCGGCAAGGGCCGCGCAATGCTGCTCGCCTCGGAGCATCCCTTCGCCGCCGTGGCCGGTGTCGAGTTCGCCGAGGAGCTGCATGACAATGCGGAGATGAATATCGCGCAGTATCCGCGCTCGCGCATGCTCTGCCGCAACGTCGAATGCGTGCTGGAAGACGCGAGCCAGGTTGGGACGCCGGACGGCGAGGCCGTCCACTACTTCTTCAATCCGTTCTCGCGTGAAATCTTCGCCGAGGTCTTGAACAACATCGTGATGTCGTACCGACACAAGCCGCGGCGGCTCTATTTGATCCTCGTCGATCCGGTCGCGACCGATCTCGTCGAGGCAAGCGGCGTGTTTGCACGCGCCGAGTTGCCCGCCCATGAGCGCCTCAAGGTGCGGTTGCTCAGCCCCTACGACGTGGCCGTCTACCGCTCGCTCGCGTAACGGCCTTCCAAAAGACAGCTATTTGACGCCGAGCTTCTTCTGGAGGTTCGACGAGGACGTCGTGTATTGGAAGATTAGCTTCTTGTCCGGGTGCACGTATTTGTGCGCCTGCTGCGCCATGAGCGCGGCCTCGTGGAAGCCCGACAGGATGAGCTTCAGCTTGCCCGGATAGGCGTTGATGTCGCCGATGGCGAAGATGCCCTTCTCGCTCGTCTCGAACTTCTCGGTGTCGACCGGAACCAGGTTCTCTTCGAGATTAAGCCCCCAATTGGCGACGGGGCCGAGCTTCATGGTGAGCCCAAAGAAGGGCAGCATGACCTCGGTCGGCTGTTCGAAGGTGGAGCCGTCGGGCGCCTTGACCGTGACGCCGGTGAGCTGTGCGTTATCGCCGTGCAGCTCCGTCACCTGACCGAGCTTGAAGGAGATATTGCCGCTCTCGACCAGTTCCAGCATTTTCTGCACGGAGGCCGGCGCGGCGCGGAACTCTTGACGGCGATGCACCAGCGTCAGCGATTTGGCCACGGGCTGAAGGTTCAAGGTCCAATCGAGCGCGGAGTCGCCGCCGCCGACGATGAGCACGTCCTTGTCCCTGAACGCGTCCATCTTGCGGACCGAATAGAACACCGAGGTGCCTTCGTACTGCTCGATGCCCGGAAGCGGCGGCCGCTTCGGCGTGAAGGATCCGCCGCCCGCGGCGATCACCACGACCTTGCATTCGAACGCGGTGCCGGCGTCGGTGACGAGGCGGTAGCCCTCATCCGTCTTCTCAAGGGTCTCGACACGCTCACTGAAATGGAACTCGGCGCCGAACGGCTTGATCTGCTCCATGAGCCGGTCGGTCAGTTCCTGGCCGGTGACGATGGCGAGCGCGGGCACGTCGTAGATCGGCTTCTCCGGATAGAGTTCCGCGCATTGGCCGCCGGGCCGGTCGAGAATGTCGATTACGTGCGCTTTCACGTCGACCAGGCCGAGCTCGAACACGGCAAACAGCCCGACGGGCCCTGCCCCAATAATGACCGCGTCGGTCTTGATCACATCCTCTGACATGGCGCCTCAGAACTGCTTTTCGGGAATCCGGACCTTGAGACCATCGAGGGCCTCGGTCACCTTGATCTGACAGGAGAGACGGCTCTCGGGGCGAATGTCGAAAGCGAAATCGAGCATGTCCTCCTCCATCTGCTCCGGCTGGCCGGTGGCTTCGCGCCACTCATCTTCAACATAGACATGGCACGTGGCGCAGGCGCAGGCACCGCCGCATTCCGCCGCAATACCGCGTACCGAGTTCTTCACGGCGGCCTCCATCACGGTCATGCCGGGCTCGGCCTCGACCGCGTTCTCGGTCCCATCAGGTTGAATAAAGGTGATCCTGGCCATGACGTTGGCGGGCTTGAAGGCTTGATCCGATCTCGGGAGCCGGGCTGTGTTGCGGGCTTTCGCGCGCGCCCGAAGGAAAACGCGAGTGGGGCCGGCCCGCCCGCGATCCGTGTCTATAAGGCAATTGAATTTGAGACACCAGTGCCTTGCGGCTCGCCTCGGCCGGAAAACCGCCGCCTAGCGATCCTTGAGCACGGCGGTGATATAGGCCTCCGCCTCGCGCAGCGAAACCTCGATCTCGTCGATCCTGGCGGTGCGATACTGAGTCAGGACATCGCCTTGGAGCCCTTCGGCCCGCTCGGCCGCCTGAGCCGCCCGCCAGGCGCCGACGGCCCGCGCCGTGCCTTTCAAGGAATGGGCGGCGTGCTTCCAGTCCCTGTCCGACATGGCGGCGCGCAATTGCTCGAGATAAAGCACCGACTGGGTGCAAAAGAGCTCCAGGACCTCGCGCTCCAGGGCCCTCTCGCCGAGCGTATAGCGGGCCAGATGGTCGAGATCGACGGGCCGGGATGAGCGCTCCTGCCTGTTTTCCGGCTCCGTGGTCCGCGCCGCGTGCTCGCCAGCCATGATTGTCTCCCTGAAGATCCCAGACCGTTGTTTGAGGTCCGATTGGGACGGATTCTTGTTGTGCCGGGCGACTATGTATTTGCCATGCAACCGGAAATCGTCGCCCGTGTGCAACAGCGCCCCCAAGTGTTACGCGATTCGCGCCGCCGGCGCCTCAATTTCGCGTTGCGCTCTAGGGGCTTAACCTCCGTTAACCCAAGCACTCGATTCAGCTTTTTTTAGCCCTAAAAATTCGTTAACGATGTTGGGGTGACGGGGAAAAAGCTTTGGGGGCTCTTCCGGTTAGGTTTCCACCGGAAGTGATGCGGTTCCCACCATGCGATGCGCCGCAAAGTTGCGGGTCTCAGAGTCTTACGGCGCAGAATTTCTCCTGTTCTGAAGTCTAGTGGTGCGAGGAACGCGTGATGGCGCAGGAACAAGCGAAGTCGGCCCCGGAAAAAGCGACGCCAGACGACAAGGACGAAGTCAAGGGCCCCCTCGAAGCGATGATGCAGGGGAAGTCCAAGGGGAAGGACGAAGGCCCAACCCTGCCCCGGCGTTCCAGCCTCGCCGACCGGCTCAAGGCCGAGCAGCGCAAGCGCGAGGAGCCGAAACGTCAAGAGCCTCAGCGTCAGGAGCTTCGCCAAGAACCTCAGCGCGAAGAACCCCGCCGCGAAGACATGCGGCGTGAGGACGTGCGGCCGCAGACTCTCAAGGCGCCGCAAGAGGACGCCAAGCCCGCCGAGATGCCTGAGAATTCAGGCGCCGCTCCCTCGCCCAGGCATCTGACCCGGACGCGCCGCCCCGCAGGCCCGCCCCCGCAGCGCCGGCTGTCCGCACCCGCCAACGACGACATCCCTTCCATCGGCGGGCTGATCTTCGCCCTTCAGCAGAGGCCCGCGCGCACGCCGTTCCTCATCGCTCTCGGCGCCTCCGTCGTCTGGTTCATCATCGGCGGCTTCTTTGCCTATGGCGTCGTCTCCAACGAGGCTGCGAGCGGCGGCTATTTGAGCGCCCCGGCCTTGGCGGCGACCGCCTCCATCCTGGTGCCCATCGTCATCTTCTGGTTCCTCGCCCTTCTCGTCTGGCGGGCGCAGGAGCTCCGTCTCATGGCCTCCGCCATGACCGAGGTCGCCGTGCGCCTGGCCGAGCCGGACAAGCTGGCCGAGCAGTCCGTGGCCTCCGTGGGCCAGACCATCCGCCGTCAGGTGGCGGCGATGAACGACGCCATCTCCCGCGCCATCGGCCGGGCCTCCGAGCTCGAGGCCATGGTGCACAACGAAGTCGCGGCGCTTGAGCGCTCCTACGGCGAAAACGAGCTTCGTGTCAGGAACTTGATCAACGAGCTTGCCACCGAGCGCGATGCCCTCAACAACAACAGCCAACGGGTCAGCGAGGCGCTGAAGGGCGTGGGCGCGGCCGTGGCGCGCGACATCGCCAATGCTTCCGGCTCGATCGACAAGAAGCTCGCCGAACGCGGCACGCAGCTCACCGAACTCCTGGTGACCCGCTCAAGCGAAGCGGCCGAGCAGGTTCACAAAGCCCAGGCCAAGGTCGCCGAGCAGGTGCCGGGTCTCCTCGAGCGTCTGACGAAAGAGCAAGGCCGTCTGACCAAGGTCATCGACGGCGCCACCCAGAACCTCTCCGCGCTGGAGAAGACGGTGGCCGAGCGCACGACCGCGCTCGACAAGACCATGAAGGAGCGCACCGAGGCCCTCCAGGGTTCGCTGGCCGAGCGCATCAAGGGCCTTGAGTCCACGGTGGCGCAGGGCGCGATCATGCTCGACAAGACGCTGGGCGATCGCACCGAGGCTTTCAATGCGGCGATCACCCAGAATGCGAGCGCTCTCGACAAGACCATGAAGGAGCGCACCGAGACGTTCATGGCCGAGATCGGCCAGAGCACCGAGACGCTCGACAAGGCCTTGAAGGACCGTACGGACAGCTTCACCGGCCTCGTGGCCGAAAGCGCCGTAACCCTCGACAAGACGCTTGGCGACCGGACGGCGGCCTTCACCAACGTGGTGGCCCAAAGCGTCGTGACCCTCGACAAGTCGCTTGGAGACCGGACAGCCGCCTTCGCCAACGTCGTCGCCGAGGGCGCCGGGGCGCTGGAGAAGACGCTCACCGACAAGACCAACGCGCTCACCAACGTGGTCGCCGAAAGCGCCGTCACCCTCGACAAGACGCTTGGCGACCGCACGGCCGCCTTCACCAACGTGGTGGCCGAGGGCGCCGTGACGCTCGAGAAGACGCTCACCGACAAGACGAGCGCCCTGACCCACATGGTCGCTCAGAGCGCCGTCACCCTCGACAAGACGCTCGCCGAACGGACCGAGGCCTTGAGCGCCGCCGCCGCCGAGGGCACGAAGCAACTCGACAAGACCCTTGCCGATCGGACCGAGGCCTTCACCGGTGTGGTGGCCCAAGGCGCCGTCATCTTCGAGAAGACTCTCCAAGAGCGGACGGATGCCCTCGCCGCTGCGGTGGAGAACCGGACCAGCGCCGTCGACAAGACGCTGAGCGATCGCACCGCGCAGTTCACCTCGTCCGTCAACCAGGGCGCCATCGCGCTCGACAGGACGCTTGCCGAGCGGGCCGACAGCTTCACCAAGTCCCTGCTCCAAAAGGTGCAGGGTCTGGAAAGCGCCATCACCCAGCAGACCGAGTCTCTGGAGAAGACCATGGGCGAGCGCGCGCAGCTCGTCATCACGGCGCTCGCCGAGCGGCTCAAGGCGATCGACGCCACTTTCGGCCAGCGCACGGCCGAGACCGACAAGATGCTCGGCGAGCATACGCGCCTGGTCGACGAGACCTTCGGCCGGCAGACCGCGCAGCTCAACGAGGTGCTCGCCAACAACTCGCAGATGATGAACCAGACCGCAGAGCAGGTCGGCGCTCAGTCCAAGGAAGCGGTGGGCATCCTGACGAGCCAAACCGGCAATCTGCGCGAGGTGTCAAAGGGGCTGCTCGAGCAGATCCACGGGCTCACCCAGCGTTTCGAGAGCCAGGGCCAAGCCATTCTCACCGCGGCCAAGGCGCTCGACTCCTCGAATGCCAAGATCGACTCGATCCTGGAAGGCCGGCACCAATCCATCATCGCCCTCCTGCACACGGTCAACACCAAGGCGCAGGAGCTCGACGGCATGATGGGCAACTACGCGGGCATCGTGGAAGGCGCGCTGACCCAGGCCGAAGCGCGGGCGAAGCAAGTGACCACCGCGCTCGGTCGCGACACCGCCGGCCAGGCGCAACAGGCCCTCGCCCAGATCGAAAAGCTGCGCGACGAGGCGCAGGCCCATACGGCGCGCGCCGTCACCGACCTCAAGGGCAGCTTCGAGACGGTCATCACGCAGATCGGCCGGCAGCTCGAGCAGATGCGCGGTCAGTTCGACCATACCTCGCGCGGCATGCGCGAGGCGGCGCGGCAGACCGCGACCGACCTCGATGCGCTCCGCCAGGAAATGCAAAAGCGCATGGACACCCTGCCCGAGCAGACCGCTCAGGCGACCGCCGCGATCCGCAAAGCGCTCAACGATCAGTTCCGCGAGATCGAGGCCATGACGCCCAGCATGCCGCGGGCCGGCGCGTCGACGGCCAGCATGGGACATGGCAGCATGAGCGGTGGCAATCCCTATCCGCAGCCCGCGCCGCAGCCGCAGCCTGCGCCCTTCCCGCCCCGCGCGGAAGAGCACCGGCCCGCCGGCGGCGATTACGGCCTGCCGCCGATGCCGCGCTTCGATGCGCGTGGCCATCAAGTCTCCGGACCTTACGAGGCGGCCGATCTCGATCGCAACACGGGCGGTCTGGCACAGCAGCTTTCGAACGCATCGGGACGCGGCGGCTGGACGCCGGCCGAGCCTTCGCGCGGTCCTGCGGCGAGCGGCGCCGGTCAGCTCCGCATCGACGAGCTGTCGCGCGCCATCGATAACCGCACGGCGGCGGACGTCTGGTACCGCATGCGCGCGGGCGAGCGTGGCGTGCTCGGCCGTCACATCTACACTTACGAGGGTCAGGCGACCTTCGATGAGATCTCGGGCCGCTACGATCGCGACGGCGAATTCCGCAACACGGTCGACCGCTACATCGCCGACTTCGAGCGTCTGCTCGCGGAAGCCGAGCAGTCTGATCCCGCCGGCAACATGCTCCAGAACTATCTCACGTCCGAGACCGGGCGGGTGTATCTCCTGCTGGCGCATGCGAGCGGCCGTCTGCGTTAAGATTTAAAGGCGTCAAAAAGAGCCATAAGGCTCCCCCACGAACAGGCCCCCTCCTCCAGAAATGGAGCGAGGGGGTCTTTCGTTTGCGGAGTCCTTTCAGCGCCTTGCGGCGCGCCGCTGAAGCCCGGCGCAGGCAGAGACTTTTCAAAAATAGTCGGTCCCGCGCCCCGCCCGTTAACCGTCCGTTAACTATGGTGGTCATTTTATTAACTAAATCAAAAGGGGGACCGACAAACAGCCATGGCAGCCGCCGCACCCGAGCCGTCCGCAACGGCAGCGCAGCCTTCCCGTTCCTTCACCTTTCAGGGACGCACGTTTCTCGCCTTCGTTCTCAAGCCTGAGATGCCGACCGGCCGCTGGCTTGCCGAGGCCGATACCTGGCTTTCCCGCTCACCGGGCTTCTTCGCCGCCAAACCGGTCGTCGTCGATGTGTCGCGGTTGCTCTTGACCAAGGCCAAGCTGGCGACACTCATTGCCGACCTCGGCTCGCGGGGAATCCGGGTCATGGGCCTTCTCGGCGCCGAACCGGCCTGGGTCGACGACGATCTTCCGCCGATGCTGGCGCCGGGCCGGGCAATCGACCACGAGGCGCCGCGCGAAAAAGCTCCTGTCGTCCAAGCAGCCGCGGAGCCTGCCCCCTCGTCCCGCGTCATCGACACGCCTATCCGCTCGGGGCAGACGGTGTTCCAGGACGGCGACCTCACCATCATCGGCTCGGTCTCTTCGGGCGCCGAGATCGTCGCCACCGGATCGATCCATATCTACGGGGCGCTACGGGGCAGAGTCTTGGCCGGCGCGGACGGAAACCAGGCGGCCCACATCTTCTGCCATCGGCTCGCGGCCGAGCTTGTGGCCATCGACGGATATTACCGCATGGCGGAGGATCTTCCCCCGAGCCTGCTCGAGAAGCCCGCTCACGCGTGGCTCGAAGACGGCATCCTAACAATCAAAGCACTCGACTGAGGCAAGGAGGAACGGCATGGCGCAGGTCGTCGTAGTCACATCTGGAAAGGGCGGAGTCGGCAAGACGACGACGAGTGCCGCGCTCGGCGCGGCGCTGGCTCAGACCGGCGAGCGCGTCGCGGTCGTCGATTTCGACGTGGGGCTCCGCAATCTCGATCTCGTCATGGGCGCGGAACGCCGCGTCGTTTACGACCTGATCTACGTGACTCAAGGCACGGTGAAGCTGTCTCAAGCGCTCATTCGCGACAAGCGCCTCGAGACGCTCTACCTGCTCGCCGCGTCCCAGACGCGCGACAAGGACGCTCTGACGGACGAAGGGGTGGCGAAGGTGATCGGCGAACTGCGCGAGACCTTCGACTGGGTCATCTGCGACAGTCCCGCCGGCATCGAGCGCGGCTCGACGCTCGCGATGCGTCATGCGGACGTTGCCGTGGTGGTGACGAACCCGGAAGTGTCCTCGGTTCGCGATTCCGACCGCATCATCGGGCTGCTCGACGCCAAGACCGACAAGGCCGCGCGCGGCGAACACATGGACAAGCACCTTCTGATCACGCGCTACAACCCGGTGCGCGCGGGCCGCGGCGACATGCTGAATGTCGACGACGTCATCGACATTCTGTCTCTGCCGCTGCTCGGCATCATTCCCGAAAGCGACGAGGTGTTGCGCGCTTCGAATCTCGGTTCGCCCGTGACCATCAACAATCCCAAGAGCGCGCCGGCGCGGGCCTATAGCGACGCCGCGAGACGGCTGATGGGCGAGGACATCCCGATGGACTTCCCCACCGACCGCAGCGGCCTCTTCAGCAAGCTGTTCGGAAGGAAAGCGGCATGAGCTGGTTCATGCCATTCAGAAGGCGAAAGTCCGCCTCGGTCGCGCGGGAGCGTCTCCAGATTCTGCTGACGCATGAGCGCGGGGCCGACAACCATTCCGACTTGATCCCGCTTCTGAGGGAAGAGGTTCTCGCCGCGGTCGCCAAATACGTCACCGTGGACGTGGACAAGGTGCAGGTGAAGATCGACCGGGGGAAGGAGATCTCTCTGCTCGAGATCGACATCGAGATTCCGTGCGATCCCGAGCCCAGCCGGATGAAGCGGCGCGATCGGGCCTCCCGGGCGGCGCGCTCGCAGCGCCTGGCGGTCAGCTCGGCCCATTAGCCTTTAACGCAACAAAGCCTTAGCGTCTCGGGCCCGGCCCGAAGCCCCGCGCGGAGGGAGAGGACTCCGAGGAGCTTTCCGGCGGGGTCCCGCCGCGCAACAGGAAGCCCGTCGGGCTCCGTTCGAACTTCTCGAGGATCCGGTTGAGGGTCACGGCCGCGCGCCGCGCTTCCTGCATGGCGGCGCTGAAATCCTGCATGCCTTGCTTCGCCTGCTGCGTGAGGACGTCGACATTGTTGTCGAGCTTGCCGCCCAGCTCACTGAAGGCCTTGGCCCCCTCGTTGAGCTCCGTGATGGTCTGGCTGATTTCCTCATCCTTGCTGTTCAGCATGGCGGTGAACTCGTTCACGTTGGTCATCGTGCTGTTGACCGCCGCCTCGTTCGCGGCGACGAGATCGTTCAAGCGCTGGATGAAGGCGTTGGCGCTGTCGAGGGCGGCGGGCGCGGCGTCGAACAGACCGCCTGTGGCGCCGGGAGCGGCCTTGATCGTCGGAATGGGATCCTCGGCCGTCGCCACCAGAAGGGGCGAGTCCGGTGTGCCGGGCGAAATCTCGACGCCTTTGCCGCCGGTGAGGCCGAGGGACTGGATCTTGGCGCGCGAGTCCTCCCGCACCGGCGTGTCCTCATGGACGCCGACCACGACCTGCACCTTGCGCCCATCGGTGGGATCGAGGGCGAAGGTTTGCACTTCGCCGATCTTGATGCCGTTGAAGGAGACGCTCGATCCGGACGTGAGACCCGAGACCGAGCCTTCGAACACGATGAGATAGCGCTTGCCGCCGCTCGCGAAGTTCGTGATCCAAAAAATGAAGATGAAGGCGAAGGCGAGAGCGCCCAGAACGAAACCGCCGATCATCAAATAGTTGGCCTTGGTTTCCATCGACCCTCAACAACCGTCAGGCGTCATTCGCGATCAGCCGTCGTTGCTCGGTGGGGCTCGCGGCGCGTGCCCGCTCCCCGCAGAAATATTCCTGGATCCACGGGTGATTGGGCCGGCTCTGGAGTTCGGCCGGCGACCCCGTCCGCACGATCTTCTTGTCCGCTAGAACGGCCACCCTGTCGCACACCGTGAAAATGGTATCAAGGTCGTGGGTCACCATATAGACCGTTAGGCCAAGTGTCTGTTGCAACTTGCGAATTAGGTGATCGAAGTCGGTGGCTCCGATCGGGTCGAGGCCAGCGGTCGGCTCGTCCAGGAAGACGATCTCCGGGTCGAGCGCCAGAGCGCGGGCGAGGCCTGCACGTTTGCGCATGCCGCCGGAAAGCTCCGAGGGAAACTTGTGGGCTGCGTTGGGCGGCAGGCCGACCATGGTGAGCTTGAGAAAGGCGAGGTCGTCCATCATGGCCTGAGGCAGGTTCAGATGCTCGCGCATGGGCACCTGGATGTTCTGCAGGACCGTGAGCGAGGAGAACAGCGCCCCGTCCTGAAAGAGAATGCCCCAGCGCTTTTCGATCTCCAGGCGCGCTTGCGGCGTGAGAGTCTTCGCATTCTGCCCGAACAGTCCGACATCGCCCTTGTCGGGCGTGACCAGCCCGGTAATGACCCGCATCAGCACCGACTTGCCTTGCCCCGAGCCGCCGACAATGGCGAGGATCTCGCCGCGATAGACGTCGAGGCTGAGCGACTCCCAAATCTGATGGCTGCCGAAGCTCTTGGCGAGCCCGCGCACGGAGATGACCACCTCTCGTCCGTCCGCGCCGGTCACGGTCACACCCCGATCCCCGACAAGAACGTGGCGAACACCGCGTCCAGGATGATGACCAAGAAGATCGCCTTGACCACCGCGGAAGTCACGTGGCTGCCGAGGGATTCCGCGCTGCCCTCCACCCGCAAGCCTTCGAGACAGCCGACGAGGCCGATGATGATCGCGGCGAAGGGCGCTTTGATCATGCCGGCCATGAAGTGCTGGAAGTCGACGGCCTCGTGCAGCTTGTCGATATAGGTCGCCATGTCGATGCCAAGAACGCCGAAGGCCATGACGCCGCCGCCTGCGAGCGCCATGATGTCGCCGAGAAACGTGAGCAGCGGCAGGGCCACCACCAGGGCCAGCACGCGCGGCAGCACCAGCGTGTCCATCGGATCGATGCCGAGCGTGCGCATGGCATCGATCTCCTCGCGCATCTTCATCGAGCCGATCTCTGCGGTGAAGGCGGAGCCGGAACGGCCGGCGACCATGATGGCGGTGAGCAGAATGCCGACCTCGCGGAGCGCCAGGATGGCGACCATGTTCACGGCGAACGGCTCCGCGCCGAAGGGCCTGAGCTGCACTACGCCTTGCTGCATGACCACGGCGCCGATCAGAAAGCAGATCAGCGCGATGATCGGCAGTGCGCGCAAGCCGGCGTGATCGAGATGATGAAAGAACGACGTGGTGCGAAAGCGCCACGGCTGGCGGAACAGCCGCAGGAACGCGGCCGTGACCTCGCCGAGAAACGCCGTGAGCTGCACCGCATCCTGCCAGACGCTGGTCACGGCCGTGGTCGTGTCGCCGAGAAGTTGTTGCAGCGCGCCGACCTTCTCGATTTCGGGCCGCTTGGCTGACCCGCGTTTGTGCACTTCCTCGATGAGAATGCGGAAGCTTTCGGTGGCGCCGGCGTAGTGAGTGCGCAAGCCGCCTTTCTGCCAGGCCCTGGCCGTGCGTTGCAGGAGCCAGGCGCCGGCGGTGTCGATCTCGGCGATGCCGGCGATATCCATCTCGCCGGTGAAATCGGGCGTCGGTGGAATCGGAACCCGCAAGCGCTTCAGCGCCTTGTCCAGGTCGGCCGCCTCCGCGACCGTCCAAGCGCCGGTGGCGATCAGCCGGAAGGTTGTCCCGCGCAGCTCGACGCGAAAACCCGGAGCACGGGCTTGGGTCGGCAGGACGAGCTGGTGGTCGCGCTTGAGCATGGAAGGGCTTAGCTTGGATCGTGCTGTAAGCTTTCGGGCGCCCGCCGCCGTTTAAGTGCTTACGTTTTAGGACGAAATTGCGGGAGAAATAAAGGCGTTATGGCAGGCGCATCGAAAGCCGGTGGAGGCACAGTCGCGGGCTTGAGCCTCGCCGTCCAGGTGGAGCGCTGGCCGATCGAGGGCAGCTTCACGATCTCGCGCGGCTCGAAACGGGAGGCCGTCGTGGTGGTGGCCGAGATCGGCGACGGCCAATTCAAAGGCCGCGGCGAATGCGTGCCTTATCTGCGCTACGGCGAAAGCGTCGAGGGCGTGGTGGCGGCCATCGAGGGTGCCCGCCGAGCTTTGGACGAAGGCCTGGACCGTGCGGGCCTCGCGAGGCGCATGCCGCCGGGCGCCGCCCGGAACGCGCTCGACTGCGCCCTATGGGATTTGGAGGCGAAGCGCGCGGGCCAGAATGCCGCCGCCCTGGCCGGTCTCCCACCGGTTCATGAGGTGCCCACGGCGTTTACCATCTCCCTGGCCGCCCCTGAAACCATGGCCAGACAGGCCGCGACCGCGCGCGGCTTTCCTCTGCTCAAGTTGAAGCTCGGCGGTGACGGCGACGTGGAACGCCTCTTGGCGGTCCGGGGCGCCCTGCCCGAGGCAAGGCTGATCGCCGATGCCAACGAGGCCTGGCAACCCCATGAAACCGAGTCGCTTCTAGCCGCCGCCGCCGAGGCCCGCGTGGAGCTGGTCGAGCAGCCGCTGCCTGCCGGAAACGATGCCATACTCGGAGCCATCGCGCGGTCCGTGCCCGTCTGCGCCGATGAATCCGTGCATGACCGCGCCTCTCTCCAAGCGCTCGCGGGCCGCTACGACGCGGTCAACATCAAGCTCGACAAGACGGGCGGGCTGACCGAAGCGCTCGCCGCGGTTCAAGAAGCCCGGGCGCTTGGTCTCAAGGTGATGATCGGCAGCATGGTCGCCACCTCGCTGTCCATGGCGCCTGCCCTCCTTCTCGCCCAGGACGCGGACTGGGTGGATCTCGACGGCCCGCTTCTGCTCGAGCGCGACCGCGAAAATGGACTCGCCTACGAGGCGGGCATGGTCTTTCCGCCCTCGCCTGCGCTCTGGGGCTGACGTTAGAGGCTTTCGATGACGTGCTTGAGCTTGCCCTGCACCTCGCCCGCCACTTCGGCGAGGCCGGGATTGTCGATCGCCTGCATCGAGGCGGCGGGATCGACGGCTGATACCTCGACGCGGCCGCCTCCGTGTTCTTGCACAATGACATTGCAGGGCAACATGGTACCGATCTTGTCCTCGAGTTCGAGCGCGCGATGGGCGAGCTTCGGATTGCAGGCCCCGAGGATCCGATAGGGGCGGAAGTCGGCGCCGAGTTTCGCCTTCATGGTGGCGGCAACGTCGATATCCGTCAGCACACCGAAGCCCTCAGCCTTCAGCGCGTCGGTGACGCGCGCGATGGCCTGGTCGAAGGGGATATCGACAGTCTTGGAAAAATGATAACCCATCGCCGCTCACATCATCCCGCAACCGCCACCCAATAGTTTGTCGGCCTTTTCCTTTTGCGCATCCGTGAGCACGGCGTAGAGACCTTCGACCGTCGGCCTCATGGCTTTTAGGCTCTCGAGCTTGGCTTCAGTCGCCTTGATGCGGGCATCCATGCGCTCCACGGCGTTACCGCTCTCCTTGGCTTTCATCATGTCGGCATGCACCTTCTCCATGCTGACATGGCGCGCCCTGACGGCCTCGGCGTAAGCGTTCCAGGCGTCGGTCTGTGTTTCGGTGATCTCAAGATCAGCTTTGATGTAAGCAAGATGCGCTTCCATCATCGGGCGCGAGTGCATCATGTCCTTGCCCATCATGCCTTTGGCCATCATCGGGCAACCCATCTTGCCTTTGCCGTCGGGCTTGCCGTTCTGCCCCATCATGCCGCGGCTCATCATGCCTTTGCCTTGGCCGCCTTGCTCCATGCGGCCTTGGCCCATCATCCCACCGGGAGCTTTTTGGCTGTCCTGCTGAGCCGTCCCACCGTGGTGGGCGCCGTGATCGGAGGTCTGGGGTTGACCTTGCTGCGCCAGCGCCACGGAGTGCATGAGCGTCGCGGCGGCCAGCAGACCAATCTGTATCGGCCTACGTATATTCACTGGGGTTCTCCTTCATTGTTCAATCCGGTGGCGGCGGAATATTCCGCGTCCGGCCGATCAGAAGCTGTCCCTAAATCCGTCGAATCATATCAGTCGCCGAGCACGCGGCGTCGCTCGTCGAACTCGTCCTTGTCGATCTCGCCACGAGCGAAACGCTCTTTGAGGATGTCGAGCGGCGCGCGGGCCTGCATCTGTTGGGCCGCCACATGCCCCGGCCCGGCGAGCCAGCGCACGAGAACGACCGCGACAGCAATGACCAGGGCCAGCACCAGAATGAAGAACAGCGGACCCAGAATCATGCCGAAACCCCACATCATGTGATGGCCATAGCCGTACCGATCACCATCGGCCGGCATTTGCGCCCACGCCCAGATCGGCACAAGCACTAGGGACGCGCCGGCGGCAGCAAGGGCTGAAATCCAAAGCCTTCTCATTGGCTTACTCTTTCGTCAGCGGTATAGCCTCAGTGTAGCCCCCTTGCCGCTCTTCCGCCTTGAGACGGATCAATCCTATGCCCTGGTGAGTGGCTCTGCCGCAGGGGACGCGTGCCCGGTCTCATCCACGACGAGCCCGCCCTGCCAGCGCCGACGCAGGCTGAACGCCGCGCCCGTTCCAAGGGCCGCCAGCAGCGCCATGATCGCATAGGCCTCGCCGCCCAGCAGGCGATAGAGCGGCCCGCAAGCAAGAGTCACCGTGCCGAGGACGATGCCCGCCACCACGGCGGCATAGAGGCCTTGGGCTGTGGCGGCGCGGTCCTCCGGCACGGCGTGGGTCAGAAAATGGATGGCGGCCAGATGCGCGGCGCCGAAGCTCAGGGCATGCAAGGTCTGCAGCAGCCCCGTCGCCCAGAGCGGCGGGTCGACAGCCATGAACGCCCAGCGCAGCGCGGTCGCGAGCCCGGCGAGCACCAGCAGGCGTGTGCTGCCCGCATACGCCATTACCCGCCCCGACATGGCGAACAGCGCCACCTCGGCGATGACGCCGATCGACCAGAGCACACCGATGGTGCCGCCGGAGAAACCTTGCGCCTGCCAATGGAGCGAGCCGAAGGCGTAAAGCAGCGCGTGGCTTCCCTGGATCAGGCTGGCGGCGAGCAGGAACAGAAGGAAGAGCGGAGCGTGGGTGAGCGCGAAGCCGTCCCTCAGGCTCAACCGCCGCACCGGCGCGGTCTTGACCTCACCCCTGCCCCCAAGATCGCGCGGCACGAGATAGGAGCCCACCACCATGAGCGACGTCGCAATCAACAGCATGGGCAGCACCGTGCCCGGCCCCGACAGCTGAATGACGAAGCCGGCGCCGAGGCTCGCGGCGATGAAGGTCACGGAGCCCCAGAGACGCACGCGGCCGTAGTCGAGCCCTTTCTGGCGGATGCCGCTGATCGCCACCGTCTCGATCAAAGGCATGATCGTGGTCCAGTTGATGGCGAGCAGGACGGCGGCAAGGAGCATCTGCCAGAAGCCGGCCGACAGCCATAGCAGCACGAAGGAGGCGAGCGAGCCCCAGGCCAACGCGATGAGGATGAGACGCCGGCTGCCGAGCCGGTCGGCTGCGAAGCTGATGGCCGGCGTGAAGACGATGCGCACATAAAGCGGCGTCGCCAGCAGGATGGCGATCCGGTCGGCGTCGAGGGCGCGCCATTTCAGCCAGACCGGCAGGTAGGGCAGATAGCACCCGACCACCAGGAACAGCGCGGCATAGAGAAAGCCGAGGCGCCAGGCGAGGGACGGCCCCGTTTCGGCTGTTGAGGCCCGGCTGACCATGGTCGTTAACGAATCCCCTGCCCTGCGGCTGCTACGTTCGGGCCTTACGCCGAATCAGGTAGCTTCGCCATCACCATGCCGGAACGTGCGCCACGGGGCGCCCAGACATTGCAGCAAAGCGCGACGCCGCTCCAACAGGGGTTGGCGCACGACTATGCCGCCATCGAGGCGACCTTGCGCGATTCTCCGCTCGGCCGCTGGTTCCTCGCCGAATACGCGCGCCGCAACCGGACCCCCGAGACGCAATTGCTGCTCGACGCCATCGCCAGGCTCGAGACGGCGGTGCTCAAGCCGCAACGGCAGAACGGCTTCTCGGGCATTCTCACCGAGCTCGCGGATATCAGCGCGGCGATTACCCGTACACGGCGTGAGATTGCCCAGCTCCGCCCGCCTCCGACCTTCGACAAACGTCTCTCAAACGCATCCGAGGAGCTCGACCAGATCGTCGAAGCCACGGAGACGGCCACGTCCGAGATCCTGTCGGCGGCCGAGGATGTGCAAGAGGTGGCCTGGACGCTTCGGGAGAAGGGCGTGGACCCCGCGTTCTGCGACCGGCTCGATCGGCACGCCATCGATATCTACACCGCGTGCTCGTTCCAGGACATCACCGGGCAGCGGACCGCCAAGGTGGTGCGCTTGCTGCGCAATGTCGAACAGCGCATCCACGCGATGATCGGCGCCTCGGATGGTGGGGACGCCGCGCCGTCGGGCTCCCTGCCTCAGGACGACGATGACCTTCTGAACGGTCCCCCGAAAGACGGCGAAGGCCTGAAGCAGCACGACGTGGATGCGATGCTGACGCAGGGTCGGAGCCTCGCCGAGGCCACGCCAAAACGCACAGCGCCAAGCCCCACCGCACCAGGTCTGCCGGAGGGCTCGGCCGAGCCGGAAAGCGGCCGGTTCGCGCGACCGGGGCCCTTGACCCTTTCGGAGCTTCACGCGGTCAAGCGCGCCGCCCTTTTCGGCTAGCTTTTTTCTGCCTTCACTTACAGAGACTTAGCGCGTCAGGTGCGACAACTTGGCACGTCCGGTCTTGAAAAAAAACGGACCGCTAACCATCTTTGGGTGGACGCAAGTTCCCCCAAGCGTCCCCCAAACTGACGCATGAATGAAGCGGCCCGGTTTCCCCCCAACCGGGCCGCTTTCTTTTTGAGGGTCTCGGCCCGCAGCCGGCGCAAGCGCGGCAAGAGCCGGCGCCGCTCGGGCAGTCCCAGATTGTGGGCCGCGAGCACATTGTCCAGAAACTCCTGGGCCGAATTCTCCCAACTGTAATTCAACGCGTGGGCCCTCGCCGCTTCGCGGTCGAGCTCCAGCGCGCGAAGCGCGGCGGCCCTGAGATCGGTGTCGATCGCGCCTGCCGACGGGTCCGTGAGGACGTCCTTCGGTCCATGGGCCGGGAAGGCCGCCACGGGCACGCCGCAGGCCAAAGCCTCCAGCAGCACGAGGCCGAAAGTATCGGTGAGGCTCGGAAACACGAACACGTCGGCCGAGGCATAGGCGTTGGCCAGATCCTCGCCCTCTTTCGGGCCGGTAAACAGCACGTCGGGATAGCGGCGCGCCAGCTCGGCCGCTTGCGGGCCGCCGCCGACCACCACCTTGCGGCCCGGCAGATCGAGATCGAGAAAGGCCTTGATGTTCTTCTCGACGGCGACGCGGCCGACATACAGGAAGACCGGCTGCTCGCCGAACAAGCGCACCTTGCGCGGCCTGAACAACTCCACGTCGACGCCGCGGGTCCAGCGCATCATGCGCTCGAAGCCCTTTGCCTTGAGATCGGCTTCCACGGAGGGTGCGGCGACGAACAACCCGGCCCCGCTATTGTGGAAGCGCTTCTGGAAGGCGTAGCCCCAGGATTCAGGGACCGGCAGCCGGGCCGAGACATATTCGGGGAAGCGCGTGTGATAGCTCGTGGTGAAGGGGCGCTTCATCTTGCGGCAGTACTGCCGCGTCATCAGGCCGATGGGGCCCTCGGTCGCGACATGGATGAAGTCGGCTTGCACCGCTTCGATATGGCGCGCAATCGTGCGCGGCATGGTGAGCGCCAGCCTGATCTCCGGGTAGGTGGGACAAGGAAGCGTGCGGAATTGAGAGGGAGCGAGGAAGCTGGCTTCGGCGCCGAGCTTCGGAAGCTCGAGCGCGAGCCGCTCATAGGTGCGGACAACGCCATTCACCTGGGGGTGCCAGGCATCGGTCGCGATGAGGATGCGCATCAAGCGGCAGCCTCAAGCTCCTTGGCCGGGGCGTCGGCCCCGCGCACGCCCGTGTGCGGATTCCAGCGGATGATTTCGAAGATCCCCTCCTCGGTCTCGGCCACGGCGGTGCAGCTTTCGACCCAGTCCCCGAGATTGATATAGACGACGTCGCCCACCTGACGCATGGCGGCGTGATGGATGTGCCCGCAGATGACCCCTTGGGCGCCGTTGCGCCGCGCTTCCTGCGAGAGGGCCTGCTCGAACTCGCCGATATAGTTCACCGCGCGCTTGACCCTGTGCTTGAGATAGGCCGACAGCGACCAATAGGGCATGCCGAACCAGCGGCGCACGACATTGAGATGCGTGTTGAACCAAAGCGCCAGCGTGTAGCTCCAGTCCCCCAGGAAGGCGAGCCACTTGGCGTAGCGAACCACCACGTCGAACTCGTCGCCGTGCATGATGAGATAGCGCCTGCCGTCGGCGCCCGAATGAACCGTCTGGCGCTCGATGGCGATGCCGCCGAATTTGGAACCGCAATATTCGCGCATGGCCTCGTCGTGATTGCCCGGGATGTACACGAGCTCGGTGCCTTTGCGGACCTTGCGCAGGAGCTTTTGCAGGACGTCGTTGTGGGCTTGCGGCCAGTAGATGCCGCGCCGGATGCGCCAGAAATCGACGATGTCGCCCACGAGGTAGATGCGGGGCGCGTCGTGGCGGCGGATGAAGTCTAGGAAGGCTTCGGCTTGGCAAGCCTTGGTGCCGAGATGGATGTCGGAAACAAAAAGCGCGCGATACTGCCGTATTTCCGGCTCGTTTGTCGCGTCGTCTTCGATCCGAGTGTTCAGCACGATAAAGCGCGACTTAAGGTGATTTTGTTTCAGGGTTGTGACATCCGCGGTTACCTAGGTTAACGGCAGCGGCCCGGTGCATGTCCCCCGTAGGGGCGACTGGCGCCTCGCTGGGGCTTGGGCTCCGCCCGTCTTTGGGTTAACAACCTGACGGTGTTTCGAGCGGGGGATTGGATGAGCGACAGTGACGGGGCGATCCACGATGTCGGGCGCTTGCTGGTAGCCGCATGACAGCCGGGTTCGGACTGGAGAAGCTCGGCCTCGTTTCCCTGCGCTACCCCTGGATATGCTTGGCCATCGTGATTCTGGTGACCCCGATCCTGGCGTACGGGGCGAGCCAGCTTCAGTTCTCGAGCGACATCCGAGAGATCTTCCGCTCGGGCGATCCGGCGTTCGACCAGCTCGACGTCGTCGAAGAGCGCTTTCCCGACGTTCAGCGCGACATCCACGTGGTCGTTTCCTCGGACAAGCCCTTCGACCTCGACGACGTGAAGACACTCAAGACGCTCGACCAGGAGCTCGCCGCGCTCTCCGGCGTGCGAAGCGTGTTGTCGATGTTCTCGGCCATTCAACCGCCCGAAGAGGGCGCGGCGCTCCAGCCGCTGTTTCCGGACGACCTGGACAAGATCGAGAACTGGGAAGCGCTTCGCAAGGAGGCGACGGCCAATCCCCTCATTGCCGATAAGCTCCTGTCCGACGACGGCAGCCTCGCCGTCCTCTCCGTTTCGCTTGCCGAGAAGAACCGGAGCGAAGAGACGGACCGCCAGCTCGTCGGCGAAGTCAGGAGCAAGGCCGAAGAGGTCCTGGCGGGCACCAACCTCCATCTGGCGCTGACGGGGCTCGCCGCGATGCGGATCGAGATCATCTCGGCGCTTGCGCGCGATCAGAAGATCTTCCGGCTGCTTGCGCTCGGGGTCTCGCTATTGATCGCCTGGCTGTTCTTCCGCCGGCTCGCCTTCGTGGCGGTCGCGGGCATTCCCGCCGTCGTCGCGGTCATCTGGCTCCTCGGCGGCATGTGGCTCTTCGGTCAGGAGATCAATCTTCTGACCGGGGTCGCGCCGACCATCGTGCTCGTCATCGTGTTCTCCGACTGCCTGCATCTGCTCTTTTCGGTGCGCAACGGCGTCCGGGCCGGGTCCAGTCTCGAAGCCGCGGTCGAGCGGGCCATCCGCCGCGTCGGTCCGGCCTGCGTGCTCACCTCGCTCACCACGACGCTCGCTCTGGCGTCGCTGATCTGGATGCCGCATCCCTTCGTGGCCAATTTCGGCATCGTCGCGGCGTCGGGTACGGCCGTCGCGCTGATCGGCACGCTTCTTCTCGTCCCGCCTTTGGCGCTGCTGTTCCTGCGAAGCTTCGCCCGCGAAAATCAGCAGCAGGTCGAAAAGAACAGCGTCCTGCGGGGCATCGACCGCGTGTGCCACTGGGCGGCCGACGCGGTGACGTTCGCCCCGCGCGTCATCTCGGCGGTGGGCGTCCTCATCGTCCTCGTAGCGGGGTGGCTCTATCTCCTGAACGAGCCGCGCTACAGCTATGCGAGCAACCTGCCGCAGAACCATCCGGCGCTCGCCGGCCTCAACGCCGTGGACAGCAAGCTCGCCGGCGCCAACGCGCTACTCGTCGTCCTCGATTGGCCGAAGGACTACAATCTGATGTCCTTCCGCACTCTGGACGTCATCCGCAAGGTGCACACCACCCTCGCGCGCGAGCCGGCGCTCGGCGCCATCACCTCGGCGCACGCCATGGAGGAATGGCTCGGCGGCGGGGTGGAGGGCGAGGACCGTCTGATGGCGTTCCTGGAGAACGCAAAAGACACCTCGCTGGTGAAGGGGCTCGCCTCAATGGAGGAGAATTCCGTGCTGGTCACCGCCCGGTTCGGCGAGCTCACCTCCGATGAGCTGGACCCCATGATGGAGCGGCTGCAGCGGCGCCTAAACAGCATCGCCAAAGAAGAACGCACTAATGTGCAGATAACGGTGACCGGCATCGTTCCGGTCACCGCGCGGGCGAGCCACGAGATGATCGAGCTGCTGAACCGCAGCCTGATGGTCACCGTCGGCATGATCCTCGTGCTGATCGCGCTCGCCATGCGTTCGGTCGGCGCAGGCCTGGTCAGCATCCTGCCGAATCTCTTCCCGCTCGCGATGGGCGGCGCCTATATCTACCTGGCCGGCTGGGGGCTTCAGTTCACCAACCTCGTCGCCTTCACGGTCGGCTTCGGCATCGCCGTCGACAGCACGATCCATGTGCTCAACCGCTATCGCCTGGAGAAATCGGACGAGGTCGATTTGGACACGGCGCTGCGCCAGACGATCACCGCGGTCGGCCCCGTGGTGATCATCAGCACGATCGTGCTCGCCGCCGGCATCGGCACGAGCCTCTTAAGCGAGCTCCCCATGGTCTCGCTCTACGGCACGATCGTGGTCATCGTGCTGCTGTCCTCGATGGTCGGCGCGCTTCTGTTCCTGCCCGCGCTCATGGAGACGGTCGAAAGCTGGCGCAAGAAATCGAAGACCGTGTCGAAGGCGCTCGGCTAGCTACTTCTCGATTAAGGCCAGGAGGTCCGCGTTGATGGTCTCCGCGTGGGTCGTGATCATGCCGTGCGGAAAGTCCTTGTAGGTCTTCAAGGTTCCGTTCTTGAGCAGCTTCGCCGAGAGCGGTCCCGCCGCGACATAAGGCACGATCTGGTCGTCCTCGCTGTGCATGACCAGCACGGGCACGGTGATCGTCTTCAGATCCTCGGTGAAGTCCGTCTGCGAGAAGGCGACGATGCCGTCGTAATGCGCCTTGGCGCCGCCCATCATGCCTTGCCGCCACCAATTGGTGATCACGCCCGGCAGCGCTTGCGCCCCGGGGCGGTTGTAGCCGTAGAACGGCCCGGCCGGAATGTCGTAGTAGAACTGCGCGCGGTTCGCGGCGAGCTCCGTCTGGAAGTCGTCGAACACCGACTTCGGCAGGCCGTCAGGGTTCGTGTCCGTCTTGACCATCAGCGGCGGCACCGCGCTGATGATCGCCGCCTTCGCCACACGGTCCTCGCCATGCCGGGCGATATAGTGCACGACCTCGCCGCCGCCGGTCGAATGGCCCACATGGATGGCGTCCTTGAGATCGAGATGCTTGGTCACCGCCGCCAGATCGTCGGCGTAATGATCCATGTCGTGGCCGCTGTCGACTTGGCTCGAACCATGCCCGCGCCGGTCATGGGCGATGACGCGGTAGCCTTTGTTCAAAAAGAACATCAACTGCGCGTCCCAATCGTCGGCGGAGAGCGGCCAGCCATGGCTGAACACAATCGGCCGGCCCGAACCCCAATCCTTGTAGAAGATCTCGACACCGTCCGTCGTGGTGACAATGGGCATCTCGTTCGCTCCTTAAGAGGCAGACCTCTCGTTCCATCAGCGATCACAGTCATAAATCGTGACAGTTTGTTGTCGGGCGGCGCGGTCCAAGTGGCCGTTTTTTGGGCAGCGATCGGGGCCCCTCTTGGAATGACCCTGGTGGCGACCGCTCGCGAGTCGATAATCGCCCAAAGTGTCAGGACGAGGCCGATGATCGCCGGCAACGTGACCGCGGGAAAGTCGCGCGGAATCACGGCGCTCGAGCAGATCCCAACGGCCACTTCCCAGAAGTGAAACAGAGCGTGGCCCGAGAGCCATAGGGCCGGGGCCGCCCAGAAGATCACGCGCAAGTCCGGCCGTGCCGCGCCCAACAGGAATGCACCGCCCAGAAAGAGAAAGATCAGTCCGATGTCGCGCAGGAAATGCTGATTGAACGGTCCGGTCGTAGTCACGCCTGGAACCGCGACATACCAGGCTTCGGGCGAAACGAGCATGGAGACACCGTTGCCGAGCAGAGCGACGCCGAAGAGCGTCGCTACGCCTAGGCAAAGCCACTTTACGGCAGGGGAGCCGGTTGCTCTCGCCCCGCTCATCGGGCCGCCCCGTGTGAGGTTGCGAGCCAGTCGTCAAAGCGAATGGTGCCGAGACGCGGACCCTCGCTCGGCGTCAGGGACCGGTCGTTCAGCTCCGCACCGAAATAGCGCGCGTGTACGTCCGCGATCACCCGGCGGCCGTCTCCTTTCGCGGCCAGGAACTTCATGGCCACTTTGTCGAGAGGGCAGGCTTCGGGTCCGGCGACCTCGATCGTGGCATTGCGCGGGGCTCCGAGCGCCAGTTCGGCCAGCGCCGCGGCAACATCGTCCGAAGCGACGGGCTGAAGCAGAGCGGGCGACAGGCGCACCACGTCACCGTCGGCGCCGGCGTCGATGATGCCGTTGACGAACTCGAAGAACTGAGTCGAGCGGAGAATGGTGTAAGGCACCCCGGATTCTTTGATCAGCTTCTCCTGCGCCAGCTTCGCACGGAGATAGCCGCTCTCGGGGACCCGCTCGGCCCCGACGACCGACAGGGCGAGATGATGCTTCACCCCCGCAGCAATCTCCGCGGCCATGAGGTTGCGTCCGGCCGTCTCGAAGAATTCCATCACCGCCGCGTCCGCGAAGGACGGGGAATTTGCCACGTCCACGACAACTTCCGCGCCTGAAAGCGCCTCCGCCAGGCCTTCCCCGGTGATGGTGTTGACGCCGGAGGCGGGCGAGGCCGCCACCACGTCGTGGTCGCGGGCCCGAAGTCTGTTCACGACGTTCGTTCCGATGAGGCCGCTGCCTCCAATGACGACGATTTTCATGGTCGAGTCTCCCTGGGTTCATGTTCGGCGAAGGGAGCATGCCGGATGGCCCGGCGGAAAGCCTTGCAGCGACCTTGAATTTCGGTTGAATTTCGCGTGTCTCTCTGTCCAAGGAGACCCAGTCTCTTGGTCGGTCGGTTGGCGGGCACCCGCGCACGGTTTCATGGAGCGCCGAATGCAGCTCATGTTCGGCCACTACGTGCTAGATCCTGAACGCCGGGAGCTCACGCGCGACGCACAACCAATTGCCGTCGGGCCGCAGGTCTTCGATCTCCTGCTTTATCTCGTGAACCATCGGGCGCACGTCGTCAGTAAGGACGAGGTGCTGGACGCGGTCTGGGACGGCCGGGTTGTTTCGGACTCGACCTTGACCAGCCATATCAACGCGGCGCGCAAGGCGATCGGCGATAGCGGCAGCAAGCAGGAGCTGATCCGCACGGTTGCCCGCAAGGGGTTTCGCTTCGTCGGCGAGGTTGTGGAGCTTGAGCCCGGCTCGACGTCAGGATCTCCCGCGCCCGCCGATGAAGTGCCTCAGGCTATGCCGGCCCTCCCGGACAGGCCCTCCATCGCCATCCTGCCTTTCCTGAACCTGAGCGGGGACGCCGAGCAGGATTATTTCACCGACGGCGTGGTCGAGGACATCATCTCGGCCTTGTCGCGCAACCGCTGGCTGTTCGTGATCGCGCGCAATTCGAGCTTCACCTACAAGGGGCGCGCCGTCGATGTGAAGCACGTGGGCCGCGAGCTCGGCGTGCGCTATGTGCTGGAAGGCAGCGTGCGCAGGTCGGCGAACCGCGTGCGCATAACGGGACAGCTGATCGACGCGGCGACGGGCGCGCATTTGTGGGCCGAACGCTTCGAAGGCGCGCTCGACGACATCTTCGCCGTGCAGGATCAGGTGACGGCAAGCGTGGTCGGTGCGATCGCCCCGCAGCTGGAGAACGCGGAGATCGAGCGCGCGCAGAAGAAGCCGACCGGGAGCCTCGACGCCTACGACTATTACCTGCGCGGCATGGCGAAACTGCACCGCGGGACACGGGAGGCCATCGAGGAGGCGCTGCCGCTGTTCCAAGAGGCGATCGCGCGAGATCCCCGCTTCGCCTCGGCCCACGCGATGGCGGCATGGTGCTACTTCTGGCGCAAGGTCAACGGCTGGATGACCGACCGGCCGCAAGAAATCTCTGAAGGTACGCGGCTCGCCCGTCGTGGCGTCGAGCTTGGAAAGGACGACGCGGTTGCGCTCGCGCGCGGCGGCCATGCGCTTGCACATCTCAGCGGCGACCTCGAGAGCGGCATTGCGCTGCTCGACCGGGCCCTCCTTCTCAATCCCAATCTCGCGGCCGCGTGGTTCCTTGGAGGCTTCTTGAAGCTCTGGCACGGCGAACCGGACGTGGCCATCGAGCGGTTCACCCATGCCATGCGCCTCAGCCCGCTCGACCCGGAGCTTTACCGCATGCAAGCCGGAATGGCGGTCGCGCATTTTTTCGCGGGCCGCATCGACGACGCGTCGTCCTGGGCGGAGATGGCGGCCAGAGAGATCCCCGACTTCACCATGGTGATCGGTATCATCGCGGCGTGTCACGCCCTGTCCGGGCGAACGGACAACGCGCGGCAAGCCATGGATCATCTGCGCCGGCTTTATCCCAGCTTGCGACTCTCAAATCTCAAGGAGTGGCTCCCGATCCATAGACCGGAAGACTTGGCCGCCCTGACAGATGGCTTGCGCAAAGCGGGCCTGCCGGCGTGAGGGTGAGCCGAGAACTTGAAACACGGCTCCAAACAGCGCTCGGCTCGGCCGTCGTCGAGGCCGCGCCCATGGCGGTCGGCTTCGGGCTGACGGGCCTCGCGGTGCGGCTTAAAGACGGACGCCACCTCGCGGTCAAGGCGCGCACGCAATCCCAAAGTACAGGCACGCATGCCGGGCCCAGCCTGGAGCTCGAAGGTTACATGCTCTCGGAGCTGCGCCGGCTGTCGGATCTGCCGGTGCCGCATGTCCATGTATCCGAGCCCGATCTCCTGGCGATGGATTTCATCGAGAACGACGGCGGCCCGATCACGCCTTCGGTCGAGCGCGACGCTGCGCGCCTCATCGCGGCCCTGCATGCGACACCCCGTCCGAATTTCGGCTTTGCGCGGGACACGCTTATCGGGCCCCTGCCCCAGCCAAATCCGATGAGCCCTTTGTGGGTGCCGTTCTTCCGCGACCACCGTCTGCTCCACATGGCGCGCGCGGCGAGCGACGAAGGCCGGCTGCCGGCGCCGCTCCTCGTCCGCCTCGAGCGGCTCGCGGCGCGCCTCGACGACTATCTCTTGGAGCCGTCCCACCCGAGCCTGCTCCATGGCGATCTGTGGACCGGCAATGTGCTCGTGCGCGGGGACCGGATCGCGGGCTTCGTCGACCCGGCGATCTCTTTCGGGCATCCGGAGATCGAGCTCGCCTTCACCACGATGTTCGGCACGTTCGGACGCGCGTTCTTCGCCACCTACGAGGCGCTATCCCCGCTCGAGCCGGGCTTCCACGAGGTGCGGCGGGATCTCTACAATCTCTACCCGGCGCTGGTGCATGTGCGGTTGTTCGGGGCGAGCTATCTTTCCGGCATCGAGGCGACGTTGGCGCGGCTCGGATTTTGATCTGTATCGGATGTGCAATTTCGCTTGATCGGGGCGTCAGTGGCGCATGATTGCGGGATAATTTGCGCGCCTGTTTCGCGGGGATAAAAGCGCCTGTTTCGTGGGGACAAAAAAAAAACCGGCCCGGGCAAGCCGGGCCGGTCTTCCCTGCGAAACGAGCCGAACGCGAAAGGCTTGCACCTTTACTTGCGGGCTTCGGCTCGCCCCCCCATTTAATTTCCTGAGCCGTCCAATTCTTGGTCTTGCTTCAGGTACCTGCTCTGTCGTCCGTTCCCCCGGAAGAGTAGGCCCCCCAGCCCGTCCCCCGTGATGTGATGCAAAGCTAGCGCAGCGGGCCTCCGTCCTTCAACAAAGCGCGAGCCCGCAAACGCACTTCGTCCCGGGACTGTTGCGGAAATGCAAAACGCCGCCGCCAGCGGCTCTGGGAATCCGTTTTACTTCTTGAAAATCAGCGTGTTACCTCGTCATGGCCGGGGTTGCGGCGGCCCTTTGCCGGGCCTCCCGCACACGTTTGGCGGGCAGCGGCCCCACCCCTTTCGCCGAAACTTTACGCAAGGGCTGTTGCATATGAGCCACGAGGCCGCGTCGACCGGGCCACAGCGCATGGGGCGGACGAGTCGCGTCGATACGGACGGCGGCGGCGCGCCGTTGCGCCTCGCCCACGCCTGTGCATCATGCGGCGAACCATGGCCCTAAGGGAACGCAATGAAACTCGTACGATTTGGCGATAGCGGACAGGAAAAGCCCGGACTTCTCGACGGCAACGGCCGGATTCGCGATCTCTCAGGCCTCGTCGGCGACCTCTCGGGCGAGGTGCTCGGGCCCGAAAGCCTCAAGCGTTTGAAGGAGATCGATCCCGGGACGCTGCCTCTGGTCGAAGGGTCTCCGCGCCTCGGCGCGCCCGTGGGCGTGGTACCGAAATTCCTCGGCATCGGCCTCAACTATCGCGACCACGCCGAGGAGACCGGCATGCCGATCCCCGAGGTGCCCATCGTGTTCGCCAAGGCCAGTTCCTGCGTGTCCGGGCCGAACGATCCGGTGCTGGCGCCGGCGGCCTTCAAGCGCATGGATTACGAGGTCGAGCTCGCCGTGGTCATCGGCTCGCGGGCCAAGAACGTCCCCAAGGAGAACGCGCTCGACTACGTGGCCGGCTATTGCATCGGCAACGATGTCTCCGAGCGCAGCCTCCAGAAGGGCGGCCCGGGCGAATGGATCAAGGCCAAGAGCCATGACAGTTTCGGCCCGCTCGGCCCGTGGCTCGTCACCACCGAGGAGATCCCCGACCCGCAAGCGCTCGATCTCAGCCTCGACCTCAACGGCGCGCGGATGCAGACCGGCAACACCTCGACCATGATCTTCAGCGTGGCGGATCTGGTGAGTTATATCAGCCAATATATGACGCTCGTCCCCGGCGACGTCATCACCACGGGCACGCCGCCCGGCGTCGGCATGGCGCGGGACCCGCGCGTGTTCCTCAAGCCCGGCGACGAGCTTGTGCTGCGCGTTCAGGGGCTGGGCGAGCAGCACGCCAAGGTCGTGGCCGACGCTTAAGGGGCTTCAGGCCTTCCACAGCGCATGGAAATGGTGGACGGGGCCCCTGCCCTGGCCCACGGCGATCTCGTCGGCGGCGATGATGGCCGCGGTGACATAGAGCTTCGCGATCTTCACGGCTTTGTCCAAGCTCTCGCCTTTGGCCAGTTCCGCGGCGATGGCCGAGGACAAGGTGCAGCCCGTGCCGTGGGTGTTCTCGGTCTCCACCCGCGGCGCCTCGATGCGCTGGACGCCGTTCTCGCCCACGAAGATATCGAGCGCCGTCTCGGCGATGGATTCGCCGCCCGTGAGCAAGACGGCCTTCGCTCCAAGATCACGGAGGCGCTCGGCGCGGCCTTCCAGCATTTGCTCCCGGCTCTCCGCCGGCTCGCCGAGCAGCACCGCGCCCTCCCGGAGGTTCGGCGTGACCAGTGTGGCGCGCGGCATGAGCCGGCCGCGCAAGACCTCCACCGCATCCTCGTCGAGCAGCCGATCGCCGCTGGTCGCCACCATGACGGGATCGAGCACGACGGGAACACCGGGAAAGTCATCGAGCCCGTCCGCCACGGCCTCGATAATGGGCGCCGTGGCGAGCATGCCGATCTTGATGGCGCCGACCTTGAGATCGCTCGCCACGCTGCGCATCTGGGCAAGCACGAATTCCGGCGGCACGACCATTACGTCCTCCACACCCCTCGTGTTCTGGGCGGTCAGCGCGGTGATGGCGCTCGCGCCGTAGACGCCGAGTGCCGAGAAGGTCTTGAGGTCAGCTTGGATACCGGCGCCGCCCGAGGAGTCCGAGCCGGCGATGGTCAGCGCGATCGCGGTTCTACTTTGTGTCATAGGCCGTCACTATTCATCGGTGGCGCCCGAGGGCAAGCGGCAATCGTCAGCCGATGGTGGCAAGCGACGGAAAGGTTTGCAGGATCCAGCCGGCGATCAACGTCATGGAGTCGGTGAGGAAGAGGATGCCGGTGAGCACGAGGAAGGCGCCAAGCACCTTCTCCATCACCGCCAAATGTCCCCTGAAGCGCTGTAAAGCGCTCATGAACGGCCTGATGGCGACGGCGGCCAAAATGAACGGGATACCGAGGCCGAGCGAATAGACGAATAGCAGGCTCACGCCTTGGCGCACGGAATCCTCTCCGGCCGCGACCGCTAGGATCGCGCCGAGCACGGGGCCGATGCAGGGCGTCCAACCGAAGGCAAAGGCGAGACCGATGACATAGGCGCCGACCAGCCCCGCAGGCCGCGTGTCGGCGTGATAGCGCGCCTCGCGGTGCAGAAGCGGAATGTGGATGACGCCGAGGAAATGCAGTCCGGCAATGATGATGATCACGCCGGCGATCTTGGCGAGGATCGGCAGGTTCTCGACCACGAGCTGGCCCAGCACCGTGGCCGTGGCGCCCAGGATGACGAACACCGTAGTGAAACCGAGCACGAAGGCGACCGAGGACAGCACCACGGTCTGATAGACATGGGCCGGCGTCTCGTCCTCGCCCGTCAGCTGGTCGAAGGTCGTGCCGCCGAGAAAGCAGAGATAGGGCGGCACGAGCGGCAGCACGCAGGGGCTCAGAAAGCTGAGGAAGCCC
>Ga0075343_1000017_pt1 | contig 41832 bp, 46 predicted proteins | sample RushOxbow_ThreeS_2_FD_120072 | JGI IMG/M metagenome (GOLD analysis project Ga0075343, IMG submission 120072) | Natural and restored wetland microbial communities from the San Francisco Bay, California, USA, that impact long-term carbon... | ecosystem: Environmental > Terrestrial > Soil >...
ACGAAGCGGAGCATCGTGAACAGGCCGAAGGGCCGGAGCGCCCGCCGGTCGACCAGACGGAGATCGTCGCAGACGAGAACGCGATCGACCTCGAACACGGCGTGCCAGCCGAGCAGATCGGCGAAGCCCGCCATCTTGCGCTCGATGAAGCCGCGCAAGCCCTCTTCCTGGCTGAAATGATTCACCAAAATCACCTCGCCGCCCGGCGCGCAGACCCGCTCCAACTCGCGCATGACCTTGTCGGGATCCGGCACCACGGTCAGCACATACATGGCGACCACCGTGTCGAAGCTCTCATCGGCGAACCCGAGCGCGCTCGCGTCCATCTCGTGGAGGCCGTCCACATAGGCGAGCTTCTTGCGGGTGACCTTCTCGCGCGCCTTGTCCAGCATCTCCGGCGACAGGTCGATGCCGGTGACCGTGAGGTGCGCGCCGTAGCAGGGTAGCGACAGCCCGGTGCCGACGCCGACCTCGAGCACGCGGCCCTTGCGCTTGTTGATGATCTCCACCGCATGCTTGCGGCCCGCCTCGGCCACCTGGCCGAAGGTGTAGTCATAGACCGGCGCCCAGCGGCGATAGGCGTGACGCACGCTGTCCGTATCCATCACAGGAACTTTCGAAGGCAACGCTGTACCCTCCTCGAAGCTGAAGACCGCGCATTCGTCCGCGGGCTTAACGCGACCCGACCAGGAATGCCTCCGCGGGCCTAGGCTCTGAAGGCGCCGCAAAATCGTCCCTAGCCATCCAGGCTCCATCGGCGGACTTGATCCATCCGCCGCCGAGAAGCCGCTCCCCGCCGCCTGTCGCGGCATAAAAGACGCAAGCCTGTCCCGGGGACACGCCCTCCTCGCCCTCGGCGAGGTCCACAACCACCGTACTATTCTCCACGCTGACCGTCGCAGGGCGCAAGGGCCCTGTCGAGCGGATCCGCGCCAGCACCTCCACGCCAAGCGCGGCGGCCGTCTCGAAAGCCTCATCGCCGAGCCAGTTGACGTCGCGCAAGGTGAGCGTCCGGGCCCGCAGACAATCGCGCGGACCGACCACCACTTCGCACCGGCCCGCGTCGAGCCTCAACACGTAGAGCGGCTCGCTAGCAGCCACGCCGATGCCCCGTCGCTGGCCGATCGTGTAATTAATGATGCCGGTGTGGCGGCCGAGCACGCGGCCATCCACATGCACGATATTGCCGGGCTCGGCGGCGCCGGGACGCAACCGCTCGATGACTTGCGTATAGCGGCCCGTAGGCACGAAGCAGATATCCTGACTGTCGGACTTCTCCGCGACCGTGAGCCCGAAGCTTCGCGCAAGCGCGCGCGTCTCGTCTTTGGGCAAGTCGCCCAAAGGAAAGCGCAAGAAGGAAAGCTGCGCCGGCGTGGTCGCAAACAAGAAATAACTCTGGTCGCGCTCCTTGTCGGCCGCGCGGTGAAGCTGCCAGCCGGCCGGACCGGGCAGGCTCTTGACGTAATGGCCGGTGGCGAGCGCCGCGGCGCCGAGCCCCTCCGCCGTCTCCAGCAAATCGTGAAACTTGATTTTCTGATTGCAGGCGACGCACGGCACCGGCGTCTCGCCGCTGAGATAGCTGTCGGCGAATTCGCCCATCACCGCCTGTTTGAAGCGCGCCTCGTAATCGAGAACGTAATGGGGAATGCCGAGCGCTTCAGCCACACGGCGCGCGTCCTGGATATCGGTCCCCGCGCAGCACGTCCCCTTCCGACCCACCGCCTGGCCGTGGTCGTAGAGCTGAAGCGTGATGCCGAGCACGTCGTAGCCCTGGGCCTTTAGCAAGGCCGCGACCACGGAAGAATCGACGCCGCCCGACATGGCGACGACGACCCGCGTCTCGGCTGGACGCCCTTCTAGGTGCAGACTGTTAAGCATTCCGGGTCAATGATGCGGCGGAGTTTCAGTGGCTCGATGATCTCGGAAGGGCTTGCCGACCTTGGTTTTGATTATAGATAGTCTGTGACGGCCCCGCGTGGGCTCAATTCAGCCCTTCCAGAAGGCCTAGAACATAGGCAGGGGACGCTTGAGACGCAAGGACAGAGCCCCTGGAAGACCAGTAGAAGCAGTTGGAAAGGCCTGGAAGTCTCAGCGAATTCAGCAAGTTTTGGCTATTTCCTTGCAGCTTCTTTTACCTGACAGCTTAGGCAATTCTTAAATGGGCCTCTGCTAGCTTCCACCTAGATTGAAGCTCATCAAGTTTGGAAGTGTTGCGTACGATGACCGAGCATTACAGGCCGCGTGTCAGATATGTGATTGGACCGGACGGCAGCCCGCTGACCGTGGCCGATCTCCCCCCGAAGAACACCAATCGGTGGGTCATTCGCCGAAAGGCCGAGGTCGTGGCCGCCGTGCGTGGCGGTCTGATCAGTCTCGAGGAAGCCTGCGAGCGTTACACGCTGACCGTGGACGAGTTTCTGAGCTGGCAGCGCTCCATCGACAAGCACGGCATGCCGGGCCTGCGCGCCACCCGCGTCCAGGACTATCGCAGCAGCTAATCGCGTTTCTGATCTGAGATCTTCGTCATGGCCGGGCTCGTCCCGGCCATTGGCATTTCTAGGGGCGACTACTGCGCGGCGGGCTGGGCCACAACTTCCGGCCATTCCTTGCTGCAATTCGTCTGACCGCTCTTCCAGCGATTGATGTCGAACTGCATCTTGGCCGCCTGCTCCGGCGTCATGGTCAGGTTTTTGCTGGTAACGATCGTGCTCGCGCCTTGCTGGTGGAAATCGATCGTATAGGCGAGCTTGCCCGCCCGGCCGAGATTACGCTTGTCGTGAATGGTGATCTTCACCTTCTGGCCGTCCGGGCTCACATCGGCACGGTAGACATGATCGGGGAAGAGAGGCGCGCTCGGGTTGAACCAGCATGTCTTGGCGCGGCCGCCAAGCATCACATAGGCATCGACGGGCTTGGCCGTCGCAACCGACATGCGGCTCTTATTGTAGGCCGGCACGGCGCCGACCGGCGCGTCGGCGGCTACGCTTGCGCTGCCCGTGGACCCGCCGCCGCCACCACAAGCCGCAAGACCTAGCCCCACGGCCGTGAGCGCAATCGCAATGGCCGCCGGCCCTGTCACCTCATGCCCCTCTTAAAAACATAGTGGCTTAGTCGCGGAAGTTCACGAATTGCAGCGGCTGCTCGATCGAAAGCCCTTTGGTATGCTCGATCACCGCCTGCAGGTCGTCGCGCTTCTTGCCCGTGACACGGAGCTCGTCGCCCTGGATGGAGACCTGGACCTTGAACTTCCCGTCCTTGATCTCCTTGACCACGCGCTTGGCCAGCTCCTTGTCGATGCCCTGGCGGATGATCGCCTTTTGGCGGACGGCCTGGCCGGCCGCCTTTTCCGGCGTCTTATAGTCGATAACCCCTGCGTCGATTTTGCGGCGCGCCAGATGCCCCTGGAGCAGCTCGTGCATTTGCTTGAGCTTCAGGTCGTCGTCGGCATTGATGACGAGCTCCGACTCCTTCCGCTCGATCTTGGCCTGCGAGCCTTTGAAGTCGTAGCGCTGGCTCATCTCGCGCACCATGTTGGCGAGCGCGTTGTCGACCTCCGCGAGGTCGGTCTGTGAGACGATATCGAACGACGGCATGGTCCCTACCCGCGCGTTTCCGGTTTCCCGCATCATATAGCATCAGAACCCAGGGCCGCGAACGGCCTCTTGAGGCGCCCCGGAAGCGGCGCCGGCATGAGCTGAAGATTGGGCCGGCTAGCCGGCTGCGCGGTGGGCGCCCAGGGCGACAAGCTCTGGCGTCGGGTTCTCGATTTTGAGCCGCTCGGCGTCGCGCTCCTGGAGAAGCTCGATCTTTTTCATTTCCTCGAGCGCCTCGTCCAGGTCTCCGCGAGCGGCCGCCAGCTTGGCCTCGAGGCCCGAGACAGAATTGGCCAGATTGTCCCGTCTTTGGATGGCCGCCTTGGCGAAGGTCGGATAGGCGTAGTGATTGACGTCGGAGACGCCGGCACGTTCCTGCTCGATGGAGATCTGCCGGTCGAGGTCGGTGGCCATGGTGTTGAGCTCACCGATCATGGCCTCAATATCTTCAACCTTGCGGCGCTTTTCGTCGACTTCGAAGCGCTTCAAGCGGATGACTGCGTCGCGTGACTTCATGACTCGATACCCTCAGCGTACTCGGTCCCCGGCTAACGGAGAACTCAATTACCATGCCAGCGGGGGCGCCCTACGGTCGACTGCCCTCGAAAAAGCAATCCTTCCGGAAGCGAACCCAAAGGCCTTGTCGAGGACCGGTCCCCCTGCCCCTCGCTCCAGATCATGGCTGACAGGCCTTAAGGCTCGGTAAACCATATGGCTTGCATTTAAAGGATACGAGGACCCCAGTGGTGTAGAGATGGTTACCGGACGTGGTTAGCGCTCGCCAGAAGCTTAGCTTTTGTTAACTATTGGCCATTAATTTGTTGATTCGAATTAACCAATCTGCGTCCGACGTATTGGGTCAGGGGATAACCAGGAACTTTGAGAAGACGGGGGATTTAAAATGCGGGTTCTTCTGATCGAGGACGATAGCGCAACCGCGCAGAGCATCGAGCTGATGCTGCAATCGGAAGGCTTTAACGTCTACAAGACCGATTTGGGCGAAGAGGGTGTCGATCTCGGCAAGATCTACGACTACGACATTATCCTTCTCGACATTAACTTGCCGGATATGAGCGGTTATGAGGTCTTGAAAACCTTGCGCGTCAGCAAGGTCCAGACCCCGATCCTGATCCTCTCCGGACTGGCCGGCATCGAGGATAAGGTCCGTGGCCTCGGCTTCGGCGCCGACGATTATATGACCAAGCCCTTCCATAAGGATGAGCTTGTCGCCAGGATCCACGCGATCGTGCGCCGCTCGAAGGGCCACGCCCAGTCGGTCATCCAGACGGGCGGCCTGAAGGTCAACCTCGACACCAAGACCGTGGACGTGAACGGCCAGCGGGTGCATCTGACAGGCAAAGAATACCAGATGCTCGAGCTGCTCTCCCTGCGCAAGGGTACGACTCTCACCAAGGAGATGTTCCTGAACCATCTCTATGGCGGCATGGACGAGCCGGAGCTCAAGATCATCGACGTCTTCATCTGCAAGCTGCGTAAGAAGCTCGCGGCGGCGACCGGCGGCAAGCACTATATCGAGACGGTTTGGGGCCGCGGCTATGTGCTGCGCAACCCGGATGACGAGTCCGACACGGGCGAAGCAGCCGCCTAGCATTTTCTCAAGAAGATCAAAACTTTCGGAATGGCCGGGCTTGTCCCGGCCATTCTTTTTTGGATCAGCTTCTGTCCGCCTTAAAGGGCGGCAAACGCTCGGTTTCCGACATCTCGGCAACCGCAAACTCTATCAACAGCTCCGCCAGGGTCTGCCCTCGCGCCCCGGCCCGGGAGCCCGATCGAGATGACCTCTCGGACGCTCGGAACCTTGAGGGCGACCATGACGCCCTCCCCCGCGGCTCGAACCAGCCCGGCGTTCAAGGCCAAGCAGTGACGGGCTTGACGGCGTGCGGAGGCCGGCGTTGATCATCTCCTCGTTGTTTGGCTCCTGCTCGAACCGGACGAGATTGACGTCGAGCTGGTCTCGGGCAGGAACTCTGCCAGTGATCCGTCGGTCAACCGCTTCGGAATGGCGGTTTTCCGGGGCTCAGGCGGCCCTGAACCGGACCTCTTCGCCCTCAGCCTCGGCCGTCACGGTCATGCCGGCGGCAGCGGCCACGCGCCGGGCGTAGTAAGGCTGAATCGAGTGGGCATCGACCTCCACCCCGTTTCCGCCCGACAACAGAGTCTTGACCTGGTCGTTCAGACGCGCGGCGGTGCCCTTGGCGTTGACGGCAAACGCGATATTGGCGGGATCGCCCGAGATCTCGACCTTCACCGTGCCTCCGCGGGGCAGCGCCACAATGCCGAGCGCCACGAGATTGAGCAGGAGTTTGACTTTGTTCTTCGCCATTGTCAGCGGCGGGCCGTTCCATACGACCTCGTGCTTGCCGCTGCCTTGGGCGAATTCGCGCGCCACCTTCTCCGCGTCGCGCAAATCGATCTCCGCACCGGCTGAGCCCGCAGCCCCGAAAGCCAGGCGCGCAAATTGCAGCTTGGCGGAGGCCTGCGCGGCACTCTTGCGGATGAGGTCCATCGCCGCCGCGCGCATCTCATCGTCCGGTTCCTCGGCCAGCATCTCCAACCCATTGGAGATCGCCGAGACGGGATTGATGACGTCATGGCAGATGCGGCTCGATACCAGCGCCGCCAGATCGAGATCGCCGAGTGCCGTAGGCTCCGTCATGGCCTCCTCCCCCTTCGCCTCCGCAGGCATTTTGCGGAGATCACGTGGTCCGCGCACTAATTTCTGTTACAGGAAGGGCTCACCTTAGACGCGCGCGAAAGCGCGAAACGAATCAGCATCCCTTTGGAGCATCTTGCCTTGTCAGCACCAAGACATACAACCGCGCTCGCCCCCGACCCCAAGCCCGATTTCGATCTCGGCCGCGCCGCCGAGATTCTGACCGACGCCGCGGCCAAGGCCGGGGCCGCCATCATGGGCCATTACGGCGGGTCGACCGAGGTCGAGACCAAAGCCGACGATTCCCCCCTGACCAAGGCGGATCGTGACTCTGAGGTTGTCCTTCTTGCCGCCCTGAAGGATCTTGCCGCCGATATTCCGATCGTCTCCGAAGAGACCGCGGCGGACCGCACGGCGCCGCTCGGCGCACGCTTTTTCCTCGTCGACCCGCTCGACGGCACGAAAGAATTCATAAAAAAACGCACGGATTTCACCGTGAATGTGGCCCTGATCGAGGAAGGCGTCCCCCGCTTCGGGCTGGTTTACGCCCCGGCCCGCGCGCTCTTGGCCGTGACCACGGCCGACGGCGTGGCGATCGAGGCGGAGATGGCGCCGGACGCGAATGGCGCCGATCTCGAGGCGCTCGATCGCAAGCGCCTGCATGCGCGGCAAGGAGATCCGAACGGGCTGACCGCGCTCGTGAGCCTCTCCCATCTCGATGGGGAGACGGAGAAGTTCCTGGAAGGATTCAACATTTCGAAGCGCTCCGGCGCGGGCTCATCGATCAAGTTTTTGGAGATCGCGCGGGGACGCGCGGACGTCTATCCCCGCTTCGGTCCGACCATGGAATGGGACACGGCCGCGGGCCAAGCCGTGCTGGAGGCCGCCGGCGGCCATGTGGTCGACCCGAACGGCGCGCGCTTCCGCTACGGCAAGACGCGAGAGGGGTTGCGCAACGCGAGCTTCATCGCTTGGGGACGCACCGTCTTAACGCCCCGGTAACGCTTCCACCGTTTGGTAACTGTTTCGGTAAACCATAGCGGTCGGGGCCGTGCGCCCCGCCGGCCGGCAGGGCACGCCGGCTTCGAGCCCGAGGGCATAGTCATGCGTTCCACCAGCACCGCGATTGCCGTGGTTTCGGCGATCTTTCTCTCCTGTTTTGCTCTATCGCCGGCGTCGGCCCAGGACGACGACGCCATGGTCATCACCCCGGAATCGTATGCCGACATGATCAGCGGCGGCGATCCGAAGGCGCCGCCCCCGCCCTCCGCGAGTGGCGCACCGAGCCCCTATGAGCCGGGCGCTTACCCTCAAGGCGGCAACGCGGTGGAAACCTACCAGCCCGGCCAAGGCTATGCCTCGGAGAAGCTTCCCGACAACGATGGGGGCACCTTCTCCATGGAGGAGATCAAAGGCACGGGGCACCGCTTCTTCGGCAAGGTTTCGGTCGGCTTCGCCAAGGTGGTGGAATACGCCTTTCAGCGCTCGGGAAGGCCAAACGGCTATATCTTGGGCGAGGAAGCGGGCGGCGCCTTCGTAGCCGGCCTGCGCTATGGCGAAGGCGTGCTCCACACCAAGGATGCCGGCCAGCACCGCGTCTTCTGGCAGGGACCGTCAGTCGGCTACGATTTCGGCGCCGCAGGATCGAAGACCATGGTCCTGGTCTACAATCTCGGGAGCCCCGGCCAGATTTACGAGAGATTCGCCGGGGTCGACGGATCGGCCTATTTCATCGGCGGCGTCGGCGTCACATATTTGGCCCGAAACGACCTCGTCCTGGCGCCAATTCGCTCCGGCGTCGGCCTTAGGTTGGGCGCAAATATCGGCTACCTGAAATATACCCGCCAGCCCACCTGGAATCCGTTCTAGATTGGCGCTAAGGAAGCTGAAGCCAAGGTCTTCGCGGGTCACGCCCGGGTGGCGGCCGGAGTCGCTTGAGCGTGCCCGAGAGGCGCCGGAGAAGGTGGCGCGTGGGCGCTAATTTCGGGGAACGCTGGCCTTGATGATCGAATGGTTCATGTTCGCGGCGTTGGGCTTCTTCTTGGGATGCCTGCTCGCCCTCATGCTTGCCCCCCCGTTGTGGAACCGCGCCGTCAAGCTCACCACGCGTAAGCTCGAGGCGACGATGCCCATGACGCTCGCCGACATTCAGGCCGACAAGGATCAGCAGCGCGCCGAGTTTGCCATCGAACTGCGCAAGGTGGAGGTCGCGCTTGAGAAGTCCAAGGAGAAGGCCGCGCGCGAGCTGATCGAGGCCAATAAGCGCCGCGTCGAGATTCAGCTGCTGAACACCGACCTGACCGGCGTCAAAAGCCAGCTTCAGGAAAGCCAGAACGCCAACCGCGTTCTCCAGCAGACCATCAAGCGGCGCCTGCCAGACCTCGACGCACGGTTGAAGGCGGCCAAGAAGGCGTTGGCGGAGCTCGAAACGGTGAACGCCGAGCTGCGCAATACGGTGGCCTCCCAGTCCGAGGCGCTCAAGATCGCACGCGGCACGGTTCACAATCAGCGCGGCGATATCGACCGCTTGCGCATGTCGCTCGAAAGCGGCAGCGCCTCCGGGCGCGGCTCGGCCAAGTCGGACGGACGTGCGGCAGCCGAAAGCCAGCGTCTCGCCGCGGAGTTGTCGCGCACGCAGGAGGACCTCGAACGCGCCAAGATGAGCGCCGAGGAGAATGCCTTCCTCCGCCGCGAGTTGAGCCGCCTCGCCTCGCAGATTCTCACCGCCGCGCGCAGCCAAGGCGTGCAGGGCCACACCGCGCCACAGCGTCACGCCGAATATGCCGAGACCGAGACTACCGAGGAGATCATGGCCCAGGAGGCCGCTTGGCACGACGCGCGCGCCGGCAACGGCTCCGCGCCGGAGCCCGCGATGGAGCGGACCCCCATGGAGATGGGAGCAGCCGGCGGTGAAGAGCACGAGAGCGCCTATGCCGAGGCGCATGAGGAAGAGCACTACGCCGAGGCCCCGCACGAGGAGCATGGCGAGGCGCCGCACGAAGACGATTACCGCGAGGACGAGTACGTCGAGGAAGGCGGAGAAGAGTCAGAGCAGAAAAGCACTCTGGCGCAACGGTTCGCCGCTCGTAGAGCAAAGCGCAGCGAGGACAAGGCAGGCGGCGGCAGCCTCACCAGCCGCTTGCGCAGCCTCGTAGGCGACAGCGCTCAGACCCGGGGCTAAAGCCTCACGTTCGCAGAAAGCTCCGTTCCCCATTCTTCAGCCTTAGCGCCGTCAGACGCCCGCTGAATACGGCGCCGGTATCGATGCCGATCCGGTTGGAGCGCACGTCCGGCTCGGAAACCGGCGTGTGTCCGTGCACCACCACTTTGCCGAACGGCTCGGTCTCATCGAGAAACGCGTCACGGATCCACAAGAGATCCATATCGTCTTGCGCGTGAAGCGGCACGCCGGGTCGCACGCCCGCATGCACAAACAGATAGTCGCCCAGCGGCACCTGAAGACCGAGGTGCCGGAAGAAGTCGAAATGCGCCGGCGGCAGCTTGTCCATAAAGGCTTCGCGCCACGTGTCGGGCGGTGCGCCCGCCCTGTCGAGCTGGTCCACATCGACCCCATAGGACGCCATGGTCGCATCACCGCCATTGACCCGCCAATGCCGGAGCCGGCCCGCATCGTCCAGAAAGTCGAGCAGAAGCTGTTCGTGATTGCCCTTGAGGAAATGAACGGAGAAGCCCTCGGGCAACGCATTCAGGAGGATCTCGACCACCCCGCGGCTGTCGGGCCCGCGATCCACATAGTCGCCCACAAAGATAAGAGTTTTGTTCGCCGCATCCTGACGCGCGGCGTCCGCCTCGATCTGGCGCAGCAGCGTCGCCAAAAGGTCGGACCGGCCGTGAATATCCCCGACGGCATAAACGAGTTCGCCCTCCGGCACGTGCGCGCTCACCGTGTCACGAGGCGTCCCCCGGTACGGCGGCGAGCTCGCGATAGAGCCGCGCCGGGAAGCTGAAGACCGTGCTGACGCAATTCGACGTGAGCCCGATGAACAGGACCGTCTGCCCGTCCCGGAGCTCGTCGTCCTCCGTGATGACGTAGAGCGTGTCGATGCCGAGCGGCGGCAAACCCTTCAACCTCGCGGCCCGCTCCTCGAAAGCGCGAAGCGGCGCACCGCCGAGATGATCGAACTTGGCGTGCACCCGGGCGATCGCAGAACGAATATCGCTCTCCGGTTTGCATGAGGGCGCCACGGCCTTGGGGCCCTCACCATTATAGTAGGTGATTCCGTAAGCCTGAATGATCGGGCCGAGCCTCTCGGAATAAGCCTTGAAGCCCGCAAAGCCGAGCAGGGTAACGGCAATCGCGATGCCAGCCGCAACCCTCGACCAAAGTGGCATGGCCAAGTCCTCCACAGCGGAAAGGCTCCTGACGGGAACCCTCCGCCGAACGAGAGTCTAGGACGGCAGCGCCCTAGATCTCCGCATCGACCTCACAGCGTACCGTATCGCGGTGACCGCATTCGGGCATTTTCCACGAAATGATGTCTCCGGTCCTGGTATCGACGATCGGCACCGGGCAAGCAACGCGCCAGAAACGGTAGCTCGAGTTGCGATGCCCGGCGTCCCATTGAGTCCCGAGCATGATACCCGATCTTTGGCACCGCTGCAGGTTGAATGGCTGGGCCGCGGCCCCCAAAGCTTCCGCCTGATCGAAGAGCTGAACCTCCTGGCGGCGGCACACCATCATGGAGTGCTCCGTGGCCCATTCCCGGTTTTCATAGCCCGTATAGGGCGCGTTCTGATCCGGAGGCCCGGCGATGACCGTCTTGCAGACGATGAGAACGACAGCTGCTGGCATAGGTACGGGCATGTCTTAAGCTCCCCGCTCTAGATTGGCGCCGTCGAACGGGGCGAACCAGCTCGCGGTCCAGGCGAGCGCTGCATCCTCCGCGAACCGCAGGCCCGCGAGCATGAACAAGCCGCCATGGTCGTTGGTGGTCTTCTCGACCTCCACCGCGGCGTACCCGATGTAACGGCCGCAGACTTCCGCACCGGCGGCCTTGTTGACGGCGTTGATTGCGATCGGCTCGGTCTTGCCGGAGGCCATGCTCCGGGCAAGCGCGATAGCCTGCACCTCAGACTTGCACAATACGGCGTTGAGCTTTTGTGGTGGTGCCGTCGGCGGCTGTCTCACGGCCTGGACCGGAAGGAACAGGCTCGCCATCACGGCTAGGGTCAGTGTCGTAGGCATTGTGGCCCCCTCAATAAGGTTGCACGAACGCCACTCCTCGGGGTCCTTGCGGACCGATACCTCCCAAATTCCCTAGACCGGCTGGAACCTGTCTTTGCGTTTCCGGCTCATGATGCAACGCAACATATGCCGGCTGGTTCCACCAACTTAGTATGCTTGATGCAAGTTTCATGCAAGGCGAACACCCTGCGGCACAGTGCCTCTAAGTCAGTGGATTCGCGTCCCATTTCGAAGTCCCATTATCCGGTACGAAGACCTGACGCGCAGCGTAAGCCCCTTGACCAGTCTTCGATAATGAATGCTGCACCGCAAAATAGTGATTCGCAAGACTGTCAACAGCCTACGCCTATCGATACCAACCCGATAGAGCAGGACGGCAACAGACGTCAGATGATTGGCAAGGCCTTCACCACAGCCGCGGCAAATTGCTCAAGATGAAGGCAGTTTTGGCGCTAGATCCCGCGCGCCAAGTTCGACCCGCTGAAGGGCGCCATCCAGTTTGCCGTCCAGCCGAGTCGGCCATCCTCAGCAAAGCGAAGGCCCGCCAGCATGAAAAGCCCGCCGTTCCGGTTCTGCGTCTTCTCGACCTCAACCACGGCATAGCCGATATAGCGGCCGCAAACCTCCGCACCCGCGGCCTTGTTGACCAGGTTGATGGCGATCGGTTCGGTCTTTCCCGAGGACATGGCGGAGGCGAAGGCCATGGCCTGATCTTCGGTCTCGCACAGGATGGAATTGAGCTTCTGAGGTGTTGCCGGCGCCTGCGCCGAGACTTGAGCGGTGAGCATCAGGCTGGCAATGGCGGCAAGGATGAGCGTCTTGGGCATTCTCAAGGCCTCCTTGTGGTGCCAGCGCGAGGCCGGCGAGCCAGCCAAGTGTCAACCTTGCCCTATGGAGGGTCAAGAATTCCTAGGGGGTTGGTAGGAAAGTTTGCCACTCCCTTCGAGGCACATATCCCGCGCCAGGATCCGGTCTTCGGCTTCCCGGGCCCGATCCGTTAGACTTCTTTGGAAGGCCGCCGATTCGCGAACGCGCGAGGACTTCCATGCTCATCGATGGCGTGATGCTGCTGTGGTTCATCCTGACGGCACTCTCCGTGGCCTTCGTGGCGCTGGATATTCGCGCCACACCCGAGCACCCGGTGATGAAATGGGCCTTTGTTCTGTTCACCGCCTATTCGGGGCCCTTCGGCGCCTTTCTCTATGTCCTCGGCTGCCGGGAGCCTCTGCCCGGCATGCACGAGCAATATGTCGCCGCGCGCTGGCGCCAAGCGCTTGGCTCCACCATGCACTGCGTGGCCGGCGACGGGATCGGCATCCTGGTCGGCGCGGTGATCGGCGCACTCATCTCGCTGCCCATGGGCGCGGACTTCGCCCTGGAATATGTGCTCGGCTTTGCCTTCGGCTGGACCATTTTCCAAGCCCTGTTCATGGGCGAGATGTTCGGCTCCTACACGCGCGCCCTGAAAGGCACGTTCACCTCCGAACTGTTGTCCATGAATTGCCTCATGGGCGGCATGCTCCCGGTCTCGGCCCTGGCCTTTCAGGGCAACCCGGACGCCCACGATCCGGCACAGCCCCTATTCTGGTTCCGCATGTCGTGTGCACTGATGGTCGGCGCCGCCTTCGCCTACCCGATGAACTGGTGGCTCGTCGCCCATCATCTGAAGCACGGCATGCTGACCGTGCGCCCGCAAGGCTCGGCGATGCCCGGCATGGACATGTCGCAAGAGAAGAAGGACAAGGCGGCGGCCAGCGGATCGGCGATCCACGCGCCCTCGCCGCCCGTCTGGGTCATGGCTTTGGTCTCGTTCACGGTGCTCGCGACCGGGGTGTCGATAGCCGTGATCTTCGGCGCCGGCCATTAAGCCTGGATTTCAGGATTCCCACCGGAATGCCGCGTTTCCCAGAGCTTTCCGGCATTGCGCCAACTGAACCGGTTCCATAAACCGAACCTCAAACCTTACGCGGTACAAGGCTCTGAGATTTTGCACGCCTCGCGCCGTGTAAGGACCCTTGTGATGCGGACTGCGTTCGGTGATCCCCTTCAGGGCGATCAACTTTCAGGGCTTTTGAGCCGCGCGGCGTTCTTCGCCGAAGCGTCGCTCGCCTGCCGCCAAAAGGACGAGACACTGTCGGTCATCATGATCGACATCGACAGCTTCAAGGCCATCAACGAACATTACGGCCATCTCGTCGGCGACCGTACGATCATGGCCGCGGCCGACGTGATCCGCGCTCTCGAACGGCCCGCGGGCCGGCTGGGCAGCGACGAATTCGGTGTCCTGCTCAAGGGTCTCACGCTCGACGAAAGCGTCAAGATCGCCGAAGACCTGCACGCCAATCTCAGCGACGTCACGCTCGACACGGGCGAATGGACCATCAACGTGTCGTGCAGCCTGGGCGTGGCCGAGCTGCAAAGCGGCGACAGCCTCGACGACTTGATGAAGCGTACCGATCTTGCGCTCTACCGCGCCAAGCAAGAGGGGCATGATCGCGTGGCGACCGCGCCGCCCGACTCTTGGATAAGCGAACGCCCGCGTCTGGGGGTGAGCATGGCGCGGCACCTGCCCGCGCCGGCGCCCAATGTCAAAGACCGGCGCAAGGGAGCGCCTCCGGGCCCTGCGCTTTACGGGCGCATCTTTGCCATCATCGACCTCTTGATCGCCTCGGGTCTACGCGACGACATCGCGGCGCAAATCATGGCCCAACGGCTTATCGGCGCCGGCGTCCCGACCCCGGACAATGTTGAGGCAGCGGATTGGTGGCGAAACATTCTGGATCGCAGGGCCGCGTTCCGGGCCGGCGACGCCACCGAGGAGGGTTTGCGGGAGTACGGCAACGTGGTGGCCGCGATCGAGACCATTCCGCCGCACGATCGTGTGGAGTGCGCCCTCTCCAACGATCTGTGGGACCGCCGGCGGATCGTCGCCAGCGAACGGTCCTCCGAGCATGGCCTCATGATTCCGTAGTATAATGTGAGTGACGATCGTCAGCGGTCCCCTCACGCTGATCGATTTCGCCCTGAACCAGGATGCGAAGAACGACTTTTGCTGATGCGGAAGGCGCGGCCGCGAGATTGGCGGGGAAACGGCGGGCCGTCGCGCGCGCCGAAGGCTTGATTTTGGTGGCGCCCCGTAGGGGAATCGAACCCCTGTTTCCGGCGTGAGAGGCCAGCGTCCTAGGCCGCTAGACGAACGGGGCCAGCGCGAGCGAGAAGCTATAGCTTGCCGCCTGGATCGCGATCAAGGCTAATCGGCATCGATCTTGATGCGGGAGAGCACCGTGCCGGTGGTCACGTCGATGACGGCGATTTCCTGGCCGGTACTGGTGTGAAGATGGAGGGCCAGCCGGTCGCCATCAAGGGCCATGGCGGCAATCGTCGCGCCGGGCGGCAGAGCGAGCCCGGAAACCTCGGCCGGGAGGGAAGTCTGGCCCGGAGACGCCTGCACTTTCTTATCTCCCAGCCTCGAGGCCTGGTAAACGATAGCCGCCATCACGAAGGCGAAGCCGCCCACCAAGAGGATGCCCATGACGATCACGGCGATCTTGAGCCCGCGCACCTGGCGCGGCGTAAACACCGTGCCAGGCAAGGGCGTATTGTCAGGCTCGCTCGTCACCGCCATCGTCTAGAGTCCTGAAATGCCGCCATCACATCAACGGCCTGTCGAACGCCTTACCGCCGAAGCGGAGGAAAGCCACGCGAACATGCGGCTCGACCTGTTCTTGAGCGGCATGCTCCCGGAGTTGAGCCGCACGCGGGTGCAGGCCCTCATCAGGGACGGCCAAGTGGCCTCAAGCGGCGCGACCATAGAGGACGTGAAATATAGGGTCAAACCGGGCGAGAGCTTCGAACTTTGCCTGCCGCCCGTGGCCGACACCACGATCGGCGCCGAAGCCATCCCGCTCGACGTGGTCTACGAGGACGACGCGCTCATCGTCATCGACAAGCCGGCCGGCCTCGTGGTGCATCCCGGCGCCGGTCAGCCCGACGGCACGCTCGTCAACGCGCTCGTGGCCCATTGCGGCACGTCTCTCTCCGGCATCGGCGGCGTGGCCCGGCCCGGCATCGTGCATCGCCTCGACAAGGATACGAGCGGGCTGATGGTCGTGGCCAAGACGGACCAAGCCCACCGCGCCCTCGCCGAGCAATTCGCCGACCATGGCCGTACCGGCGAAATGGAGCGCGGCTATCTGGCGCTGGTGTGGGGCGCGCCGTCGCGTCCGCACGGACGGATCGTGGCGCCGATCGGACGTCACCCGACGAGCCGCACCAAGATGGCCGTGCTTTCCGAGGAGAAAGGACGGGAGGCCGCGACGCGCTGGCGCGTGGCGGAGACCTACGGGCACGGCAAGGACGGGCCGCTCGCGGCGCTCGTCGAGTGCACGTTGGAGACCGGGCGCACCCACCAAGTGCGCGTTCACCTGGCCCATATTGGACACCCCCTGGTCGGCGATCCGCTTTACGGCCGCGGGTTTAAGTCAAAGCTGGGGAAATTGACGGGGGACGCGAAGGCGAAGCTCGCCGGCCTCGAACGCCAAGCGCTCCATGCCGCACGGCTTGCCTTCGTGCATCCCGTGACGGGCACATTAATGGAATTTAATAGTCCGCTACCTGAGGATCTCGCCGAGATTGCGGTTACATTCAAACAACTGTGATGCCGAGTCGCCTTTTCCGGGCATGGCAAAGGTTCTATAGACGAACGTGCCGGGGGGCAGGTTGAACGGGAAGAGCGCAGCCGTTTGAGGCTGCCGGAGACGGGTTCCATGGCCGCCAGAAGTTTACCGAGCGTGAGCGCCCACGGCGGGCTGACACGCTACCTCGAAGAAATCAGACAATTTCCGATGCTGGAGCCGCAGCAGGAGTACATGCTCGCCAAGAGTTGGCGCGAGCATGACGACCGCGACGCCGCGCATCAGCTCGTCACTTCGCATTTGCGTCTCGTGGCGCGCATCGCCATGGGCTACCGCGGCTACGGCTTGCCGATCGGCGAGGTCATCTCCGAAGGCAATGTCGGCCTGATGCAGGCGGTGAAGCGCTTCGATCCCGATAAGGGTTTCCGGCTCGCGACCTATGCCATGTGGTGGATTCGCGCCGCGATCCAGGAATACATCCTGCGCTCGTGGAGCCTGGTGAAGATGGGCACCACAGCGGCCCAGAAGAAGCTCTTCTTCAACCTGCGCAAGGTCAAAGGCCAGCTCAAGGCCCTCGAAGAAGGCGATTTGCACCCCGACCATGTGAAGACGATCGCCACCCGGCTCGGCGTGAGCGAGGACGACGTCGTCTCAATGAACCGGCGGCTCTCGGGCGACTCATCGCTCAACGCGCCCGTGCGCAACGACGCGGAGAGCGGCGAGTGGATGGATTGGCTCGTCGACGACACCTCCGTCGACCAGGAGACCGCGCTGGCGGAGTCCGAAGAGAAGGAGCAGCGCCACGACATGCTGCAAGACGCGCTCGAAACGCTGAACGAGCGCGAGCGCCGCGTGTTCGAAGCGCGCCGTCTGTCCGAGGACCCGCTGACGCTCGAGCAGCTCTCCACGGAGTTCGGCGTGTCGCGCGAGCGCATCCGCCAGATCGAGGTCCGCGCCTTCGAGAAGGTGCAAAAGGCGGTCCAGAAGGCGGCCGCCGCGGCAGAGCCCGAACCGGTCGACTAGCCAACCCTCTAGCGCTCACATCTGTTAGATTCGTCATTGCCGGCTTGACCCGGCATGACGGTCCATTGGAATGCGGGTCGGGGGAAATGAAGCATCTGAAAGTCGACGGCGTCGAGATCGCCTATCTCGACGAGGGTAAGGGTCCGTGCGCCATACTCGGCCATTGCTCCAGCGCCTCCCACAAGGAATGGCTTCCGCTGATCGAGGCGTTGAAGACCGATTGGCGCGTCCTGGCGCCCGACTTCATCGGCTACGGACAATCCGACCCCTGGCCCATCGACAAGCCGTTCAGCATCGAAGCCGACGTCAAGGTGCTGTTGGCGCTCGCCAGAAAGACGAAGAGCAAACTCCATCTGGTCGGTCACTCATACGGTGCGGCGCTCGCGCTCGAGGCCGCCCGCAAGCTCGGCGCCCGGGTTAAAAGTCTGACTTTGGTCGAGCCGGTCTCGTTTCATCTCTTGCGCATCGAGAACCGCCCCGAATGGAAGGATGTCGAAAGGCTCGGCGTATCCGTGCTCGATCCCGTGGCCAAAGGCGACGACCGCAAGGCCGCCGCCGCTTTCATGAGCTATTGGCTCGGCCGCTGGCGCTGGTGGCTGTCGCCGGAGCGTTTCAAGAGCGCTATCGCCACCACGATCCCGAAAGTCGCGCTCGAATTCTCCATCGCCATCGACGCGCAGACGACGCTTGCGGACTATGCCGAGATCGTAGCGCCGGTGTTGCTCATCGTCGGCGCCAAGACACCGCCGCCGACCCGCGCCGTGATCGAGCTGCTAAGCGGCGCGCTGCCGAATGCGAAAATCGAGACGCTAAAAGGCGCCGGGCACATGAGCCCTTTCACGCATCCAGCCGAACTCAACCAGCTGATTCTCGATCATCTCGCCGCTCACCGCTAGCCGGGCTGTCGCCGTCGCCGAGATCCTGGACATCCTTGGTGAACAACTCTTCGAGCTCGACGGCGGCGGAGAGCGCATTGGCGCGCATCTTCTCCTGGTCGGTGTAGATCTTGTAGTCGTCGTAAAGGCGCTTCTCGTCGTGCCGCTTGAATGTCGTGATCAAGCGCGTCGCCTCGTCCGGCTTCAGGCCGAGCCCGCGCAAAAGCTGTTTGGTAAGCTCGAGCGCCGAGAGAAACGTCTCACGCTCGATGATGGTGACCCCAAGATCCAAGAGTCTATGCACATGGATGCGGTCCCTGGCCCGCGCGTAGATCGGCAGATCGGGAAAGTTCTCGCGCACGACTTCGGCCACCCTGACCGATGCATCGACATTGTCGATGGCGAGCACAAAGGCTTGCGCCTTGCGCGCCCCGGCCGCTCGCAAGATGTCTATTCTCCCCGCGTCGCCGTAATAGATCTCCGCGCCGAACCGCTTGACGAAGTCCACTTGCGCGATGCTGGCGTCGAGCGCGGTAAAGGGGATGTGCCGAGCGCGCAGCACGCGGGCAACGATTTGCCCGAAGCGACCAAAACCAGCGATGATGACGTGCTGCTCGCCTTCCGGCGGTATTTCGTAGTCCGGCGGCGCCGGCGTCAGGGCGCGCGCCACCACGTCGTCGATAAGGAGAAGCAGCGGCGTTGCCGCCATGGAAAGGGTAACCGCGAGCGTCAGCAGGCTCGCCGTGTCGCGCCCAATCACGCCTTCGAACATGCCGACCGAAAACAGCACGAACGCAAACTCGCCACCCTGGCTGAGAATGATGCCCAAGCGACGGGCCGATGCGTTGGCAAGTCCCCACCAACGGCCGAGCCCGTAAAGAACGGTCGCCTTCACCAGAAGCAAACCCGCGACGATGGCAAGCAGCGCCCAAGGCTGCGCCACCAACACCGAAAGATCGATGGACATGCCCACCGCGATGAAGAACACGGCAAGCAGCAGGCCTTCGAACGGCGCGATATCCGCCTCGATCTGATGGCGGTATTCGGAGTCCGCCAGCAATGCGCCCGCGATGAAGGAGCCGAGCGCCGCGGAGAGGCCGACCGCCTCCATGATCAGAGCCACGCCGACCACGGTCAGCAAAGCGCTGGCCGTCATGGCCTCGCGCACGCCCGTGGCGGCAACCAGATGATATAGCCGGCTCAACAAGAATCGCCCGACCAAGATCACGCCGGCAATCGTGAGGATGGCGAGCCCGGCGCTGCCGAGGTCCATCTTCGGTTCCTCGACCCCAAGGGCGAAGAGCGGTACCAGCGCAATCAGCGGTATCGCCGCGAGGTCCTGAAACAGCAACACGGAGAATGCGAGCCGCCCATGCCGCGTGGTGAGCTCGCCCTGCTCTTCCATGACTTGAAGCGCGAATGCGGTCGACGACAGCGACAGGGCAAGACCGATGAACAGGGCCTGCGAAGGTGGGAGCCCTAGGGCAAGGCCAATACCCGCCAGCAAGATGGCCGTGATGACGAGTTGGGCCACGCCGAGGCCAAAAATGGCCGAGCGCATCGACCACAGGCGGACCGGCCGCAGCTCGAGCCCGATCACGAACAGGAGCAGCACCACCCCGAACTCGCCGAGATGCAAGACCTGATCCGCGTCTTCGAGGGCGTAGTACCGGCCAAGCACGAAGGGCCCGATGACCACCCCGGCGGCGAGGTAACCGAGTACGGCGCCGATCCCCAGGAACCGGCCGATAGGGGCCGCAATGGCGGCGGCGGCCAGAAACACGACCACCTGAAGCAACGCCGCTGTCATGCTCGCTGATTATCCTCCCGCTTTTGGGTATCACGCGAATCGCGGAGCAGCCAGCGGCGAGCATAGTGGCGATTGCCGCAGGGCACGCCAGGCTCTACGAGGGGCCGATGGAAACGCTGCAAGACGACGCTGCCAGCACCCGCCCCGCGCCCAGTCTTCGCGACGCGCTGCCGGTATGGGCGAAAATCGGCGTCATATCGTTCGGCGGCCCCGCCGGCCAAATCGCTTTGATGCACCGAATTTTGGTCGAAGAGCGCGGCTGGATAGACCGTGAGCGGTTCCTGCACGCGCTCAATTTCTGCATGCTTCTGCCGGGGCCCGAGGCCATGCAGCTCGCCACCTATGTGGGCTGGCGGCTGCATGGCACGCTTGGCGGACTCGCCGCTGGGCTGTTGTTCGTGCTGCCGGGCGCCGCCGTCGTTCTGGCACTTTCCATCGCTTATGTCTGGTACGGCCAGGTGCCGCTGGTCGAGGCCGCCTTCGTGGGCATCAAGGCCGCCGTCCTCGTGATCGTCATCGAGGCCTTGATCAAGGTGGCGCGCCGTGCGCTGCACCGGCCGCACGATTGGGCCATCGCCGCAGCCGCTTTCATCGCCATCTTCTTCTTCGCCGTGCCCTTCCCGCTGATCATCGGGGCCGCAGCCGTGATCGGCTACCTGCTGGCTCTGATCGTGCCCGTACCGGTGCCCGCGCCCCTCGACACGCCGCCCGTCCCGTTCATGCAAACGCTGCGCACCGGCGCGCTTTGGCTTGCCATTTGGATCGTGCCGCTTGTCGCTGTCACTGCCGCGTTCGCGGACACGCCCGTGTTCGCCGATATCTCGCTGTTCTTCTCGACACTTGCCGTGGTCACCTTCGGCGGCGCCTACGCCGTGCTGGCCTATATGGCGCAACAGGCCGTCGAGACCTATGGCTGGCTTAACGCCGGCGAAATGCTCGACGGGCTGGGCCTTGCCGAAACAACACCCGGCCCGCTCATCCTCGTCACCGAGTTCGTCGGCTTTCTCGGCGCCTACCGCAATGGCGGTACACCTCAACTGGCCTACGGTCTATTGGGCGCGGCGGTCACGCTGTGGGCCACGTTCGCCCCGTGCTTCTTGTGGATCTTTGTCGGCGCTCCTTACGTGGAGCGTCTCGCCTCGAACGCCAAACTGGCCGGCGCGCTGCGCGGCGTCACCGCCTCGGTAGTCGGCGTGATCTTGAACCTGAGCCTGTGGTTCGCGCTGCACGTCATCTTCGCGCGCGTAAGCGCCGAAGATTATGGACCGTTACGGCTTTGGGTTCCGGACCCCGCGAGCTTCAATTGGCAGGCGGCAGCGCTTGCGGTTCTCGCCGCGGGCCTACTCTTGGGCTTACGCCTCGGCATCTTCACGACGCTCGCCATTACCGCAGGCGCGGCACTTGCCCTGTCGGTTCTGCTCAGCGCCACGTAATGAAAAGCGCGGGCTTTCGCCCGCGCTTTCAAAAAGTCTATGCCCGAGAGCTTAGTCGCGGGGCACGAACAGATTGACGAACGGCGCGCGAACCCAGGTGCCGCGCGGGCCCTTGCGGACCGAAGTCAACGGTGCCTCGACATCGGTGTAGGCATCGTCCGTGCGCACCGAAGTGGTCGGTGCATCGACCTCGGTCTCATAGCCGTTGCTGCGCCACCAGCGGCGATTCCGCCAGCCGGCCTCTTTCACCAGCGTGTTCTCGGCCGATGGCTTCGCAAGTCCGGCGGGTCCGGCAGTCGCCGGCGCGGGCAGGAACATGGCGGCAGCAAAAAACGCCGCGGCGAAACCGGAAATGATCAGACGGGTCATCCTTACTCCTCTTCGGGGGTTTGGGGGGTTGTCTGTAAGGTGTGTTCGAAGTGTATGAGGCCAATGTGGCGACAGCGTGCGCGGTTCGCAAGCCCCAAAGCTACAGCCATCCTTTGTGTTTAAAGTAAATGTAAGGCAACACGGCAAAAAGCACCATGAGCCCCAACGCAAAGGGATAGCCGAACAACCAATCGAGCTCGGGCATGGTATGGAAGTTCATGCCGTAGATAGAGGCGATCAGGGTGGGCGGCAGGAACACCACCGCCGCCACCGAGAAAATCTTGATGATGTCGTTCTGCTGGATCTGAATCATGCCGAGTGTCGCATCCAGCAAAAAGATGATCTTGCCCGACAAGAACGTCGCGTGGTCGGTCAGCGAGTTCACATCGCGCGCGGCGGCCCGCACGCGGGCGTAGAGCGGCTTACCTTCCTTTCGCTCGTTGACGGTGAAGGCGAGAAACGTGAGCAAGCGGCCCAGCGAATGGCAGCTCTCGCGGGCTTTTGATGCCACCTCGCCCTCGCGCCCGATCGATTGCAGCACCACGTCGAAGCGGCGCTGGCGCGCGGCGACGGCTCCTTTGTTCTCGAACACCGAGTGCGACAGCGTCTCGACTTCACCCTGGATCCGCTCGATGAAGTCCGCGAGGCGATCGACGATGGTGTCGAGCAGACCCATCAATACCGCGGTGCCGCTGCCGAGATTCGGTTCCTGCCGGTTGCACCGCGCGGCGAAGATGGGAAAGGCGCGCGGCTCGGCATAGCGGAGCGTAACCAGCCTGGCGCCGGACAGGATAAAACTGACCGGCGTCGTCTTGGCCTCGGCGGCCTCACCGAGATAGAGCAGCGTCGCCGTCATGAAGTAAGCGCCGTCTTCCTGATAGAGGCGGCTCGAAGCCTCGATCTCCGCCTGCTCCTCGCGCGTCGGAACCTCGACCTTCAGCGCGCGCTCGACAATCTCCTCCTCATCCGCCGTGGGATTCAGGAGGTCGATCCACACCGCTTCCTCGGTGATCCTGGGAAGACCGGTCTGGGCCTTCAGAGCGCCTTCGCGGAATTCGTAGATAGTGAGCATCGACCCTTCTGATCTCCATCAAGGCGCCCGGGAAAATCCCGATATACCAAGGCCACAGTGTCTGAGATGAGACACTGTGGACGCTATCGGACCTTTGACACAAGGTTCACGGAAGGCCTACAAATTCTGTTATGGGCTGGCTGCGCAAACAAAGAGACCTCCTCGGGCTCCTCGTCGTCTGGGCGATTTTGCTCCAGTCGATCGCGCTCCCCTTCACGACCGGGCTTCATGCCGCGACTCTCACCTCGGAGCCGGGTCAAGCCAGCATTCTTTGCACCTCCAGAGGCACGGCCGTCACCTCGGAGAGCCCGGGCCATACCAACAAGGGCCCGGATTGCCAGTGCTGCCAAATGTTCTGCCGGCCAGGATGCGGCGGTGCTTGCGGCGGCATCCTGCCAAACTTCGCCCGCGTGCCCTTGCCGTCTTCGACGGTTATTGCCGTCCTTACACCGCGCCTCGATGCGCCCACGACCACGCCGGCGGGACACGCCGCAGCCCAGCCCCGCGCCCCTCCCCACGCGTAAGCTCAAAGCGCAACCAGACCTCTAGCGCGACGCCCGCTCGGCTGTGCGGAGAGCCATGGCCTGCGCAAATCATCCACGCCACGATCAATGAAGGCGAACCGGCTAAAGACTGTCCGGCGCCCATGGGGGGCATACCAAAATGCGTTCAGTTTTCTCGCGCGCCGCGATACCGGCGCTCACCCTTTGTCTGGGCGCCGCCCTTGCGGCCGCCCCCGGCACTGCACAAGCCGACTCCAATCATGACACCGGACCGCTTGCCGACACGCACGCGCCGGCCGGCGTCATGTTCGACCACATGCACAAGGCCGGCGAGTTCATGATCGGCTTTCGCTACGCCTACACGAGCGCCAGCGGCGACATGCTGAACGGCTCGAACAAGGCGAGCGACCAAGAGATCATCGACAACGGCTGCAAGCCGCACACCTGCTCCATGACGCCGAGCGACATGGCGATGAACATGTACATGCTCGATATCATGTATGCGCCGACCGACTGGGTGACGCTCATGGTTATGCCGATGTACATGTCCCACGACATGACCATGCGGCCACTAAAATCCTCCATGAGTCCCATGGGCCATACGGGCCACATGGAGCATATGGAAATGCCCATGGATGACGGGCACGGCGCCCATGGAGGCCACATGGGGAGCCATTCTCATCACACCGACGGCTGGGGCGACACGGTCTTCGGCCCCGAGCTCAAGATCGCCGACGGCCCCGGCTATCATCTGCAATTCGCACCGATGTTCAGCGCGCCCACCGGCAACGTAGACTACAAGATGAACGGTGCCTTCACCCACTACATGATGCAGCTCGGATCGGGCACGTGGGACTTCCTGCCCAGCATCACCTATACGGGTCGCGCCGATCGTCTCACCTGGGGCGCGCAAGTCCTCGGCGTTGTGCGGCTGGAAAAAGAGAACGACTCGGGCTACCAGCTTGGCGACGTGCTCCAAGCCACCGGTTGGGGCAGCTATCGCTTCGCCAACTGGATCTCTGCCTCGGTTCGCGGCCTCTACACCGAGCAAGGCAAGATCGAGGGCCATTATAAGGGCCCGCACAACCACTCGAGCCCGCCCGATCTTCAGTTCAACTATGGCGGCCGGTTCTGGGATATTGGCTTCGGTATCAACACCGTGGTGCCGAGCGGAACCTTCAAAGGCTTGCGGCTCTCCGCCGAATGGCTTCAACCCGTCGGCGAGGACGTGAACGGCTACCAGCTCGAGCGTGACGGCACGTTGTGGGCGAACGCCAGCGTCGCCTTCTAAAGCGACACAGCGGCCGCTCTCCAATCGAGGGCGGCCGCTAGTTTTTCTGCACGATGCAGGCGCCGCCGTCTCTACGGAGCGCCGCGCAGACCTCGCGCGCATCGGCGCGGCTGTCGGCGCCGATCTGCACCATGTAGAGCGCGCGGCGTCCCCGGCTCAAGTTCCGCTCCGGCAGCACGAAGGGTTCACGGTCGGCCAGCACCAAAGCGTGCGTGCGCCTGAGCCTCGAGAACTTCTCCAGCGCCTGGCCCTTGGAAAAAGCACTGGAAACATGCGCGCCCCAGGGGCGCCAAGCGCCACTCGCCGTCAGCGGCTCCGTCTCGTAGACCGCCCGCACTACGAGCGGCGCGAGCTTCTTGCAGGAATCCTGCACCGTATCGCCTTCGGTTTTCAGCGACTCCGGCAGCTCGGTCTCGGGCAGCTTCCATTCTTCGGCCGCGCGTCCCGTGACGAACATCACGTAACGCCGCGTTTCGCCCGGCAGAATCCTGCTGCCCGCCAGCCAGCCGCGCACCCGCTCCTCCCCGGCGTTATAGGCGGCGGCCGCGAGCCCGAAATTCCCGAACACCTTTTTGAGGTCCGCCAAAAGGCTCGCCGAGTGTTGGATCGCCGATTTCGGCTCGAACGGATTGTCCAGGCCACGATCCGCCGCCGTGCCGGGCATGAATTGCGCGATACCTTGTGCGCCTTTGGGACTGACCGCGTTGGGATTGAACCGGCTCTCCCGCCAGATCAGCCGCACGAAGGGCATAGGCGGGAGTCCGCGTTCCTCGGCCTGCTGTTGCATCAGCGGACAGACGATCTCAACGAACGGCTTGGGACCGGCAGCGGCGAGCCCCGCCGCCTTAATGCCGGCGGCGACGCGGACTTCCGTGGTTTCCGCAGCGTGGGCTGTTGTGAACCCCACGGCAAGAAGCACCGCGACGGTCACGCCTATACCCCGCATTCGGCGCACGGCCCTAATTCTTCGAAACGATGCAGGCAGCGCCCGCCGCTTGCAGCTTGTCGCAGAGCGTGTCGGCGGCGTCGCGGTCATCGAACACCACGCGGGCGGAATAGCGCAGATCCGTACCCATGCTGAGATCGCAGACCGCCACGAGCGTCGGACTGAAATCGCCGAGAAGGTCGGAATAGTCCTTTTGCGCCTGAGAGAATTCGTCGAGGCTCTCCTTCTTGTTGAAGGACGAGGCGATCTCGACGGCCCAGCCCGTGCCGGACGGCCCCAGGCCTTCCGGAGGCTTGGCCCCTTTGAGACAGGGTGCGAGCGGGTCGCCGGTTTCCATCTGTTCGGCGACCGCCGGACTGGCGGCAAGTGCGGCACAAAGAGCGGCTGCGGTCAGTCCTCTCATCATTGAGCCCTCACGACACAGATTCGCGCTCGCCCAGCATACCTCACTCGGGCCACGCCCGGAGCGCCATCTCCGCGACGCGCTCAAGCTCCTTCCGGCTGGCGCCTCCCGCCGCTTGGACGGACATCCCTTGGGTGATTGTGGCGATGTAGCGCGCGAGCGCCGCCGGGTCGGCGTCGGCGGGAAGATCCCCCTCCGCTTTCGCCCGCTTCAGCCGCTCGCGGATCAATGTCTCAGAGGCCGCGCGCCGGGCGCAGAGCTCGTCGCGAATGCATTGCGCATGCTCGCCGGCGCCGGCGATGCCTTGGACCAACAGACAACCGGCGGGATTGGACTTGTCGGTCAGGGAACGCACCGTGCCGTGCAGCAACGCCGCAATGGCGTCGCGGGCCTTCGGCTCGCCCAGCGCCTCGCGGATAAATCCTGACTTCGTTTCCGCGTACCGGTCGAGCGCACGCCGGAACAGCGCCTCCTTGTTGCCGAACGCGGCATAGAGGCTGGGCGGGTTGATGCCCATCGCCGCCGTCAGGTCGCAAATGCTCGCCCCCTCGAAGCCCTGGCGCCAGAACACCTCCAGCGCCCGGTCAAGGGCCTGATCCATATCGAAAGTCCTGGGGCGGCCTATAGCCACGAAGTTCTCTCCAAGCCGTTTCCGATGCCTATCACCTCCCATCTTTGTAGTGGTCGTTATATAATGATCTTGACAAGCCGGGTCCAGGCACACATTTGTAACGTCTGCTACAGAACAGCTTAGTCAGGAGAACGGACCCATGTCGAAGAAGCTCACAGGAAAAGTCGCGCTCGTGACGGGCGGCTCACGCGGCATTGGCGCGGCAATCGCTCGGGCGCTGGCCGATGACGGCGCAGACGTCGCCATCAGCTACGCGGCGTCTGAAGAGAAAGCGAAGGCCGTCGTCGACACGTTGCGTGCGAAAGGCGTCCGGGCCGATGCCTTCAAGGCGGATCAGGCCAATCCGGATGAGGTGAACGGTCTCGTCCAAGCCGTGGTTCTGGCGTTTGGGCACCTTGATATTCTGGTGAACAACGCCGGCGTGTTCACGTTGGGCCAGGTCCATGACCGTGCCAACAATCTTGGCGAGATCGATCGTATGTTCGCCGTCAATGTCGGCGGAGTCGCAACCGCCGTGCGCGCCGCAGCACCACTGATGAGCGATGGTGGACGCATCATTTCCATCGGCTCGGTCGTGGGCGAAAGCACGCCATTCGCGGGCGCCGCCGACTACAGCGCAACGAAGGCCGCCCTCCTTGGGTACACCCGCGGCTGGGCGCGCGATCTCGGACCCAAGGGCATCACCGTCAATACGGTGCAACCCGGCCCGATCGACACCGACATGAACCCTGCCGGGAACGGCGAGTTCTCCGATGCGCAAAAGGCGGCGACCGCACTTGGTCGCTATGGCACCGCCGATGAAGTCGCCGCGGCCGTCGCGTTCCTGGCGAGCCCGAGTTCCGGCTATATCACCGGCACGACATTGACCGTCGACGGAGGCCTCAACGCCTAGTCGACCTGACAAGACCATGAGCGTATCCGCTCGCCGCGATGCGAGCGCGTACGCCGGACACGTTTGTAACGGAAAGGAGTTTGGACATGATCGAAGTCAGACCCTTTGAGACGCTTGGCGGCGCCGACCATGGTTGGCTCAAGGCCAAGCATCATTTCTCCTTCGCGCGCTATTTCGACCCCAAGCGCGTCAACCACGGCGCCTTGCGCGTGTGGAACGATGACGAGATCGCGCCGAACACCGGCTTTCCCGCTCATCCCCACGCGGAGATGGAGATCATCACCTATGTTCGCGAGGGCGCCATCACCCACGAGGACAGCATGGGCAACCGGGGCCGGACCGAAGCCGGCGACGTCCAGGTGATGAGTGCCGGCAGCGGCATTCGCCACGCCGAGTTCAACCGCGAGGACGTGCCCACCACGCTGTTCCAGATCTGGATCGAGCCGGGCGTCAAAGGCGGCGAGCCGTCCTGGGGCGCAAAGCCCTTTCCGCGGGACGAGCGCTCGGGCCAGTTCGTGGCTTTGGCGTCCGGTTTCGACGGCGACACGGAAGCGCTGCCGATCCGCGCCGAGGCGCGGGTGCTCGGGGCTACGTTGAAGGCGGGCGAAACGGCCGAGTATCGCCTCGGCACAGCGCGGCACGCCTATCTCGTGCCGGCCACGGGCCGTATCGAGGTCAACGGCGTCGCGGTGAACAGCCGCGACGGCGTGGCGATCAAGAACGAAACCGCGCTGACGGTGAAAGCCCTCGAGGACGCCGAGATCGTCTTGGTCGACGCGGCCTAACCTGCGAGACGGGGCGGCGCCTTTCGAGGTTGCCGCCCCGCCCCCAAAGCCTAGAGCGAGATCAGCACCACGCCGATCACCGCGGCGATCAGCCCGACCACGCGATGCCATGGCATGGCCTCGCCCAGCACGACCACGCCGAGCACCGCACCGCCGACAATGAACATGCCGTAGACCGGCACCACGACATTGGCCGGCCCGAGCGACAGAGCATGAAACAGGGAGCTTACGGCAACGGTGAGCGCGATGCCGCCGGCAATCGCCCAGAGTAGCGGGGGAGTCTCCAGCTCGAAAAGCAGCGTCTTCAACTCACCGCGCCACGCTACGACGGCGATGGCGAAGATCGCCACGATCGTGGTCGACACGGCTAGGACTTGATAGGTCGTGACAGTGCCGCTCCGCTCGGCGAGCTTCACGAACAGCGTCATGAGCGAGTAGCCGGCCATGCCGAGCAAGGCCCATAGAACATAGGATTGAATCACCGCGCCCTCCCGCGTCTCTGCCCCGATCTACAGGTGTCAGAGACCGCGATAGGCGCGACGTGTCAACTCGCGGGGACGAGCCGTGCCTATTTGTCCTCGACCACGGTCTCGGGACGATCGGTGCCCGGGTCGAGCTCCTCGTGCCACTCGCCGTCTGCCGTCTCATACGCGATGCCGACGGTCTCGCCCGGCACTTTCTGTTCGCCTGCCGCACGCTTGGCCGCTTCAAGCGCGGCGTCATGGGTGGGAAACGTCTCCGAGATTGTGCCTCGCGCCTGATAGGCCCAGCCATTCTCATGCTTGATGATTTTGTATACGACTTTCGACATCGGCTTCCTCCTCGCGGCTCGTATAGTCTCACACAACCATCGCTTACCGCGAGTGGTTCCTTGAGAGGAACGCGGCCAATGAGCCTTCAAGTCATCGGTGCGGGGTTCGGCCGAACCGGCACGCTCTCGCTGAAGCTCGCGCTCGAGGAACTGGGCTTCGGCCCCTGCTACCACATGATCGAGACGCGCAAGCACCTGGCACACGACCGCATGTGGCTTGCGCTGGCAACCGGGCAGTCGGACGACTGGCGCGCGATCCTCCGTGGCTATCGCTCAAGCGTGGATTGGCCCGCCATCTTGATCTGGAAAGAACTGATCGCCGCAAACCCTGACGCCAAGGTGATCCTCACCTTTCGCGATCCCGAGAGCTGGTACGAAAGCGCGTCCAAGACGATTTTTCAGCGGATGAGCGAGCACGAGGATGCGCAGACCGAAGGCCGCGCCGCCGCCGATCCCTCGCGTCAGGAACACATGCAAATGGTGAACGCCGTCGTGCTGCACGGCACCTTCGGCGGCGACCTCGGCCGTGACCACGCAATTCAAGTCTTCAAGGCGCACAACGAAGAGGTGCGCCGCACCGTGCCACCGGAAAGGCTCTTGGTCTACGAGGCCGGCCAGGGCTGGGCGCCGCTCTGCGCTTTCTTGTGCGTGCCGGAGCCGGGAACCCCCTACCCCAAGGTCAATTCCACGGCGGATTTCGTCGCACGCTTTCCCGACAAATAGTCCAAAAGCGCGAATCTTCCCATTATACAACTTATACGCTAGTATGGCTCTTTAGGGCAACCCTCGGGAGCAACGACGATGCGCGGCAAAACCCGGCTCGGCACGGTTCTGATTTCCGGCGTCTTATCTCTTACGATTACCACTGCTGTACTTGCGGCCACGCCATGCGAGCACAGGCAACTCTGGGACAGAGAGTTCGCCTATATCGACAAGATCAGTACGACCTGCCGCATCCTGACAACCGGGGCCCTGATCGGCGTGGGTCTTTACGTGCCCTACCCGTCCCTCGTGGCCGAGCTCGGGGGCAGCGCCGCGACCGTCGCGAAATACGCGGCTGCCTTTGGCGTGGACCTGGAGCGCATCGGCTTCGACAAGCATCACATCTGCCGCCTCGTGCGGGCCGGCCGCGCGCTGCACGAGCAAAGTCACTCCGGCGTGCGGAAGCGTCTGCTGCAATATGGGTTATGCCGGCCCGCCGACCTGACCTGCAAGGCCCGCGTCAAAGCCGAGATCATCAGGCTGTACGAATTGCCGGCGCAGTGCCCGCAAGTCTGACCGGGCGGAAGCCTAGCGGGCGCTTTCCTGGGCCAACTGCGTGCCGGGCGAAGACTGCCGCCGGACGCATTCGCTGAGCGACGTCAGAACGGAGTGACGAATCACGGCGTGCTCGCGGAAACCCTGACGTTCCATCAGCGCCTGGTGTAGCTCCGGCAGCCGGTAGAACGGCACGCTCGGATACCAGTGGTGCTCGAGATGGTAGCCCACATTGCAGGGCAGGATGAAGAGCCGCTCGAGCCAGGTCGGAATGGTGCTGCGCGTGATGGAATATTCTTCCTCATCGCTCTCCACCGCGCTGTGCTCGCAGATCAGGCGCATATATTGCGCCGCGATGTGCCAAGTGCAGAACGGCACGATCCAATAAAGCAGGAACGCGGACCAGAGACTGAAATAGGTCAGCGCCGCGATCGTCAGCGCATAGAAGCTGAAACGCGCCGCACGCATCCACCCGGGCGATGGAATAAGTGTCGAGCCGACCAGGCCGCGCACGATCCAGAAGAGACCGGTGAGGAACGCCGCGCGCCGCAACAGCACAAGTGCGAGCCCGAGCCGCGTCTTCGGAAACTGCCAATCGGGCGCGAGTTCGCCTGCCGCATCGTGCGTGTACCAGATGTGGCGGTTCCCGTCGTCCGGCAGGTTCGTGTACTGGTGATGCGTGCCGTGGAACTTGCGGAAGCCCTCGACCGAGGCGAAGGTCGGCCACATCATGAAAATGTTGGCAAACAGGTCGTTCTGCCAGCGCGTCCTCATCGTACGGAAGTGCGAGGCGTCGTGGCCGAGGATCAGCAGCGCATGCTGGCGCGCGCCGATGAACATGACCGCGAGCACATAGAGTATCGGGTGCCAGAAATATGTGCACAGGGCGATGGCCCCGGCGATCCCCGCCCATTCGGCCAGCGTCGCAACCACCGCCTTCTCAGGCTGGAGCTGCGACAATTCCTTGATCTTGGCCGCGGGCAGCCGCTCGGGCACCATCCGCGCTGTGTTATGCGGATGGTTGACGACCGGATTCTTGGAGACGTCCTCCGCCGGGATCTCCTCCCGAAGGAAGGCCACCATGCGCCGTAACTTCGCTACGTCGGGCATCGCTCAGCTTTAGCGTCTCCCTGTGTCGATTCCTGGGCAGACAACGCCGCACAAAGTGACGAAGACCGCCGGCTGGCCTATACAGGCGGTCCTTGGACGAGATCATACGGGCCGCGCCGTGCCAGCCTCTCCCACAAAGGACTATGATGTTTTAATCCTCGGCGGCGGCCACAACGGGCTCGTGTGCGCCGCCTATCTCGCCCACGCCGGCCTCAAGGTTAAGGTCCTGGAGCGTCGCCCTATTGTCGGAGGCACGGCGGTCACGGAGGAATTCCATCCCGGCTTCCGCAACTCGATCGCCTCGTACACGGTGAGCCTGCTCAATCCGAAGATCATCGCCGATCTCGAACTGCACAGGCATGGGCTGAACATCCTCGAACGGCCGATGATGAACTTCTTGCCGCTCCCCGACGGCGGCTATCTCTTGACGGGCGACGGGCGCACCAAGTCCGAGATCGCCAAGTTCAGTCAGCGGGACGCGGACCGCTACGATGCTTATGGCGCCAAGCTCGAGGAGATCGCGGACACTTTGCGCAATCTCGTTCTGCGGGCCCCGCCGAATGTGGTCGAAGGTTTGGGCTTGCGGGGCTTCCGCGAAATCGGGCGCGCGGTGGCGCTCGGCAACGATCTCCGTCATCTCGATCTCGAACAGCGGCGCCTCCTCCTCGATCTCTTCACCAAGCCGGCGGCCGACGTCTTGGACGAATGGTTCGAGAGCGCGCCGCTGAAAGCGCTGCTCGGCTTCGATTCCATCGTCGGCAACTACGCGAGCCCCTACGATCCCGGCACCGCCTATGTGCTGCTGCATCACGCCTTCGGCGAAGTGAACGGCAAGAAGGGCGCGTGGGGTCATGCCATCGGCGGCATGGGCGCCATCACGCAAGCCATGGCCAAAGCCGCCGCCGAACATGGCGTGGACATCCAAACGAACGCGGATATCGCCGAAGTTCTCGTCGAGAAAGGCCGCGCGGCAGGCGTCGTGCTGAAAGACGGCAGCACCGTCAAAGGCCGCGCGCTTGCCGCAAATCTAAACCTCAAGCTGCTCTATACACGGCTCATGCCGGAAGACGCCCTGCCGGCGGACTTCCTGATGCGCATGCGGAACTTCAAGTGCGGCTCGGGCACGTTCCGCATGAATGTCGCGCTGTCCGAACTGCCGAGCTTTACCGCCCTCCCCGGCAAGGAGGCCGGCGCCCACCACGGCGCCGGCGTCATCATCGCCCCGAGCCTCGACTACATGGACACGGCTTATCGCGATGCGCGCCAACACGGCTGGAGCCGGGAGCCGATCATCGAGATGCTGATACCCTCGACCCTCGATGATAGCCTCGCCCCGCCGGGCGCCCATGTGGCGAGCTTGTTCTGCCAGCATGTGGCACCGGAGCTGCCGGACGGGCGCTCCTGGGACGAGGTCCGCGACGAGGTCGCCGATCTGATGATTGCCACGGTCGACGCTTACGCGCCCGGCTTCGCCAACAGCGTCGTGGGGAGACAAGCGTTGAGCCCGCTCGATCTGGAACGCGAGTTCGGGCTTCTCGGCGGCGACATCTTTCACGGGGCGCTGACTCTCAATCAGCTGTTCTCCGCACGGCCCATGTTGGGCTACGCCGACTACCGCGGCCCGTTACCGGGGCTCTATCACTGCGGCTCCGGGGCGCATCCCGGCGGCGGCGTCACCGGCGCGCCTGGCCACAATGCGGCCCGCGCCATCCTCTCGGACCTCAAGCCCTTTTCTTCTTTTTAAGCTTGGCGCTGACCTTCTTCCATTCCTTCTCCGGCATGCATTTGAGGCAGCGGCAGCCGATGGGCTTGAGGAAGGAGTCGAAATAGCTCTTGCCGTAGTTGTAGCCGAGCTCCTCGCCCGGATGGATCTTCCGCTTCGACATCACGAAGACGCGCTTCTTGCGGATCTCGATCTCGCAGTTCGGCCGGCAGGAATGATTGATGTAGCGTGCGGTGTTTCTCTTGTTCCAGCCGTCGATGGTCTTCTTCTTGGTGACCTCGAACAGATAGCGGCTGCGGCTCGTCTCCTCCTCTTTTGCCGTGAGGGTACGGCCGACATATTCGATGATGCAGACGCCCTTCGGAATGGTCTCTTGGGCGAACAGACCGCGCCCGGCGCGCGCCTTCTTGACGGCGAGATCGAACCCGCCGGGGGTGAATTTCGATTTTCTCATGGACCTCGGTGTCTCTTGGATTCGCCGCGAAAGAAGCTTCTACTACCCTCGACATCGCATCGCACGCAAGGTTTGCCGGAGCGCGCGGCGCGTACCCTCAGACCTCGGAGAACTGTTCATGCTGGTTTCTGCTGCGTCCCGCATCCTTTGCTGTGCCCGTGTGGCCGTGCTGTGCGGTATCGGTCTCGCGTCCGTCCTGGTTGCTGACCGAGCCGTGTCGGAAGAAGCGAAGTTGTTGGAGGCGCCGGTGTCTCCGGTGCCGCCGCTGTTCGACCAGGCCGCTATCGACAAGGCCACGGCCGCATTGGACGGCATCGTCGAGGGCGCCATGAAGCGGACCGGGCTTCCGGGCTTGGCGGTCGGAATCGTCTACAAGGATAAGGTGATCTACGCCGAGGGGTTCGGCGTCCGTGAAGTAGGCCAGCCCGGCAAGATCGATCCCGACACGGTGTTCCTGCTGGCCTCGGTGTCGAAGCCGATCGCCTCGACCATCATCGCCCATCTCGTTGGCGAGGGCGTGGTCGACTGGCACGGTGCCGCGAAGGGCTACAATCCCGCCTTCGCGCTGAGCGACCCGTACGTCACCGAGAACGCCACCATCGCCGATCTGATGTCCCACCGCAGCGGCCTGCGCACGGGCTCCGGCGATCTCTTGGAAGATCTCGGTTTCGACCGGGACTACATCCTGTCGCAGATCGACCAGCAGCCGCTCGACCCGTTCCGCTCCACCTATCATTACAGCAATTTCGGTTACACGGCGGGGGGCATCGCCGCTGCGACCGCCGCCGGTAAAAGCTGGGAGGACCTGGCGGACACGGTTCTGTTCACCCCGGCCGGGATGAGCACCGCCAGCTTCCGCCATGCGGACTATCTGGCGCACAAGGACCGGGCCCACATCCACGCGCGCCTGAAGGACGGAACCTGGGCGGCGAAATTCGACCGCAACGCCGACGCCGAGGCCCCGGCCGGCGGCGCATCCGGCTCGCTCAACGACATGCTGCGCTTCGTGCGCCTCCAGCTCGGCGACGGCACGCTCGACGGCAAGGAGATCGTCAAGGCGGACGCGCTCGCCCCAAGCCACGTGCCGCAAATGATTCCCGGGCCGCCGCGCTCCGTCGCCACCCCCGCCGGCTTCTACGGCTTCGGCTGGAACGTCTCCCATGACGACGAAGGCCGCGTGCGCCTCGGTCATTCCGGCGCCTTCGAGCTCGGCACGGCCACCAACGTCACCTTCATGCCGGGCGAGGATCTCGGCATCGTCGTGCTCACCAACGGCACGCCGATTGGCGTCGCCGAGGCGGTCGGCGCGGCCTTTCTCGATGTCGCGCAGAACGGCAAGCAAACCGTGGACTGGGTTGGCTTCGTGGGCGGCATCTTCGACCAGATGCGCGCGGCCGAGGCACCGGAGGTGGACTACACGAAATTGCCGGCGGAGCCGAAGCCTGCGCAGGACCTCGCGGCCTACACGGGACGCTACGGCAATTCGTACTACGGCCCGCTCACGGTCGCAGGCGACGGCGATCAACTCTCCATGACCATGGGACCGCAAGGCGCGCCGACCACCTTCGCGCTCACCCATTTCGACGGCGATACGTTCAGCTTCGAGACCATCGGCGAGAACGCCAACGGGCTGGCCGGGGCGATCTTCACCGTCGGCGAGGACGGCAAGGCGGAGAAGGTCGTGCTCGACTACTACGACCGGAACGGCCTCGGCACGTTCGAGCGCGAGTAGCGGGCGAAGCCGGTCAAGGCTCCGATACGCCCGGCCGGTCTCACGCGATTGGGAACGCGTTGCAGCTCGTTCTAGGCTAAGGTCGGGCATGAACAGGCTGTCACGCTTCGCGGTCGCCGCGCTCGCGCTCATCACCGTTTTCGCCGGACCGGCGGCCGCACAGGCGCCGGACGAGGCGCGGCCGCACTGCACCGAAGACGCCATGATCGTGTTCGACGCCTCGGGCTCCATGGCCGGCAACACGGTCCAGGGCCTGTTCAGCGACGTGACGCGCATCGACGAGGTCCGCATCGCCTTGGCCCAGGTGCTGCCCCATGCCGCGCGGTACCGCAAGATCGGCCTCATCACCTACGGCCCCGGGCCCTACGAGCAATGCAACGTCCAGCTCGACTTCGAGCCCATGTGGAACGCGACCCAGCCCATCATGAGCGTGGTGAACAAGATCAACCCGGCCGGCAAGACACCGCTCGTGTCGGCGGTGAAGGTGGCCGCGGCGGCGCTCGAGTCAAAGGATAAGCCTGGCGTCATCGTGCTTTTGACCGACGGCGAGGAAACCTGCGGCGGCGCGCCTTGCGACCTCGGCAAGATCATCAAGTCGAGCGGCCGGAAGCTCACCGTCCATGTGGTCGGCTATCAGCTGAGGGCGTTCCGCTGGACCGGCGCGCAAAGCTTCCTCGACGTGAAATGTCTCGCCGAGGAAACCGGCGGCCTCTACATCACCGCCGAGAACCGGCAGGATCTGGTGGAAGCCTTCGAGAAGACGCTCGGCTGCCCCATGATGTCGGCGCTCCCATCCTCGACCGCCGGCGCGCCGTTGCGCTGAACCTAGTCGCCGGATTTCTGCCGGATGTCGATCGCGGCGAACCCGAGAGTGCTCGCCTGGGTGTGCAGCCACTTCACCGCCTCGGGCTCCGTAGCGAACATCTTGGTCTCGCCTTCCTGCGAGAACACCTCCCCGGGCTTCAGCGTGCGGAACGACGCGCGCCAGCCGTCGAGACGCTCCACATAGCCGATGAACTTGCCTCGGGTCTTCGGGTCGTGTGTCTTTGCGTCCTCGTCCAAAGCGTCGCCTCGTCACATCCAAGCCTGCCGGTCCTGTCACCATAACCCCCGCCGGCGGCGGGGCGAAAGGGCTTGCGGGCATGCTTCATCGCCTCGCCACGTCGCCTCCATCACGCCTGATGCGCAAAGCCCTGCAGCGTCAGCGCGCTGAGAAAATCCGCCAGCCGCTCGACAAAGGCCTCGTCGAATTTGAGATCGAACGGCGGATGCGCGAATTGCTCGCGGTTGAGCACGAAGATGCTGCACTGGCCCATCAGCGAGATGGCGGCGCACATGGCATCCTCGTCCGACGTGCCCGGCGGCAGAAAGCGCCGCACGAGGTCGGTGGCGCTGTCGAGAAACGGCATCGCGCTTGTCGTCACGAAACTGCGCAGCGCCTTGCTCGGGCGGACATTCTCCCACGCGAAGATGCGGATGTAGTGGTTCATCTCCTTGCTGGCGAGAAGGGGCTGCAATTGCTGGCGCAGGAAGCTGCGCAAGGCCTCCTCGCGCGGCATGTCCTTCAGCCTCTCGGGGCCGAAATTGTCGAGCCGCAAATAGCCCTCGAACGCGACCTTGAGCACTTCGAGGTAGAGCCCTTCCTTGCCCTTGAAGTGATAGTTGATGGCCGCCTGATTGACGCGCGCCTTGGTGACGATCGCCCGGACGCTGGTGCCGTCGTAGCCCCGCTCGGCGAAGAGCGCGACGGCGGCCTTCAGGATGCTGTGGCGGGTGTATTCGGCGGGGCGGGTCATGGTGCGGGTGGTCATGGGCGGGGCACTTGGCGGGGGGTGTTCGGCGGAATGTTGGGCGGGGCACGGCGCGGGCTTCGGGACGAAAAGATTTCAAACAGCCGTTTGAATTCAACATACGCGGAGCCTGAGCGGATTGCAAACCGGGCCTAGCCCCCCCCGACTGGCGCGCGGGCGCCCACGCCACCGGACCGCCGCGAATTTTCCCACCAGAGCCCCGGGTCAGTCACGCTTTAGTCATAAACGAGTGTTTGAATTTCATATGGTCGTTTGAAACGCGTTGTAACAGTATGTGAGTCACGGGGTCATACCGAAATGGCAAAAACGAGGGACATGTTCAAAAGCGCCGCCGAGCCGCCCGCCAGGGGGTCCGCGGTCTGGGATGCGCTGAGCAAGGCGCTGTTCGATCCGTATCGGCCGGAGCAGCACTATATGCGCGGTCCGGGCCCCAAATGGCATGCCAAGCACGATCAAGCGGCGCCCTTGAGCGCAGGGCCCCTAAGCGCTGAGCCAAATCATGCGCTGTCTATGGAGTCCGGCGCCGCGCACGACTACAGGGCGGCCTACTAGCTCTCCTCGCCCTGCGGCTCCGCCGCGCATGTGCCTCCTCCCAGGCATGCGTGGCGGGGCCCCCTTCTTTAGGTTGAGGCTCGGACGGCCGCATCGCATCAGACCAAAGGCCGCAAGGCGATCCAGCTGAAGAACGCGAGGATGACCACAAGCGCGGCGACCGTCAGCGGCCCGTTCGTGAACTTCGCCCCGACCCAGGCGGACCGTCCGTTGAAGATCAGAAGCGCGAGCGCGAGGACCGGGAACAGCAGCGCGCCGGTCACCGCGTAGGCCAGCTGGATGTCGCGGAAGCCCCAGAACAGCCCGAGCATCGGCACGGTGGCGATCAGGACGAGATAGGCGCGGTAGGGCGGGGCCTTCGTATCGACGCGCGTGGCCGTTTCGCCGCCGCCTTTCAGCAGGCCCCAGCAGTCGGCGAAGAGATAGGGGACCGATTGCCAGACGCCGAGCAGGCTCGAGAACACGGCGCCGAGCGCGCCGACCAGAAACATCCATTTTCCGGCCGGACCCATGACCTCCTCGAGCCTGTCCGACAGCATGACGAGCAGCCTGGCGCCCGAGCCTTCGATGCTGATGCTCGAGCCGACGATGACCATCGCCAGGCCGAAGATCGCGGTCATGACATAGCCCGTGGCGAGGTCGATGCGGCAGACGCGCAGATCCTCGCCCCGCGTCCGGCCCTCTTCGCGTAGCCAGTACCCGTAGCAGAGCACGGTCAGCGTGCCGCCGACGCCGCCGATCAAGGCGAGCGTCCACGACAGGCCCTGCCCGCCCGCCTCCGGGATGCGGGGGACGAGCAGGCCTTCGAGCACGTTGAGCGTTCCCGGCCAGAGCAGCGCCGCGGCGAGGACGACGGTGACGAGCATGACGACGATGCAGACGCGCATCACGGTCTCGAACAGGCGATAGCCGCCGAACCAGACGAGCACGAGGCCGGCGAGGCTTGTCGCCACGCCGAACACGGCCTTGCCGCGCTCGGCATCGTCGAACACCGGCAGCATCGCGTGCAGCGTGACGCCCGTGGCGCTCATCAGCGCCGAGCCGACGAAGAACGACCACAGCAGGAGATACGGTAGGAACAGCCAGACGACGCAGCGGCCGAGGCGGGCGACCGCGCCCTCGATCAGCGTCTCGCCCGTCGCCAGCTGAAAGCGGGCGAGCCCCTCGGTCACCACGAACTTGAAGAACGCGCCGACGACCACGGCCCAGAGCACGGCCGTGCCGAGCAACCCGCCGACGAAGCTGCTGGTGGCCAGGTCGCCCGCGCCCACGCCGGTCGCGGCGAGCAACAGCCCGGGCCCGATCATGAGAATGAGCGGGGCGCGCGATGCGGATGCGCGTCCTGGCATAAGGCTCGGCCGCCTTCCTGAGGCCCGTCTCACGTGCCGGCATCGCCGCTGGCGAACGGCGGCTTAGCGGTGAGCGAGCGATGGATCCCCGCCAGAGTCGTACTGGGCGGGCAACAGGCTGTCAAAAAGCAGGGAACGAGCCGCCGCTCAATGCCTATCGGCATGCGCAGCATCCCGCCGCGTCTTCCACAGCGACGCGCCGATGCCGGTCGCCAGCAAGAGAACCGTCACGGTGAGCGACAGCGCCGGCGGCAGCTTGTCGATCCCGACGAGGTCTGCCGCGAAGACCTTCGCCCCGACAAACACCAGGATGCTGGCGAGCGCATACCGCAGATAGACGAAGCGATGGATCATGGCCGCCAGGGCGAAGTAAAGCGCCCGCAAGCCAAGAACGGCGAAGATGTTCGATGTGTAGACGATGAACGGGTCCGTGGTGATGGCGAAGATGGCCGGGATGGAGTCGACGGCGAACACCACATCGGCGAATTCGATCATCACCAGCGCGAGGAAGAGCGGCGTCGCGAAGATCAGCGACCGGCCGGTGGCCGAATCTATCTTTCGGACGAAGAAAGCGTGACCGTGATGCTCCTCGCTTATGCGCAGGTGTCGCCGCAGAAACTTCAGCACGGGATTGGCGCTGACGTCGTAGTTGTGCTCCGGCCCGGCCATCATCTTTATGCCGGTGAAGATGAGGAAGGCCGCGAACAGATACAGAACCCATTCGAAATTGCTCACGAGCGCCACGCCGGCGCCGATCATGATGCCGCGGAGCACGAGCACGCCGAGAATGCCGTAGAGCAAAGCCCGGTGCTGATAAATTCGGGGGATGCTGAAATATCCGAAGATCATCGCGATGACGAAGACGTTGTCCATCGCGAGACTTTTCTCGATGAGAAAGCCCGTCAGATATTCCACGCCGGCCTGCCGGCCGAGTTCCCACCACACCCAGGCGCCGAAGCCGAGCGCGAGAGCTATGTAACAAGCGGACAGGGTGAGGCTCTCCGCAATGCCGATCTCGCGCGGCCGCCGGTGCAGCAGGCCTAAGTCGAAAACGACGAGCGTGAGAACAACACCCAGGAAGACAGCCCACATCCAAGCGGGCTTCCCCAGTACGTCCAGGAAAAATAGCTCCATACGATGGAATGCTTACAGCCGGCGAGACCTCGACAGGCGGTCCGACATCACAAGCGCGCCAGCCTCGCTTGCCAGAGGGGCCCGGTACCGCAGGCCCTAGAGACATGGCTTAGGAAAGCCGGCGATGCAAGGGCCCAAATGACGCAAATGGCGGCGGTCTAATGGGCGATGACCGGGGGCGGATGCGAATCGCGGGGCTGATCTCAAGCCACATAGCCGAAAATCGCCCAGCTTATAAATTTCCTTGTCATCGCCCGGCTTGCCGCCCGCAGGTTCCGCTTCATCGATATGAAGCCTCTGCCCTCGTTCCCGCTCCGGTCATCGGAATCGACCGACGATGCGAAGCGCGAACCAAGCACCCCAGATCGTGAGCAGCATCATGCCCGCGTAGGACACATAGCGCATTGGATGATGCGAGGCCGCGAGCGAGCCGTTCAGATCGAGATACGGCAGGAGCGCCTCCAAAGCCTGCATGCCGAGACCGGCGGCGAACAATCCGCCGACGACCGCGACGGCGAGGCTCAGGATCCAGCCGAGCACGCCGCGCCTTCTCGTCCACGCCTCGTGGATCCCCACCGCCAGCGTGACGAGGAAGAAGAGGAAGGCAATCGTCAGCGGCCCGCCGACGCTCGCCTTGGGGATCGCGCCGGCGAGGTCGAGAACCAAGATGCCGAGGACGGCGACGAGCGTGATGATCCACATTTTGGGTGTCCGAGACCGCGCTTCACTTCAACCATGAAGGTGTTCGCGACACCGCGAACTGGCTTCTCGCCGTTTGCGCCGCATCGGAGGCGCCATCGCATTTCCGAAACAAGCCCCGGAACCAAGCCGCCAAGACATAGGCGGGGACGGCGACGATCAGCGCCAGTCCCAGGCGCGGCGCGAGATCGCCGAAGACCCAGCCGATGGAGAGTCGCTCCGCTGCAGCGTACGCATCGGTGATGGCGGCAAGCAGCGGGATGCCGGCAAAAAAGGCCGGTGAAGTAACGACCGCGCTGACCCGCCGCCCTATGCCCATGGACTACCCCCGTGGACGAGAGCTTAGCAGCATTCCCGGCACCGCACTCTCTTCTTCGCGCGTAAGCGCATGTCCGCGGCGGGCCCGCAAGGGCTGGCGGCCTTCCGCTTCCCGATTGCGGCCGAACAGCGCCGGGGCGGGCTCCCTAGATGAAAAAGATATCGACGAGCAGCCAAACGACCATCAAAACGGCGACGACCACCTTGACCGCGAGAGAGCTGAGGGCACCGACGCCAGAGCCGAAGCCCGACACGGCTGCTTTTTGGAGTCCCTGCTTCCCGAACAGCACCTCGAAAGCCAAAGCGCCGATCAGGGGTCCGAGGATCAGGCCGAACGGCAGGAAGAAGAGACCGACGATCGCGCCGACGATGGCGCCGATCGCACCCCATTTCGTGCCACCGAACCACCTCGATCCCGCAGCGCCGCTGACGATCTCATAGATCTGGGATGCCGCCAGCAATCCGATCAACACGACGAATGTCCACCACTCGATCCCCGATCCTTCCCGCAAGGCGAACCAGTGGAACAGCGCGGCCATCACGATAATGAGGTGGCCGGGAATGATCGGAAGAACGGAGCCAGCGAGCCCCGCGATCAGCAGGCAAATGGTGACGAGCCATACGCCCGCGGCGCCGACCTCGTCCCAGCCTCCCCATCCTGCAATGTCTTCCCACATGCCCGCGTGACTAGACCGTCGCGAACCGGAGCGCAATTGCCGGTCTGAGACTGGCGCGTCCTGAG
>Ga0075343_1000018_pt1 | contig 38206 bp, 40 predicted proteins | sample RushOxbow_ThreeS_2_FD_120072 | JGI IMG/M metagenome (GOLD analysis project Ga0075343, IMG submission 120072) | Natural and restored wetland microbial communities from the San Francisco Bay, California, USA, that impact long-term carbon... | ecosystem: Environmental > Terrestrial > Soil >...
CGCCGATGCTCTGTCCAGCGATACGCTCAAGGGACTGATCGAGCGAGTGCCGTCGTGGGAGGCCGAGCTCGATTGGGTCCGCGCGGCAGGCCTCGACGGCTGCATCCTGTTCGAGAATGTCGGCGCCGGCCGAGGCGCGCTTCAGGATCGGCTTCGACAAGAGGGACTGAACGTCATCGGAAGCAGCGACTACGGCGCGCGGCTGGAGAACGACCGCGCGTATGCGCAAGGGCTTCTTGCCGAGCTCGGCTTCCGCACGGCTCCGGTCAAAAGCTTCGCCGATGTGGAGGTCGCGCGCGCCTACATTGCGGAACGCCCGGCACGTTACGTTCTGAAAGCGAATGGATCCGATGCGGTCAGCTATGTGGGGCGGCAGGCCGATGGGGAGGACGTTCGTCACGTGCTCGCCGTCGATGCGCGCTATGCCGGCACGAGCTTCGTCCTCATGGACTTCATCGAGGGCGTCGAGATGGGTGTCGGCGCTTATTTCAACGGTCTCGAATTCCTCGAACCGGCCTGCCTCGATTGGGAGCATAAGCGTTTCTTTCCCGGCGACCTTGGCGAACTGACTGGCGAGATGGGAACTGTGGTCACTTATGACCGCAGCAAGACGTTCTTCGAGGGCACCCTCGCCAAGATGCAGCCCTCCCTCGCTGAGCACTGCTATTGCGGTTACATCAACCTCAATACCATCGTGAATGAGGACGGCATCTGGCCGCTCGAGTTCACGTGCCGCTTCGGCTATCCCGGCTATGCCATCCTCGATCCGCTGCAGCGCACGTCCTGGGGAGATTTGTTCAGCGCCATGATCAGGCGTTCCCCGCTCCATTTCGAGACGGATCCGGGCTTCTGCGTCGGCATCGTCGTCACCACCCCGCCCTTTCCATATTCGCGGGAGCAGGTCGCGGAGCCTGTCGGCCTGCCGATCTTGTTCGACGGCGGTCTCTCCGAAGCCGAGCGCAGGCATGTTCACTACGGCGAGGTCGCCGCGCGGGGCGGCATGCTGGTGACGAGTGGCGCGAGCGGCTACACGCTCGTGGTCACCGGCGCCGGCGAAACGATTGCGATCGCGCGCGCTGCCGCGAACGCGCTGGCGGACAAAGTGATGGTGATGAATGCCCGATACCGGCGCGATATTGGCGACAAGCTGATCGCCGGCGATTTCGCTAAGGTCGCCGATCTCGGCCTCCTCGATCCGCTCTAGCGTTTGATCTTGGCGAACGCATTCAGCGCGCGGGCGCGCGCCTCGGCGTGATCGACAATAGGCTGGGGATAGGTCTTCCCGAGCGCAACGCCCGATTGCGCGAGCACCATTGCGGGCGCTTCCCATGGGGCGTGAATGTCCGCTGCGGGAAGTTCGGCCAGCTCCGGCACCCATTGGCGTACATACACGCCATCCGGATCGAACTTCCGGCCCTGGAGGATGGGATTGAATACGCGGAAATAAGGCGCCGCGTCCGTGCCGCAGCCCGCCACCCACTGCCAGCTGGCGGCGTTGTTGGCGAGATCGGCATCCACCAGCGTGTCCCAAAACCAGGCCTCACCAGTCTGCCAGGGCAGCAGCAAATGCTTCACGAGAAAGGAGGCGACGATCATGCGCATGCGGTTGGGCATGAAGCCGGTGTGCCAGAGCTGGCGCATGGCGGCATCGACGATCGGGTAGCCGGTCTCCCCGCGCTGCCAGGCGCGCAGAGCCTTCTTGTCGGTTCGCCAGGGAAAGTCCGCGAATTCGGGGCGCAACGGCTTATCCGGCATGTCCGGAAACCGGTACAGCAGGTGAGCGGAAAACTCGCGCCAACCAAGCTGACGCAGAAAGGCCTCGGCCCCTTGCGATTTTCCCGGCGCGGCGTGCCCCGCGTGGCGCGCCGCATGCCAGACCTGATTGGGGCTGATCTCGCCGAAGTGAAGATAAGGCGATAGATGCGAGGTCGCGTCGTCGCCGAAGTTGTCGCGGCTGCTCGCATATGCCCGGAGACCGCTGTCGATGAAGTCCGACAGTCTCTCTCTCGCCGCGTCCTCGCCTGGCTGCCAGGTCTCGCGCAAGCCCCCGGCCCAGTCGGGCTTGGTGGGCAGCAGCTTGAGGTCATCGAGAGATAAGCTCTTGGCCTCAGCAAAGCCGCCGAGCCGCGGCGCCTTCAATGGCGCGCGAGGTTCGGGCGCGGCAAGGCAAGCTTTCCAGAAGGGGGTGAACACCCGATAGGGCTTGCCGCTGCCGGCGACGATCTCTCCCGGCGCGAAGAGAAGCTGGCCGGGATGCAGAGAGAGGCTTGCGCCTTTCGCTTCGCAGAGTCTCGCGACAGTTTCTTGGAGACTTGCGTCCCAGGGGTCATATCCCCTGGCGGCGTGAACGGCGCCAGCACCGGTCTCATCGAGCAGCGCGCCCAACATGTCCGCGGCTCGTCCCTTGCGCAAGCAGAGCTTTCCGCCGAAATTTTCATTGAGCGTCTTCAAGCTGGCATGCAGCCACCAGCGTGACGCGCCGCCCATGCGTAAACCGCCGGGCGTCTCATCGTCGAGGATGTAGAGCGGGAGCAACGGCGCGTCCGACTTCGCCGCGGCAGTGAGCGCCGCGTTGTCGGCAAGGCGCAGATCTCGTCGGAACCAGACGATGACCGGAGACTGAGACCTCGCCATGCGCGGCTAGCCTCGCGGCGCGGTTGCGGCAAAAGCCGCTTGGTGCAGATCGCGGGACCCCGCGCCGAAGCAGCAGAACACCACGCGCGCGATGCCTCGCACCTCCGGGAGCGTCTCGCGCACCGTGCGCACGGCGATCAGCGCGGCACGGTCGGGCGGGAAGCCGTAGATGCCGGTTGAGATGGCAGGGAAAGCGACGGATGCGAGGTCGTGCTCGGCGGCAAGTCTCAGCGCATTTCGATAGCAATTGGCCAGCAGCATTCCTTCCTCCCGCTCGCCGCCGCCCCAGACCGGGCCCACGGTGTGGATGACATAGCGGGCCGGCAGGTCAAATCCCTCCGTGATCTTGGCCTCGCCGGTGGCGCAGCCGCCGAGCTTGGCGCACGCGTCGGCGAGCTCGGGCCCGGCCTTGCTGTGGATGGCGCCGCATACGCCGCCGCCCGGGGCCAACGCTTCGTTGGCGGCGTTGACGACGGCGTCGACATGGAGGGTCGTGATGTCGCCTTCGACGATCTCGATCTTGCCGGGCATGGGCGCATTGCACGCCGGAAACCCCGGCCGATCAAGCCCTCGCGAGACTCACAAATCGAGCTGGTAGGAGTGCGGGATCCAGCGATAACCGCCGTCCTTCCGCCGCTCCACATAGCCGATGGATGGAAATGGCATGTGGAAGGCGCTGACGGCCACGCGATCCGTGGCCACCTCGTCGAACACGCGGGCACGGGTCTTGGCGCCTTGCTCTCTGTCGACGTCGAACCCGCAGTGCCAATCGGGGCGCACAAGCGAGGCGACGTGATGGTGCGCGCAGTCGCCCCAGAAGACGAGGCGCTTACCGCCGCTCTCGATATCGAACGCCAGATGGCCGGGGGTGTGCCCATAGGCGGCCATGGCACGGATGCCGGGCACCACTTCCTCGCCGGGCTCGAGGAACGTGGTCTTGTCGGCGAGGGGCACTATGTAGTCGCGGAACAAATCGGCGAACAGTTTCAAGCCGCCTGCCGGTTTGTCGCCTGCCCAGAAGTCATAATCGATCGCACCCGTGACGTAGCGCGCGTTGGGAAACAGCGGCTCTCCGTTCTCCATCACCCCGCCGATATGGTCGGGATGACCGTGAGACAGCACCACGACGTCGATCTGCTCGGCCTTGAAGCCCGCCGGCGCAAGCTGTGCGGCGAGCCAGCCGCCTTGCGGCCGGGGGACGAAGCCGCGCTCGCCGTTGCCTGTATCGAACAGGATCAGCTCCTTGCCGGTGTTGACCACCATGGGCGTGAAGCCCGGCCGGTATTTGTTCGTCGGCAGGAGGTTGTCGCGCATCACTTGATCGACAGCGTCTTGTTCCGCGTTGCCGCCGATCAGCGGCCAGGGACCGTCAATGAAGGCAGCGGCGTCGGAGATCGTGGTCACCTCGAAGTCGCCGAGCTTGAAACGGTAATGGGTCGGTTCGGAGAGGCCGAGCATCGGGGCAGCGGCCATGGCGCTGCGCGGGGCGAGGGCGGCGGCGAACGGCGCCGCGGCAAGCGCGCCCGTACCGGCGATAAGGCGACGGCGGCTGACGGCATCTTTGAGCATCGACGATCTTTCCTTTTGCATCTGTCCGCGACACTATCGGCCGGCATCCCGAAGCCGCTTGAACGAACGTGCTGTGTCAGACGCTCCCGAAAATTCGCCGATCTGGTATCTTGATCGCGGCCGCGCGCTGTTCGCCGGGCCACTCGGCCGCAACGCGCCCCACCGGCACAGCACGCCGGTTTTCCTCGCGGGGCTGTACGAAAAATTTGCGCTCCGCGTTGGTGATGGCGCTTGGCGGAGCTGCCGGACGGCGGCGATTCCAGCCGGTCTCGCTTACGAGTTCGACATGGGCGGCGCGCCGCTCGCCGTTCTCTATGCCGAGGCAAGTACTGCCGGCGCGGACAGCCTTTCACGCCTTGTTCGCCACGCGCAGGATGTCTCCGGTGCGCGCGTCGGAGATGACGGCGAGTTTGCCGTGCTGCGGGAGATGTATGAGGACCATGACAGTCCATCTTGGATCGCGCGCGGGCTCGACGACCTGATCGGCTTCGCAGGCCGGCGCGAACGTCCCGTTGATCCGCGTATGGCGCGGGTTCTTGACTCGCTGCAAGAGAGCTATGCGGATCTCCGTCAGGTCGTGAGGGTCGCGGAGACGGTCGGGCTGTCCCCGTCGCGGTTCCAGCATGTCTTCACCAGGGAAATTGGCGTGCCCTTCCGCCGGTACCGCGCCTGGTGCCGCATGCGTGCAGCCATCCGCGCCGTTTTGAACGGTAGCAACTTGACGACCGCCGCCCATACAGCGGGTTTCGCGGATCAAGCGCATTTTGCGCGTGATTTCCGCCGCACGTTCGGCGCATCCGCCACGCCGACCCTCGCGAAGGTGAGGGGGGCGCGGGTGCCGCGCATTACTGCGCGGCCGAGGCAGACTTGTCCGGCGGATTGATCGACCAGATCCAGGCGATGATCTTCCACATGTCGTCGTTGGACTTCACGATGTTGCCGTGGGGCGGCATGGGGCCGACAACATTCTCGGAGCCCTTGCGCGAATAACCCTGATCCTGAAGACCGGTGGTGCCCAGCGCGATCAAGCGGAACAACGTGTCGCCGTCATTGCCGTAAACCCAGACCGGGTTCGACAAGGGCGGGCCCATGCCGCCGCCGCCAGTGCCGCCATGGCAGCCGTTGCAGCCGGCAGCCATGAACTTCTTGTGACCTTCCTCGGCGACAGACTCGTAATCGTCTTGGTAGGGACTTTTAAGCGCGCCCTTCTCCGCGGCTTCCGCCGTCTTAGTGGGGTTGCCGGCCGGGTCCACGCCGGCCGCATCGCCGCCCTCGGCGTCGGCCGGCTTCTCTGCGTTTTCGGCTTCGCCGTCTTTTGCGGGCGCGGCGGCTGCGTCCTCGGCGGCGGCTTCGGCCGGGGCTGGCTCGCTTTCGGCCTTGGCCGTTTCTTCAGACCCTTCGTCCTTCGCCTCGGCATCCATCGCCACATCCGGCTGCGGCGCCGCCGGCTTCGCGTCCTCGGGTTTTGCTTCTGCGGGCGCGGCAGGTTTCTCCTCGGCTTGCTTGGCTGGCTCTTCGTTGGCGGCAATCTTGGCGGGCGCTTTTTCTTCCGTCATGGATGCGACGAGCCAATCGCGGCCGCCGGTCATGACCAGCGCCGCCCAGGCGAGAAATCCCACGGCAATAACCACGCCAATAATCGTAATCGCTCTCAGCATTGCGTCTCCTCGTCTGTGATTTTACTCGTTGATCGAACGAATCCAGGTGATCATCTTCCACATGTCGTCGGTGGATTTGACGATCGTCCCTTGAGCCGGCATCGGCCCCACGACGTTCTCTGAGCCCGTGCGCGTATAGCCCTGCTCAAGCAGCGCATCGCTGCCGAGCGCAGTCAGCCGGAACAGTGTGTCGTCATCTTTGCCGTAAATCCAGACTGGATTGGTGAGCGGCGGTCCCATGCCGCCGCCGCCCGTCCCGCCATGGCAGCCGTTGCAGCCGGCGGCCATGTAAATTTCGTGGCCTTCTTCCACCACCGCGGCGTCGTCGGTCGAATAAGGATTTTTTAGCGCGCCTTTCTCGGCCGATTTCGCGGCTTCCATGGGGCTCGATGTGGACGCGTTCTCCTCCGTCGTCTCTTGGTCGGCGGCAAATGCTGGAAGGGTCAGTAGCGAGGCCGTCAAGGCAAAGGGCGCAAGCCGGCTGATCACGTATGGTGAAATCATGGGGAAACCTCATCTCGAATACGGGCGCGTCTTGCGGCGCATTTGGATAAAAAACAGCGCGAGGGCGCCCCGGGTTCCCACTTGACGTCTTATACTGATGTTATGTTATATCATCGATCATGAATGCCGCCCATCACCATGACGCGCCGAAGCTCTCGCGCAACCAAAGCGCAATCCTCAGCTGTCTGAGGAATTCGGGCGAGCCACTCAGTGCCTACGCCATTCTCGACCGCGTGCGGAAATCGGGGATCTCCCATCCGCCGACCGTGTACCGCGCCCTAAACGATCTGATGAAAAAGGGCATGGTCCACCGCCTGGAGTCCCGCTCGGCCTTCGTCGCCTGCGGACACGGGGCTTGCGACGGCAAGTTCGCCTTCGCCATCTGCCGGGCTTGCGACAAGGTGGTCGAGATCCTGCTCCCCGAAAAAGACCAAGCGCTGCTGCTGGGACTTGCCCCGAAAGAAATTTCGCCCGAGCAGGTGACCGTCGAGATTGCGGGTCTCTGTGAGGATTGCCGCCCGAGCCGGCTGGCCTAACTTCGGAAGGACATGTCCGTTGCCCTCGCGTGAAACCTCGACGCGTGACGCTTTGGAGCGTGAGCCCATCGCGCTTGTCCCGGCAGGCGCCACGCACCGCGCGGCGCACCACGTCCCCGTGTCGGGGGCCTCATGGTTGCGAGCCTCGGCTAGCGCGAGGCTTTGTCTCGTGGCGGCGGCGGCGAGTGTCTTGTGGCTTGCGGTCTATTGGGCGCTTTGATGAAAGCTACGGCGTCCACCCTCAGCTTTCATAATCTGACGCTCGGCTACGGCCGGCACCCGGCGGTGCATCACATCACCGGGGAGGTGGCTCGCGGCGAGCTCTTGGCGATCGTCGGGCCGAATGGCGCCGGCAAGTCGACCCTGCTCAAAGGCATTGTCGGCGAGTTGAAACCCTTAAGCGGCCGTCTCGATCTCGACGGTCTCACCAAGCGTGACATCGCCTATCTGCCGCAAGTCTTCGAGATCGACCGTAGCTTTCCCATTTCGGTGTTCGATTGCGTCGCCATGGGGCTGTGGCAGCAGATCGGCGCGCTGCGCGGTCTCGACGCGCGGGGACGCGATCAGGTCATCGGCGCGCTCGGCAGCGTGGGCCTGATCGAGCTCGCCGACCGCCCGGTCGGCACGCTCTCCGGCGGCCAATTCCAGCGCGTGCTGTTTGCGCGGCTTCTCCTGCAGGATGCGAAGCTCATCCTGCTCGACGAGCCGTTCCGCGCCGTTGACACCAAGACCGTCGCCGATCTGATTCATCTCATCGAGCGTTGGCATCGCGAGGGCCGGACGGTGCTCGCGGCCCTGCATGACATGGAACAAGTGCGCGCGCATTTCCCGCGTACGCTTTTGCTCGCCCGCGAAGTCGTCGCCTGGGGCGAGACCCGCGCCGTGCTGACGCCCGCGAATCTCGCCAAGTCGCGCGAGATCACCGAGGCATTCGATGCGCACGCGGCCGTGTGCGAGCGGGACGAGGCGCGCTGGTCCGCATGATCGACAGTCTGGTCCAGCCCTTCGTCGAATTCGCCTTCATGCGCCGGGCGCTGGTGGGCTCGCTCGCCATCTCTCTGACGGCGCCCCCCATCGGCGTGTTCCTCGTCCTCCGGCGCATGAGCCTCATGGGTGATGCCATGGGGCACGCGATCCTGCCGGGCGCGGCCATCGGCTATCTGCTCGCCGGACTTTCGCTGTTTGCCATGAGTCTCGGAGGCTTTGCCGCGGGGCTCGCCGTGGCGCTCGCGGCGGGGCTCGTGGCGCGCTCCACGGTCATCCGCGAGGATGCAAGCCTTGCCGGCTTTTATCTGTTGTCCTTGGCGCTCGGCGTGATGCTGGTGTCGGTGCGCGGCAGCAGCGTCGATCTCCTGCACGTGCTGTTCGGAACGGTGTTGGCGCTGGACGACGGCGCGCTCCTCCTCATTGCCAGCATCGCCACGGTGTCCATGATGACGCTTGCGGTGATCTACCGCCCGCTGGTCATGGAGTGCTTCGATCCGCAGTTCCTGCGCTCGGTCAGCCCGTTGAGCTCGCCCACGCATCTCATCTTCCTGGTGCTGGTGGTGCTCAATCTCGTGGCGGGCTTTCAGGCGCTCGGCACGCTGATGGCGGTCGGCATCATGCTGCTGCCCGCCGTCGCCGCGCGCTTCTGGGCCGAGGACGTAGGCGGCATGATCGGCGTCGCCATCGCTTCCGCCTTTGCGTCGAGCGTCGTCGGGCTGCTCGTCTCCTATTACGTCAATGTGCCGACCGGTCCCGCCGTCATTCTCGCCTGCGGCGCGTTCTACCTCTTGTCGATGCTGGTGGGCGTACGCGGCGGCGTCCTCTGGGACCTCATGCCCCGCAAGCATCTCGAAGCCTAATCCTGCACCTCAAGGAGTTGCGTCATGTGGAATCGCCTTATTGCTCTTCTGGCCGCCACCTTCGTGGCGCTCGGCGCTTCGAGTGCCGCACTCGCGGCTGACGAAGCCGGCGGCAAGCTCAAAGCCGTCGCCTCATTCAGCATCCTCGGCGACATGGTGAAGAATGTCGGCGGCGACCGCGTCGAGGTCACGACGCTGGTCGGTCCGAACGGCGACGCCCATGTGTTCAGCCCGACGCCCGCCGACGCCAAGACGCTTGCATCCGCCGACATCTTCTTCGTCAACGGGCTCGGCTTCGAAGGCTGGATGCAGCGGCTGGAAAAGGCCTCCGGTTTTACCGGCGCGCTCGTGGTGACGAGCGGTGGCGTCATGCCGATCGTCATGAAGGACGGCCATGACCATCACGGCGCTGAGAACACGGACGATCACGACCACGACGAGCATGCCAAGGGCGAAGACGGCCATGACCACGACGCCCATGCCGAGAAAGAGGGCGACGACTCGTATGGCGGCGACACCGACCCACACGCGTGGCAGAGCCTGTTCAACGGCAAGATCTACGTGACTAATATCCGCGACGCGCTGATCGCCGCCGATCCCGATGGCAAGGAGACCTATGAGGCGAACGCCGCCAAATATCTCGCGGCCATCGAGGCGGAGGACGAGGCGGTGCGGGCGGCGATCGCAAAGCTGCCGGAGGCGCGCCGCAAGATCATCACCAGCCGCGATGCCTTCGGCTATTTCGGCAACGCCTACGGGCTCGAGATCATCGCGCCGGAAGGGGTCAGCACCGAGAGCGAGGCGAGCGCGCAGGACGTGGCCAAGATCATCCGCCAGATCCGCGAGGAAAAGATCCCGGCCGTGTTCCCGGAGAACGTCACCGACCGACGGCTGCTCGATCAGATCGCGTCCGAGACCGGCGCCAAGATCGGCGGCGTGCTCTACTCCGACGCGCTGTCGGACCAGGATGGTCCGGCGCCGACCTATCTCGACATGTTCCGCCACAATGTCGGTACGCTGACGGCGGCGCTGTCGTCTTAACCTCCGTGGCTCGGAACCGGCGATGGATGCTTGTGCTGCTTGCGGCGCTCGGCGGCGTCATCGTCTTCTCGATCCTCGCGCCGAAAGGGTGGCCGGTCCGGCTGGGGCTGCATTGGTTGATCGAGCATTTCCTCGCCTTCTTCACGCTGACGATGCTCGCGTGCCTCGCTTTCCCCCGGCCGATGGTTGTCGCGGTCGTCCTCCTTCCGGTCGCCGTGGGGCTCGAGGCGGCGCAGGCGCTCACCCCCGACCGCACGGCGGATCTCGCCACGGCGCTGATCGCCTCCGCGGCCGTGGCCAGCGGGGCGCTGCTCGCCGATTTCCTCTCCAGGGTGCGGAAAAGGCGGGGGAAAGCCTGATCGGGGGATGGTGGCGCGCCCGTCGCAAATGTGATGTATCCTGGGCCCATGGAGATGAGCGCGCGGAAGCGCACCATACCGGTCAGGATCGGCGGCGTGACCATGGGCGGCGGCGCCCCCATCGTCGTGCAATCCATGACCAATACGGACACGGCGGACGTGGCCTCGACCGTCGCGCAAGTGGCGGCGCTGGCGCGCGCCGGCTCGGAGCTCGTGCGCGTCACCGTGGACCGGGCGGAGGCCGCAGCCGCGGTGCCCCTGATCCGGGAGCGGCTCGATGCCATGGGCGCCGACGTGCCGCTGATCGGCGACTTCCACTACAACGGCCATACGCTGCTCGCCGACTATCCGGCCTGCGCCGAGGCGCTGGCCAAATACCGGATCAATCCCGGCAATGTCGGCTTCAAGGACAAGCGGGACAAACAGTTCTCGCAGATCATCGAGATCGCGCTTCGCCATGACAAGCCGGTGCGCATCGGGGTCAATTGGGGCAGCCTCGACCAGGACCTGCTGACGCGGCTGATGGACGAGAACGCGCAAAGCGCCTCGCCCAAGGACGCGCGCCAGGTGATGCACGAGGCCATCGTGCAGTCGGCGCTGCTCTCGGCTGAGCGCGCGCAAGCGCTTGGGCTCGGCGCCGACAAGATCGTGCTCTCGGCCAAGGTGTCCGCGGTTCAGGATCTCATCGCCGTCTACGCCATGCTCGCGTCGCGCTCCGATCTTGCTCTGCATCTGGGTCTCACCGAAGCCGGCATGGGCTCGAAGGGCATCGTGGCCTCGTCGGCGGCGTTGTCGGTACTGCTTCAGCAGGGCATCGGCGACACGATCCGCATCTCGCTGACGCCGGAGCCGAATGGCGACCGTACGCTCGAGGTCAAGGTGGCGCAGGAGATCCTGCAGAGCATGGGCTTCCGCGCCTTCGTGCCGCTGGTGGCCGCGTGCCCCGGCTGCGGGCGGACCACCTCCACCACGTTCCAGGAGCTCGCGCGCGACATCCAGGATTTCATCCGCGACCAGATGCCGGAATGGAAGCGGCGCTATCCGGGTGTGGAAAATCTCAACGTCGCGGTGATGGGCTGCATCGTCAACGGCCCCGGCGAATCCAAGCATGCGGATATCGGCATCTCGCTGCCGGGCACCGGCGAGTCGCCGGCAGCACCTGTCTTCGTCGACGGCAAGAAGGTCACCACGTTGCGCGGTCCGGGCGCCTCGGCGGAATTCAAGCAGATGGTGCTCGACTATATCGAGCGCCGCTACGGCACGGGCGCGATGGGCCGCACCGCCGCGGAGTAGCTTTCGTCATGGTGAGGCGTCCGGCCGTCCTTCAAGGCTCGCTGCACTCGCACCTCAGGATGACGGCCGGCCCTCGAACCATGCCCTACTTGATCGAGATCGCGTCGCCCGCGATCGACACCGTCAGCGCGATCATGGTCACGTTGAACACGAAGGCCACGAGGCCGTGCGCGGTCACCGTCTGACGGATATTGCGCGAGGTCACCGCAACGTCGGACACCGCCGTCGAGGTGCCGATGGTGAAGGCGAAATAGATGAAGTCCCAATAGTTCGGCTTGCCGCCGCCGGGGAAGCGCATGCCGCCGCCCTGGCCGCGGTGCTCCGCGTAATATTCATGCGCGTAGTGCAGCGCGAACATGGTGTGGATGAACAGCCACGACAGCAGCGTGGTGACGAACAGCAGCGCCAGCAGGCCAGGCTGAACGGTCTCGCTTTCGGAGGCCGTGCGCAGCCAGAATACGATGGCGCCGAGACTCGCCATACCGGCGGCCACGGTAAGAATGGGAATGGCGATGCGCCCTTCGTCCTGGAGCGGCGACTCGCGGCGCACGCGATTGGCGTCCGACCGCAGGATCATGACGACCACCAGCACGAGATAGAGGGCCACGCCGGCGTCGAAGCCGATCAGGAAGCGCGAGGTGAGGTGATAGCCTCCCGGCAGGAAGAGACCGAGCGCGATTCCGACAGCCACGGCGAAGACAAACCGCCAGCGCGCCTGGAGAAAGCGCGCCGCGCGCGTGTCCCGGAGACGGCGATGCGGCACCGGCGTTGAGGTCATGGGCCATACGAGCCGGATTCGCCGGTCCGCTCAACGGCTGGTTTTCCACAGGGAGATGTGCGCGCCTCAGGCGCGGCGTTCGGCGACGAAGCGGGCGGCCTCCACCAGCATCGCGGCCTTGGCGCCGAAAGGCTTGAGCGCATCCTCGGCTTGCGCGACGAGGCCCGCGAGCTTGGCCTTGGCGCCCTCGAGGCCGAGCAGCGCGACGAGGGTCGCCTTGCCGCGATGGGCGTCCTTGGCCGCCGCCTTGCCCATGGCCTCGGCGTCGCCCTGCGCATCCAGCAGATCGTCGGCAAGCTGGAATGCCTGGCCGAAGGCGGCCGCATAGCGCTTCAGCGCGTCGCGGCTCCGCTGGTCCGCGCTTCCAAGCACAGCGCCCGCCTCGCAGGCGAAGCGGAACAGCGCGCCGGTCTTGAGCGCCTGCATGGCCGCGGTCTCGTCCGGCGAGAAGGGCCGCTGCTCGGCTGAGAGGTCGAGCGCCTGACCGAGCGCCATGCCCTGCCAGCCGCTGGCCTTCGCCAACAGATGGAGAAGGTCGGCGCGAATGGCGGGATCTTGATGGGTCTCCGGCGCGCTAATGATCTCGAAGGCGAGGGTGAGAAGCGAGTCGCCGGCAAGGATAGCGGTCGCCTCGTCGAAGGCGACGTGAAGGGTGGCACGTCCGCGCCGGACCGCATCGTCGTCCATGGCGGGCAAGTCGTCATGGACCAGCGAGTAGCAATGGACGCATTCGAGCGCGCAGGCCGGGTCGAGGGCGTGGTCTTCAGGCACCTCGAACAGACGCGCCGATTGGATCAGGAGAAACGGCCGGAGGCGCTTGCCGCCGCCAAGGGCCGCGTAGCGCATGGCTTCTCCAAGCTCGGCGCCGCCCGGCGGCGTGGTCTCGTTCGCGGCAAGCAGTTCGCCGAGGCGCTGCTCCACGGTCCAGGCGGTGCGTTCGAGTTCTGCGAGAAAGCTCATCTTGGACAGAAGGGATAGCGGAGGGGGCGCATCGCGGCAAATTGATCGCGCGGCATTCGGGCTGTAGAACCCCAATCCATGGCGGCGGCGGCAGGTCAGCAAAAGCGCAAGAGACCACGAGCGGGGAGCCGGCGGCGGCATCCTTGGCTGCGGCGCGTCGCGCTCGTGCTGGTTCTTCTGGTTTGCGCGCTTCTCGGCAGCATCGTGCTGTTCCGCTTCGTCAATCCGCCCATTACCGCGGTGATGCTGGAGGAGAAGCTGATCGAAGGCCAGACCCTGAAGCGCCGGTGGGTACCGCTTGAGCAGATCTCGCCAAATCTCCGCCTGGCGGTGATCGCAAGCGAGGACGGCAATTTCTGCAGGCATTGGGGCGTCGATTGGGCCGCTGTGCGGGACGTCGTCAATCAGGCCAAGAGCCTGTCGGCGGTGCGCGGGGCGAGCACCATCCCCATGCAGGTCGCCAAGAACCTCTATTTGTGGGAACACCGCAGCTATCTGCGCAAGGCGCTGGAGGTGCCGCTGGCTCAGGCCATGACCGTGATCTGGCCCAAGCCGCGTATGCTCGAGGTCTATCTCAATATCGCCCAATGGGGTCCGGGCCTGTTCGGGGCGGAGGCGGCGAGCCGGCGCTATTTCGGGAAGCCGGCCTCCGCGCTCACCAAGCGCGAGGCGCTCCTGCTGGCCGCGGCGCTTCCCAACCCGCTCGCCCGCAACCCGGCCCGCCCGAGCCGGACGCTAAACCTCATCGCCGACGCCGTGCAGCGGCGCCTGCCCTGGATCGCCAAGCGGGCCGATTGCGTGCTGAAGCCCTGAAAATGGCGGTTATCGGCTCTGGCCAGCGGCGCAGTTAGCCACTATAAGGGCGCCACGACACGCCCCGCGCAGCATGCGGGGCCGCTTAGAGGTTTTGAGAAATGGCTGTTCCCAAGAGAAAAGTGTCCGGCATGAAGCGGGGCAATCGGCGGAGCCACGATGCGCTGCAAGCGCCGGCTTATGTCGAGGACAAGGACTCCGGCGAGCTTCGCCGGCCGCACCATATCGACCTGAAGTCGGGCCGCTACCGTGGCCGCCAGGTGATCGTCATCAAGGAAGAGGCTTAAACTCAGGTCTCTCGACCTGGTTTCGCCGGTTTCATACCGCTCCGGGGCTTCCACGTTCCGGAGCGCTTTTGCGTGCCCCGACGTTCACCATTCCCGTCAATCTCTTGTCAACCAAGACGCGCGAAAGCGCCCGCATTCTGCGGGTCTGCCGGTAATCCTGCCCTTGGAAACCTCGGCGGAAGGGGCAGCTTTCGGCTTTTTTTTAAGCCTTATGGCCTAGCCTCCCGGCCAACAATCGAAGCGTCGAGAAGACGCTCCCATGGCGGGTCCATGGCTCAAAAGGGGGCGGTCAGTGAGTGCATCCTCAAACGAGTTTGCCGGTGGTGCCTATCTGCCGCCGCATCAGCATGCCGCCGGCGTGGTCGACTTCGAGTCACGCGGCAGCGAGGTCCGGCCGATGCTCGAGCTCGATCAGGTCCTGGAGAGCATCCGGGCCACCGCCTACCGGTGGGACTTCAATACGGACACGGTCGATTGGGCCGCCAATGCCGGAGCCGTGCTCGGCGGAATCGATATGTCGAAGCTTGGGAAGGGCCGCGCCTTCGCGCTGCATGTCGATCCCGAGCACGCCGGCGCGCGCTATGACGGCATCACCGGCGGTCCGCATGCGGCCCCCGCGGCGGCGCTGCCCTATACGCTGCACTACCGCCTGCTTCCCGAGGGACGCCGCGGCAAGGCCGCGCTCTGGGTCGAGGATCTGGGCGTCTGCTTCACCGATGCGGACGGCCGCCCGGTCCTGGCCCAAGGCACGCTTCGCGTCATCGACGACCGGCGCGACGGGGACCGCGCCCATCTCGCGGGCGGCAAGGACGAACTGACCGGCTTGCTCAACCGGACGCAGCTCACCGAAGCGCTCTCCGATCTTCTGTCCGACGCGGCCCGCTCGCCAACCAACGGCGCATTTCTGCTGGTCGGCGTCAACGATCTCACGCTGATCAACGAGACCTACGGTTACGACGTGGGCGACGAGCTTATCGCCATCGTCGGCCGGCGCCTCGGCCGCGTGGTGCGCGGCAAGGACTGTCTCGGCCGGTTCTCGTCGAACAAATTCGGCGTCGTGCTGCACGACTGCAATGCCGAAGGCGTGGAAGCCATCGCGCGCCGCTTGATGGCCGCCGTCGGCGACAGCATCGTCGATACCAGCGTCGGCGCCGTGGCGGCGACGGTCTCCATCGGCGCCGTGCTGCTTCCCCAAAACGCCGCAAGCGCACAGAACGCCATGGGGCATGCGCTGCAGGCTCTCGATGAGGCCCGCACCAGTCGCGGCGATCAGTTTTGTTGCTATGTTCCCAGCGAGCGCCAGGATTCGGAACGACGGCGCAATGTCGGCATCGCCGACGACATCATTCGGGCGCTCAACGATCGCCGCATGATGATCGCGCTTCAGCCCATCGTGACGTCGCGCAGTCACGAGCCGGAGTTTTATGAGTGTCTGCTGCGGATGCGGCGGCTGGACGGTTCGGTGGTGAGCGCGAGCGAGTTCATCCACGTGGCCGAGCAGTTCGGTCTTTCCAAGCTGATCGACTATCGCGTGCTGGAACTCGCCGTGGATCTGCTGCGCGCGACGCCCAAGATCAAGCTTGCTCTCAACGTCTCGGCCACGACGGCCACGGACCCGCAATGGATGGAGGCGCTCGAAGGCTTTACGGGCAAGGACCGCACGCTGACCGAGCGGCTCACCGTCGAGATCACCGAGACGACGGCCATCTCCGATATCAAGGCGGCGATCAAGTTCGTGAGCACGCTAAAAGCGATTGGCTGCCGGGTCGCGCTCGACGATTTCGGCGCCGGCTACACGTCGTTCCGCTCCCTGCGCGAGCTTGGCGTGGACATGGTCAAGATCGACGGCTCGTTCATCAAGAATCTCGGCACGGAGGCGGAAGACGAGATGTTCGTGCGCACGCTGATCGATTTGGCGCGCAGCTTCGGCGTCGTCACGGTCGGCGAGTGGGTGGGCGATGAGCGCACCGTCAAGCTGCTCGAGAAGGCCGGCGTGTCCTACATGCAAGGCTATTTCTTCGGCGCGCCGGAGCTTCAGAAGGACGATCCGGCGCTGAAGCCGGCCAAGCCCGCAAGCTAGACTTCGCCGGTCAGGCGCGCGGCGAGCTTCGAGAGGAGGGCGTCGTGCACGCCTTCCTCCTCCAGATGCCGCACCGTGTTCAGCACATATTCTATATTGGCGCCGGCCTGACCGCGGCAGGCGCGCACGATGCGCAATTGCTCGTCGAGGGAGAGCCTACCGGCATATTGCGGGTGGGCCGGGTCGGCGAGATAGGTAAGCGCCTTCACGGTGCGGCCGGAGCCGTCGACCAGGCGTACATTGCGATAGCTTTCCACATAGACGGCGGTCACCTGCTCGCGCTCGCGCAAATAGGCGATCGTCTCGTCCTCCGCGCCCGGTGCGACGCGGAAGGCCACGCCCCTGCAGGCGCCGCCCCGATCGAGCCCGAGCACGAGGCCCGGCTGCTCATGGGTGCCGCGATGAAGGACGGAATAGATGCAGAGCGCGCGATGCGCGCCTTTGAGCAAGCCGGGGGCCTGTGCCGCAAACGGAAATCCCGGCCGCCACATGAGCGAGCCGTAACCGAAGACCCAAAGTTCAGTCATGTCTGCCGCGTGCCTGCCTGCCCAAACGAGACCAGATTGCCGTCGGGCGCGGGCACAAGCAACTCAGGCTTCCTCTTTCAGCGCCGGTCTTCGGGGATGTGTTGCTCCGGATGGGCCACATCGCCGTCATCCTCGGCGCTTTGTTGCAGTTCCACCACCGCCTGTGTTCCGTGGGCGAGCGGGGGGCTGGGCGTAAAGACCGTGCGCTCGGGCTCTGGCACGGGCTTGGCCGCCTTGATGCGGCCGAAGGTGTAGAGCGCCAGGGCCACGTGAATGCTGGCGATGAAGCCCAAGAGGCTGGTAATGCCCAACTCCGCGATGAGAAAGCTGGCCAGGAACGGTCCGACGATCGCGCCAAACCCGAAGACCAAGAGCAGTCGGCTGCTGACCTCCACCGACGCTTCGGGGTCAGCGCGGTCGTTCACATGCGCGACGCACAGCGGATAAAGCGAGAGGGCGAAAGCGCCAAACAGAGCCGTAAGACCGAGGAAAATCCAACTCGACTCGATGAAGTCCAGCAAGAGCGAAAGAGCGACGGCGGCGGAGGCGAGACAGACCGCGGCAATCACCCAGCGGCGATCGACGCGATCGGAGAAACGTCCGATCGGCCATTGGCTCAGCGCGCCGCCGATCACCGCGGCGGACATGAACAGGCTGACGCCCAGGCTCGTCCCGCTCCACGCCCGCGCGAACAGCGGCGCGAATGTCCAGAAGGCGCCATTGGCGAGGCCCACGGCGAGACAGCCGACAAGGCCGACCGGGGCCAAACGATAGAGCCCGACAAGGTTGACGCTCGTAACTTGGGGAATCGTGGGAACGGCGCCGGTCGTCAGCGCGACCGGAACGAGCGACAGGGAAATCGCGATGGCGACCACCGCGAAGAGTTGAAACGTCTCCGACGAGGGCACGGAAAACAGCAATTGGCCCCCGACAATGCCAAACCAGGTGGCCGCCATGTACAGGCCGAAGACGTGGCCGCGGGACTGGGGCGTTGCTTGATTGTTGAGCCAGCTCTCGACGACGATCAGGAGGCCGGCGAGGCAGAGCCCGACGATCGCTCTCAGGGCGAGCCAAGGCAAGGGCGCGATCGCAAGCGCGTGGATCAAAGCCGCGCTCGAGCCGATCGCCGCGAACGCCGCAAAGGATCGAATGTGGCCAAACCGCCTGATGATGCGCGGCAGGAACATGCATCCGACCACGAACCCGGAATAATAGAGCGTGCCGAGAGCGCCGATCGTGACGACCGAAAACCCCGCGCGCTCACCCTGGATGGGGACCAGCACGCCAAGCAGGCCATTCCCCAACTCGAGAAAAATGGTGGCGATCAGCAAAAAGAGCAGGGAAACGAGCATCGGATGTCGTGAATTTGGATGGAAGCCGGCAGAACCGCGTCCGACAGGATCAAGACCCTGTGACGATTGTGAGTCTCAAGCCGCGGCGCATGCGAGCCCGCGACCTTCCGCCTCAATCCTCGTGGCCGTGGGGCCGTGGGGCAGGCCGAAGTCCGGATCGGCCGTGGCTTGCCCCGCGTCAATAATGGCGCGTCCAGAGCGCCTTGGCTGCACTTTTTATTTCCGCTATCATAGGTTGCGACAGGCCGAGGGCTGACCGGATGGTCGAACCGCTAACAAACTTTTCTAAGGTCCAAGTGCTGCTGGCAGAATACGCAGCGCTACGTGCCGAGGTGTTGAGTCGCAGCGCCCAAAAATTTCAGGTTCATACGCTGACGGGGACTGCCGTCATTGCGATCTTTGGGCTAACGGGACTGCTGAAGGCGATATCTTTGACTTTTCTAACGCTCGTTCTGGCCGCGTTTGGCCTAAGAATGCTTGACCTAGTTACGCGTCGGCTTGCTGCTCGTCTGAGAGAAATTGAAACTGCGGTGAATGAGCTCGCCGGAGAAACACTTCTGCGGTGGGAGAATGAAAGTGGGGTTGGCCCGCTAAGTTATAGCGAGCGCCTAAAAGACATTGTCTCAATCAGGGCAATAAATCGAGGCTAGTCCTCGTGGCCGTGGGGCCGGCCGAAGTCCGGATCGGCCGTATCCTGGCCTAATTCGATAATGCCGCGGCGAATGGCGCGGGTGCGGGTGAACTGGTCGAACAGCGCATCGCCGTCGCCATGCCGGATGGCCTTGGTCAGGGCCGAGACGTCCTCGTTGAAGCGCCCGAGCATTTCCAGCACCGCCTCCTTGTTGGCGAGGAAGATGTCGCGCCACATGGTCGGGTCCGAGGCGGCGATGCGGGTGAAATCCCGAAAGCCGCCGGCGGAGAACTTCAGAACCTCCGAGCGGGTCACGGTCTCCAATTCGTCGGCGGTGCCGACGATCGTGTAGGCGATCAGATGGGGAAGGTGGCTGGTCACCGCGAGCACCAGGTCGTGATGATCGGGCGTCATGATCTCGACATTGGCGCCGAGCAGCCGCCAAAACTTGGCAAGCCGGTCGACGGCCTTGGTGTCGGTGCCTTCGGGCGGGGTGAGGATGCACCAGCGCCCGTTGAACAGTTCGGCAAATCCGGCATCGGGACCGGAATGCTCGGTGCCCGCGACCGGATGGGCCGGCACGAAATGCACGTTGCCCGGCAGGTGCGGGCCCATGTCCCGCACGATCGCCCCTTTCACCGAGCCGACATCGGAGACGATGGCGCCTTCTTTCAGATGCGGCGCGATTTCCCCGGCTACCGTGCCGCACACGCCGACGGGGACGCAGACGATCACGAGGTCGGCGCCGTCGACCGCTTGCGCGTTGGTCTCGACGACATGATCGGCGATGCCGAGCTCCGTGACGCGGCTGCGCGTCTCCGGCGAACGAGAACTGGTCACGATGAAGCGTACGGCGCCTTGCTCCCGCGCTGCGCGCATGATCGAGGAGCCGATCAGGCCGGGGCCGATAATGGCCAGCGTATCGAAGAGGGGCTCGCTCATTGGGCGCCGTCCATGAATTCGCTGAGCGCCTCGATCACCGCGCGGTTCTCCGGCTCGGTGCCGATGGTCAGGCGCAGCGCATCGGGAAAGCCGTAGTTTTCCACACGGCGCAGGATGATGCGGCGCTCATGCAAAAAAGCGTCCGCGTCGCGCGCCGACCTGCCGGCGTAGCCGGGAAAGTGCACGAGGAGAAAGTTCGCCGCGCTCGGCGTTACGCCCAAGCCGATACGCTCGAGCTCGTCGGCCATGTGGCGCAGCCATACCGTGTTGTGTTCGGCGGCCTCCTGCATGTGCGGCTCGTCCTGAAGCGCGGCGACGCCGGCGGCGATCGAAGGGCCTGTGACATTGAACGGCCCTCTGATGCGGTTCAGCGCGTCGGCGATGGGCGCAGGACAGTAGGCCCAGCCGAGCCGCAAGGCCGCCAGTCCATAGATCTTGGAGAATGTGCGCGTCATCACGGCGTTCTGCGAGCCGCCCACCAGCTCGATGCCCGCCTCGTAGTCGTTGGCGCGCACATATTCCGCATAGGCCGCGTCCAGCACGAGGATGACGTCCTCGGGTAGGCCCGCATGCAGCCGCTTGATCTCGTCGAACGGCAGATAGGTGCCGGTCGGGTTGTTGGGATTGGCGAGGAAGACCATGCGCGTCGCGTCGGTCACCCGCGCGAGGATCGCATCCACGTCCGCGGTGAGGTCCGTCTCCGGCGTCACGACGGGCGTGGCCCCACGCCCCATGATGGCAATCTTGTAGACCAGGAAACCGTGCTCCGTGAAAATCGCCTCGTCGTCCGGCCCCAGATAGGCGGCCGCGAGCAGGTTCAGGAGCTCATCGGACCCTGCACCGGCAACGATCCGCGCGGCGTCGAGCCCATAACGGGCGGCCAGTGCCTCGCGCAAAGGCGCCGCCGATCCGTCCGGGTAGCGGGACAGGTTCTCTGCCTCCGCCAGATAGGCCTCGACGGCCTTGGGTGAGGGCCCGAGCGGCGTCTCGTTGGAGGAGAGCTTGACCACCTTTCCGGCACCAGGCAGCGCGCTCGTGCCCGGGACGTAGGGCGCGATGTCGAGAATGCCGGGACGCGGGTTTGGCCCACGTGTGGCCATGGGGTTTGCTCCTGAGACGGCGGGCTGCAGCGAAGGGCCTCTCATACGGCCATTTCTCAAGCCAATCCAAAGAAAAGATTGACTTTCGAGGATGAGGTCATAGCTGACCCCGATCCTGTATAATGGGCGGGTTAAACCTTTTCCGTCATACCGGTGACGCCGGTATGCAGCGAAGCAGGCAAGCGTAGCGATGAACGAGACCCCGGGAGCGGAGAGCTTCGCCGACCTCAAGCGGCGGGAGCAAGTCACCAATCCCCAGAGCGAGATCGTGCATTTTCCGGCAAGCGAGCCCCTGCCGCTCGACTGCGGAGGTTCGCTCGCGCCGCTTTCCATCGCCTACCAGACCTACGGTGCGCTGAATGCGGATAAGTCCAATCTGCTGCTCATCTGCCACGCGCTGACCGGCGACCAGCACGCCGCCAATCTCCATCCCATCACCGGCAAGCCCGGGTGGTGGGACACGATGGTCGGGCCCGGGAAGCCCATCGATACGAACCGCTATTTCGTGCTCTGCCCCAATGTCATCGGGGGCTGCATGGGCTCCACGGGGCCGAGCTCCATGAATCCGGAAACGGGACGCCCGTACGGCCCGGATTTTCCCGTCATCACCGTGCGCGACATGGTGCGGGCGCAGGCGCGCCTGCTCGATCATCTCGGTGTCGACCAGGTCTTGTGCGTGCTCGGCGGCTCCATGGGCGGCATGCAGGTGCTCGAATGGGCCGCGACCTACAAGGAGCGTGTGTTCTCCGCGATCCCGATCGCCTGCGCCGCGCGGCATTCCTCGCAGAACATCGCCTTCCACGAGGTCGGGCGCCAAGCGGTCATGGCCGATCCGGACTGGTGCGGGGGCCGCTATCTGGAAGAGGGCAAGAGCCCGCGCAAAGGTTTGGCCGTGGCGCGCATGGCCGCGCATATCACCTATCTGTCGGATGCGGCGCTGCACGACAAGTTCGGCCGCAATTTGCAGGACCGGGAGAAGGTCACGTTCGGCTTCGACGCCGACTTCCAGGTGGAGAGCTATCTGCGCCACCAGGGGATGAGCTTCGTCGATCGCTTCGACGCCAACTCCTATCTCTACATCACGCGCGCCATGGATTATTTCGACATCGCCGCGGATCATGGCGGCGTGCTGGCCAATGCGTTCATCGGCACCAAGACGCGCTTTTGCCTCGTGTCGTTCACTTCAGACTGGCTGTTCCCCACCGAGGAGAGCCGCGAAGTGGTGCATGCGCTGAACGCGGTTGCCGCCAATGTGAGCTTCGTCGAGATCGAGTCGAACAAGGGCCATGACGCCTTCCTGCTGCACGAGCCGGAGCTATTCGACACGGTGCGCGGCTTTTTGAGCGCGGCGGCGCGTCATCGCGGCGTGACGTTCGCGGATAAAGGCGCGTGACCATGAACGCGCCGGTCAATCCCCGCAGCGTGCGGCCCACCGAGACGAACCGCGTCGATCTTCTGCTCATCGCCGAGATGGTGAGCCCAGGCGCGCGCGTGCTCGATATCGGCTGCGGCGACGGCGAGCTGTTGCGCATTCTCGCGGACAAGCACGGCGTCGACGGTCGCGGCATCGAGCTGAGCCAAGCGGGCGTCAACCAGTGCGTGGCGCAAGGACTCGCGGTGATCCAAGGCGACGCCGATACCGACCTTGCATACTATCCGGACCTCGCCTTCGATTACGCGATCCTATCGCAGACCATCCAGGCGACGTACTCGCCGCGGCTGGTGCTGGAGCAGCTCTTGCGCATCGGCAAGCACGCGGTCGTGTCGTTTCCGAATTTCGGGCACTGGCGCGTGCGCACGCAGCTGATGTTCGGCGGACATATGCCCCGCACAAACAACCTGCCGGAGACGTGGTACGACACGCCCAACATCCATTTCTGCACGATCAAGGATTTCATCGCCCTGTGCGACGACATGGGCGTCAAGGTCGAGCGTGCGATCGCGCTCAACGCCTACGGCACCAAGCTCGTGTCCATGCCGCTGTTCGCGCAGAACCTGTTCGGCGAGCAGGCGGTGTTTCTGCTCTCGCGCTAAGTGCGCGGGGTGACGGCGCCGGCGGGCACCGGCACGATGCGGCGGCGGACTTTCTGCTCGGTCTCGCGCACCGGCATGGCCGCATAGACCTGCTTCGTCGCTTCGACCATGATCACGCCGGAGAAGGTGGGCCACAGGATGAGCCCCAGGCGCTCCCAGAAGGCCGGCCAGCGGGTCAGCACGCGCCAGTTGAACGGGGGTGTGTAGAGCGCGTAGTGCCAGCCCTCGGGCTGGAACATGGCCTCCTTCAGGAGCTTCGCGAGCTGTGAGCGGCTGAACGGGCTGCCATAGCCGAAGGGCGTGGTGTCGACCCGCGCCCACAAGCCCCGCCGGTTCGGCACCACGATCAGCACCCGGCCATTGGGGCTGAGCACGCGCCAGATCTCGCGCAGCAGGGTTCGTGAGCGCTCGGACCATTCCAGCATATGCACCATGAGGATGCGGTCGGCGGCCTCGTCGTCCAAGGGCAGTTCGGTCTCTTCCACGAGGGCGGTCAGGGAGGCCCCGCGGTCTGGCCAGGGCAGGGCGCCGAAGCCTGCGGGCATCAGCGCGCCAATGCAGCGCGCTTCGCCGCGGAACTCGGCGAGATAGGGCGTGCCATAGCCCAGCCCGAACACGCGCATGCCCCGCACGTCGTCCCAGCGGGCCCGGATGCGGTGGCGCAGCAGACGGCGCACCATCAGCCCGAGGCGGCGGGCGTAGAAATCTTTGAGATCGATGGCGTCGAGATGCATGGCTCGATTGTCATGTGGGGGCGTTTAGAGTTCGTTCTCAAGGTCCCTTCGCGGGCCGTTCAATCCTAGCGCCTCAAATGGTACGGTCCGGCGCTTCAGCCGAAGAGACAAGCAAGAAAGAAGAGACCGCGATGGCCAAGCTGGACATTTATCAATTTCCGACGCGCAGCGACAATTATGGCGTGCTGATCCACGATCCCGAGACGGGCGCGACCGCCGCGATCGATGCCCCGGAGGCGGAGCCGATCAAGGCCGCGCTGGCACAGAAGGGCTGGACCCTCACCGATATCCTGGTGACGCATCACCATGCCGATCATACGGCGGGCATCGATGCTCTGAAGAAAAAGACGGGCTGCACGGTCACCGGCCCCGCACGCGAAGCGGGGTTGATCCCCGGCCTCGATGTGGAGGTGAAGGAAGGCGATACGGTCGAGATCGGCAACGCCAAGGCCCACGTGATTGAAACGCCCGGCCACACGCGCGGGCATGTCAGCTATTTTTTTCCGGAGGAGGGCGCGGTGTTCGTCGGCGACACGCTGTTCTCGGTCGGCTGCGGCAAGCTGCTCGAAGGCGACGCGCCGACCATGTGGAGTTCGCTGTCGAAGCTCGCCGTGCTGCCGCCGGAGACGGAGGTTTACTGCGGCCACGAATATACGAACGCCAATTGCCGTTTCGCGCTCACCATCGAGCCGGAGAACGAGGCGCTGCAGGCCCGGGCCGCCGAGGTCGCGGAGAACGCCGCCAACGGTGCGCCGTCGTTACCGACCACCATCGGCCAGGAGCTCGCCACCAATCCCTTCCTGCGCGCCTCGAGCCCCGAGATCCAGCAGCGGCTCGGTCTCGAAGGTCAGCCGCTCGATGTGGTGTTCGGCGAGGTGCGCAAGCGCAAGGACCGGTTCTAGCGATGGCCGAGCCGACCGCAGACGAAGTCATCGCCAAACTCGAGCTTGCGCCGCACCCGGAAGGCGGCTGGTTCCGCGAGACCTTCCGGGACGAGCCGGGGCATCAGGGGCGGGCACACTCGACGGCGATCCTTTTTCTTTTGAAGTCCGGCGAGGTCTCCCATTGGCATCGGGTCGACGCGGTGGAGATGTGGCACTGGTATGCCGGCGCGCCGCTCTTGCTTGAAACCGCCGACGACAACGGCACGCGGCAGGAGCAGAAACTGGGACCGGACATTCTGGCCGGACAGCACCCGCAGGGCCGGGTGGCGGCGGGTGCATGGCAGAGCGCAAGAAGCCTCGGCGCCTGGACCCTGATGGGCTGCACGGTGGCGCCGGGCTTCGATTTCGCAGGCTTCGAGCTCGCCCCTCAAGGCTGGGAGCCTTAAGCGGCGGAAGCCCTAATCCATCAGCTGGCCGCCGTTTATGGTCAGCGTCGAGCCGGTGATCCAGCCGGACTCATCGGCGGCGAGGAACACCACGCAGCGGGCAACCTCTTCCGCTTCGCCGAGACGTCCGACGGGGATCTGGCCGACGATGTGCTCCATCACCTTCTCGGAGACATTGGCCAGGAGCTCGGTGGCTACGTAACCGGGGGCGATGGCGTTGGCGGTGATGCCTTTGCGCGCGCCTTCGAGCGCTACGGTGCGGGTGAAGCCGATCATGCCGGCTTTGGCCGCGCAGTAATTAGCCAAGCCCAGCATGCCCTGTTGGCCGTTGATCGAGGAGATCGAGATGACGCGGCCGAAGCCGCGCTCGCGCATGCCGTTGACCACCTGCCGCGTCATGTTGAATACGGAGTCGAGGTCGGTGCGGATGACTTCCGACCACTGCTCGTGGCTCATCTTCTGGAGCATGGCGTCGCGCGAGATGCCGGCATTGTTCACCAGCACCTCGACGGGGCCGACCTCGTTCTCCACGGCGATCACGCCCTGCTCGCAGGCCTGGAAGTCGCCCACGTCCCACTTGAAGACCGGGATGCCGGTTTCCTTCTTGAAGGCCTTGGCGGCGTCGTCATTGCCGCCATAGTTGGCGGCGACGTTGTATCCCGCTTCTTTGAGCGCCTTGCAGCAGGCGGCACCGATGCCGCGCGTTCCTCCAGTGACCAGAGCCACTCGTCCCATAGCGTCCTCCCTTGGCGCACGTTGGCGCCCGTTTCTTCCCAGTCAAAGTTGCGTGTGGGGCGGCGCTACGCCACCCCACACGAATATCCAACGCAGTCGTCAGCGGCGAACTAGTCGCGCTCGAGGCACATGGCGATGCCCATGCCGCCGCCGATGCACAGCGTGGCCAAGCCCTTCTTGGCGTCGGCCTTCTGCATCTCATGCAGCAGGGTCACCAGAACACGTGTGCCGGAGGCGCCGATGGGATGGCCGATGGCGATGGCGCCGCCATTGACGTTCACCTTGTCGGCGTTCCAGCCCATGTCCTTGTTGACGGCTAGCGCCTGGGCGGCGAAGGCCTCGTTGGCCTCGATCAGGTCGAGATCGCCGGGCTTCCAGCCGGCCTTCTCCAGCGCCTTGCGAGAGGCGGGGATAGGCCCGGTGCCCATAATCGTCGGATCGACGCCAGACACCGCCCACGAGGCGATGCGCGCAAGCGGCTTCAAACCACGCTTCTTGGCTTCCTCCGCCGACATAAGCACGACGGCGGCCGCGCCGTCGTTGATGCCCGAGGCGTTGCCGGCGGTCACGGTACCTTCCTTGTCGAAGGCGGGCCGCAACTTGCCGACATTTTCCATGGTCGCGCCTTCGCGGATGTACTCGTCCTCTTCCACGACCACGTCGCCCTTGCGGGTCTTGATGGTCACGGGGGCGATCTCGTCCTTGAACTTGCCGGCCTTCTTGGCGGCCTCCGCCTTGTTCTGGGAGGCGACGGCGAACTTGTCCTGCTCGTCGCGGGTGAGCTGCCACTGCTTGGCGACGTTCTCCGCGGTCGTGCCCATGTGATAGCCGTTGAAGGCTTCCCACAGACCGTCCTTGATCATGCTGTCGATGAACTCGACGGAGCCCATCTTCTGACCGTTTCGCAGATGCGCGACATGCGGGGCCATGCTCATGCTTTCCTGGCCACCCGCGACAATGATTTCAGCATCGCCCGTGGCGATCTGCTGGGCGCCGAGCGCCACGGCGCGAAGGCCGGAACCGCAAACCTGGTTGACGCCCCAGGCGGTCGCCTCCTTGGGGACGCCTGCAGCCATGGCGGCTTGGCGCGCGGGGTTCTGACCCTCGCCGGCGGTGAGCACCTGACCCATGATCACTTCGTCGACGTCGTTGGCGTCGACGCCGGCGCGCTCCAGCGCCGCGCGAATGGCCACCTCGCCAAGCTTGTGCGCCGGCAAGCTCGACAGCGAGCCGTTGAAAGAACCGACCGGCGTCCGCGCCGCGCCGACGATCACTATTTCGTCTTTCATCCTGATCTCCATACCTGGGGGACCCCAGGTCATACCTCAGCGATTTCCGGCTGGAAAGCCCGACGAAAGGCTCACGTTAAGCCTCACGGCAAAGCTCTGGTGCTGCGCACAAGGAACGTGCTAGTCATCTTCGCAGGTGCGGCATAGAGTAGCCTCAGGACGGGGTCCGGGGCTTAGGAGCGAAAGACACGTGGCTAGGGACGCGGACCAAGAGAGCCGGCCGGTCATTATCAAGAAATACGCGAACCGCAGGCTCTATAATACCGATACAAGCACGTATGTGACGCTTGAGGACCTCGCCGAAATGGTGCGGGGCGAGCGCGACTTTGTGGTCTACGACGCGAAGACCGGCGAAGACCTCACGCATGCTGTCCTGACTCAGATCATCGTCGAGCAGGAAAGCAGAGGCACTAGTCTCCTACCCATCGGTTTCTTGCGCCAGCTGATCCGCTTCTATGGCGACAGCATGCAGAAGCTTGTGCCGAGCTATCTTGAGTTCAGCCTCGACTCGCTCACCAAGCAGCAGGAGCAGTATCGGCGCCGCTTCACGAACGCCTTCGGCAACGCGGCGTTTGACGCAATGCAGGAGCAGGTGCGAAAAAATTTCGACACTTTCGAGCGCGCGCTCGGCTTGTTCACTCCCTTCGGCGCCGATGCGGCCAATGCGCGCGGTGACGGCGATGCCGAAAACGGCCAGCCGAAGCTCGCGGCGCCGTCCGGCAAGAAGCCCGGCGCCGACGAAATCGACACGCTCAAGGCCGAGCTTCAGGCCATGCAGCAGCGGCTCGAGAAGCTCTCCCGCGACTAGAACTTTGACGCTGAGTGGCTATTAGGCCCTAAGCCGCCTTGGCTGCGGTGTGCCGGCGCAGATGCGCGGCCGTCAGGTCGGCTTCCACCAGCGCGCGGTCATGCGCGGTGTCGGCCAGCAGGTGGATATGCACCTCGTTGGCGCCGATCTTCGCGCCCGCATGACGCAAATGGGCAAGGTTGAGCGAGATCGCGTCGTCCTTGGTATCGCCGAAGGCCAGCGCCTCGCGGGTGCCGTCCTCGTGGCGGCGGACCAGGATGTAGTTGGCTTGGGGCAGAGCGGGGCAGCCCACCAGCGAATAGACACTGTGCAGATAGCGGCGGCCCGACGCGCCACGCCAATAGTGGAACGCCTGATCGAACGCGGCTTCCGCGCAGACCAGCGCAGGCTCCTCCGCCGGCCCCCAAGGGGCTGTCTCAGAAGCGTCTGCTTGGCTCGTCCACATGAAAATCCCGTCCCGTTAACTCTGCTGACCTTAGAGGAAATGGGTTGACCGATGGCAAATACAAGACGCCTTCGATCACGTTTCTTCTATAGAACAAACAATGAACTCACGCCCGGCCCGCGTCAAGCTTTTAAGTGTTACCAAAGGGTTAACGGGGCAGATCGGCGGCCTTCGCCTCGGCCAGAAGGCGGGCGGAGGCCGTCTCGATGGCCTCTTGCAGGCGGCTCAGAAATTCCGCCTTGGGGAGACCCGGCGGCAGCGGATCGAGGATCTCGACCACGATTTTCCCGGGCTTTCTCGCCCAACTGCGACGGGCCCAGAAGACGCCGGAGTTGAGCGCCACAGGGACGCAAGGCACATCGAGGGCGGTGTAAATCAGCGCGATGCCGGTCTTGTATTCCGGCGGCGCTCCCGGCGGGCGGCGTGTTCCTTCCGGGAACATTACGATTTCGCGCCCAGACGCGATTCGTTCCTTGGCCACGTGGAGCATGCGGCGCAAGCCCGCCGCACCCTTGTCGCGGTCCACGGGGATCATGCCGAACTTGTAAGAGAACCAGCCATGGAACGGGATCCAAAACAGCTCCCGCTTCATGAAGAGGGCCGGGTCGTCAAATAGCGGGATGAGCGCGAAGGTCTCCCAGGCGGACTGGTGCTTGGAGGCGACCAGGAACGGCGGCTCGGGCAGCTTGTCGAGGCCGCGCACCTCGTAGTCCAGACCGACAATGTGCTTCAGGAGCCAAAGCTCAAGGCGCGCGTGCAGCTTCAGCGCCGCCATGGACCATTGGCGCGGGGCAAAGAAGAGCGGCGAGCACAGCACCACGAACGCTACCGTGGTGAGGTAGAACAAAATGCCGAAGAGAATGGAGCGGAACATTGCCGGCCTGCCTACGGTTCCGGCTCATCCTCGGGCGGCACCGAGGTGCCTTGCAAGGTCATGCGGGCGAGGTTGGTGGCCCAGAGCCGCCCGAGCGCCGGCAGGTATTTCAGATACTCCGACAACAGGAGCCGCGTGGTGCCGGGATAGTTCCACCAGCGCTCCACATGCACGTTGTTGTCGACGACCGGATAGGGCACCAGCGTGACGCCGGGCATGGAGCGCTCCAGCTCGGCCAGTGCGCGGGGCAAGTGATAGTTGGACGTGACCACGATCACCGAGCCGTATTGGTGGAGCGCCACCCACTGGGCCGTCTCGGTCGCGTTGTCGATGGTGTTGCGCGCTTCCTTGTCGATATCGACACAGCAGGCGAAATACTGGTCGCCCTGGCTCGAGAGCTCCTTCAGTTGCTCCAAGGTGGTGCCGCGATTGACGCCGGTAATCAGCACGCGCTTCGCCTTGCGTTGGCTGAGCAGCTTCATGGCTTCGTCGATGCGGGAGGCCCCGCCGGTCAGCACGGTGATGCCGTCGGCAGCGTAGGCCGGCTCGATCCGCTCCCGGTCCATGCCGTTGGCGAAGACGATGAAGCCGATAATGAGCATGACGAGCAGCAGGATCGTGCCGTCGAAGAGCAGGCGGACGATGCCCATCAAGCCGCCGAAGCGGCGGAACCGCCGCGGCCGGTCTTGCGGCTCCTCCTGGTCTCGAACCTCGACGTTCTCGCTCACCGCGCACCCCGAACCTGGCCTCGCGCGGCGCAGAATAGGCAAAATCGCCGCCGCACGATATCGGCTTCGACCTCGGGTTTCATGAAGATCATGCGTAGTTTTTGAGGACGCGGAAGACCCCGAAGCGCGAGGTGATCATGCAAAGGGCCGCGACCACGACGACGATCCCCACAAGCAGGATATAGCCGCCGAAGTCGAGCTCGCCGGAGCCGAGCAGACGCCTTGTCTCGGCTTCGGTCACGGCGCCGCCGCCCAACAGATACATCAAGAACGGCAGCAGCAGGAATGCAATGGCCGCGGCGAAGGCGCCCGCGAGGCCGGCACGCACGCCGAGCCCAAGAAAGTGCCGCTCGAACTCGGAGGCGATGAAGCGTTCGGTGGCGCCCACGAAATGCAGCACTTCGATGACCGCCCGGTTGGTGGCCATGGCGCTGCGTGTCGCCGAGACGATGACGGCGATGGTTGCTGCGGCGACGAGGCCGAGCACGGCGATGCCGCCAAGCGCGGTCGAGCGGGTAATCAGCTTGATCTCGGATTGCCAGCGGCGGTGATCGTCGAGCGTCACGCCCTCGAAGTTCTGGTTGAGCGCGTTTTTGATCAGGTCGATATCGGGAGGGCTGGAGCGGTCGATCTCAACCGCGATGAGGCGCGGGATCGGCAGCGCCGAAAGCGCCGCGGTCGAGCCGAGCCAGGGCTCGAGCAGTTTCGCCGAATCGTCGGCGCTCAAGGGTTTGACCCTGGTGATGCCGCTCTGCTTGGCGAGGAACAGGGCGACCAGCGTCATCTTCTTCTCGATGTCGGCGGTGTTGAGCGGATCGAGTTCGATGGTGATCTCGCTGGCGATGTCATCCACCCAGGCATTGGCCGACTGGTTGATCATGTAGACCCCGCCAGCGGTGAGGCAGGCGAGGAAGGTCATGATGGCGATCACTACGGTGAGCGCGTTGCCGGCGATGGAGGCGGCCGGGACGATCTGCGAGGACTTGGCCTGAAATTTCGGCGGCAGCTTTGCGGCAAGGCGCGGGGGCAGGACCCCGGCGATGAGGCCGGTCCAGGGATAGTCCTTGATATCGTCGAGGACCGTCACGGGCCGCTGACCTGGAGCTGCCCTTCGTAGAGCATCAGGCGCGGCGCCTCGAGCTGCTCCATGAGGGCGTAGTCATGGGTGGCGATGATCACCGAGGTGCCGAGGCGGTTCAGTTCGACGAAAAGCCTGAGGAGCCGGTTGCCGATCGCCGGGTCCACGTTGCCGGTGGGCTCGTCGGCGAGCAGCAGCTCGGGCCGGCCGATGACCGCCCGGGCGATGGCCGCGCGCTGCTTCTCGCCGCCGGACAGAACCTCGGGATAGGCATGGATGCGGCTTCCGAGCCCCACCCAGTGCAGCAGGTCGGTCACGTCGTCGGCGTAGTCGCTCTCTTTTTTGCCCATGACGCGGAGGGGCAAGGCCACGTTCTCCCAAGTGGTGAGGTGGTCGAGGAGACGGAAATCCTGGAAAACGATGCCGATCCGCCGCCTGAGCGCCGCCCGGCCGCTGGCGGGCAGATCCGCGATATTCTCGCCAAAAACGAAGATCAGGCCGCGGCTGGGCCGAAGAGACATGAAAAGAAGGCGCAGAAGCGAGGTCTTTCCGGCTCCCGATGGTCCGGTCAGGAAGTGAAAGGACCCCGGAAGCACGTGAAAGGTGACATCGCGCAAGATTTCCGGGCCTGAGCCATAGCGCAGCCCGACATTGTCAAAGCGAATCACCCGTCTTCCTTGCGCCTCTTAACATTGCCCACCACGGGCTCTTTATGCTGAACTCTCCGTCCGGTATCAATGGAATAGGGCAACGGCATGGGGCGTCCCGCACAATCGTTGCGTAGCGGGCGATTGCGGCATTCAAAATGGCAACACTAATCATCTGTCCGGCTTGCGAAACGCGGTACCAGATCAAGGCGGCATTCCCACCTGAGGGGCGCAAGGTTCGTTGCGCCAAATGCGGCCATGTCTGGCAGGCACAGCCGGCGGGGGCCGAGGCGCAAGCCGCGGCCGCGCAGCCTGTCGCTGCCCCGAAGGCGGCACCGCCGCCTCCGCCGCCGCCGCCTCAGGCCGCGCCTCCGCGTCCCGCGGCCCCGCCACCGCCTCCGCCGCGGCCTATGGCGCCACCGCCACCGCCGCCGGTCCAAGCCGCACCGCCGCCGCCACCCCCTATGCCGGAGCGCGCGCCACCGCCGCCACGGGACATGTACTCAGGGATGCCGCCGCCACAGGGCGATGCGGATTTCGGGACCGACGATGCGCTGGCGGACCAGGTCGCGCGCATGAAGGCGCAGGCCATGCCGCCACCGGAACCCGAGCCGGCGCCGGTCTCGAAGGGCGGCCTGTTCGGCAAGCTCATGGGCAAGGGCAAGAAGGCGCCCGAGGCGCCGCCGCCGCCGCCGCCCGAGATGGCGCCACCGCCCGAGATGGCGCCGCCGCCATCAAGCGACGTTTCGTTCGATGCGTCCTTCGACGGCGGCTATGGGGACGAGTCCGACCCGGCCCTGGCCGATCCCGATCTGGTGGCCGCAGCCTTCGGCCAAGCGTCGCCCAAGGAGAAGAAAGCCAAGAAGCGGCTGCCCATCGTCGCCATCGGCTGGAGCATTCTCGGGGTGATCGTGCTCATCGTGCTGGGCCTGTTCACGCTCGCGCCCGCGACCACCGTCTCGATGCTCCCCGGTGCGGCTCATGTCTACTCGATGCTCGGCATGCCGATCGGCGCGCAAGGCCTCGCCTTCGAGGGCGTGCGCTATGGCTGGACCAATGACGGCGGCCAAACGGTGCTCGAAGTTCAGGGCAATGTGCGCAACACGAGCTCGTCCGCCATGGCGGTGCCGACCGTGATCATCGCCTTGCGCGACGAAAATGGCGAGGAGATCTCCGAATGGCAGACGGAGGTCGGTTCCGAGGAACTCGCCGCGGGCGAGGAGGCGCCGTTCCTGCGGCAGATCCCGTCGCCGCCGAGCAATGTCCGCAGTCTCAAGGTGCGTTTCGCCAAGGCAAACTAGGTATGGCGGAAAGCCCCGCGGCCGAGACCGTCGAGCCGCTGTTCAGCTCGCAAGAGATCGCGCGCCGCATCGATGCGCTGGCCGGCGATATCGCGGCGTGCGATCTGCACGATCCGCTCATCGTCGCGGTGCTCAAGGGCAGCTTCATGTTCGCCGCCGATCTGATCCGCGCGCTGCACGGGCACGGCCTCACGCCCGAGATCGACTTTGTCTTCCTGGCGAGCTATGGCGAAAGCACCACGGGCGGCGAGGTGAAGATCCTGCGCGACGTGACGAGCGCCATCGAAGGCCGCGATGTGGTGATCGTGGACGACATTCTCGACACAGGTCAGACGCTCGACTTCGCCAAGTCGCTAATTAAGAGCCGCGGCGCGCGCTCGGTCCGCGCCTGCATCCTGCTCGACAAGACCGCACGCCGGCAGGTCGATGTGACCGCGGACTTCACGGGCTTCGCCTGTCCCGACAAATTCGTGGTGGGCTACGGCATGGATCTCGGCCACCGCTATCGCGAGCTGCCCTTCATCGGCCTTGTGAAATCCGAAGATTAGAGCTGGGAGCAGGCATTGCTCGATGAGACCGCGATACGGGCCGACTATTTGCAGGGGCTCGCCAACCTTCGAAGCGGAGAAGATCTCGACGGTCCCGACAAGGGTATGTTCTGGCTAATGCCGTTTGCCGTCGCGGCTGGACGCGCCGGCGGCGCTTACGGCCAGCACCTCGATTGACCCGCGTACGAAAGCCTTTCCGCGGAGGAGAGGAAAGCGGTTGAGATGATACGCACCTGCCTGTCCACTTCACGCAGTGCGCTGATCGACTATGGCGCTCTGGATCCGGTCTACTACCAGTTCTGCTACGCCCTGTTCTCAATCAACGAGACATTCGGCAAGCGGCGCGGCAGAAAGGAGCTTCCGCGGTCGGCCCTCGATCACAAGGAGAGGGACATCCATACCGCGCTCTACGAATCTCCGTCCTACTGCGCCGTCGCGCTCGTTGAGCTCATCAACAAGTTCGGGTTGGACGCGCAGGGAAATCCCAAGGGCGACGAGGACGGCGCGGAAAGCCTCTAGGCCAGACGCTAGCGGTCCAGCACCAGACGGACTTCCACCAGGTTTGAGCGCACCCGCAAGACGTAGAAGCCAAGCGTGGCGAGATGCGAGGGCATCAGCCAGCCGGATTCCGCGCCGTTGGAGATTATGAAGGGCCGGATGTTGAGCGAGGCGCGCAGCTGCTCTTCCAGCTCGTCCCAGAGCGCCGTCAGGCGGCGCTCCTCGATCACGTCGGCGAAGTCCACGCCGGCCGCGGTGAGCAGCCCGTAATAGGCGTAGAGCTGCCCGTAGGCGAACCAGAAGCGATCGTCGGCGCGGGTATCGAACCAGCCGCCATTATAATTCTCCGAGCGCTCGCGCAGGATCGCCGAAGTGGCGCCGATGTCGCTGGCGATGCGGTCGACGAACTGAAGGAGATTGTCGGCGCGGGCATCGAAGACCGCCTCGCACTTTTCGAGCCTGTCGTTGAACTTGTTCAGATCCTTGATCGCCGAGCGGTAGAAGCTCGGCGTCGGCGTCTTGGGCCCGAACGGACTCCAGCCGAAATACCAGGTGGACTCGTCGAACTGAATGCTGCCGCGCGCCGTCTGTAGGTCGGCGTCGATCTGAGAGGTGCCGCGCACCCGGCCCAGCGTGTCGACGAGCTCGATGGTCGTGCGGCGGATCGCCTGGTTCACGCCGCGCTGAAAGGCGGCCTTGTTGTCGAAATAGGGCGTCTTGTCCCAATCGAGCCCGAACAGGCCGAGCTTGTAGAGGAGCATCGAGGAGATCCAGGCGTTCTGATTGACGTTGAAGTCGATCAGGTCCGCCGTGGCGTCGACCAGGAGCGAGCGCCGGCAGGTCTGGACCGCGGCGTCGGCTTTCTCCTCGGCTGCCTCGTCTGCGGTGATGATGCCGCCGCTCGGCGCTTTCGGTGCGGTCGCCGTCTCGTCCTTGTGCTCATAAGCCTTTGCATAGTTCGGGTCGAAACCGTGCCAGGCCTGCGTCGTCCAGAAGAAATAGCCGTAGAGCCCGATCAGGCCGATCAGGAAAATGCCGAGCAGAACTTTCAGGATCACACCGCGGTTCGTGAACCAGCGGCCGAGCCACACGAACGGCCTCAGCACGAAAGCGACGGCGAGGCCAAGCCCGCGCCCGATGGCCTGGAAGGTCCGGGCGAAGAACTGCACGATGGAATTCAATATGGGCTCCCGACGTCATTCGGCCACACGAGACGGTCCCAGACATATAGGGCATCGAAAGCGGTCGTGCCGGACCCCAATGCGATTTTTATCGAGGGATCGTGAAGGTCTTTAGAACGAGCGGATGAGCCGTTCCAGATAGTCGAGTTCGAGCGTCGGGCGGGACGGGTCGCCGATCCTGCGGCGGAGCTCGTCCAGCACCTCGCGCGCCCGCTGGATGTCGATCTCGTCGGGCACTTGCACCGAAAGGCCGAGGTCGGGGCGGTTGGAGCGGTCGGGCCGTCCGAGCGGGTCGCGGCCGTTGGAGCCGGGACCCTGACCCGCCTGCATCTCGCCGTTCTGCATCATCTGCTGTGCCATCTGCTCGGCGCCTTGGCGCATGCGGTCGAGCGCCAGGCTCTGGTTCTGGGTGGCGCTGTCCAGATTGCGCTCGCCGATGGCGTCCTCGGCGTCCTGCATGGCTTCCTTGGCGCCTTCGAACTGATTGGGCGCCTCGCCGCCTTCCATTTGCATGCGGTCGATCAGGCTTTGCAGCTTGTCGCGCAGCGCCTCCTGGCGCTTCTGAAGTTCGCCAAGCGGGCCTTGCGGCTGGCCCTGCTGCTGACCGAGCTGGAGCTGGCCGCCGCCCGGCGCGTCGCCCTGCCGGCCGGACTGGCCTTGCGCGCGCGCGCCGCTCTGGCCGCTCTGCGGCATCTGGTCGAAGAACGGCGTCATGCTCATGCCGGGACCGAAATCCATAGGTTGGCCGGGCGGGCTCACGTCGAACTGATCCTGCTGGCCTTGGCCCTGGCCCTGCCGCTGCTGGCGCTTCTCGGCAAAGGTGTCGTCGAGCAGCTTCTGCTGATCGGAGACCACGTCGTCGACGTCCTTCATCCTCTCCTGGGCGCGCTGCTGCTCTGCGTTCTCGGGGAAATTCCCGGTCTGGAGGCGATCGAGAATATCGTTCAGCTCCGACAGCATACGCTCGGCCATCTCCTTGGAGCCGGCTTCCGCCAGGTCCTGGATGTTCTTGAGCATCTTGTCGAGATCCTGCTGGGAGACGAGCTCGTCGCCGCTCTGCTGCTGAGCCTGCTCGGGCATGTTGCCCTTTTCCTGCTGCTGCGCGGCGAGCGCCTGGAGATAGCGGGAGAGCGCTTGGCGCAGCTCCTCGACGCGCTCTTTGATCTCTTCGGCCGAAGCGTTCTCCTGAAGCGCCTTCATCAGCGCGTCCTGGGCGCTCTTCAGGTCGCGTTCGGCCTCGGGAAGGTCGCCTTCCTCGATGCGTAGCGCCGTGGACCAAAGCTGGTCGACCACGCTTCTCACCGCATCGGGAGAGTCATCGTTCAAGAGGCGCCAATAGGAATTGCGCAAGGAGAGATAGACCGTGCGGTCGTCGATCACCTTCTCCTCGCCGAGGGTAAGCGCGTCCAGCGCACGGGCGACGATCGCAAGCTCGGCCGGATCGCGCACGAGCTTGCGCCGCTGCTCGATGACGGCCTTGGCGAGCGGCTTGGTGAAGGCGCGCTCGGGAAGCACGAAGGCGTAATCTTCGCTCTCGCCCACTTGCTCTGCCTGGTCGCGGGCGGCAAGCGTCATGCGCACCTTCAGCCCGGCCCAGGGATGGGCGGTGAGATCCTGCGTGGCGCGCCCCTCGACCTTCTTGGCGTTGGTGCGGGGCAGCTGCAATTGCATGACGGGCGCGGCGAACAGCGGTTCCTGTTCGGCAAGATCGCCTTCCTCGACCTTGATGTCCTTGAGCGGCATGGGCGAGAAGGCCTGCTGCTCGTCTTCGGTGAGCGCGAAGCGCGCCTCTGCGCTGGCCACGCCGTAATCGTCCAGCGCACCAAATTCCAGCCGCAGCGCGCCACGCGGCGTGGTGGTGGGATCGCCCAACAGGCTGATCTGGGGGGCTGCGTCCGCGATCATGGCGAATTGCCATTGGGCGACGGTCGACCCGCTGATGCGGACATCGGCGGTCTGCGCCTCCATCAACCCGACATTGAATTCCACGAGACCGGCGGCGGCGCTCGCTTTGGGCTCGATGGTCTTGGCTTCGCTCCCGTCTTCCTTGCTCACGGTGAGCGTCACGGTCTCGCCCTCCGGTGCATGGGTGCGCACGATGAGCTGGCTGCGTTGCGGCACCGAGAGCGCGCGGAAGGTTTCGGCGCCTTTGCCGACGCTTTCGCTGCCGTCCGCGAGCACGATGGGCGCCATGCCGGTATAGACCGGCGGGGTCACCCAGGCGTCCAATCTCAGAAGCGCCGCTGCTCCGCCGGCCGCGGGCGTGAACGCGGAGTTGAGGCGCGAGCGCATGTCGCCGCCGGCCGCGATGAAGGCGGCGATCAGCGCAAGGAACAGCGCGGATCGGATCGCGTAAGGATCCTCCCGGTCGGTGCGCGGCGCCGGCCAAGAGGGTTTCAGCTTGGCAACGAGGCGCGCGAGGCGCTGACGGTGCAGCGTCCAAAGATGGGCGGTCTCTTCGCGCGGCGCGGTTCCGAGCGTGTCTTCATAGGATGAAGCGGGTCGGTGCTTGATCGCGGCGTCGCGCTCGAGACGCCTGAGCGCTTCAGCTCGGCTCGGCAGGGCGATCCTGACGAGCGGTATGAAAGAGACGATCAGCGCCACGCCAAAAGCGCCGAGCAGGATCTTGTGCGCGATGGGCGGCAGCAGGCTCCAGCCGCCGAGCAGCGTGAACACCAGGAAGCACGACACCACGACGAAGGGCCACAGCAGCCCCTCCCAGGCGCGCTCGGCGAAGAGCGCGAGCCAGCTCAGGCGGACCCGGGTCTCGAAGCGCTTCTTGAGCGCTTTGGCTTCCGCGGCGTCTTTGGTGTCGGTGTTGGAGCTTGTGGGTCTCGCCATGATCCGATTTTTCTAGCACAGGCTCGGCCCGTGCCCAGATTACATCACGGTAATTTGGGGGTCCAAGCGGGCAAAATGGAGGCCTTTATGGGGGTGATTGAGGGTTAGAGCCAGTCGGGCAGGCGCTCGGCCGAAAGCATGTCCTCGTAGCTCGGCCGCGGCCGCGTCACGCAAAAGGCCTCGCCCGAGACCAGCACCTCGGGCACGAGCAGCCGGCTGTTGTA
>Ga0075343_1000019_pt1 | contig 38201 bp, 38 predicted proteins | sample RushOxbow_ThreeS_2_FD_120072 | JGI IMG/M metagenome (GOLD analysis project Ga0075343, IMG submission 120072) | Natural and restored wetland microbial communities from the San Francisco Bay, California, USA, that impact long-term carbon... | ecosystem: Environmental > Terrestrial > Soil >...
AGAGTCTCGTTGAGATCGATATCATAGGGGAACTCGAGCTCGATCCGTGCCTCGCCGCTCGACGCTTGAGAGATGATGCGCTCCAAGCTGGGAATCGAGCGGAGATACTCCTCCTGCTCGATGATGATCTCTTTCTCGATGTCTTGCGGCGTTGCTCCGGGCCAGCGCGTTTGCACCGTCACCGTGCGGACCTCGAGGTCGGGAATCATCTGCACGGGAATGCGGAAAGCCGCAACCACGCCGAGCACGCACACGATGAGCGTTGCGACCGTGACCAAAGTCCCGCGCTGGACGATCTTCTCGAGCATTCCCGGTTAGCCCCTTGCTTCCGCGATCCGGACGGTCTGGCCCTCGCGCAGCGACTCGTTTCCGCGCACCACAACCCGCTCGCCTTCCTTCACCCCAGACAACACCTGCACATACCCGTCGAAGGCGAGACCGATCTGCACCCGGCGTTCGGTGACGCTTGCCTTGTCGCCATCCTGGTCCTTCAGGACCCAGACCGTGATGCGGCCGTCCGGATAACGGATCAGCGCGTCCCGGTTGACCGCCACGTCATGCTTGCCGGTGTCGAGATTGATCAGGACGCGGGCGGACATGCCGGGCGTGATCGGAATGTCGTCGCGCGTCGGCAGCACCCGCAATGTGAATGTGCGCGCGTCCGGATCGCTGACCGGGATAAGGGCGCCGATCTTGGCCGGCACCGTCTCGCCGGGCAGCGCATCAATCTCGATCGCGACCTCCGCGCCGTCCTTGAGCCGCGCGTAGTATTGCTGCGGTACCGGCACGTCGACGCGAAAGTCGCGCATGGCCACGAGCTCGAACACGGCCGTACCCGGTTCCACCCATTGGCCGACCTCGGCCATGCGCCGGGAGATGACGCCCTCATACGGCGCCGGCAGCTTGTGGCGCTCGAGGACCGCCCGGCGGCGCTTCTGTTCCGCCTTGAAACTCTCAAGGGTAGCGCTGTCGATTTCGACTTCCGCCTGCCTGGCCTCCACCTCGTTCTGAGGCCCGTAATCACGCTTCGCGAGACTCTCGGCGATCCCAAGGCGGCGCTTGGCATCGTTGACCTCGGCGGCGGCTTGCGCGGCTTGGGCCTCGGCTTGGGCGTAGGCGGCCTCTTCCAGCTCGGCGTCGAGTTCCAAGAGAAGATCGCCCTGCTGCACATGCGCGCCGCTGTCGAAATGGACGGCGCTCACCAGGCCCTCCACCGAGGTAGAGATCGGCGAGGCATGCGGCGACGTCACTGTGCCGGAAAGCGCGAGCTTGCGAACGACGGGGGCTTCCTTCACCACCTCGGTCTCCACGGGCGGGATGGTTTGCGCTTGGACGGACGCGCCCGGATAGGCTGTCACGGCCATGAGCAGGCCGAGAAAAACGGTGTGTCTCGCCGAGGATCGGGAAGGCAGAGAAATAACAGGTCTCATTTCGTCCAAGGGCCAATTCAAGTGGGGCGGCGATGCGGGTGTCCGGCCATGTAAGCCCATGGTAATCCAGGCTTCTCCGCCGGAACATTACGATGTGGAAAGGCCGATGCGGCCCCTATCCCGTTCCGGCATCAATCTAAAGACAGAATGGGACCGGTGCCAGGGACGACCGTCTGCATAACCGGGATTTGAACGGCGAGCGGCCCGCTTTGCCAAATCTTCCTGCGCATCGTTAATGAGGACGATGACAGTGCGGCAACACGGTGCCGATTGTGAGGTATTCGAGCTAGAAGAACTTGAGGTAGCGGTCCCGCTCCCAATCGGAGACGTGGTTGTGATAGCTCGACCACTCCTCCCGTTTGAAGTCGATCCAGGCTTCGTGCATGGCTGGGCCGAACACGTCCAAAGTCAAACGATCGTCTTCGAAGGCATCGACGGCTCCTTCGAGCGTACGCGGCAGCAGGGCCACGCCGAGCGCTTCAAGCTCCTCAGGGCTCTTGCGGTACATGTTCTCTAGGTACGGTTCGCCGGGATCAAGCTTCTCGCGGATGCCTTCGAGCCCCGCGGCGAGGACCAGCGCCGCGCCAAGATAGGGATTGCAGGCGCTGTCGGCCGGCCTCAGCTCCACGCGCCCGCCGGCCAGGGGAATGCGAAGCGAATTGGTGCGATTGTTGTTCCCGTAGCAGGCGAAGACCGGCGCCCAGGTGAAGCCGGACATTGAACCCTGTTTGATCAGCCGCTTATAGCTGTTCACCATCGGTGAGCAGACCGCGCAGATCGCCGGAACATGCCGGAGCACGCCGCCCAAAAAATAGTAGCCGAGTTCGGAGAGCTTGTTGCCGCGAGCGTCCGCGGGGCCTGCAAACAGGTTGGCGTCGCTGTCCGCATCCGCCAGCGAGATATTGAAATGCGCTCCGGAGCCTGCGCGGTCACCCAGAGGCTTCGGCATGAAGGTGGCAAAGGCGCCGTGCCGCCGTGCGATGGAATTCGCCATGAACCGGAAGAACACGAAGCGGTCCGCCATGGTCAGCGCGTCCGCATAATTAAAGTCGATCTCGAACTGGCCAATGCCGTCTTCGTGGTCGAAGGAATAGACACCCCAGCCGAGCCCATTCATCGCGCTCACCAGATCCGAAATCCACGGCAGGTTGTCCAGCAGCCGGGTCGCGTCGTAAGCAGGCTTGTCGAGATGGGGCAGGGGGGAGAGCGGTGCGAAGCCGCCGCCGTCCACGTCCTTGAACACGAAGAACTCGGCCTCCATGCCGAATTTCATGACATAGCCAAGATCGAGTGCCGCTTGGAGCTGGCGCTTGAGAATGTTGCGCGAGCAGGCCTCGAAGGGCTTTGCCTCACACCACAGGTCGCTCGCGAACCAGGCAACGTCCGGCTGCCAAGGCAGCACGACCGCCGAATCTGGATCCGGGCGCGCCGAGACCTCCTCGTCGCTCACGTCCTGAGGCACGCCGTCAAGTGCAGCCCCTGTATAGAGTTCGGAGCCTTGCAGCATCTGATTGATGTGGCTAAGTGGCACGATCTTCGTCTTGGATACGCCGTGCATGTCGACGAAGCTCGCCATGAGATATTTGACGCCCTTTTCGGCGAGGGATTTTTCCAGCGCCGCGGCGCCGTCGGAGACTTTCTGTTCCATTGGTCGTTCCCCCTGAACCGTGATTTGCGCTCCCAGTCGCAACTAAGCCTTGCCAGCCCGAACAGGGGCTGACAAGGCTCGTCACGCACGGAGGGTACTCTTACTTCTTGCCTTCAAACTTTTTGAACGCCTCGGTTTCGTGGAGGCTGGCCGAGACGATCGTAGCGAAGCAGATGATCACCGCCGCTGCCAGGATCGCGTACATGACCCCTGGTTTGTCGGCGAAGGTGAAATAGGCCTCCGCTCCTTCCCACGCCGTGATTGGACTGGTGTTCATGTGACTCTCCTTTCAAAGAGTTCGCGTTAGGGACCGTCTATTCCGCCGGCAGCAGTGCGGCGGCGCTCTTGGAGCCGACCGCTTCCGGATAGGCCTTGGACGGAACCTCGGCCAGATCGAGACCGACCTCCTGCACCTCGTCCGGCACCCGCAGCACGCCGCCCGCTTTCAGGGCCAGCGACACAAGGTAGCCGGGCACGAAGCCGCAGAGGATCATGACGATGAGGCCGACAAGCTGACCGATGAACGAGGTCGGAGGCGCGTCTCCCACATTGGGATAACCGGCCGCCAGGATGCCCACGGCCATGACGCCGAGCATGCCCGAGAAGCCGTGGACCGAGACCGCGCCCACCGAGTCATCGACGCCCATGCGCACCAGGAAGTCGTTGCCGGGCTTGATGATGACGCCGCCCAGTATGCCGAGCAGGAAAGCGAGTGGCGGATACCAAACGTCGAGGCCGGCGGCCGCGACGAAGATACCGGCCAGTGCCCCCGACATCATCCAGAACGGATCGCGAGTGGTCGCCCAGGCGCCGATAATACCGCCCGAGAAGCACATGAGCGTATTGAAGGCGTAGGACGAAAGCGTCGCCGGCTGGCCGTAGATGTTGGTCCACTGAGCGCCCGGGTTGAAGATCAGGCACGCACCGAGGAAGCCGAAGAAGCCGACAATGATGAGCATCAGGCCGATCAGCACCATGGGCACGTTGTGCGGCAACAAGTCGTTGGCCGTGCCGTCGGCGTTGTATTTGCCGATGCGCGGACCGAGATTGAGCAGCACGCCGAGGGCGAAGAAACCGGCGACCACATGGATGAGGCCGGCACAGCCGACATCGTGGTAGCCCCATTCTTTCACCAGCCAGCCGTCCGGATGCCAGCCCCAAGAGGCAGCCAAGATCCACGCTCCCGAGCCAAGGACGATGGCCAGAATGACAAACGCCGAAACGCGAATGCGCTCGATGACCGCGCCGGAGAAGATCGACGCGGTCGTCGCAGCGAACAGCACGAAGGCCGCCCAAAACACACCGGTCGCATTGTCCGCGAGGTTTGGTCCCATTTCCGGAGCCCAGGGCAAGCCCACATTGCCGTCTGCGCTCGGAATGAATCCGTTCGGGAAGGCGAGATAGATCCACCATCCGAAGAAGAAGAAGGTCGGCACGATGAAGGCGAAAGCGAGAATGTTCTTTACGCCCGAGGCCAGCACGTTCTTGGCGCGCGAGGCGCCCATTTCATAAGCGAGGAAACCTGCGTGAATGCACACCATGATGGCCGTGCACCACCAGTAAAAGATCTCCATGTCGACGGTCCCGAGCATGCCGCTCGTTTTCGTCAGTTCTGAGATTTGCTCTTCCATGAGCACCACCCCCATCCGAATGAACTTGGCCAAGTCCACGTTGGCGTTAATCGTTTCCTCTGAGGAAACTATCTTTACTTTCGCAAAGAGCGTGCCAGGGAGGGAGAGTCCGGCGAATCAAGCCGTTGCCCAAAGCGGGCCCGGATGGGGTGGTGAGACTCTGCCTAAGGGGGCGGCGAACTGCCTAACGATTGGCGCCTTTAGCGCGGGGGACTAGAAAAACTTGAGGTAGCGCTCGCGCTCCCAGTCGGAGACGAAGTTGTGATACGCCTCCCACTCTTGGCGGCGGAAGCGGGCATAGCTCTCGAACATGGCGTGCCCCATCACCTCGGCCGACAACGGATCGGCCTCGAAGGCGTCCACGGCTTCTTCCAGGTTCCGCGGCAGCACCCGGATGCCCATCTCCTTCAGCTCGTGGTCCGACTTCCGGTACATGTTCTCGGTATGCGGCTCGCCCGGGTCGAGACCTTCGCGAATACCTTCCAAGCCTGCCGACAGCACCATGGCTGCGCCGAGATAGGGATTGTTGGCCGAGTCGGCCGCGCGCAGCTCGACCCGGCCTCCGCCCAGCGGAATCCGCAATGCGTTGGTGCGATTGTTGTTGCCGTAGCACACGAACACCGGCGCCCAGGTCGAGCCCGACATGGAGCCTTGCTTGATCAGGCGCTTGTAACTGTTCACCGTCGGCGAGACGACAGCGCTGATCGCGGGCAAATGTCTGAGCACGCCCGCGACGAATTGATAGCCGAGTGTCGACAACCCGCAGCCGCGCGGATCGTCCGGGTCCGTGAAGAGGTTTTCGCCCGTGTCGAAGCTCGCCAGCGACATGTTGTAATGGGCGCCTGAACCCGTGCGGTTGGCGAAAGGCTTGGGCATCCACGAGGCGAAATAGCCGTGCCGGCGAGCGATGGCGTTGGCCATCATCCGCAAGAATACGAAGCGGTCCGCCATGGTCATGGCGTCGGCGAAGCGGAAGTCGACCTCGAACTGGCCATTGCCGTCTTCATGGTCGAAGGAATAGACGTCCCAGCCCAGGGCCTCCATGGCGTCCACCAATTCAGACAGCCAATGCAGATTGTCCAGAGCGCCGTAGCTGTCATAGCAGGGCTTCTCGAGCGTATCGCGCTCCGAGACGGGCACCGCGCCGGCCTCGCTGTCCTTGAGCACGTAGAACTCGGCTTCCAATCCGAGATTCATGACATAGCCGAGATCGGCGGCCTTACGCGTGGCGCGCGCCAGGATGTTGCGGCTGCAAGCCTCGAAAGGCTTGCCCTCGCACCAGAGGTTGCTCGCAAACCAGGCGACGTTTTTCTGCCAGGGCAGCACGATGCACGAGGCGGGATCGGGGCGCGCCGAGACCTCCTCGTCGCTCACGTCCTGGGGAACCCCGTCAAGCGCAGCGCCTGTGTAGAGTTCCGATCCGGCCATCATGTGGTCGAGATGCGCGAGCGGTACCATCTTGGTCTTCGACACGCCGTGCATGTCGGAGAAGCTCGCCATCAAAAACTCCACGCCCTCGGCGCCGAGTTGCTCGCGAAGTGAATTGAGATCTTTGGCCGGTGTCAGCATGGAGACGTCCCCGGAAACGCGTTGCACACGGGATGCCATGCTAGACCACGCACTTGCGTGTTGAGAAATATTTTTTCCGGGCGATGAAACGCGAAGTGCGAATGCCTCGGGCGGCTTTAAGGGCTCGCCGCTTTCATCAGATCATCCCGCGCCTTCTCCAGATGATCGGCCATCAGTGTCTGGGCCAGCTGCGCATCGCGCACATGGATCGCCTGGAGAATGCTGCGATGCTGCCGACTGTAATCGGCGATCACCCCCGGGGTCAGGATCTTCTCTTTCATCGCGTCCCACTGCGCGTGGAGCCGCACATGATTGATCTGCCGATAGACGTTGATCAGAAGCGGATTGGCCGAGGCGCGCGCCAACAGGAGATGAAACTCGCCGTCCCACTTGGAGAATTCGTCTTTGTCGCGTGTCGCTTCCGCGTGCGCCAGTACCTGATCCATCTCGTCGAGCGTGCGCCGCGTGGCGTGCAACACCGCAAGTCGCGTGGTGAAAGGTTCCACCGCAAGACGCGCCTCGATGAGCTGCAAGGGACTAACTTCGTCGATGAGGTGCGCCGTGCGTTTGCCTGCGGAGACAGTCCCCCCGACAAAGGTGCCGCTGCCGAGACGGCGCGACACCAAGCCGTCTTTCTCGAGCCTGTCCAGCGCTCGGCGAACCGTGGAGCGCGCCGCCTTGAATGTCTCGGCGAGTTGCCGTTCTGGCGGCAGCTTCTCGCCTTCGGAATAGGCCCCGGTCTCGATCGCGCGCTGCAGATAGGCGGAGATGGCGCTCACGCCCGAGATCGGTTTCGACAGCCGCGCAAGAACGGCGGCCGCCTCTCTCATGGGCTGATCGTTCAAGATGCGTCTCCTTTTCCGACTGCAGTATAGCGAACCACTTTGGGCTCGTAAAGTGTTAATTGGTTTGCAATCGGGCTCTCATTATGCAGTAATGGTCACAGTTAAGTGGCAAAGCGCTGGGCATCGCAATGTCGTTCGACGTGAGACTGAGGTCTGAAGAGGACCAATTTAAGACCAATTCCTCGAAGGGGGCTGGTCTGCTATGAGCCTCTCGGCCGCCAAATACGTCATCATCGGCGCCGGCATTCACGGCCTGAGCACCGCCTATCATCTCGCACAGCAGCTGAAAGCGACCGGTCGTGGCACCGGCTCGGACGTTCTCGTCATCGACAAGGCGGGCATCGGCGCCGGTGCGTCCGGGATCGCCTGTGGCGTGGTGCGCAACAATTATTATCAGCCGGCGATGCGCGAGCTGATGGCCCATTCCGTCGAGGTGTGGGAAAGCGACCCCAAGGCTTACAGCTATCACCCGGTAGGCTACATGCAGATCAGCGCCGAGGTGATGCACGAGCAGGTCGGCACCATCTACGAGCAGCAAAAGCTGATCGGCTACGAGTCCGAGTTCATCGAAGGCGCCGACGACTGCCAGAAATATATGACGGGCCTGTTCGACGATTGGCAGGCCAAGGGCATCACTTCGGTCCTGCATGAGAAGCGGGGTGGCTACGCCAACAACACCGCGTCTCTCTATGGCTTGGCTGGCAAGGCTGAAGCCGAAGGCGTGCGGATCGCCACCGGCGTCGAGGTCAAAGGCTTCGAGTACGGCTCCAACTCCGGCTCCGTCACCGGCGTCATCACCAACAAAGGGACCATTCCTTGTGAGGCCGTGGTGGTAGGCGCTGGGCCCTGGGTCCTGAAGTTTTGGGAGATGCTCGATCTGCCGAAGGCCATCTCCGTCAAGGGCGCCGACGGTACGGTGCACGACGACGTGCCGATGTGGAAATTCTGGTGTCTGGAGGAAGGCACGCTCGGTGTCGATCCCGAGATGCATAAGACCAATGACGGCCGCATGCCGCCGGTGATTCATGTCGATACCGACGCGCCGCTTTATTCGGATGTCGACGGCTCGGTCATCACCGACAAACTATGGGGCCTCTACTACAAGCCCGACTTCAACTTCGGCGGCATTCAGGGCGGCGCCTCGCCTTACAAGGTCGACCAAGATCCCGATCAGATCGCCATCGATCCCTATGGTCCGGACTCGCCCGACTTCATCGTCGGCGACAATTTCATTCACATGTGGTGCTCGATGCTGGCCCATTGCCAGAAGAGGTTCGAGGGGAAAATCTCGTCCTATAAGCACAAGGAAAAATCAGGCGGGCTCGGTTGTTTCACGCCCGACAATTTCCCGGTCTTCGATACCTTCCGCGAAAACGTCTACATCATCGCCGATTCTAACCATGGCTATAAGATGATCGGCGTTGGTAAACTCGTGGCGCAAGAGCTGATGGGAGAGAAGAGCAGGCTGCTGGAGCCGTTCCGTTTCGGTCGCTTCGCCAAGGGCGAGCTGCATCCGACCTCCAATAGTCCATTTCCGTGGAGTTGAGGGAAGGGGAGAGTGTCGTGGATATCGAACGCTTTGTAGACGATCCCGAACGTCAAGAACTTGTCAAAGAGGTTCGCCGCAAGATCGACGAGCTCGGCATCGACTATCTCTACCTACAATTTGTATCGGTCACCGGCCGAATCATGGGCAAGGGAATTCCGGCCGATCATTGGGAGAGCATCGCGGAGAAGGGCTTTCAGCTCGTCTACGGCGCCACCGTGAACCTCTTCCTCAACCGGCATGGCGATTATCTCGGCTACGGACCGGAGGCCATGGAACTGGTCGGCATCCCCGAGCCAGAAACCTTCATGCAGCTGCCCTGGGACAAGCGCGTGGCGCGGCTGTGGTGCACGCTGTTCCGCAATCGCGAGGAGCGTAAGGATCCTGGTGCGTTCCTGACGTCGGACGCGCGCGGCAATCTTCGCCGGATCCACGATCAGTTCAAGCAGGATCACGGTCTCGAGCTTCGGCACGGCACCGAGCCCGAGATGATGTGGTTCAAGAAGGACGAGAACGGCAAGCCTGGCGGCGGTTATTCGAATCCCTATTGCTATCACATCGACCAATTCGAGAGCCTGCGACCGGTCTATCTTCGCGTCATCGACTATTGCCGCGCGATGGGCCTCGACATGATTCAGGGCGATCACGAGGATTCGCCCGGTCAGCTTGAGCTCAACTTTACCTATGACGATGCGCTGCGCACGGCCGACCGGCTGTCGACCTATCGCCAGATCTGTGCGCAGGTGGCCCGCGAGTTCAACATCATTGCCTGCTTCATGTGCAAGCCCTTCATGGGCGTGTCCGCCAATGGCTGTCACCACAACATCTCTCTGTGGCGCGGCGGCAAGGACGAGCTCAAGCCTCTCGGCAACGATCCCGACAAGCTGCCCGGCATCGCGCACAATTACATGTATCGCCGTGGCGGCGACAATACCTTCATGCCGGAGACGGACGACTTGCAGCTTCCCGGTAAGATCGGGCTGCACGCTATCGGCGGTATCGTCAATCATCTCGGCGCGCTGACTGCGGTCGGCTGCTCGACGGTGAACTCTTACCGCCGGCTTTGGGACACGGGATTCTGGGCGCCGGTGTTCGCCGACTGGGGCTTTCAGAACCGCACCACCGGCTTGCGCGTCTCCGCTCCCGGCCGGTTCGAGTACCGTGCCGTGGATTCCATGGTGAATCCGCATCTGATGGCCACGGTCTTGCTCAAGGCCATGGACGACGGCCTCAAGAACCAGATCGACCCGGGCCCCTCCGAGGAGCGCAACATCTACCAGGCCATGGAGGCCGGCAAGCAGGTCAAGAAGCTGCCGATGACGCTCGGCGACGCTCTGGAGGCGTTGAAGAAGGACGACGTCATCCGTGCGGCAATGCCCGGCGACATGTACCGGCTCTACGACGAGTACAAGCGCGACGAATGGGAGCGCTTCAACCACACGGTCACCGAGTGGGATCTCGAGACGTATCTCGACTGCCTGCCGTAGGCGGGTAGTAGGCCGCGCTCGTCCGGGCGCCGGCGGGCGAAACAAGGAGGAATAACAATAATGTGCGGGATTGCCGGAGTGATTCACCGCGGGCAGGCCGTGGGCGTTGGCCAGGAAATGACGGCGATGCTCCAGAGCTTGAAGCACCGCGGCCCCGACTCGACCGGGTTCGCCGTTTACGGCGTCACCAAGCCCGAAGAGTACGTCATGCGCTTGAAGCTTGCCGAAGCCGAAGATCTGCAGACCGACCACAAGATCCGCGACAAGATCAGAGAGCGCCAGGGTCTGGTCGACAACAGGCTGTCGGAGCTCGGCGTCGAGACGATCGAGGTGGAGCAGCCGAGGCCCTATGCGTTCCGTTATCGCTTGCGCTACTCCGGCGACACCAAGCAGCTCGCAACCGATATCGAGCAGATCGAGGGCGCCGAGGTCTTGTCCTTCGGCCATGCGCTTGAGCTGATCAAGGATCTGGGTGACGCGACCAAGGTCTCCGGACAATACGGTCTTGGTTCATTCCAAGGCACCCACGGCATTGGCCATACGCGCATGGCGACGGAGTCCGATGTCGACATTCGTTCCGCGCATCCTTATTGGGCCTATCCGTACAACGACATCTCCGTCGTCCATAACGGCCAGATCACCAATTACTGGATCATGCGTCGCGAGATGGAGCGTCTCGGCCACCGCTTCATGTCAAACTGCGATTCCGAGCTGCTCGCGGTCTACACCGCCAACAATCTGGAACAGGGCGCGACGCTGGAAGATTCGCTGAAGGCCTCCATCAAGGAGATCGATGGCGTTTTTACCTATCTCGTCGCCACCGATAAGGAGCTCGGGCTCGCCAAGGACACCATGGCCGCGAAGCCCATGGTTCTCTACGAAAGCGACGACATCGTCGCGCTCGCGTCCGAAGAGGTGGCGATTCGCGCAATCGTCCCGCGTGAGATCGACACGTCTGATCCCTATGATGAGGAGGTGCGGGTATGGCAGCGCTAACGCGAGCGGCTCCGACCAAGCAGGAGCTGAAGTCCCATGAAATGGGCATGCACACCGAGCAGCTCACCGGCCGCACGCAACAGGTCTTCTTCGACATCGATCTGAACGAACCGCATCACGGGTTCGGGCTTCCCGATACATTTGATGTCGACTTCAACAAGCGCGGCGAGATCGACGCCTCCAACATGGACGCGAAGCAGGTCAATCTGCGCATTCGCGAAATGATGAAGGAGGGCTACGGCACTATCGTGCTGAAGAACCCAGGGGCCAAGCACTCCATGGCCGTGGGCATTCTCAACCGGCTCAATCTTATCGTCGAGGGCTCGCTGGGCTATTTCGGCGTCGGCCTGCTCGATGGGCCCAACGTCCGCATCTCCGGCCGGGTGGGCTGGTCGTGCGGCGAGAACATGATGAGCGGATCCATTCTCATCGAGAAGAACGCCGGCTCTCAGTTCGGCGCGGCCCTCCGCGGCGGCGATCTCGTCTGCAAGGGCGATGTGGGCTCCCGTACGGGCATCGACATGAAGGGCGGTAACATCATCGTCGGCGGCAACACGGGCGCCTTCACCGGCTTCATGATGCAGCGCGGCCGCATGGTTCTCTGCGGAAACGCCGGAAAGAACCTCGGCGACTCCATGTATGACGGCGTCATCTTCATCGCCGGCGAGCCGCAAAGCCTCGGCGTCGACGCTGTCTGGGGCGAGATGACCGATCTCGACCGCGGTTGGTTGGAGCAGAAGCTCAAGAAGTATGACGTCATGCCGAAGGGTGGCATCGACTCCTTCCGCAAGATCGTGGCCGGCAAGCAGCTCTGGAACTACGACAATCTGGAGCCCACCGAAAAGAAAATGGTGCTGTAGAGGGAAGAGCTGGGCAATGGCAAAGACCAAAAAGCAGAAAGCAAACGGTAAGCGGGAACCCGCCGAGGCGGCCCGCTTCCTTCTCGGCAAGAGCCAGATCTTCACACCGGAGGTCATTAACGACATTCACGTGAAGGCCGAGCTCGGCCGCTACCGCATGCGTGGTTTCTCGCTATTCAAAAAAATTCCTCATTGGGACGACCTTACGTTCCTGCCGGGAACGCTGACGCGGTTCGTCATCGAGGGCTATCGCGAGAAGTGCGACACCAAGACGGTGATTGGCCCGAAGGCCAAGCGCCCCATGGAGCTCGACATCCCGGTCTATGTGACGGGCATGAGCTTCGGCGCGCTGTCCTACGAGGCCAAGATCGCGCTCGCCCGCGGCGCCACCATGGCGGGCTCGGCGACCTGCTCGGGCGAGGGCGGCATGATCCCCGACGAGCGGCGCTATTCCTCGAAATGGCTCTATCAGTGCATTCAGTCGCGCTACGGTTTTAATCCTCACCATCTGCGGCTGGCGGACGCCTGCGAATTCTTCATCGGCCAAGGCTGCAAGGTGGGCCTCGGCGGCCACTTGATGGGCCAGAAGGTCACCGATCAGGTGGCCGAAATGCGCTCGCTCCCCGCCGGCATCGACCAGCGTTCGCCGGCGCGCCACCCCGACTGGCTCGGCCCGGACGATCTCGCGCTCAAGATCGAGGAGATCCGCGAGGCTACCAATTGGGAGATACCAATTCAGCTGAAGCTCGGCGCCGCGCGCGTCTATGACGACGTGCGCATGGCGGCGAAGTGCGGTCCCGATTCCATCTATATCGACGGTATGGAGGGCTCGACCGGTGCCGGCCCGCACATCGCCACGGAAGACACCGGCGTTCCCGGTATCGCCGCCATTCGTCAGGCGCGCCGTGCCATCGACGAGCTCGGCCTGCGCGGCCAGATCAGCCTCGTTTATGCGGGCGGTATCCGCAACGGCGGCGACGTGGCCAAGGCTCTGGCGCTCGGCGCCGACGCCATCGCCATCGGTCACTCGGTGATGATGGCGCTCAACTGCAACAAGGAGATTCCGGAATCGGACTTCGAGGCGGAGATCGGCGTTCCGGCCGGGCGCTGTTATCACTGCCACACGGGCCGCTGCCCGGTCGGCGTCGCCACGCAGGACCCGGAGCTTAGAAAGCGGCTTGATCCCGATGAGGCGGCCGAGCGCGTCTACAACTTCCTGCACACGCTGACGCTGGAAGCGCAGATGCTGGCGCGCGCCTGCGGCAAGACCAATGTGCACAGCCTGGAGCCGGAGGATCTCGCCGCGCTCACCATGGAAGCCTCGGCGATGGCCCAAGTGCCGCTCGCCGGCACCGACATGACCGTCGGTGTTGAGAATTACCACAAGCTGGGTTGAGGTAAACGATGGCCAAGAGCGACAAGAACGGCAAAGCCGAGGCGCCCGCCAAAGGCGGCGACGTCGACAAGTACCTGAAGGACGCGGCGGGTCTCGACACCGACCGCGAAAAGGTGATCGGCCAGCACATCGGCTACCGCTACGACGTCAATCTGCTTCCCGACTACGAAAAGCTCACGCCCTTCCTCAAGGACTACATGGAGTTCATGGGCTGGGACGACCTCAACTGGCTGGAGGACGTCCATATGGGCTACGAGGCGGGGCAGCCCGCCATCTTTGACCGCAACATCAACGGTTGGGTGCGCATCCCCAAGTCGATGAAGCTGCCCGACAACCAACAGGATCGCGACATGCTGGCGCGCGAGCTTCTGATCCGTTTTCAGACCTCGCCAAGGCATCCGCTTAGAGAGCTGAACAAGGCTTATCGCAAGTTCTAACAGGCTCAGCGAAGTTCTAGGAGGGTTACACGAAGTTCTAGGCGGTTACGCAGACCAAGACTGAACACACAATGTCCGGGACCAACCTGGGCGGCTTCGCGCCACGCGAAAAAGCGGGCGCACCTCAGAGGGAGGAAACTATGGTCAGCACCGCTCCGAGTGCCGTCGCCGGCACAGGCGAAACTTCATCTACCCTACATCGAGTTATTGGCTGGAAGGATGCGTTCTGGGTCGCAAGTGGCGTCCCGGCACTCGTTCTCTTTTCTATTGGCGGCATCGCCGCCACGGTGGGCACGCCGTCCGTGCTGGTTTGGACCTTGTCGGTCCTGTTCGGCTTCATCCAGGCCTTCACCTACGCCGAAATCGCTGGACTGTTCCCGAACAAATCGGGCGGTGCATCGGTCTATGGCGCGGCCGCCTGGGTTCGCTACTCGAAGTTCATCGCACCGCTTTCGGTGTGGTGTAACTGGCTCGCCTGGACGCCGGTGCTCGCCATCGGCTGCGGCATCGCCGCCGGCTACATCTTGACGGCCCTGTTCCCGGCCGAGGCTGCGATCCGCACCTGGGAAATCCAGCTTGTCGATCTCTCCTTCTTCAAAGAGGGCTTGGGACTTCGGCTTAACTCGACCTTCTTCATCGGCGCCATTTTGATGCTAATCTCTTTCGGCATCCAGCATCGCGGCATTCTCTCGACGGCCAAGGTGCAAACAATCGTCGGGGCATCGGTTCTGCTGCCGCTGCTGATCATCGGCATCGTGCCGCTGATCACTGGCGACGTGTCGATGAAAGCGTTCGAGCCCTTTGCGCCGGGGACCGACATCGGCACCGCCGCCTGGGACAAGGCCGGATGGACGCTGTTCTTCGGCGGTCTATTCATTGCCGCCTGGTCTGCCTACGCCTTCGAAACGGCGATCTGCTACACGAGCGAATTCCGAAACCCGGCGACGGACACCTACAAGGCAATCCTCTATTCGGGACTGCTGTGCATCGCGGTCTACGTGCTCGTGCCGCTCTCCTTCCAGGGGGCGCTGGGTCTGGCCGGCGTCATGGCGCCGGGCATCGTCGACGGTTCCGGCGTGGCGCAGGCCATGGCTTCGATGGTCGGCGGCGGGGCGCTCGTGACCAACCTACTCGTGGTCATGCTGATCCTCGCTCTCATGCTGGCGATCACCACGGCGATGGCTGGGAGCTCGCGGACGCTCTATCAGGGCTCGGTCGATGGTTGGCTGCCGCGCTACCTCAGTCGCGTTAATCAGAACGGGGCGCCGACCAGTGGCATGGCGACGGATCTGGCGTTCAACCTGATCTTACTGCTGATGTCGGATTATCTGTTCGTACTGGCAGTCTCGAACGTCTGCTACATCGTGTTCAACTTCCTCAACCTCAATGCGGGCTGGATCCATCGCATCGACAACGCCCACGTGAAGCGCCCCTGGAAGGCGCCGACCGTGCTGCTTGCCGCTGGCGTGGTGTTGGCCTTCGTCAATGCATTCCTGCTGGGCGCCGGCGCGGAGGTTTGGGGTTCGGGCACGCTGGTCGCGGGCGCCATCGCCATCGGCCTGGTCATTCCGGTCTTCATCTTCCGGCATTTCATCCAGGACAAGGGCGTGTTCCCGCCGCAGATGCTTGCCGACTTGTCGGTTGACGGGGGGGCGTCCATTGGCCGCCCGAAAGCCGGCATGTTGCCTTACGTAGCGCTCGCGGGCGGAGTCCTCTCCGCTACGGTCGCTTACGTAATTTTCTGGACATAGGCTTCACCGAAGCGAAGCAGTCCTTCGCAAGCTGGGCAGACGGCCGGGATCAGTTTTTGATCTCGGCCGTTTTCCAATCCGGCTTGAAGGCGAGCACCCGCACCGTATCGGGGAGCGCCGGATTGAACACCCGGTTGTGCCAGATCGCGGCGTCGCGGTCCGCATCGCCCACATCGAGAGCCTTCACCTTGCAGGGCAGACGGAAAGCATAGCGCCCTTGCGCGAAGTCGAGCATGCAGCGCTTGCCTGAAATAAGCGCGTCGGCGAGCGGCGAATACGGGGGCAAGATCGCAAGCAGACGGTCGCTGAAAGACTTCGGCTCTAGGAAATAGTCTGCCTGAAGGTGGCGCAGCGCCTTCTCGTAGGTTTCGCGCGGGTCGGGGGACTTCATCACCTGGAAGCGGAAGAAGGCCGTGCTCTCCTCGGGTGCTTTAGGCACCAGCAGCACGGTCAAGGCCGGCGAAAGCTCGATACCGGTTTCATCCAACACCCGCGGGCACATGCCCGGGGAAGGCCGCCCGTCCGCCTCGCGCATGGCAGTCTGGCGAATTTGGCATTGCCAGATCAGAAATGGCTGCCGCAGATCCTTGGTTTTCGTCTTGCCCATGGCGCCTCACTGCCTCCCCCGGCGCCGAGCGTCAATGAGAACGGGCGTTAGGAGCCAGGTCGTCGCCCGATTTTTTCGTAGGCCGGTTGAAAAGCTTGGCTTCTTTGACCGGCGCGCGGATTTTTCCGGCCCTCTTTGGCTCCAAAAATCGTTGCTTTCCAGCCTTATGCCCAAAAAAATGCGACCCGCAAACCGCGCGCAGTGCCGGTTCGGAAGGCCATTAACCAATTGAATTTGCGGCATAAAAGTCGCTTCGGGACGCGGCTTCAATTGGGTTTCATCTGAGGAAAGTCAATTTCATCTTGGTTGACGACATTTGGGGTGCCCCCTAGCATCGATATAAGATGAGGACGTTTCTGTAGGGCTTAATCGTGGCGGAGGGCCGTTTCAGGCATCCGGCGAGACAAGAGGGAGTACTGACGACGTAGCTGAAACATCCATCGTGACCTTGGGACCAAAAAATCAATCCAAGGCGTGAACCTAGGGGGGTTACATCAATGGGCAATAACTTAGACGCTCTCACGACCGTCTTCACCGAGTTCTATTACTGGGTGACGGTCGTCTTCATGTTTCTGATCCATGTTGGCTTTTGCATGTACGAAGTCGGCGCCAGCCGGCGGCGGAATCACATGCACACCCTTATGAAGAACACGATGCTGATCCCGTTGGTCACCATCACCTTCTTCTTCTTCGGCTGGTGGATTTATTGGGCGTTCCCCAACGGACCGTTCATCACCGGCGGGCTCAATCTTGAGGCCGGCGCGGCGAACCTGCCCACATCCGAGACCATGGCGACCAATCTGAGCGACCGCATCAGCGGCGTGTTCTGGGCGGCCTTCCTGCTGTTCTCTTGGACGGCGGCGTCGATCGTCTCAGGCGCGGTCATCGAGCGCATCAGGTCCGGAGCGTTCTGGATCATCGCCGTGATGATCGGCTCGGTGACCTGGATCATCGATGCGGCTTGGGGCTGGCATCCCGAAGGCTGGATGGTGAAGCTTCTCGGCTATCACGATGCCTACGCCTCCGGCGTCATCCATGCGATTGCCGGCGGCACCGCCCTCGGCGTGCTCGTGGTGCTCGGCCCGCGCCTCGGCCGCTTCGCCGCGGACGGCACGCCACGCGTATTCGTTCCGCACAATCCCTGGCTGGTCACGATCGGACTGTTCTTGATCTACACCGGCTTCTGGGGCTTCTACGCGGCGTGCAACGTGCCGATCATCTCTCCGGAGGCGATTGGCGGTCAGATCACTGGCGAGACCTGGACGGCGACGACCATCTATCTGACGCCGACCACACTTGGCGCCATCACGGTGAACTTCCTCATGTCGCTTTCGGGCGGCTTGATGGTCGCTTACCTGATCTCCAAGGGCGACGCCTTCTGGACATATTCGGGCGGTCTTGCCGGCATCATCACCGCGTCGGCCGGCAACGATCTCTACCACCCGATCCAGGCCTTCATCATCGGTGGCGTCGGCATCTGGATCGCCTACTACCTGCACTTCTGGGTGGAGCGGACGTTCAAGATCGACGACGCCGTCGGCGCTGTGGCGGTTCACGGCTATGCCGGCTTTATCGGTCTTGTGATCGCCGGCTTCGTCCTCTGGGGCTATCCGTCCTCGCCGTATGAAGGCTACGCCGCGGTGAATCCGCTCGGGAACACCATCGGCGCGGTCATCATGTTCTTCGTCCTTGGCTTCGTCCCGGCTTGGATCGTGTCGAAGCTTCTCGACGCCGGCGGACTTCTGCGGGTGCCGCGAGAGGTCGAGCTCATGGGCCTCGACTTCAAGACGCTTCATGAGGAAGAGCAAGCACGCCAAGACGTTCGCGACGCTGAGAAAGCGCTCGTCTAAGACAGCAAGAGAGATAAAGGAGAACCGAAATGACTACTTGGGCAGTCGATCTTGCTGACACCGGGGCGGTTTATCCCTGGCAAGGCGCCGAGCTGATCATGGTGCTTATCGCCGTGGCGCTCTGGATCCTCTGGCACATCATCCAACTTCGCGAGGAGAAGGCGGAGTATGCCGAGGACATCCGGCTCTATGGCAGCAAAGAGTCCATCAAGAAGGCGCTTGACGATCACCCGGTGTAAACCGGCCTGACGCGAACACAGATCACTTGAGGGCGCCCGCCTTGTGCTGGCGCCCTCTTTTATTGTGTTCTCAGTCGAAGCTAATCCGGTAGCGAACGAAGTCGTCCGCCTGCGTGTAGGTATCGTAGAGCTTGCGGGCGGTCTCATTGCCGGCATGCGTGTGCCAATAGAGCCGCGACCATCCTTTGTTGCGGGCGAGCGTTATGAGATCGTCGATCAGCGCGCGTCCCACGCCATGGCCGCGGGCGTCCGGATCGACAAAGAGATCTTCCAGGTAGCAGTTCGGATCGCTCGTCCAGGTCGAAGGATGCAGCGTCGAGATTGTGAAGCCTGTGATAGTCCCGTCTTGCTCGGCCAGTCTTCAGAACATGGCAATGTCGGGATCGAGGACTCGCGACCACGTTGCCGCAGTCACCGCCTCCGGCACGTCCACCTTGTAGAAAATGAGATAGCCGGACCAGAGGCGGCGCCATGCCGACTCGTCGCCGGGATTCGGATCGCGAATACGAAGTCCGTGGGCCGCCGCCATTAGCAGTCGAGAGTCGTGGCCCGCTCCCAGGGCGTGAGCTGCCGCGAGAACTCGTTCCAGTCTTTAGTCTTGAGCTTGACGTAGGAGTCGACCAGTTCGTCCCCGAGGGCGCCCCGCAACAGCTTGGACTTGTCGGTGAGCCGCAGCGCATCGAGAAGGTTGAGCGGCAGTTTCTTCACGCCCGCCGGCGCTTTGTGGCCTTCCGCGTACATGTCGATGTCCAGCGGTTTGCCGGGATCGGTCTTCTTGGCCATGCCGTCGAGCCCGGCGGCGAGCATCGCGGCCGGCAGGAGATACGGATTGGTCGCGCCATCGGGAAGGCGGAATTCGAACCGTCCGCCGCCCGGCACCCGGATCATATGAGTGCGGTTGTTGCCGGCAAACGTCACCGTGTTGGGTGACCAAGTGGCTCCCGACGTCGTCACCGGCGCGTTGATGCGCTTGTACGAGTTGACCGTCGGATTGGTGATCGAGCAGATCTCATCCGCGCCATCGATCAGGCCACCGATAAAGTGATAGGCTTCTTTCGATAGGCCGAGCGGGTCGTTGTCGTCCTCGAAAGCGTTTTGGTCGCCCTTCCATAAGGACACATGCACGTGGCAGCCGTTGCCGGTGAGGTGGGTGAAGGGCTTGGGCATGAAGGTGGCGCGCAGGCCGTGCTTCTCCGCGATCGACTTCATCATGTACTTGAAGAAGGTCATGCGGTCGGCGGTCTTGAGCGCGTCGTCGAAGTCCCAGTTCATCTCGAACTGGCCGTTGGCGTCCTCGTGATCGTTCTGATACGGGCCCCAGCCGAGCTGAAGCATGGAGTCGCAGACCTCGCTGATGACGTCGTAGCGGCGCATCAGCGCCGACTGATCGTAGCAGGGCTTGGCTTGGGTATCCGACGGGTCGCTCAAGGCCTCACCGTCGGGGCTCACGAGAAAGTACTCGCACTCCACGCCGGTCTTCACCGTGTAGCCCGCGTCTTTGGCTTTCTTGAGAATCCTCCTCAAGGCGTTGCGCGGCGCCTGGTCAACTTCCTTGCCGTCCATGTACAGATCGGCGGCGAGCCAGCCGACTTCCGGTTTCCACGGGATCTGGATCAGGCTGTCGGGATCGGGGATAGCGAGAACGTCGGGATGTGCCGGCGTCATGTCGAGCCAGCTGGCGAACCCAGCGAAGCCCGCGCCGTTCTTGGACATGCCGGTGATGGCGCTGGCCGGTGCCAGTTTGGCCCTGAGCGTGCCGAACAGGTCGACAAACGAAATCAGGAAATATTGGATCCCGCGTTCGCGGGCCTCGACTGCAAGATCAACCGCCATGCTACTCCCCTTCGCTTTTGCTCTTAGGCGTGCTTGCTTGCGCGCCCTACTCGTATGTCTTCGACCCTGGAATCCAGTCGGTGCCGGCCAGCGGCACTTTCGCCATCGCTGCTGCCTCGACCGTCAGCGCAACGAGATCCTCCGGTTCCAGATTATGCACGTGGCTCTTGCCGCAGGCGCGCGCGATGGTTTGTGCTTCGAGCGTCATGACGGCGAGATAGTTGGCGAGCCGACGTCCGGCGAGCTGCGGATCGAGCCGCGCCGAAAGCGTCGGGTCCTGCGTGTTGATGCCCGCGGGATCCCGGCCCTCGTGCCAGTCGTCATAGGCGCCGGCGGTGGTGCCGAGCTTTTGATAATGCTCCTCGAGCGCCGGATCGTTGTCGCCGATGGCGACCAGCGCTGCCGTGCCGATCGAGACGGCATCGGCGCCCAGCGCGAGTGCCTTGGCCGCGTCGGCGCCGTTGCGGATGCCGCCGGAGACGATCAGCTGGACCTTGCGGTGCATGCCGAGGTCTTGCAGCGCCTGCACCGCCGGGCGAATGGCCCCCAGGATCGGCAGGCCGACATGTTCGATGAACACCTCTTGGGTCGCGGCCGTGCCGCCCTGCATACCGTCGAGCACCACCACGTCGGCGCCAGACTTGATGGCGAGCGCCGTATCGTAATAGGGCCGCGAGGCGCCGACCTTGATGTAGATGGGCTTCTGCCAGTCGGTAATCTCGCGCAATTCTTGGATCTTGATCTCCAGATCGTCCGGTCCGGTCCAGTCGGGATGACGGCAGGCCGAGCGCTGGTCGATGCCTTTGGGCAAGGTGCGCATCTCGGCCACGCGGTCGGAAATCTTCTGACCGAGCAGCATGCCCCCGCCGCCCGGCTTGGCGCCCTGGCCGATGACGACCTCGATCGCATCCGCCCGGCGAAGATCGTCGGGGTTCATGCCGTACCGCGACGGGAGCAGCTGATAGACGAGGATGGTGGAGTGACCGCGCTCCTCTTCGGTCATGCCGCCGTCGCCGGTGGTGGTCGAGGTGCCCATCTGACTCGCGCCGCGGCCTAAAGCCTCTTTGGCCTGTGCGGAAAGAGAGCCGAAGCTCATGCCGGCGATGGTGATCGGAATCTTCAAATGGATCGGTTTCTCGGCAAAGCGGGTGCCGAGCCAAACATCGGTCGCGCATTTCTCGCGATATCCTTCGAGCGGATAGCGGCTGATCGAAGCGCCGAGAAAAAGCAGATCGTCGAAATGCGGGACCTTACGTTTCGCCCCCGCGCCGCGGATGTCGTAGATGCCGCTGGCTGCCGCCCGGCGAATCTCCGACAGGCTATAATCGTCGAACGTCGCAGACTTGCGTGGCGTCGTCCTCGGCGTCGCGTCCATCAATACTCTCCTGCGTGATCGACGTTGAAAGTGTAGAGCGTGCGGGCGGAGCCGTAACGCTTGAATTCGGATGGATCGACCTCGCCGTCGAGACCCGCCTGGGTGAGCACGTCATGCACGGCCGCCTTATGCTCGTCACGCATGTCCTTCTCGATGCAGTCGGCGCCGAGACTTTTGACCGAGCCGCGCACGAAGAGGCGGGCCTCATAGATGGAATCGCCGAGTGAGTCGCCGGCGTCGCCAAGCACAACGAGGTTGCCTGTCTGCGCCATGAACGCGCTCATATGGCCGACCGACCCCTTCACCACGATATCGATGCCTTTCATCGAGATGCCGCAGCGTGATGAGGCATTGCCGTCGATACGAAGCAGCCCGCCGCGGCCCGTGGCGCCCGCCGCTTGGCTGGCATCGCCTGAGACATGCACGAAGCCGCTCATCATGTTCTCGGCCACGCCGACGCCCGCACTGCCATGCACGAGCACAGTCGCGAGTTTGTTCATGCCCGCGCAGTAATAGCCGACGGACCCGTTGATTTCGACGGTGACCGGCACGTTGAGCCCCGCCGCGATGGCGTGTCCGCCGGCTGGATGCTCGATGACCCAGTGCCGCTCGTTGGTCTCGGGCGTGAGTTTGTGCAGCGCCGCGTTGAGCTCTCTCAGTGGCGTGACGCTGAGGTCGATATCCGGCATATCTTAGCGTTCCCAGAAATAGACGGTGGCAGGCTCGGGCTCCCAGACGCGCGCAGTCTCGATTCCCGGAAGATTGGCGAGCACCCGATATTCGGAGCCGAACGCCACATACTGATCGGTTTCGGCCATGACGGCCGGCTTGCAGGCGATGCCGTCGCGCAGCACCCCGAAGCCGTTCTCGGTGCCGACCACGAAAGTGTAGAAGCCGTCGAGGTCGTCCAGGCTCACCTTCAGCGCATCGCCGAGCGAAAGCCCTTCGCGCATGCGCCAGGTGAGATAGCCGGCGGCCACCTCCGTATCGTTCTCGGTCTCGAATTCGAGACCCTCGCGGCGCAGCGAGCGGCGCAGATTGTTATGGTTCGACAGCGAGCCGTTATGCACCAGGCACTGATCCTTGCCGGTCGAGTAGGGATGGGCGCCGTCCGTGGTCACCGCAGATTCCGTGGCCATGCGCGTGTGGCCGATGGCATGGGTCCCGCGCATTCCGGCGAGCCCGAACCGCTCCGCCACCTTTTCGGGCAGACCGACTTCCTTGAAGACTTCCATGCGGTTGCCGCGGCCGACGATTTCCGTCTCCGGGGCCTCCCGTTCGATCCATTTGATCAGGGCCTCGACCTCCTGATCGGGGACCGCGATCACGGCATGGGTGTCGTGCAGGGTCGTTTGCGCACCGGGGAACGCGGCCTCGATCTCCGACGCCCGCTCCTCCATGGACAGAGGAGACGTCCCGCGCAGGGTCAGCTTGGTCTGCCCGGCCTCACCGGCGCCGTAGACGGCAAAACCGGCGCTATCGGGCCCGCGGTCCGACATGGTTGCCAGCATGCCTGCCGTCAGGCGGCCCAATTCGGGCTCGAGGGCGGGATCCTTGAGAAACAGTCCGACAATGCCACACATGGGAAGAAAGCTCCGGTTAAGCGCCGTTCACCATGCTACGGCGCGCTTGGGTTCGTCAACCCACATGAAATAAAGTTTCCTTTGGGGAAAGTCCAGAGGGGCGCGCAAAAAGATCTAGGAGCGGGGATAAATGATGATCGACAGGTATGTCATGGGCCGCTCGACGAGCTCTTCCGGGCCGTGCGGCGCCGCGGCGTCGAAGAACAGGGCATCCCCAGGACCCATGGGATAGAGCTTGTCGGCGTGCCGGTAGATCACCTGGCCCGAGAGCATGTAGATGAACTCCATGCCGTCATGCTGGAATTGGGTATAGGGGTTCGCGTCCTCGCTCAGCGTGATGAGATAGGGCTCGACCACGATGTCGCCCGACAGCGTATGACCCAGGAGCTCGTAATGATGTCCGGCCTTGGTGCCGCGCCGCTCGATCAGCACGCCTTGGCCGGCCCGCACATAGGAGCAGTCCCGCCGATCCTCGAAATCGGCGAAGAAGCTGGTCATCGGCACATTGAGGGCGCGGGCCAGGGCGCGCAGGGTGGAGAGCGACGGCGAGGTGCCGCCGTTCTCGATCTTTGAGAGCATGCCGGGCGACAGCCCCGCTTGTGCCGCGAGATCCGTGGCCGTGAGCTGCAAACGCTGGCGGAGCAGTCGCACCCGGCGCCCGATGGAGACTTCAAGATTGAGCTCGCCGGTGGTCGGAGCGTTCGAGCCGGTGGCGTATTCGTCCTCCGGCGGCGTTTCGGCCGTAGCCTTGCCCGGCTTGGGACGCACCGTTGCCGTCTTTTCCCGTGAAAGGGCGCGTGCCCGAAGCTCTTTTGAAGTCAGCCGTGAGGCCATCAGCCCTCCCGATCCCGGCATCTCGTTGCGAGCAGTTCGCGGGATTGCACCAAACCTACCACCAAATTTTTCAGGCGCACGACCATTTACGCGTTAGCCCTTGTGCGGCTCGGTGGTTCGCCGAACGTCTGGCCGTAAGCACGGGAAAACTGGCTCGCCGAGGAAAAGCCGGTGGCAAGCGCCACATCCAGAACGGGGAGCGACGTCTCGCGCAGGAGCTGGCGCGCACGTTCGAGCCGGAGCCAGCGGTAATGCTGGTGAATACCGTGTCCGACATGAGCGTGGAATAGCCGCTCCAGCTGTCTGAGCGAGATGCCCGCCTGCTTTGCCAGTTCGGTGCGCGGCAAAGGCTGCTCAAGATTCATCTCCATGACGCCCAGCACGCGCAGCAGCTTCTCGTCGGCGACGCCGAGCCGGTAGCGCAAGTCCAGCCGCTGCGGCCCGTAGCCCTCCCGGATATGCGTGTGCAGAAACCAATCGCCGACCGCGGCCGCAAGCTGCCGGCCGTGATCGCGTTCGATCAGCGCCACCATCATGTCGAGCGCCGAGATCCCGCCGGAGCAGGTGATGCGGTTGCCGTCGATCTCGAACAGGGACGGCACCACCGTCACATCGGGAAATGCCTCGCGAAAGGCCGGCATGTGCTCCCAGTGCAGTGTCGCGCGGCGGTCATCCAGCAGCCCTGCTCGCGCGAGGATGTATGGGCCCCCCGAGATGCCGCCGAGGATCGTGCCCTTGCGCGCAAGCCGTCTCAGCCAGGCGAAGCTCGTCTTGTCGTTGAACGTCGCCGGGTTGCCGCCCGCGCAGACGAACACCATATCGGCGGGGCGCTCGCTGCGCGTTCCGCAGTCGGGAATGATCGCGACGCCGTTCGAGGCCGTCACCGGCTCGCCCGAAGGGGCCGCATGCCACCAGCGATACAGTGTCTGTCCCGAGAGCAGGTTCGCCGCGCGCAAGGGCTCGATGGCCGCGGTGTAGGACATCAGCGCGAAGTCCGGCACCAACAGAAAGCCCACCGTCCTCAGATCTTGGCTCATGGCGGAAACGGTCAAACAAGCGACGCAAAATGTCAATCTTGTCGAGGGGAGGCGCTAGAAACTCGGGCCATGCGCTACTCGCTTGGCAGCCTTCTCACCAACGCTCTGACCGGCAACCGGAACTGGAAGCCGGTCTGGCGCGAACCTGAGCCCAAGCCAAACTACGACGTGGTGATCGTCGGCGGCGGTGGCCATGGGCTCGCCACGGCGCATTATCTCGCCAAGCAGCACGGCATCACCAACGTGGCGGTGCTCGAGAAATCCTACATCGGCTCCGGCAATGTCGGCCGCAACACCACCATTGTCCGCTCCAACTATCTGCTTCCCGGCAACGAGCCCTTCTACGAATGGTCGATGAAGCTCTGGGAGGGCTTGGAGCAGGACATCAACTATAACGCCATGGTCAGCCAGCGTGGCGTGCTCAACGTCTTTCACTCGGATCCTCAGCGCGATGCGTTCGCCCGGCGCGGCAACGCCATGCGCCTGCACGGCGCCGACGCAGAGTTGCTCGACCGCGAGCAGGTGAGGAAGCTGGTGCCCTTCGTCGATTTCGACAATGCGCGCTTCCCCGTGCGCGGCGGATTGTACCAGCCGCGCGGCGGCACCGTGCGCCACGACGCGGTCGCGTGGGGCTATGCGCGCTCCGCCGACCAGCGCGGCGTGGACATCATCCAGAACTGCGCCGTTACCGGTTTCCGCATCGATGACGGCCGCATCGTCGGCGTCGAGACCGAGAAGGGCTTCATCGGCGCCAAGAAAGTGGCGCTCTCGGTCGCCGGAAGTTCCAGTCGCGTCGCCGAGAGGGCGGGCCTGCGTCTTCCCATCGAGGCGCACGTGCTCCAGGCCTTCGTCACCGAAGGCATCAAGCCGCTGCTCGACACGGTCATTACCTTCGGCGCCGGCCATTTTTATTGCAGCCAGTCCGACAAAGGTGGCCTCGTGTTCGGCGGCGACATCGACGGCTACAACACCTATGCCCAGCGCGGGAACCTGCCGGTCGTGGAAGATGTTGCCGAAGGCGGCATGGCGCTGATGCCGATCATCGGGCGTTTGCGCCTGTTGCGGTCCTGGGGCGGTCTGCTCGACATGAGCATGGACGGCTCGCCCATCATCGACACCACCCCCGTCGACGGCCTCTATCTCAACGCCGGTTGGTGCTATGGCGGTTTCAAAGCGACGCCCGCCGCCGGTTGGTGCTTCGCCCATCTCATCGCCACCGGCGAACCTCACCCTTACGCCGCCGCCTATCGTCTCGATCGTTTCGGCCTCGGCCGCGTCATCGACGAGAAGGGCATGGGCGCGCAACCGAACCTGCACTGAGGCACCATGCGGATTAAATGTCCTTATTGCGGTGAGCGCGCGCTGGAGGAGTTCTCCTATCGCGGCGATGCGACCGTGAAGCGGCCCGAAAGCCTCGAGCCGTCGGCGAGGGAGGCGTGGGTCGACTATGTCTATTTTCGCGACAACCCCGCCGGTCTCCACAAGGAGCATTGGCATCATAGTGCCGGCTGCCATGCCTGGCTCGAAGTGACGCGCGATACGCGCACCCACGAGATCATCGATGTCGCCTTCGCCGAGAAGGGGCGCTGATATGGCCCCGCCCCAAGTCAATCGCCTGCGCGACAAGGGCCTCGTCGATCGTAAGAAGGTCCTCGGCTTCAACTTCGACGGCACGCGGCTCACCGGTCATCCCGGCGACACGCTGGCCTCAGCTCTCCTTGCCAACGGCGTGCGCCTCGTCGCCCGCTCGTTCAAATACCACCGTCCGCGCGGCATTCTCACCGCCGGCTCCGAGGAGCCGAACGCGCTTGTCGAATTGCGCACGAATGCGCGCCGTGAGCCCAACACCCGCGCCACCACGGTCGAGCTCTATGATGGGCTGAACGCCGCGAGCCAAAATCGCTGGCCGTCCCTCAAATACGATCTTCTCTCGGTGAACCAGCTCGCTTCGCCCATCTTCGGCGCGGGCTTCTACTACAAGACCTTCATGTGGCCCGCCTCCTTCTGGGAGAAGGTCTACGAGCCTATGATCCGCCGGGCCGCAGGTCTTGGACGCGCCGCGTCGGCAGCCGACCCAGACCATTGTGAAAAGTCGAATGCCTTCTGCGACGTGCTGGTCATCGGCGGCGGCGCGGCCGGCCTCTCCGCCGCGCTGTCCGCAGCCAAGGCCGGCGCCCGCGTCATTCTCTGCGACGAGGATTTCCGTCTCGGCGGCCGCCTTCTGTCCGAGCGCGACCAGATCGACGGCAGGCCCGCCCATGAATGGGTGGCGGCCGCGGAAGCGGAGCTCGAAAGCCTCCCCGATTGCCGGATCTTGCGCCGCACCTCCGTGTTCGGCGTCTATGACGGCGGCACCTACGCCGCGCTTGAGCGGGTCAACGATCATCTGCCTGTGCCGCCGGCGCATGAGCCGCGCCAGCGCCTGTGGCGCATCGTGGCCAAGCGTGCCGTCCTATGCGCTGGCGCCTTCGAGCGGCCCATCCTGTTTGGCGATAACGACCGCCCCGGCGTCATGTTGGCGGGAGCCGTGCGCACTTACGTGAACCGGTTCGGCGCGGCCCCCGGCCGTCACGCGGTCGTCTTCGGCGACAATGACGACGCCTTCCGCACTGCAGCCGATCTCGCCGATGCCGGCATCGCCGTGAATGCTCTGGTCGATGCGCGCCGCGAGCCGTCCGAGGCCGTGCAGGCAATCGCCGAGGCGGCGCGTGCGCCGTACTTTGCAGCGGCGTCGATCGGCAGCGTGCGTGGCGCGCACGGCATCAAGTCGGTCCTGGTCAAAGATGCGAAGGGCGCCACGGAGCAATTCGATTGCGACGTGCTCGCCATGTCCGGCGGCTGGAACCCGGCGCTGAATCTCACCACCCATCTCAACGGCAAGCCGGTCTGGGACCATACGCTGTCTTGCCTCATGCCTGGCGATCTGCCGCCCGGCATGCGCGTGGCCGGCGCGGCGTCCGGCAAGGGTTCGCTGGCTGCCTGTCTGGCGAGCGGGGAGGCGGCAGGTGCCGATGCTGCGCGTGATTGCGGCTTCTCTCCCTCGGCGCTTCGCCGTCCCGCGCCAAGAGAGGAGGCGGTCCCCGCGACGCCCACCTGGCAAGTGGAGAAGAGTCGCGGCAAGGTCTTCGTCGATTTTCAGAACGACGTAGCGGCCTCCGACGTCAAGCTTGCCACGCGCGAAGGCTTCCGCGTCCCCGAGCACGTCAAGCGTTACACCACGCTCGGCATGGCGACCGACCAGGGCAAGACGTCGAACCTGAACGCCGCCGCGCTGATTGCCGCGCAGACCGGCCGCTATGTGGGGGCCGTGGGCACCACCACCTTCCGCCCGCCTTACACGCCCGTCTCGATCGCCGCGCTTGCCGGCCATCATCGCGGGGCGGATTTCCGCCCGACGCGCCTGCCGCCCTCCCACGCCTTCGCCGAGGAGCAAGGCGCCGTCTTCGTCGAGGTGGGCGCCTGGATGCGCGCGCTCATCTTCCCCAGGCCCGGCGAGCGTCCGCAGGAGACCGTCAACCGCGAAGTGGAGAACACGCGCACCAATGTTGGCGTCTGCGATGTCTCGACCCTCGGCAAGATCGACGTGCAGGGCGCCGACGCCGGAACCTTCCTCGACCGGGTTTACATCAACGGGTTTGCTAAACTCGCCGTGGGCAAGGCCCGTTATGGGCTCATGCTGCGCGAGGACGGCTTCGCCATGGACGACGGCACCACCGCGCGCCTCGCCGACGATCACTACTACATGACCACGACCACGGCGAACGCCCTCAAGGTGAGCCAGCATCTGGAATATTGCCAGCAGGTGCTGTGGCCCGAGCTCGACGTACAAACCGTGTCCGTCACCGAGCAATGGGCGCAATACGCCGTCGCCGGTCCCAAGTCGCGCAAGGTCGTCGAAGCGCTGCTCGATCCGGGGCAGGATATTTCCAACGAAGTGTTCCCTTATATGGCCTGCGGCGAGTTCACCTTCTGCGGCGGCGTGAAGGGGCGACTGTTCCGGCTCTCGTTCTCCGGCGAGCTCGCCTTTGAGGTCGCCGTGCCGGCGCGCTACGGCGATGCCATGATCCGCGCGATTATCGAGGCGGGTGCGCCGCACGGCATCGCGCCTTACGGCACCGAGCCGCTCGGCGTCATGCGCATCGAAAAGGGCCATGCCGCGGGACCTGAGCTCAACGGCCAGACCACCGCGCACGATCTGGGGCTCGGCCGCATGGCGTCGACGAAGAAGGACTTTATTGGCCGCTTCATGGGCGAGCGCGAAGCGCTCACCGAAGCCGAGCGCGCGTCGCTGGTGGGCTTGAAGCCGCTCGATAGGGCGGCGCGCATTCCTGCCGGGGCGCATCTCGTGCCGAGGGAAGCAGATGTCGTAGCTGCCAACGATCAGGGCTACGTCACCTCCATGGCCTACTCGCCGGAGCTCGGCACATGGATTGCGCTTGCCATGCTGTCCAATGGTCCGGCGCGCCACGGCGAGGTGGTGAAGGTGTGTGATCCGTTGCGCAACACCGAGATGCTGGCCGAGGTCTGCGGACCGTGCTTCGTCGATCCGGAAGGGGGGCGCCTCCGTGTCTAAGCTCGCCTCTCTTTCCGCTTTTCATGGCATCGCCAAGCCTGGCCGCTACGGCAAGGCCGACGGCGATGCTGGCGTGACCGTGACCGAGCGCACCGATCTCGGTCTCGCCTCCGTCGAAACGCGCAAAGGCCAGGACGAGGCCTTGAAGGCGGCCGTGCGCGAGGCCTATGGCCTGGACCTGCCCGAGGGCTCGACCGCGGCCCACGGCAAGAACGTGAGCTTCATTGGCACGGGGCCGGGGCAGTGGCTCGCCGTCTCCGTGACGCATCAGAACGAAGCGCTGGCCGAGGACCTTGCCGGCACGCTTAAGGGCCTAGCGTCGGTCTCCGATCAGAGCAGCGGACGGGCCGTGGTTCGTTTGGGCGGGCCACGCGTTCGCGACGCGCTCGCGAAGGGATTGGCCATCGACCTCGACCCGCGCTTCTTCTCGGCTGGAGCCGCGGCCACCAGCACGCTGTCGCATATGGGTGTGCTCGTGTGGCGAGAGGGCGAGGAGCAAGTCTACGACATCGCCTTGTTCCGCAGCGTGGCGGCGAGCTTCTGGCGCTGGCTCGACGCGAGTGCCGCCGAATTTGGGTATGACGTGACGATCTAGAAAAAAGCCCCGCCGCGAGGCAGGGCTTTCTTCCGAAGGCTGAGACACTTACTCGGCGGGGCGGGGATCGCTCGAGCCGACCTTGCCGGGTTCTTCGACGGCGTCCTTGTCGGTCTTGTCCATGGCGGACGCTTTCGCATCGTTCTCCATGGGCTCCGGCAGGACACTGTCGGCCGGGTCGCTGCTCATCGGTTTGCCGGGGCCGTCTGCCGCCATGGCGGCGGTCGAGAGCAGAAGGGCGGTTGCGAAAGTCAGAACGGCGTTTTTCATTTTTTGTCTCCTTGGGGTTGGGGGAGGAGGCAGAAAAACGTGCGCGCGACGGGCTCGTTCCCTGCCGTCGGGGAAATAAGCCTTGCAACCTTCGGTTTGGTTCCAGCGTTGGAAAGCTGTAGGATAAACCTTCCCGCTAGTCGCGGGACAATGGAGCATGTGCCCCAGAGCGGCATCGGCCAGCCGCAGCAAGCTATTAAGAGAGCGCGGCCGCCAGCTCTCCACGAGAGACCCGACGATGATCCGTCATGCGATTGCCGCGCTCGCGCTAAGCGCGCTGGCCTACGGTCCTGCCGCCGCTGAGGATGCCGACCAACCCACGCGCATGGGCGAGGACAAGGAAAAGACCGTCTATGTGCAGCTCATTGTGAAGGCGTGCCGCGGCGTGGAAACGCCGCTCGTGCCTATCAATCAGGGCAAGGTGTACGACGACGAGAAGCCGCTGACGCTTGAAGAGCGCAAGACCATGCTCATCGCCACGGGCTGCATCGACGTGCCCGTGCCAATGGAGTTTCTCGCCGACGCCATGTCGCCTACAGCCTGCATGGGCCACGGCGGCTACCTCGCCGCCATGCAGTTCCTGCAGCAGCGGCAGGATCTGCACGAGTTTCCGGCCGTCGGCGCCTGGCAATGCGTCATCACCGATCACGAGGTGGTTGGCGCTTCCACCATGTAGAGCTGCGCCTCACACTTGGTATTCCGCTCGTAGAAAAGGCAGGGAGATCGCTCTCCCTGCCTTTTGCGTTCTGCGCTGTGAAAGCGTCTAAGAAATCTTGACGTTGACGATCGAGGCGCGCGTCACCTCGAGCACGATCATGTCGCCGACCTCAAGCTGATCGAAGCCCTGCACGCTCGGCGGCACGAAGATGGTGCGGGTCTTGCCGCCCGTGCCGGCGAAACTCACCGTGCGCTTGCGCTTGTTGATGGCTGCGATCGTATCGGTGACCTCGATGGTGGTGAGGTCGGCCTCTCCGCCCGAGGGCGTCATCTCCGTCCAGTCCTGCTCGGCCACGGTCGGCGCGTCGAGGCCCATGTCGGAGGTCTCGTTGGACTCGAATCCGTCCTGCGCGGCTGCGGGCGGGCCGTCGGCTTGGCGCAAGGCCACGGCGACTTCCTGGCTGTACTGGATGGTAATTTGATCTTTCAGCTTGATCTTCTTGATGTCCTTCACGTCGGGACTGACGACGCCGACCACCGTGTTGCCGCCGGGGCCGACCACCATGAGGACCCGCTCCGGCACCTCGATCTCCTCGACCGTGCCGGTCATCGTGATCGTCCCGGCGTCTTCCTCGATCGGAACCTGAGCGCGCGCATCGTCGATGAACAGCATCGCGACGCCGAGCGCCATCAACCCCTTCACAGTGGCGAAGAGAACTTGCATGAACTTCCTCCCAGACGGTGTGTGCCTTGAACGGCGGCTAAGTCGGCTTCTAAAAATGCGGGGGCCGCTACCCTGCGCGGCCGGGGCCACACACTATAGTCCAGGCCGGGGCCAGGGAACTATCCCGCTGGCGCCCAAAGGGCCATTTTTTGAGGGTCTGAGCGGCTAAGAGGCGGCTTTGATTTTGGTCTTGCCCGCCCGGGCGAGGGATTTGATGCGCGACCGCCGGTTGCCGGACATCTCGGCAATCTTCTGGTCTTGGTCCTCGATAATCGTGCGCGCCGGCGCGTCGCCGTCCAGGCCGCCGAGTTCGGTCGCGGGCACCTTGCGATTCGACGTCTGCGTGCCGTCCTCATAGACCACGTCGAATAGGACGTAGCCGCTGGGGCGTGCTTGTTGTTTCCGTGCCATGACGTTCCAAACTCCGGCTAGGCTTCGTCCGTGCTCGCTTCGGCGGCCTCGCCGGCCTCTTCCGTCTCGGGGTCGTCGCCCCGCTCGGCCTTGCGTTTGGCGGCCTCGTCTTGCAGGCGCTTCAGCTTCTCTTGCTTCTTCTGCGCCTTGGCCCGGCTGCGCTCGGCCTTCTGGAAATTGTAGTTGGGTTTGAATGCCATCTCTCGGGGCCTCCGTGTTTAGGTCTGCTTCGGCCGGCGCACCTTGGAGCGCTTCGGCGCGGTGGCGGGCGCAGCATCGGCGGCCTCCTGATCGGCGGCCTCCTTGGCCAGGCGAAGCTCGCGCAAGCGCGTGGTCTTCAGGGTCATGGCGTCTTGCGCCTGCTGCTGCTCCTGTTTGAAGCTTTCCTGCCGCTTCCGGCTCTGACTCAAGATCGTCTCGGCATTGCGCCGGGCCGCTGACATGCGTGAGGGGGAGGACTTGCTCATATGGGAGCCTCCATGCGGCGGTGGTTGGATGATTTGGCGGGGGCAGGGGCCGCGCCGTTCGGGCGGCCGCCGCGATAACGCCGGCGCCGTCTGGCGGGCTTGCTTGCCGGCGCGCTCCGCCGGGGCTCGGGAGCCGGCGTCTCGTCCGCCACGGCGAGACGATGGTCGGCGATCTCGACATTGGTACGCATCAGCCGTTCGATGGCCTTGAGATAAGGCCGCTCGCTGTTGTCGCACAGCGACAGGGCAATGCCTTGCGCGCCGGCGCGGGCGGTGCGGCCGATGCGGTGCACGTAGCTTTCCGGCTCGTTCGGCAATTCGTAATTGATGACGTGGGAAATGCCCGGAACGTCGATGCCGCGCGCGGCGATGTCGGTCGCCACCAGCACGCGCACCTTGCCGGAGCGGAAGCCGTTGAGCGTGCGCACGCGCGCGTTTTGGGCCTTGTTGCCGTGCAGGGCTTCGGCGGTCAGGCCGTTCTGTACGAGATGGCGGCAAACCCGGTCTGCGCCGCGCTTGGTGCGCGTGAACACAATCGCTTGGCCCATCTCTTGAGCCTTGAGCAGGTCGGTCAGCAACGTCCGCTTGTCCTGCGCGCCGACGAAGTAGACGCTTTGCGCCACGCGGTCGACCGCAACCTTGCTCCGCGAGATGTCGATGCGTACTGGCTCGCGCAAGATGTCCTGCGCGAGCTTGGCGATCGACGGCGGCATGGTTGCCGAGAAGAGCAGCGTTTGGCGGTCCTTGCTGCAGGCGCCCACGATTTTGCGCACGTCATGGATGAAGCCCATGTCGAGCATGCGGTCGGCCTCGTCGAGAACGAGGATCTGGACTTTGTCGAGCCGCACATGGCGCTGATTGCAGAGATCGAGCAGGCGACCCGGCGTGGCGATCATGATATCCACGCCTGCCTTGAGCGCCTTGACCTGTTGCCCTTGGCCGACGCCGCCGAAGATCACGGCCGAGCGCAGCTTCAGATGTCGCCCGTAAGCGTTGATCCGGTCGCCGATCTGGCCGGCGAGCTCCCTTGTCGGCGCCAGGATGAGCGCCCGTGGCGCGCTCGGCACGCGCGGTGATGCGTCGAGAAAGAGGTTGTGCAGCAAGGGCAGGGCGAAGGCCGCGGTCTTACCGGAGCCGGTCTCGGCCACGCCGAGCAGGTCCTTGCCCTCGATGAGGATGGGAATCGCCTGAACCTGAATGGGGGTCGGCGTTTGATAGTTTTCGGTCTTAAGCGCAAGCCGCAGCGGCTCGGCCAAGCCGAGCGAATCGAAAGAAGGTGTCAAGCAATGTTCCTTGGACGTCCGGCCACGGGCGCATAGACGTGCGGTGCCGTGAGGACGCTTGCCTCACCCCACGCGCTGTCTGGGGGCAGACGAAATCGGGAAATTGTCTCGGGATGAGGCGCCGCAAAAACAGTTGTGGCAGCTTCGCGCGATCGCGAGCAATCAGTGTAGCTGCAACATGGAGATGCGGCCTTGAACTGTCAAGGAAAGATGCCGAACGGCGTTAAATGCCGCACGAAAGGGTTTCCGCAACCCTAGCGGCGGCTCCTTGCTGGACGGGAGGGATTGCCGACGCCACAATTCGTTGTCACGCTAAGGTGACATAGGGGGTCGCCGTCGCGAACGATTTCCAGCAGAAAGGCTTTTCTTAACAATGCTGCACGTGCCGCCGCTCGTTTCGACCCTGACGATTGGCCTCGTGCTCGCCTTCAGCCTCGGCCTTCTAGCTCATCGCCTGAAATTGCCGCCTCTGGTCGGCTATCTGATCGCGGGCGTGGCCATCGGCTTCGCGCCCGGGGTGGGTGCGGATCAGAATATCGCCAACCAGCTGGCCGAGGTCGGCGTCATTCTCCTGCTGTTCGGCGTAGGGCTCCATTTTTCTGTACAGGACCTTTTGTCCGTCCGCGCCATCGCCATTTCCGGCGCCGTGCTCCAAGGGCTGATTGCCACGCCGCTCGGCATGGCCGTCGGCTGGGGGCTCGGCTGGAGCCCCGCCGCCGGCTTTATCTTCGGCCTTGCCTTGTCCGTGGCGAGCACGGTGGTCCTGCTGCGCATGTTGCAGGAACGCCGCCTGATCGACACCGAGCGCGGCAAGATCACCGTCGGCTGGCTGATTGTCCAGGACATCGCCATGGTGCTCGCCCTGGTGCTGCTGCCGGCTCTCACCGGCCTCTTCGAGGGCGAGGCGCCTCCCGACACGGCCACCATGCTGCGCCAGGTGGCTGAAGTCATCGGCAAGCTCGTCATCTTTTCCGTGGCCATGCTGCTCGTCGGCAAGAAGCTGATCCCCATGCTTCTGCACTACGTGGCCCATACCGGCAGCCGCGAGCTGTTCCGGTTGGCGGTGTTGTCCATTGCGCTGGGCTTTGCCTTCCTGGCCGCGGAGCTGTTTGGCGTTTCCCTGGCGCTCGGCGCCTTCTTCGCCGGCATGATGCTGAGCGAATCTCAGTTGAGCCAACAGGCCGCCACCGAGTCGCTGCCCTTGCGCGACGCCTTCGCGGTGCTGTTCTTCGTTTCCGTCGGCATGCTGTTCCATCCGGCCATCATGGCCGACGCGCCGCTCGCCGTGATCGCCACGGTGCTGATCATCATCGTGGCCAAGTCGGCCGCCGCCTTTCTCGTGGTGCGCGTGTTCAAGCACACGCGCGACGCCGCGTTCGTGATCTCCGTCTCGCTGGCGCAGATCGGCGAGTTCTCCTTCATCCTGGCAAGCCTCGGCATGCGGCTTGGCGTGCTTCCGGCCGAGGCGCGCGACCTCATCATCGCCGGCGCCATCATCTCCATCTTGCTCAACCCGATCCTGTTCGCCGCGCTTGATGCCTATTTCGCCCGTCGCGAAAGGGCTGCGGCAGAGGTGGCGGACGCCGCCGCCCCGAAGCACGAGATCGCGTCCGAAGAAGAGGAGGCGACGCCGACGCGCGAGCCGATCCGCCCCACGTCCCTCACCGATCACGTTGTGCTGGTGGGTCATGGGCGGGTCGGCAAGTTCATCTCGAAGGCGCTGCGCGAGCGCGGCACGCCGCTCTACATCATCGAGGACAATGCCGACGACGTGGCGGATCTTAAAGAGCACGGCATCGAGGCATTGAATGGCAACGGCGCGGACCCGGAGGTCATCCAGTCCGCCAATCTGCCCGAGGCGCGCTGCCTGCTCGTCGCCATTCCCGATGCTTTCGAAGGCGGCCAGGTGGTGCAGCAGGCCCGTGCCCTGAATGCCATCTTGCCGATCATCGCTCGTGCTCACTCGGAAGAGGAGATCGATCATTTGGTCGGCCACGGCGCCAATCTCGTGGTCATGGGCGAGCACGAGATCGCAAAGGCCATGATTGGCGACGTCGGCGGTGTTCCCTCGCCGACAAAGTCCGATGGGGAAACCCCCGGTGAGCCTGTCGTGGTCGAGATCAGCGGCTCCTCCTCGTAGAACGCGGAACTTCCCTGCGTTAAGGACGTTGATTTTCCCGAGCGTGGCGTGCGGTCGCGCGGCGAGGATGATCCATGAGCGATAGGGCAAATGTCTACCGTGACCAGGCATTGAATGCGGCGGCGGAGTTTCTGCGGGTCGACACGGCGGCCATTAGCGACGAGGAGCGGCTGACCCAGGCCAAGTGGCTCGCCAATCTCATGGACAGCAACTTCTCCATCCCCGGCACGCCCATGCGTTTCGGTTGGGACTCCGTGCTTGGACTTTTTCCGGGAGTCGGCGATGTGGTCACCAGCGCCATCTCACTCATGATCGTGCATCACGCTTGGCAGACCAAGGCGTCGCCGCTTGTGCTTGGCCGCATGCTGGGCAATGTCGCTATCGACTTCGTCATAGGCTTGATCCCGATCGTCGGGGATTTCTTCGACTTCGCCTTCAAGGCAAACCGCAAGAACGCACGCTTGCTGGAACGCCATCTCGAGCGCCGGGTCGAGAAAGAGCGCGCCAGTCGCGCACGCTTATCCCGCGTTTAGGAACCGATCGGGAAATCAGCGGAGGGACCAGTCATGCCGCGAAGAACGACCGAAGCGTTGAGAGTCTTGCTCCTGTCCGCGCCGCTGCTTGGCCTCACCGTCGGCACTGCGGCAGCGGAAAGCGAGAGCGTCGGCTCTTGGGAGATCGAGGCGGTCTACAAGAACGATGAATTCGACCGTTGCGCCATCAGCCGAACCCTGGACGACGATATCGCCGTCACCTTCGTGCGAACCGGGGAGGGTCTGTCGCTCATGCTGTCCTCGCCGAACTGGAAGCTCGAGACCGGCAAAAACTATCCCGTCACCATGAAGCTCGGGCCGCAAAGTTGGGACCGGGAAGTCGCCGCCGAGTCAAGTTCGGTGTCCATGGACGTGGGCGATGCGAAATTCGTCTCCGGCCTGCGGGCCGCGAATGCGCTCAATGTGGTCGCGGCCGGTGCCACCATCGAGGTTCCGCTCGATGGAAGTTCGGCCGCCTTCGAGCGCCTCGAACAATGCGTCGAGAAAAATGAAAGGGCGGTCGAGACCAACCCTTTTGTGGTCCCGGCGCGTCGGCCATAGCCGGCGGGCCGGAGGGCGAAGCCCCGAAGTGCAAGCAGGAAGCGGACGCCGATCCCAGCGAAGGGACGACCGGTGCGCTCGCCACAGCGACCGGCGACGTGCCGCCGCCGCCCGAGGCGAAGCCCGAAAGCGGCCCGGTGGATCCGGTTGCCGAGCCGGCACCCAAAAAGTCGACATCGTCCGGCAAGTCCGCAAAGCGAGCGTTCAAGCGTGAGGTCGGGCGTCTGCGCCGCTTCTTCAGCGACTAGGTAGCGCTCAGCCCTCGCCCGCCAGGGCGTCGGCCTCTTCGTCGGTGAACACGCGGCTGCGCGTCAGAAAGCGCATGCCCTCGGGCGCTTCCAGGGAGAAGCCCGAGCCGCGACCCGGCACCACGTCGATGATGAGCTGCGTATGCTTCCAGTAGTCGAATTGGTCGGCGCTCATATAGAACGGGCTGCCGCCGATCTCGCCGAGACGCACGTCGCTGCCGCCGACCTTGAACTCGTCCGCCGGGTAGCACATGGGCGCGGAGCCGTCGCAGCACCCGCCCGACTGATGAAACATCAGCGGCCCGTGCTGCCTCTTCAGCGTCTCGATCAGATCGATCGCCGCGTCCGTCGCTAGAACCCTATCGACCATCGGTTCGGTCTCCTTCGTCAAGCGCGTCGTGTGCCGCAGGACGGACTGTACCGCGCCCTTGCAGCCAATGGAAAACCGTCCAGCAGATTGCAGCCCAGGCGGCTCCGAGGCACCAGCCGGCCAGCACGTCCGTTGGGTAATGCACACCGAGATAGACGCGGGTGAGACCGACGATCACCGTGACGACGATGGCAAGTCCGAGGAAGAACACCTTCAACCGCCGGGAGTCGTGCATGCTGGCGAGGAGCGCGCCGATCGTGAGATAGGTTACGGCGGAGAGCATGGCGTGCCCGCTCGGAAAGCTCGGCGAGAAGACCTGGGCCGCGTGGGCCACGAGGTCCGGCCGCGGCCGGGCGAAGCTGTGCTTCAGCACGTTGCTCAGCAGCATCCCGCCCAAGACGGAGGCGAGCACCCA
>Ga0075343_1000020_pt1 | contig 37503 bp, 32 predicted proteins | sample RushOxbow_ThreeS_2_FD_120072 | JGI IMG/M metagenome (GOLD analysis project Ga0075343, IMG submission 120072) | Natural and restored wetland microbial communities from the San Francisco Bay, California, USA, that impact long-term carbon... | ecosystem: Environmental > Terrestrial > Soil >...
CTTCAACAGGCTCAGCGAAGCGAAGCCGGTGCCATAGTCGTCGAAGGCAATTCCAACGCCGAGATCGCGGAGCTGGCGCAAGGGGCCGATCATCGCCTCGCCCTCTTGCAGGAAGATGTTCTCGGTGACCTCGAGCTCCAGCGCGTCGGGCGGGAGACCGTTTGCCTCAAGCGCCTTGGTCACCGTCCTGGCGAGCTCGTCCTGACGGAGTTGAACGGCGAAGAGATTGACGTTGGCGCGAAAGCCGAGAAGACCGTGCGCTCGGACGCGGCGGGCCAGAGTCGCCGCCTCGTGGATCGTCCAATCGCCGACCGCTCGCGCCAGTCTGCCGCGCTCCAGGACGTCGAGAAAGGCGTCCGGCGCGATGAGACCATGCTGCGGGTGACGCCAGCGCAGCAGCGCCTCGGCGCCGGTCACACAGTAATCCGCCAGACGCACCAACGGTTGATAGTGCATCTCGAGTTCGCCCTGGGCCACCGCCTCGCGGAGTTCCTGGTCGCAATTGCGCCGCGCGAGCGCGGCTTGGCGGAACGACGGCTGGAATACGCAGTAGCCCACGCCGGGTTCGGATTTGGCGCGATAGAGGGCAAAGTCCGCGCTTGCAAGCAGGTCGGTGGCGCAGTCTCCGTGGCTGGGACTCATGGCGATCCCAAGGCTCAGGCCCAAAAAAGCATCCTGTCCCTCCGAGCTAAACGGCGCACGGAAGCTTGTGATCAGATCGTCGCAGATGTTGGCCGCCTCGAGCGGATCGGAAAGATTGGGCAGGACAATCGCAAATTCGTCGCCGCCGAGCCGGCCGACCATTCCGCGCGCTCCGATGCGCTCTTTCAGCCGGGCACCGGCGGCCTTGAGGACGCTATCGCGGCCGCATGGCCCTGCGTGTCGTTGACTTCCTTGAAGCCGTCCAAATCGATCATCAGGACCGTCGCCCCGGACCCTGACTGGACGGCCTTATCGAGGGTCTCACGTAAGGTGATGCGGTTCGGTAGGCCCGTCAGCTGATCGTAGTGGGCAAGCCGATAGAGACGCTCCTCGGCCTTACGGTTCTCGCTGATGTCGCGCGTAATCTTGGCGAAGCCCAGCACGTCTCCTTCGTCGTTATGGATCGTGTCGACGACAACATGGGCCCAAAATCTCGTGCCATCCTTGCGAACGCGCCAACCTTGCCCCTCGAAGCGGCCGTCGCGCTCGGCAGTCGCCAAAATATGGACCGGCAGGCCGCCCGTACGGTCGTGCTCGGTGAAGAATCGGCTGAAATGCTGTCCGACGATCTCGTCGGCCGCGTAACCCTTGAAGCGCTGGGCGCCGCGGTTCCAATTGGCGACGACGCCGTTCGGGTCGAGCATGTAGATGGCGTAATCGGTGATGTTCTCGACGAGAAGCCGATAGGGATCGTCGATGGCTAAAGAGCCAACCCCCGCACCTTTCCCATCCTGCCGCCCGCCATTCGTCATGAGCGGGCTATAGCACCGGCAGCGTTACACGTTGGTTGATGCTGCGTAAGTAATTGAACTCAATGCTATTTATCGAACGATGGCGTGAGCGTGCGCCTTAGGCTCCCTTCTGGGTTGTGGCACGCTTCGCCTTAGGCCGGGGTCGGGCGGGCGCCTTCTCGTTTTTCGCCGCGCCGTCTTGGCCCACACCGTCTTGGGCCACACCGTCGCTCTTGATGTGCATATCCTGCTGCGGGAACGGAATTCGGATGTCCGCCTCCCGAAGCGCCGCCAGGATGGCGAAGCGGAGCTCGCTCATGGATTTTATGCGCTCGCGCACGTCGCGCAGAAACACGCGCAGCTCGAAATCGAGGGAGAAGTCGCCGAACCCCGCGAAATAGACCACGGGCGGGGGCGATTTCAGCACGGCACGATACTCGCTTGCCACGCCAAGCAGGACGGAACGCAACTGCTCGACGTCGGTGTCGTAGTCGACGCCGATGGGAATGTCGAGGCGGCAGCTTTTGTCGAGATGCATCCAGTTGACCACGGGGTCGGTGATGAGTGTGGCGTTCGGGATGATCACCGACTGCCGATGGATGGTCTCGATCTCGGTGGAGCGTACGCTGATCTTCTTGACCGTTCCCTCCTGGCCGCCGACTTGGATGTAGTCGCCGATCTTGATGGGACGTTCGACGAGCAGGATCAGTCCGGAGACAAAGTTATTGAAGATGCTTTGGAGGCCGAAGCCGATACCCACCGACAGTGCGCCGGCGATGATGGCGAGGTTCGAGAAGTCGACTCCGAGATAGGAGATGCCGGCGAGTGCCGCGAGCACGAAGCCCAGATAGCCCAAGCCGACCCGCACCGATTCGTTGACACCGGACTCGCTGCGCCGGCCGGCGAACACCCGGCCCGTGAACCAGCGTTGCACGAAGCGCGTGAGCAAGAGGCCGGCCGCGAAGACGCCGAGCGCAATGAGCACGGACTGGAGCGAGAGGTTTAGATTGCCGAACTGGAAGCCGAAGAACGCCGTTTGAATCCAGCCCTTCACCTCGACCCAATCGAAACGCCAAAGAAGCAGCAGGACGGTGACGCCGACGGCGATGATCGTGATATCGAGGAGCAGGCTGACGATGATGCGGATGGTCAGCAGCGACGGCGCGCCCATGTCCTTGTCTTCGTCGAGATCGTCGTCGATCGGCGCCCCGGAGATGACGCTGACGCTGGAAATGTCCTCCGCCATGAGATGCAGCAGATACATGATCCAGAGCACGCCGGCCGTGGTCACAATATGTGTGCCGATGAAGCGCGCGAGCGATTCGTAGCCGAGAAGCATGGCGAGCAGGATGATGGCCGCCAGCAAAGCCATGAACCAGAACAGCCAGCCGCGCCAGCCGCTGAAGGCCGCCTTGCGCGTGATCGGCCCTGACTGAATGGCGAAGAGGATGATGGCCAACAGCACGCCGTAGATTGCGGCGAAGATCGCCGAACGCAGCACCGAGACCTGGTAGGGCATGAACACGACGCTGTCCGTCAGCACCGAGAGCTGGTCGACCAGCCAAAAGGCAATCAAGGCCCACAGCAGCCCCGCGAGGCGCCACGCCATGGAGTCGCTTGCCGGGATCACCTTGTACGCCGGATCCTTGGGGACGAGCGACTGACGGACGAGGCTGCCAAGGAAAATCGCCCAGCCGATCGAAAGCACGGCCTTCAGGAGAAATCCCTCGAGGGTGGGGTCTGCGAGCCCGGCGGTCGCGTTGATCGCATAGAATACGGCGAGCCCCGTCCACATCGGCAGGCACCGCCACACGGACTTCATGAAGGCCGCGGTGCCGCATTGCTGCAGGGTCGGCGCCTCGTCCTTTTCCGCCTGGCGCGGCGCTTCGGGGCGCCCGGTAAAGCGCGCCACGACAGCCGCGGCGGCAAGCGGAACAAGGAAGAGAAGAATCAGAAAGACGGTGCCGATGTTCCAGGCGCGCTCGAACCAGTCACCGATCGCGGTGAGCACCTGATCGGTTCGTTGGGGCACGCGCTCGAGGCCCGTCGGGATGACATAGGAATAAAAGTTCGGCACCGGTTTGAACAACGACTCTGTGAAGCGGTCGCGGCGCTCATTGTTCGCCGCGTCGATCAGCTGGCCGGCACGTACGAAAAGGATATCGGCCTGCTTCAGCTTGCCGTCGATGGCCGCGACCTCGGCCTCGAGGCGCTTGCGTTGCGCGGCGATCTCGGCGCTTTCCTTCGGCGCTCCTTCTTCCGGCGCGGGGCCAAGCTTCGCCAGCCGCTCGCGTGCGCCCTGAAGCTTAGGCTTCAAGTTCGCGCGCTTCTCGTCGATCTCCTCGCGCAAGGCCTCTAGGAGATCGGGAATGGTCCTGAGCTCCTCGTCGGACGTCATCTCGTCGGCGATGGCCTCCTCTTGCGCCTTGATCTGATCGGCCCATTGGTCGAGCGCGGCGCTGAAGTCGGCGACGACCTTGTCGTTGGTGATCTCAGGAGCAGGGGCTTCCGGCGCGCCTTCGTCCGCGTCCTCGGCAGGTGGCGCGGACTCAGCTTTAGGTGTTTTTGCTGCAGGTGTTTTGGCCGGTTCGGCGGGCTGGGTTTCGTCGGTCGTGGTCGCGCCAGCCGGAGCCTCCTGGGCACGCAGGAGTGGCGGCGTGACGAGCGCGATGCTCAAGGTCATCGCAACGAGACACAGAAGATGTCGCCAGTTCGGCATTGGTCGGTTGTTTCCTCCGCGACGGGCGTGTGTTGGAATGCCCGTTGGCTTTCAAAGCTTTGCCCGATCGTGCGAGACTTTGGCCATGACAATGCGGAAGATTGACGGCAGCCAAGTCAAAGGGGGCAGGATGCACGCTCTATCACATGCGAACGGGGGCAGGCGCAAATCCCCGCGGCCGTTATGGTATCTCGCCGCGGTTCTCGGTGGTTTGGCGTGGTTTGGTGCTTTCGGCGGAGACGAGGCGGACGCGGCGGGCCCATGCGCCGACGCCACCACGACGGTCGCGATGCGCGAATGCCTGGACAAGGAATACATACGCGCCGATGCGGAGCTGAATGCCGTCTGGAAGAAGGTCATGGCCCATGTGAGCGGCGCCGACTCTCTGCCGGCGAAGGAAGCCAAGGCTTGGAAGGACGAGTTGCTCGCCTCCCAGCGCGCCTGGATCCAGTTCAAGGAGCACGATTGCGATGCCGCGGGCTTCGAGTGGTATGGCGGAACCGGCGCCCCCGGCGCGATCTTGAGTTGCCTGCTCGAACACACCGAAGCGCGGACCAGCGATCTCAAAGCCCGCTATTTGAATCGCTAGCGCGTCAGCTTGTCAGAATGGCGGGCAATGCGCTGCGCCGCGGCTCGATGCAGATCAAGGCCGTGCCGGGACGCACGATCAGGGCGCGATGTCCCGTCGATGCATTCTTCTCGACAGCCTGCCGGACTCGCAACGCGGCCCAAGACCAGCTGTCCGTGCCGGTCTTGAGAGCCGCGCGCGAGAGGTCCGCAGCCAGGACGCGCGTTCGCGTGGTGCCCGCTGTCACGTTGTCAGCGAGCCTGCGCCCCAGTTTTGGGCTCTCAACCGTGACCCAATGGGACACGGCGCTCCGCGTTTTGGTCCAGCCGCCGGAGACCCGCGCCTCCAAATCGGACCTGATGCGCCGTGTCCTATGTCTTGCCCGTATCCAGCCGATCGAGGCTCTGCGGAAGCCCGGTGCCGCGTAGATGGCCGCCTCGGCGCTCAAGAGGGCGGCATAGATTGACACCTGACGCCGAAAGACGATGCCGGCCTGATCCGAGGCGCGGATCGTCCAGCCAAGTCCGGCGACGCTCGCCTCGAGGCCGGTGCGGGACAGCGAAAGCCCTGTGCGCCACGCCCAGGAGGCGCCGGCAGAGATCCATCGCATCATGAGGCGCGAAAGCGCATGGGCGCGTGGCGCCGCCCAGGTCAGAAAGGCCCTGCCGTTCTGCACCAGGACCAGAGCGGTGGCCCGTGCAAAGGCATAGGTGGCGAGGGCGAAGCGCCGCGACAGCCACGCCGCGCGCTGGCGCCTCAGTTCGAGCCGCCGCAGCGCATCCTCGCGTCTCAGGCGTTGAGCCCGGCGCCGTTCGTCCCGATGGTAGCTTTCGAGCCAGCTGTGATGTTGCGTGAGATCGTCGAGGGTCGAAGCGATCAGCCGCTTCGACCTGCTGATGTCGTCTTTTGCGGCCTCGACAGGGTCGAGGACGTCGCTGGCACCGGTCATGGCGGTGCTCCCCCTAGAGATCCCTTTGGGCGCTTGGAGTTGGCTTCCCCTCGGAACTGACGCAGCCTACGCCCCAATCCCTAACGCCGGGCTAGCAAAATCCGTTCCCGGTGCCGGTTGATTTGCCTCTCCTGGCATCCTGCCGGTGCCGCGCCCTGTGCTACGATTCGCTCATGAGGGACGCGATTCGCATTGTGGGCATCGATCCGGGCCTGCGGCGCACGGGCTGGGGCGTCATCGACACCGATGGGGTCAGACTTGTCTATGTGGCTTGCGGCTCGGTTTCATCGGATACGGCCGGCAGCCTCGGGATGCGCTTGCGCCAATTGTTCGACGGGCTCTCGCAAGTCTTGGCGCAGCTTGCGCCGGTGGAAGCGGCCATCGAGCAGACCTTCGTCAATCGGGATGCCGCGGCGACGCTGAAGCTCGGCCAGGCGCGGGGCATCGCCATGCTGGTGCCCGCCTTGCAGGGTCTGGTGATCGCCGAATATGCGCCCAACGCAGTGAAGAAAACCGTGGTGGGGGCGGGCCACGCGGACAAGGATCAGATTCGCGCCATGGTGAAATGTCTGCTCCCCCGGGCGGTGCCCGACAGCGCCGACGCGGCCGACGCGCTCGCCATCGCCATCACGCATGCTCACGCGCGGCGTTGGACGAAGCTCACGGAGTCCATTGCTTTGGCGGAGAGGGCGGCGCCATGATCGGCAAGCTCACGGGCATCGTGGAGTCTTTGACGCTCACCACGGCGATCATCGATGTGGGCGGCGTCGGCTACGAGGTGACGCTCGGCGCGCGGCAATTGTCCGCGCTGCCGCCGGTGGGCGAGCCGGTGACGCTGTCGATCGACACTCATTTCAGAGAAGATGGCGTGCGGCTTTACGGCTTCGCCACCGAGCATGAGCGGGCCTGGTTCCGCGCGCTGCAAACGGTGCAGGGTGTCGGCGCCAAGGTGGCGCTCGCGGTGCTCGGCACGCTGTCGGCGGCGGATCTCGCCAACGCCGTGGCGCTTCAGGACAAGAACCACGTCGCGCGCGCTCAAGGTGTTGGCCCCAAGGTCGCCGCGCGCATCGTCGCCGAGCTCAAGGACAAGATGCCGGCGCTCGCGCCCGCCATCGCAATCGGCGGCGGCGCACCTCCACCGATCGCCGTGCTGCCCGAAGGGCTTGCGGCGCGGGATGCGGTTTCGGCTCTCACCAATCTCGGTTATGCCCATGGCGAGGCTGCCGCGGCAATCAGCATCGCGATCGCTGCGGCGGGACGCGAGGCCGGCGCCGCAGAGTTGATCCGCCTTGGGCTTAAGGAACTGGCACAATGAATGAGCGTGTGCTGGCTTCGGCGAAGCGGGACGACGATCAGCCGGAGGCGGCGCTGCGGCCGCAGACACTCTCGGAGTTCATCGGCCAAGCCAAGGTCTGCTCCAACCTCAAAGTCTTCATCGACGCGGCGCGCGCGCGGCGCGATGCGCTCGACCATGTGTTGTTCGCAGGTCCCCCCGGTCTCGGCAAGACGACGCTCGCCCAGATCGTAGCGCGCGAGCTCGGCGTCAACTTCCGCGCCACCTCCGGGCCGGTGATCGCCAAGGCCGGCGATCTGGCGGCGCTGCTGACCAATCTCGAAGATCGGGACGTTCTCTTTATCGATGAAATTCATAGACTTAGCCCGGCGGTGGAGGAGATCCTCTATCCCGCTATGGAGGATTTTCAACTCGACCTCATCATTGGCGAAGGCCCCGCCGCGCGCTCGGTGCGCATCGATCTCGCCAAGTTCACGCTGGTCGCCGCCACCACGCGGACCGGGCTTCTCACCACACCATTGCGCGAGCGCTTCGGCATTCCCATCCGGCTCGAGTTCTACACCGTGCAAGAGCTCGAAGAGATCGTGCGGCGCGGCGCGCGGCTGCTCGGTCTGCCGCTCACCGACGAAGGCGGGCATGAGATCGCCCGGCGGGCACGCGGCACGCCGCGCGTGGCGGCGCGGCTCCTGCGCCGCGTGCGCGACTTCGCCTCGGTGCAAGGCTCGGGCGCCGTCGACGCCAAGCTCGCCGACAGCGCGCTGTCTCAGCTCGAAGTGGATAACCGGGGACTCGATGCGCTCGACCACCGCTATCTCAAGCTCATCGCCGTGAACTATGGCGGCGGGCCCGTCGGCATCGAGACCATCGCCGCCGGTCTTTCGGAGCCGCGCGACGCCATCGAGGAAATCATCGAGCCTTATCTGCTGCAGCAAGGCTTCATCGCGCGCACGCCGCGCGGCCGCGTGCTGACGCGACTTGCTTTCGACCATCTCGGGATGGTGCCGCCGGCCCAGCCGGCCCAGTTCCCGCTCTTCAACGGTGGCGATACAGAGTGAGCAACTGGCCAGACCTTGCCGGCCGCATCGAAGGCGACACCCATGTCTTGCCGGTGCGCGTCTATTTCGAGGACACGGATTTCGCCGGCCTCGTCTATCACGCCAACTTTCTGAAGTTCTGCGAGCGCGGCCGCTCGGATTTCATCCGGCTGCTCGGCGTTCATCACCAGGCGCTGGCGAACCCGGAACAGGGCGAGCCGTCCGTGTTTGTCGTGCGGCGCATCGAGATCGACTATCTTCGCCCTGCGCGACTCGATGACGTGCTGGAGGTCGTGACGCGCTGCGAGGAGATCGGCGGCGCGAGCCTCACCCTCCTGCAAGAGGTGCGGCGGGGAGAGACACTGATCGTCCGCGCCAAGGTGGTCGTGGTGCTCGTGTCTTCGTCGGGCAAGCCGCAGCGGCTGGGGCAATTGGTGCGCGGCGCCCTTGAACGATTCGTCGATTAGGCGTGTTGATTGGAGCGAAGAGGGATACTACCAGCAGTTTGCGCGAACCGCCGAGGGCGCGCATGCCACGAGGCCGTGAATGAATCCGGATGTTGCCGTCGATCTGTCGATCTGGGAGCTGTTCAAGAACGCCCATATCGTCGTCCAGCTCGTCATCGTTGGGCTCCTTGCCGCCTCGGTGTGGAGCTGGGCCATCATCATCGAGAAACTATTCCTGTTCTCCAAGGCCCGTAAGGAGACCGACAAGTTCGAACAGGTTTTCTGGTCCGGCCAGTCGCTCGACGAGCTCTACCAGGCGCTCGCCCAGCGCCGGAACGTGGGGATGGCGGCGCTGTTCGTGGCGGCGATGCGCGAATGGAAGCGCTCCACCGAGCGGGAGAGCGGCGAGGCGGCGACCCGGCCCATGCCCGGGGTCCAGCTCCGAGTCGAGAAGGTCATGGACGTCACTATCTCCCGCGAGGTGGAGCGGCTCGAGCGGCGGCTGACCTTCCTGGCCACGGTCGGCTCCACCGCGCCGTTCGTGGGCCTGTTCGGCACCGTTTGGGGCATCATGACGAGCTTTCAGGCCATCGCCACGACCAAGAACACCAGTCTCGCGGTGGTGGCTCCGGGCATCGCCGAGGCCTTGTTCGCGACCGCGCTCGGCCTGCTCGCGGCCATTCCGGCTGTGATTTTCTACAATAAATTCAACGCCGAAGTCGGCAGGCACGCGGCTCGTCTGGAAAGTTTTGCCGACGAGTTCTCCGCGATCCTGTCGCGCCAAATCGACAAGTCGATGTGAGGACGGCCATGGCTACGGGTTATCACTATGGCGGGGCGCTTTCCAAACGCCGGGCGCGGCGCGGCTACCGGGTGCCGATGAGCGAGATCAACGTCACGCCCATGGTGGACGTGATGCTGGTGCTGCTCATCATCTTCATGGTCACGGCGCCGCTTCTCACCATGGGCGTGGATGTCGACCAGAACGCCAATCTGCCCGAGGTGGCATTGCCCCAGACCGAGGCCGGCGCGGTCGCCCCGGTGGAGAAGGCGCTCAGCATCACCGTGGATGCGGAGGGCAAGATCTACCTCCAGGACTCGGAGATCGAGTTCGAGGACCTGGTGCCGAAGCTCACGGCCATCAGCGAGACCTTCGGCACCGGCCAGGTCTGGGTCCGGGGAGACGCGGCGACCTCCTATGGCGACGTCGCCAGGGTGCTGGTCCGCATCAAGGAGGCGGGCCTCCCGGTCACACTCCTCACCGACCAGATTGCCCAGCCCTGATCGGCTTGAAAGCCTGTGTTTGAGGGGGAGTTTCGGCGGTTCGCCGCCGATTTTGCCCATTTTTCAGCCGGTTGTGGCTCTGCCCGTCGCGGTTGCGGCGAATTTGCAACACCCAGTTACCCTTTCTTAATCCGGGTGCCCCAACGTCGTTAACCACACCTTGATCGGCGTCTCTCAGGGGGATAGCGTGAGGGGGCTGGAGGATGAGATTCGGCGTGGCATTTTCGCATCATCGCCCGGGAAAACGGTCCCAGGACACGCGTCCCACCTTGATCTGATTGCGCCGCGCCGGTACATGCAAAGACGGCTATTGCCGTTTTAACCAAAGGAGAGAAGACCATGCAGGGTTTGAAGGGCGTTATCGCCGCCGCCATGCTCGTGGCCGCCGCCGTTTCTCTTGGTGGCTGCTTCGGCCATCACGAGAAGGCCGTTGTGGTTGAGCCGCTGAAGCTCGGCTAGCAGCGTTGCCGGGGACCTCCGGGTCTCCAAACCAACGGGATTATGGATGCCGGAACGCCGAAGCTTAAGCGGCGGCGTTCCGGGCATCCTTTTCCTCGTCTGGGCTCCAAACTGAGCCCTGGGATTGAGCCTTGGGCGCCGATCGCCCTTTGAGGCATCGATCCCCCGGCTGACGGTGCCGCGCACCGCTTGGCCACGCCATTCTCCCCATTTTCTCACCCTCGATCTCGATTTTTCGCGCAGGACCGAACCGGCTAAGCCCGCGTTAACGGCTGGCTCCTACGATTCTTGGAAAATTAAGGCTAGTCGGGAGCTACCAGTCATGCGTCTCCGCGGTGGTTTTGGCCGCGCCGGCACGCTCGCGGGCGTGCTTGCTTTTGGCTTGGCGCTTGCCGCCTGCTCTGAGCAGGTGGGGCCGCCCAAGGAGTACGAATTAGGGGCCCCCGTGGCGGCAACGCCCGGAGGCGTTGAAGATTTCGCAGCCAATGCGGGCGATGTGGTCTATTTCTCCGGCGATAGCACGACCCTCTCGCCCGCTGCCCAAGCGACCCTGCGCAAGCAGGTGCGCTGGCTGAACCGGCACCCCGGATACCGCGTGACCATCGAGGGACACGCGGATGAGTGGGGCACGCTTCAGCATAATCTGACCCTTGGCGCGCAGCGGGCGACCGCCGTCGAGACATTCCTCAAGCAAAACGGCTTGCAGGTCGACCGCGTCCACACGGTCTCCTACGGCAAGGAGCGGCTGGTCGCGGACTGCACCGCGCTCTCCTGCCGCGCTCAGAACCGCCGCGCGCAGACGGTCTTGACCCGATCCACCGCCGCGCGCTGACCCGCGAGCCTTGCCCGGAGCCTTGCCGCAGGCTCGCCCCGAGCCTTGCTCCGAGGCGCTTTGTGGGCGAAACACATCTGTCGCCCGATAGGAGCCGAGTGCCCGATGCACGCCCAAGCGGTCTCACCAGAAGAGGCGGAAAATCTCCTTGTTCCGCTCGCGCGTTTTCCGCGCGTCGCGCTCGCCGTCTCCGGCGGCCCCGACAGCCTCGCGCTGATGCATCTCGCCGCAAAATGGCGCGACAGGCATGGCGGGCCTGCGCTCTTCGTCCTGACGGTCGATCACGGATTGCGCGCCGGCTCCCGCGCCGAGGCTCAGCTGGTTGGCCGGGCGGCGAAGGCGTATGACGTGCCGCATGCGATCCTGCCTTGGGAGCACGGTGCGGTGGAGGCGCGGCTGCAAGCGCGGGCGCGCGCGGCGCGCTACGACCTGATGGCGGCCTATTGTACGGCCCACGACATTCAGGCGTTGGTCACCGCACATCATTTGGATGATCAGGCGGAGACGTTCTTGATGCGGCTCAAACGCGGCAGCGGGCTCGATGGGCTTGCCGCCATTCCGCAACAGGGGTCTTGGGCTGGGCTCACCCTGCTGCGGCCGTTGCTCGATATCCCCAAAGCGCGCCTCGTGGCGACGGCGGAAGAGGCCGGCCTGTTTTACGTCACCGATCCCGGCAACGAGGATGCGCGCTTCGAGCGCGGGCGCCTGCGCGGTGCGGTCGACGCCCTTGCCGGATTGGGGCTCACGCCGGAAGCGATTGCCTTGTCGGCGCGGCGCTTGCGGCGCGCGCGGGCCGCGCTGGAGGCGGCCACCGACGATTTCCTGAGCCGCCACGCCGAGACAAGCGCGGCGGGCTATGCCGTCATCGACCTTGCAGCCCTGCTCTCGGCGGCCGAGGAGATTGCGCTCCGGGCGCTCGCCCGGCTCATCTTCACGGTGGGCGGGGCGACGGAACCGTCACGGCTCGCCAAGCTCGAGGCTCTGCTTGTCGCGCTGAAAGCCGATCCGGACAAGGCGCACACGCTGGGCGGCTGCCGAATCACGCCGGGGCACGGCCGGCTCCTGTTCTTCCGGGAGATGCGAAAAGCCGGGCTTCCCGAGCTCGAACTCGGTCCCGGCGAGCGGATGCTGTGGGACAATCGCTTCCGCATCGAGCTCGGGGCCGAGGAAAGCGCCCCCATCACGGTGCGGGCCTTAGGCGAAGAGGGCCTGAAAGTCCTGAAAGAGCGCGAGGCGCTGCCGCCGTCCCTGCCGCGGCCGGCCGCCAGGGCGCTGCCTGGCTGCTGGCGCGGCGGCAGGCTGGTCTGCCTTCCGGATTTCGATCAAAAACCGCGTCGATCCACGCCTTCCTCGCGCCACGAAGTCGGCCTTGACTGCCGAGCGACCTTCCTTTGGGGGACCCTCTGAAGGGGGGCGCGACGTGAGCCCGGGGCCGCCTCCGAACATTGAGGAAGCGTGCACCTGTTTCCGTTAGCTTTACTTGGCAAAAGAAGTGCCGGTTCCTATGTTAACAAGGCTTACTAAGCCATTCTGCGCCAGGATTTCGGGGGCATACGTCTGGGTGGGCGCGTGCCGTAGATCAAGCCGTCAGGTCAGTTCATGAATTCGAATTTCCGTAACTTCATCATCTGGGTGTTTATCGGCCTCCTCCTGGTCGCACTCTTCAACCTGTTTCAGACCCCGGGCGTCCAGGTCCGCGGCAACGAGATCAGCTTCTCGCAGCTTCTCTCGGAGGTTGAGGGCGGCAACGTCCAGGACGTGACCATCGCCGGCAACCAGATCACCGGACATTTCACCGACGGCCGAAACTTCCAGACCTACGCGCCGAACGACCCGAACCTGGTCGAGAAGCTGAACAGCAAGGGCGTGAAGATTACCGCCAAGCCGTCCGAGGAGGACGTGCCGTCGCTGTTCGGCGTGCTGATCTCCTGGTTCCCCATGCTGCTGCTCATCGCGGTGTGGATCTTCTTCATGCGCCAGATGCAGTCGGGCGGCGGACGCGCCATGGGCTTCGGCAAGTCCAAGGCGAAGCTGCTGACCGAGCGCCATGGCCGCGTGACCTTCGATGACGTCGCCGGCGTCAACGAGGCGAAGGAAGATCTGCAGGAGATCGTGGAGTTCCTGCGCGACCCGCAGAAGTTCCAGAAGCTCGGCGGCAAGATTCCGCGCGGCGCGCTCCTCGTCGGTCCTCCGGGCACCGGCAAGACGCTGCTGGCGCGCGCCATCGCGGGCGAAGCCAATGTCCCGTTCTTTACGATCTCCGGCTCGGACTTCGTCGAGATGTTCGTCGGCGTCGGCGCATCGCGCGTGCGCGACATGTTCGATCAGGCGAAGAAGAACGCGCCGTGCATCATCTTCATCGACGAGATCGACGCGGTCGGCCGGCACCGTGGCGCGGGCCTCGGCGGCGGCAACGACGAGCGCGAGCAGACGCTGAACCAGTTGCTGGTGGAGATGGACGGCTTCGAGGCCAATGAAGGCATTATCCTCATTGCCGCCACCAACCGGCCCGACGTGCTCGATCCCGCTTTGCTGCGGCCGGGCCGTTTCGACCGCCAGGTGGTGGTGCCGCGTCCCGACATCATCGGCCGCGAGAAAATCCTCAAAGTTCATGTGCGGAAAGTCCCGCTGGCGCCCGACGTGGACTTGCGCGTCATCGCCCGCGGCACGCCGGGCTTCTCCGGTGCGGACCTCGCCAACCTCGTGAACGAGGCGGCGCTGCTTGCCGCGCGCCGCTCGAAGCGGCTCGTCACCCAGCACGAGTTCGAGGACGCCAAGGACAAGGTCATGATGGGCGCGGAGCGCCGCTCCATGGTCATGACCGAGGAAGAGAAAACGCTGACGGCTTATCACGAAGGCGGACACGCGCTCGTGGCGCTGCATCAGCCGGCCTCCGATCCGGTCCACAAGGCCACCATCATTCCGCGCGGCCGAGCGCTCGGCATGGTCATGCGCCTGCCTGAGCGGGACATGCTGTCCCACACCCGCGCCAAGCTGAATGCGGACATCGCGGTGGCCATGGGCGGCCGCGTGGCCGAGGAGATCGTGTTCGGCCATGACAAGGTCACCTCCGGCGCCTCTTCCGACATCAAGATGGCGACGCAGCTCGCGCGCGCCATGGTCACCCAGTTCGGCATGTCCGATAAGCTGGGGCCGCTGGCTTACGGCGAGAACGAGGAAGAAGTGTTCCTCGGCCATTCCGTGGCGCGGCAGCAGAACCTGTCCGACGAGACCCAGACCATCGTCGATGAGGAGATTCACCGCATCGTCGACGAAGGGTTGGAAGGCGCGCGCAAGATCCTTTCCGAGAATCTCGACGATCTGCACACCATCGCCCGCGGGCTGCTGGAGTACGAGACGCTGAGCGGGCAGGAGATCAAGGATTTGCTCAACGGCAAACCGCCGGTGCGCGAGGATGTCACTGAGGATACGCCGCGTCCGGGGCCGGCCTCCGCCGTGCCCACGGCCGGCCGGGGCAAGAAGCCGCCGGAGCCTGATGCGGGCGGTCTGGAGCCTCAGCCGACCTAGGCTGTGCGTCACCAATCAACTTTGCGCATGCCCGGCCTTTCGCCGGGCATGTTGCTTTCATGATAAAGGCCTGAAGCCATGGCAGAGGGAAAGCTCTATCTCAGGCCCATCGGGTTCCTGTACGGACCGCCGGCGGAGGCCGCGATCGAGGACGGTCTGGCGTTGCCGCTGGCCGGCGGGCCGATCGCCTTCACCGCTGCTGTCGTGATCGAAGGCGACCCGACGCACTCGCAGCGGCGCCTTGTGGCGGTCGAGGCTCTGGAAGAGTCCCGCGACGCCGGTCTCGGCGCGGTACTGGAGCGCGTGACGGCTCCGCGACCGCCGTTTGGAGGGCTCAGCCTCGCGCGGCCCACGCTCATGGGCATCGTCAACGTGACGCCGGACAGCTTCTCCGATGGGGGGCTCTATGACGAGACCGAGGGCGCGGTCACCCATGCGGCCGAGCTCGCCGCGGAAGGCGCCGAGATTGTCGATATTGGCGGCGAGTCCACGCGGCCGGGCTCCGACACGGTCGCCGGCGACGACGAGCTCTCCCGGGTCGTGCCGGTGCTTGAGCAGCTCAAGGGCTCGCCCGCGGTGATCTCCATCGACACGCGCAAGAGCACGGTGGCGCGCGCGGCGGCAAGAGCGGGTGCCAAGATCCTCAACGATGTTTCTGCGCTCACCTACGATCCCGCCTGCCTCGACGTGGCGGCGGAGGAGGGGCTCGACGTGGTGCTGATGCATGCGCAAGGAGAGCCCAAGACCATGCAGGACAATCCCACTTACGACGACGTGGTGCTGGAGGTGTTCGACTATCTGGCGGCGCGGATCGAGGCGTGCGAAGCGGCCGGGATCGACCGGGCGCGGATCGCCGCCGATCCGGGGCTCGGCTTCGGCAAGACGCTCGGCCATAATCTCGCGGTGCTCGCCAATCTGAGCCTGTTCCACGGGCTCGGGGTGCCACTTCTGGTCGGGGCCTCGCGGAAGCGTTTCATCGGCGGGCTCGGGCAAAACAAGGACCCGAAATCCCGCGAGCCGGGCAGCCACGCGGCCGCCATCGCCTCGGCCGCCCAAGGGATTCAGATTCTCCGGGTCCACGATGTGGCGGGCAGCCGCCAAGCCCTTGCAGTCTGGCGCGCAAGCATGTTTGGTACTGAAAATTAAGGGAAATCGGCACCCGATCTGGGACGGGATGTAATCTTTGCTTACACTTTTTGAACGCATCGCGCCCAAGCCGGGAGCATAATCCGATGTTAAGCCGGGTGAGTTCGAACGAGGGTACCGCCTGGCGGCGCAGACGGGGGAATAACCGGGATGGCTCGTAAGTTTTTTGGCACGGACGGAATCCGTGGCAGCGCCAACTCGTATCCGATGACCTCGGAGGTGGCGCTCAAGGTCGGCATGGCTGCCGGCAAGCTCTTCACCAACGGCTCCTATCGCCATCGGGTGGTGATCGGCAAGGACACGCGCCTGTCGGGCTATATGATCGAGTCGGCGCTGGTGTCCGGCTTCACCGCCGTGGGCATGGACGTGTTCCAGCTCGGACCGATGCCGACGCCGGCCGTGGCGATGCTCACCCGCTCGCTGCGCGCCGATCTCGGCGTGATGATCTCCGCCTCGCACAACCCCTATATCGACAACGGCATCAAGCTCTTCGGGCCGGACGGCTACAAGCTCTCGGACGAGCAGGAATCCGAGATCGAGGGGCTGATGGAGGGCGATACGACGGCGCTGCTCGCCAGCGCCGAGCGCATCGGCCGCGCCACGCGCATCGAAAGCGCGCGCGAGCGTTATATCGAATTCGCCAAACGCACATTGCCGCGCAATTTGCGCTTCGACGGCATTCGCGCCGTGATCGATTGCGCCAATGGCGCCGGCTACAAGGTGGCGCCTGAGGCGCTGTGGGAGCTCGGCACCGAGGTCATCAAGATCGGCGTCGATCCGAACGGTCTCAACATCAACAAGGATTGCGGCTCCACCGCCCCGCAGAACCTGATCCGCAAAGTGCAAGAGGTGCGCGCCGATATCGGCATCGCGCTCGACGGCGACGCGGACCGGGTGGTGATCGTGGACGAGAAGGGCTGCATCATCGACGGCGACCAGCTGATGGCGGTCATCGGCGAGTTCTGGCTCCGGCGCGGGCGGCTTGCCGGCGGCGGCGTGGTGGCCACGGTGATGTCCAATCTCGGGCTCGAGCGCTACATGGCGGATCTCGGTCTGGGGCTCGCCCGCACCCCCGTCGGCGACCGCTACGTGGTCGAGCACATGCGCCAGCACGGCTACAACGTGGGCGGCGAGCAGTCCGGCCATATCGTGCTGTCCGACTTTTCGACCACGGGCGACGGCCTGGTCACGGCCCTGCAAATCCTTGCCGTGGTGGTTCAGAGCGGCAAGCCGGTGAGCGAGGTCTGCAATCGCTTCGAGCCGCTGCCTCAGATCCTGGAGAACGTGCGCTACAAGGACGGCCAGCCGCTCGACAATCTCGGCGTGCAGCGGGCCATCAATGACGGCAAATCCAGGCTCGGCAATGCGGGCCGGCTGGTGATCCGCCCCTCCGGCACGGAGCCGGTGATTCGGGTCATGGCCGAAGGCGACGACGAAGGCCTGGTCAAAACCGTGGTTTCCGACATCGTGCATGCCCTGTCGGACGCCGCCGCGGCCTAGCGGTCACACCTGCATCCAAAAAATATTATGTAATTCAACGGGTTCGGTCGGGCCGTGGCCGTTCGGCCACGTCTGTCCCAGCTTGAGACCCGCTTTAGGAGTCCGTTAACAATCCCGCCGATAGTCCCCAGACGAGACAGCTAGCGCGCTTTCAGCCCCAAAGGCAGACCCGCAAAGGCTGCAGTCAGAAGGGATAATCAGATGGGACAGACACGTTCAATCATTCTTGCGACCGCCCTGGCCATGGCGCCGGTGGCTGCCGCCAATGCGGCCGATCTCGGCCTTCCGCCGCCTCCGCCGCTGCCTGAGCCGTGCATCGGCTGCACGGGTCCGGTCTACTTCAAGGGCTTCATCGGCGCCCCCAATCCGGTTGTCCGCGACATCAGCAGCGAACTCTTCCAGTTCAACGACTTCGAGGTGTTCCACGAGGACATCAAGAGCACGCCGTTCTTCGGTATCGGCGTCGGCTATCAGTGGAACTCTTGGCTGCGCTTCGATGCCACCGGCGAATATCGGGGCAAGTCGCTGTTCATAGCCCAGGATCGGTATCCGGGCGGCAACGGCACGTTCAATGTCGACTCCAATGCTATCGATGTTGAAGACGGCGTGCCGGGCGCCTTCCTGCCGGGCACCAACGAATACACCGCCGACATCGAGAGCTGGGTCGGCTTGGCCAACGCCTATATCGACCTTCCCACCATTTGGTGCATCACGCCTTACGTCGGCGGCGGTATCGGTGTCGCCTCGGTCTCGGTTCTCGGCCTGAAGGACGTCAACGTGCCGAATCTTGGTGTCGCTTACGGCGCCGATCACACGGAGACGAATTTCGCCTGGGCCTTCTATGGCGGTCTCGCCTACGAGGTCAATCCGTCGGTCACGCTCGATCTGTCCTACCGCTATCTCGATCTCGGCGATGCACGGAGCGGCCGCGTCACCGCTTACGACAATTCCAGCTCCTACGCGGGCGTCGACATCAACGACATCACCTCGCACGACCTGATGTTCGGCGTGCGCTGGAAGCTGGGGCATCAGACTGCCGCGCCGATGCCCGTCGCCTTCAAATAACCCATCCACCACACCAGACTGTCAGCCTTACCGCCCGTCCTCGCGACGGGCGGTTTTTTCTTGTGTGCCTGCGGACAAGTCCTTCCCGTTTGAAGGGGGAGGGAGACCGCCTCTTGTTCCGCACTGCCCTGTGCAGCACTTGACGGAGCGATTGCCGCCAAGCATGTCTTGCGCATGAGTCCGCCAGCAAAGCCGCCGAAACGGCCCGAAAATCCACGCTTTTCCTCCGGCCCTTGCACCAAGCACAAAGGCTGGTCGCTCGACGCGCTCAAGGGCGCGCTGCTCGGCCGCAATCACCGCCAGCCGGAGATCAAGGCGCGTATCGAGGCGGCGCTTCACAAGACACGCGCGCTGCTTAAGCTGCCGGACGGCTATCGCGTGGCCCTGGTGCCCGCGTCCGACACCGGCGCCGTGGAGATGGCGCTGTGGTCGCTGCTCGGCCCGCGCGGCGTCGACGTGCTCGCCTGGGAAGCCTTCAGCAGCGATTGGGTGAGCGACATCGTCGAGCAGCTCAAGATCGCCGATGTCCGGGCGCTGACTGCGCCGTACGGGGAGTTGCCGGATCTCGCCCAAGTCGATTTTAGCCGCGACGTGGTGTTCGCCTGGAACGGCACCACCTCCGGGGTGCGCGTGCCCAACGCGGATTGGATCGCGGGCGACCGCGAAGGCCTCACCATCTGCGATGCGACCTCGGCCGTGTTCGCCCAGGACATCGATTGGCGCAAGCTCGATGTGGCGACCTATTCCTGGCAGAAGGTGCTGGGCGGCGAGGCGCAGCACGGCATGCTGATCCTGTCCCCGCGCGCCATCGAGCGGCTGGAAAGCTACACGCCGCCTTGGCCGTTGCCGAAGCTGTTCCGCATGACGAACAAGGGCAAGGTGACGGAGGATCTGTTCGAGGGCCAGACCATCAACACCCCGTCCATGCTGTGCCTCGAGGACTACATGGACGCGCTGGCCTTCGTCGAGACCATCGGCGGACTGAAAGGCGCGATGGCCCGCGCCGACGCCAATGCAAAAGTCATCGGCGACTGGGTCGCAAAAACCCCTTGGGTGGACTTCGTGGCGGTCGATCCCGCGACCCGGTCCAACACGTCCGTGTGTCTCAAGGTCGTCGATCCCGAGGTCACGGCGCTGTCGCCTAAGTCGCGGGACGATTTTCCGCGGCGCATGACGGCGCGGCTCGAGCAGGAGGGGGTGGCGTACGACATCGCCGCGTATCGCGCGGCACCTCCGGGCTTGCGCGTCTGGACCGGCTCCACGGTCGAGACCTCCGACATCGAAGCTCTGATGCCGTGGCTCGACTGGGCCTTCGCGTGCGAGAAGCAGTCCTTGGCCCAAGCGGCCTGAGCCTGCGCAGGAACGCTCGCTTCCTGGCGGGCCTCACGCTATAACGGCACACGGCCCTGCGCTTCCGCGGGGCCGTTTCTGTGTTTTCTCCAGGATTTAGGGGACTTTATCGTGGCCAATGTCGTGGTCGTCGGCTCCCAATGGGGTGACGAGGGCAAGGGCAAGATCGTGGACTGGCTGTCGGAGCGCGCCGACGTGGTCGTGCGCTTTCAGGGCGGCCACAACGCCGGCCACACGCTCGTGGTCGACGGCACGACCTACAAATTGTCTTTGCTGCCCTCGGGCGTGGTGCGCAAGAACAAGCTCGCGGTGATCGGCAACGGTGTCGTGGTCGACCCCTGGGCGCTCGTGGACGAGATCGCGCGCATCGAGGCCCTCGGTGTCACCATCTCCCGCGAGAACCTGCGGATCGCCGAGAACGCCACCCTCATCCTGCCGCTTCACCGGGAGTTGGATGCGCTGCGCGAGGCGGCCGCGGGCGACGGCAAGATCGGCACCACCAAGCGCGGTATCGGACCCGCCTATGAGGACAAGGTGGGGAGGCGCGCCGTGCGCGTCATGGACCTTGCCAGGCTTCAATCGCTGAAGCCGAAGATCGAGCGGATCCTGGCCCACCATAACGCCTTGCGCCGCGGGCTCGGCGAGCCGGAGATCAGCGCCGATCAGCTCTGCGCCGAGTTGACGGCGATCGCGCCGAAAGTGCTGCCTTACATGGATACGGTGTGGCGGCTGCTCGACGAGGTTCGCCGCGAAGGCAAGCGCATCCTGTTCGAGGGTGCGCAAGGCGCGCTGCTCGACATCGACCACGGCACCTACCCCTTCGTCACCTCGTCGAACACGGTGGCGGCACAGGCCGCGACAGGTTCCGGGATGGGGCCCGGCGCGCTCAATTACGTGCTCGGCATCACCAAGGCCTACACGACTCGGGTGGGCGAGGGGCCGTTCCCGACCGAGCTTCATGACGAAACCGGCAGGCTGATCGGCGAGCGCGGGGCGGAGTTCGGCACGGTGACGGGCCGGCCGCGCCGCTGCGGCTGGTTCGATGCCTGCCTCGTCCGGCAAACCTGCAAAGTGGGCGGCATCAACGGCATCGCGCTCACCAAGCTCGACGTGCTCGACGATCTGCCCGGCGGCACGCTCAAGATCTGCGTGGGCTACAAGCTCGACGGCGGCGAGATCGACTATCTCCCGGCGGGGCAGGGCGCGCAGGCCCGCGTCGAGCCCATCTACGAAGAGATGGAAGGCTGGACGGAATCGACCAGGGGCGCGCGCTCCTGGGCGGAACTGCCGGCGCAATGCATCAAATATGTCCGCCGGCTCGAGGAGCTGACCGGCGTGCCCGTGGCGCTGCTCTCCACCAGCCCCAAGCGCGAGGACACCATCCTCGTGCACGATCCCTTTGTGGATTGAGCTGAGCCGCTTCGTTTATCGGCTTTTCTGTTTCGCGCGTACCGCTATAGTGGCAACCTTCTGCACGTGGAGGTTGTCATGGTTGAGAAGCTCCAATGCGATCTGGTGATGCGCGGCGGGATCACCAGCGGCATCGTCTATCCCCGGGCGATCGCCAAGCTTGCCGAGACCTACCGCTTCCGCTCGATCGGCGGCACCTCCGCCGGCGCCATCGCCGCCACGGGGACGGCGGCGGCTGCCTACGGAGCGAAGCACGGTGAGGATCACTTCGCCACGCGCTTCAAGACGCTGCCCGCGGAGCTTGGACGGAGACCCGGCAACCGCCCAGGCGTAGAGGGCAAGAAGACCGTGCTCGAACGGCTGTTCCAGCCGCAAAAGGGCACGCGCCGTCTGTTCAACGTGTTGATGTCCGGGCTCGGCCGGGAAGGGCTCGGCGCCAAAATCGCCTTTGTCGTGAGGGCCCTGTGCGTCAATTACTGGCTCTACGCCGTCGTCGGCGCCGCGCTGGCGCTGCTGCCGCTCGTTGTCCTCGCAGTGACCTCAGGTCTCGGAAGCGCCGCTTGGATCCCGTTTCTCCTAGGGCTCGTTCCGGCGCTGGTGTTTGTGGTCGCGGCGACGGCGTTCGGTGTCGTTCGTGACGTGGTGATAGAGCTGCCCCGGAACGGCTACGGTCTGTGCTCGGGGTCGAGCGATGGCCGGCCCGACGAAGCGGGCGTGCTGCCGCTCACGGACTGGCTGCATGGCTTCTTGCAGTCGGTTGCCAACCGCAGGCCCGACGAACCGCCGGTAACCTTCGGCGATCTTTGGGGCACCCGCGACGAGCGTGCGGAGCGCGATATCGAGCTCGTCCTGATGACCACCAACATCACGCGTGGGATCTCCCAGCGCCTGCCTTTCCTGGAGGGGAGCTGGGGCCAGCTCTTCTTCATGGAGTCCGAGTTCGCCGAGCTGTTTCCCGCCTCCGTGGTCGAGCATATGTGCGCGCACGCGGCCAATGCCCGCTATCCGAAGGACATCGACACGGCCGGCTTCGTGCCGCTGCCCGCGCCGGAGGACCTGCCGATCCTCCTCGGCGCGCGCATGAGCTTGAGTTTTCCGTTCCTGCTCAGTGCGGTGCCGCTCTATGCGGCGAATTTCGAGACGGAAAAAACCAAAGCCGGCAAGTTCCCGCTTGAAAGATGCTGGTTCTCCGACGGCGGCCTCACCAGCAACTTCCCGCTGCACTTCTTCGATTCGCCGCTGCCGTCACGCCCGACTTTCGCCATCAATCTCATCCCCCACGAGGTTGCCGCGACCGAGGTGGTCGAAGCGCACGGCTCGCTCGAACGGGTCAGCGGTGTCGCCGCCGAGAGTGGTCAGAGTGACAAGAGCGGGAAGCCGCAACCGGAACGAGGCTGGGATTATGTCTGGATGCCAAGCCGGAACGCCTCCGGCATTGGCTCGGCCGCGCGCTTCAACAAATTCCACAGCGTCACCGGGTTTTTCGGCGCGCTGTTCGATACCGCGCGCAATTGGGCCGATACCGAGCTCATGGCGCTGCCCGGCTATCGCGAGCGCGTGGTGCACGTGAAGCTTGCCGAGCATGAGGGCGGCATGAACCTGAACATGGGTTCGGACCTCATCGAGGAGATCGGCGCACGCGGAGAGCGCGCGGGCGAGTTGCTCGCCGCGCGCTACGGACCGAATCCGGAGAAGGATCCGCAATCCGGCGACGACATCGAGCTGACGTGGGACAATCACCGCTGGATTCGCTATCGCGCCACCATGGCCGAATTCGAGGATCTCGCGCGCCGTTTCCGCAAGGCGTGGCGGGACGCGGCCAAGCAGAAGCCGTGGCGCGGCTACGACGCGTTGCTGGACCGGGGGAGCAGGGATGCGCCCACGAGCTATCCGTTGCAGCGCCCCGATCAGTATAAATTTGCCTCCGAGGCGACGTGCGCCTTCGTGGAGTTCGTTTCCACCTGGACGGACGACCAGACCTTCGATCGTGGCGAGGACTCAAAGGAGGGACGCTCGCCGCGGCCAAAGCCCGCCTTGCGCATGATGCCGCTCGGCAGTAACGATCCCCGGGCGGAGCGGCCGGACTAGTTTGCCGGCGCCGTTTCGCTTGCAGCTGAGAACGGGGCGGACGTGGCCGAGAAGACATATCCTTGGAAGGTGGCGTGGATCACGGGCGCCTCAGGCGCCATTTGCGGCGAGATCGCGAGGCGGCTGGCGCGCGCCGGCGTGAAGGTGGCCGCCACGGCCCGGCCGAGCGACGCGCTGGATGCGCTCGCGGCCTCAAGCGACAATATCACGGCGTTTCCCGCCGACGTGCTCAAGCCCGACGAGTTGAAATCCTGCGCGGCCGAAGTCGAGGCTGCGTTGGGGCCGATCGATCTCGCAATGCTGGGCGCCGGCATGTATGTGCCCTTCGACATCCGCAACATCGATCTCGAGGGCTTCCACAAGACCATGGCGCTCAACGTGGACGGGGTGATCAACGGGGTCGCCGCGGTGCTGCCGGCGATGCTCGAGCGCCGCGAAGGCCAACTCGCCATCATGGGCTCGCTGTTCGGCTATGCGGGCTGGCCAGGCAATGGCGCCTACGGCGCCAGCAAGGCGGCGGTCATCAATCTCGCCGAGAGCCTGAAATTGGAGCTTCGAGGCACCGGCGTCGACCTGACGCTGATCAATCCGGGCTTCGTCGATACGCCGCTCAATGCCGCCTACGATCCGAAGAAAAAGCTCTTCGTCATGAGCAAGGAACGCTGTGCGCGGAAAATTCTCGAGAAGCTGCCGAAGCGCCCCTACGAGATCGCGTTTCCGATTCAGGTCGAAGGCTTCCTCAAGACCGTGCGGAACATGCCGCGCATGGTGTCGTTCCCGCTGGTGCGCTGGTTCATCAAGGCGACCGGCGCGTAAGCCTCGGGTTTTCATCAATTTGAACGCTCATTCAGGTTGCCGCGTAAAAGGTCTGGCAGGCTCCGCAACCGGAAAGTCTCCCCGCACGTTGTGCGTTTCGCAAACGAGAAGGAGACCCCCCATGAAGTATCTCGGAACTGCCATCTTGGCCTTGAGCGTTTTTGCTTTCACGAGCGCGGCGTCCGCCGCCGTGGTGTGCAACGGCGACGGCGATTGCTGGCGGGTGAAGCAAAAGCATGAGTATCCCGCGGGCGTGAACCTCCGCGTCTATGGCGACGAATGGGAGCCGGGTGACGGTTATCGCTGGCGCGAGGCTGGCGAGGGCCGCGGCTATTATCGCGGCGGCGTCTGGATCGGCTTCTAGGCGAGGCCTTGCAAGCATTGTGAGGGGTGCCGTGTCGCGGCGCCCCTCATGTGCGTCGATGCGGCGTCGAAGGCTAAGCCACTTTCTTCGTGCGCGCCGGGGCCATGAACTCCGGCCCGACCGGGTCCTTCACGGTCTCGTCGAGGATCTTGTCGATCTCTTGCATCGTCGCATCATCGATTTGCCAGCCCATGACGTCCTTGACGGCGTCGAGTTGGGAGGGTCTGCGCGCACCCCACAGCGCGATCGTGTCGCCGCGATCGAGAATCCAGCGCACGGCGAGCGCGAGCACCGGCTTGCCGAACTTTTCCTTGGCTAGAGCATCGAGCTTCCCGACGGCCGCGAGATACTGCCCGCGGCGGTCCGCTTGAAACTTGGGATCGTTGTTGCGCAGATCGTCGCCGTCGAATGTCGTGTCCATGGTGATCTTGCCGGACAGCAGACCGCGGCAGAGCGCACCATAAGCGAGCACCACGATGTCATGCTTCTTGGCATAAGGCAGAACGTCGTTCTCGATCTCGCGCTCGAACAGATTGTAGGGCGGTTGGATGGTGGCGAGGTTCGCCTCGGCGCGCACGCGGTCCATCTGCTCGGGCGAGAAATTGCTGACGCCGATGGCGCGGATTTTTCCGGCGCGGCGGAAGCCTTCGAGCGACTTGGCGGTCTCGTCGAACGCGGTCGCCTCGTCCGGCCAGTGGACCTGGTAGATATCGATGACATCGGTCTTCAGCCGCCGCAGCGAATCCTCGAGCTCTTGCTCCAGCCGCGCGCGGGTGGAGTTGCGCACGATCGAGCCGCCGGTCCAATCGAGGCCGACCTTGGTCGCGATCAGGACTTTATCGCGCCGGCCTTCGAGCGCCTTGCCCACGATCTCCTCCGACTGGCCGAAGCCGTAAACGGGCGCTGTGTCGATGAGATTCACGCCGAGATCGAGCGCGTGATGGATCGTGGCGATGGCGTCCTTCTCTTCGGTGCCGCCCCACATCCAGCCGCCGATGGCCCAGGTGCCGAGCGCGATGCGCGAAGCTTCGAACGGCAGGCCCGCAACCTTGATGTGTTCCATGTCTTGGCCCTTTCGCGTCTTAGCCCTTTCGCGCGTGAAGTTCTGGTCGATGAACTCTTCAGGTGGGAAGGGGTGCCCTTGCGCGACAGGAGGTGGGACAAACCGCCCCGTGCTTTGCGTCTCTAAGACAGAAATTCACGGAAATAGTTATCGAGGAAGCGGCCTTGAGGATCGGCCTCCTTGCGGCGCGCGGCGAATTGCTGGAGCCGCGTGCCGAAGGCCCGGCGCACCATTTCCCGGGTCAGGAACGGCGTTTGGTTGAACAGCGGCGTACCCCCGCGCTCGGCACAGAAGTCATTGTAAGCATGGAGGAATTCTTCCCATTCGGGGCCGCCGGTGGAGGCCGGGTCGATGCTCATGCCGGGCCCCTCCCAGGTATAGGAGAACAGCGCCTCGACGTCGCGGCAGATGGCATAGCCGACGCTCGGCAGATTGCAGCGGAAGCCGGTATGGGCCTCGTAGGCGATGCAGAAATCGCAATACTCATCCAGGATGTCGAAAAAGCCGCCCTCCCGGAACGACCACATGCTGAACAGGTACTTGGTCTCGCCGGGATTACGCGGGTAGTTGATGATCTGCGCATGCGGCCAACTGCGCTCGGACCGCACGAACCAGACCATGGCCTGGCGCAGCAGATAGAAGAACGCGTCCTGCGCCCGGTCGTGCCATTTCTGATTCTTGATGTTCTTGTCGATCCATATCACCACGGCCGGGGCGTATTTGCGCCAGAAGCGATTGCGATAGGCCCAGCGGTATTTCGACTTGGGCGCCGCTTCCGGATTGTCCTTGCGCAGCTCGACCACGACGCGCTTGGCGTAGGGGAAGATGTAGTACATCACCGCGTAGCCGCGCGCCTTGTAGACGGGGAAGAACTTGCGGAAGTTCTCGAGGCTCAGCGAGTAGTGGCGCACCGACAAGGCCGTGGTGGGCCGGACCTTGAGGGTCACCTGAAAGATGATGCCCAACAGCCCGTAGCTGGAGCGGAAGATCTGCATCTCCTTCGGGTTGTCGGCCTCGGTGAGTTCGCGAATCTCGCCTTGCGGCGTAACGAAGCGGACGGCCGTCACGTAGGAGCTGATCTGTCCGAAGCCGCCGGGAAAAGACGAGTCCTTGGTGGCCGCACACGCCATGGCGGCGAGCGTAGTGTTGCCGATCTCGGTGGTGACGTGGGGTTGGAGCCCGCGCTCGCGCAGGGCCTGGGCAAGCTGAATATACGACACGCCGGCTTCCACCGTGACCGTGTCGTCGGTGAAGTGCAGGATGCGGTTCATGGCCTTCATGTCGACCATGGTGCCGCCTTGGTCGTCGCCGTTCATGCGCGCGGTCGAATGCATGGAGCCCGCGGGCCGCACGGGCGTGGGAAAGCGGACCGTGTCGGTCACGATCTCGATGATGTCCTCGACGCTTTCAGGCGTCACCTTCACCCGCGGGTGATAGGTCCAGGTGCCGTCCCAGCTTTTAATGGTGACGTCCTGTTGGATGTCCATGAACTTCCCTCACTCCTCGCGGCGCAAGACCATAACGGAATGAGCCCGCGAATCCAGGCTCCTGGAAAAACAGCCTCACGGGCCCATTGAGAGCGGCAAGGACACCTCCGGACTTGACCCAGATCAAGGAGGTGCGGGCGCCATCCTATGGGTTGAAGGGGCGCGGAGGGAATGCTTAGGTCTGCCGCAATTTGCAGCTATTTCGCGGGTTTGAATTCTGCATCGGAGGGTCGTGACGGACGTGAAGCGGTTCTGCATCATCGGGGCGGGCGCCTGCGGGCTGGCCGTGGTCAAAACCTTCGCCGAGCGGGGAATTCCCTTCGATTGCTTCGAGGCGGAAGGCGATATCGGAGGCATCTGGAACCCCGGCAGCCCCCACGCGGTCTATGGCTCCACGCACCTGAATTCGTCGAAGAAGCTGTCCCGCTACCCGGACTTCAAGTTCCCCGACGAGATGCCGTATTATGTCAGCGCGGCGCAGGCGCACGAATATTTGCGCGCTTATGCCGCGGAGTACGGGATCTACGACCGCATCACCTTCAACACCCGCGTTTCCGCCATCGAGCGGGCCGACGAAGGCTGGCGGGTGACGCTGGAAGGGGAGAGCGAGCCGCGGGCCTATGACGGGGTCGTCGTCGCCAATGGGCATCACTGGCACCCTTACACGCCCGACTATCCCGGCACGTTCGCCGGGGAGATGCTCCACTCCCACGACGTGAAGTCGAAGGGGCAGCTCAAGGACAAGCGCGTGCTCGTGGTCGGCGCCGGCAATTCGGCGGTCGATATTCTGGGCGACGCGGCCCAAGACGGCACGGCCATCCACTCGATGCGCCGCACCTATTACTTCTTCCCGAAGATGCTGTTCGGCAAGCCGACCGACGCGGTCATCGACCGTCTCAGTCATTTGCCGCTGCCGCGCCACTTTATGTATTCGCTCTACAAGCTCGGCATGTGGGTCTTGATCGGCTCCCATGAGCGCTATGGCCTGCCGAAGCCGGACCACGACCTGTTCGAGGCGCACCCCACCGCCTGCACCACCTATCTCGACCACATCGTGCATGGGCGCATCGTGCCGAAGCCGGGCATCACGCGCTTCGAGGGCAAGCGTGTCTATTTCGACGACGAGGAGGAAACCTCCGAGGAAGTGGACCTTCTCGTTTGGGCCACGGGCTACCGCGTCCACTTCCCGTTCATGGACGACTCCTACGTGCTCGACGAGAAGGGCTGGCCGAAGCTCTTCATCCACACTTTCCATCGCAAGTGGGACGACTTCTTCGTCTGCGGGTTGTTCGAGCCGGCCGAGGGCGGCGTGTGGCAGATCGCCGACTATCAGGCGCGGCTGATCGCGGCCTTCATCACGGCCCAGGAAGAGGATCCGAAGCGGGCGGCGTGGTTCCGCGAGCTCAAGCGTCACGCCAATCCCGATATCGGCCACGGACTCAAGCACCAGGACACGCCCTGGCACCGTTTCGAGATCCAGCATTTGCGCTTCCGCCGCTACATGAAGCGCCTGCTCAAGAAGTTCGGGCCGTGTGCTCCGCCAGAGCAGGAGATGCGCACCATGGGCGAGACCGCCGAGGAGCGGGAAGCGGAAAAGCTCAAGCTCGCCTCTTGAGCGTCCGATATTCGACGCAGATACAAAAAGACCCGGACGCGATGTCCGGGTCTTTGGTTCAGTCCTGAAGGACGACGCTTACGCGGTCGGCGTGGTCGTCTTCTGCACGGCCTTCTCGACGGGCTTGTAAGCCTCGCGCGCGACGGACGCATACATCTCGCTGATCTTCGAGGCCTCGGAGACCCAGCTCTCATAGGCCTTCTTGGCGGCCTGAGACTGGATCTCGATGGCCTGCTCGAGCGACTTGGCGCCGACGAGCTTCTCGAAGGTGCTGGTCGCGTCGGTGAAAGCCTGCTTCGAATAGCCGGTCACGCGCGCGCCGATGTCCTGGAAGCCGCGGTTCAGCTCGCCATAGGAGCGAAGCATCGCGTCGTAATTGTCCTTGCTGATTTTCTGGAAGTCTTTGGTGGCCTTTTCAAAAGGCTCAAACATGTCAGTTCCTCTCTCCATAAGCGTTTCTTGCCTATGGCCGGGAGATATTGCACCGCACCATAAATTTCAAGAGGAAATTGGTGCACTGCACCAAATTTTTTATGGCGGATTTCGGCCGTTTTCTCGCGAGCATTGCCTGCGGGTCGAGGAGGATCCGCCTCGAATGCCTCAAAAGCAGGCGCTGCGGCGGGTGGATGACGATGCTGACGTGCCCTCGGTTGCCGGCACTATCGCGGCGCTAGGCCGGCATGCTTGAGCCGACTCGGTTGCGTCTTTAAACCCCTTTGATGGCCCTGAGACGTGTGAAGCTTCTGGCGACCGCCAGACGCTGGACCATTCCCAATCTCAAGCAATTCCGCGAGAGCCGGCAGCCGACGGTATGGCTGTTGGCGCCGCTGATCGGCCTAGCCACGGGCGTCGCCGCCATTGGCTTTCGCTTGGCCATTGGCGCCTTCCAGTGGCCCTGGCTTCAGGACATGTCCGAGAACGTGGCCATGGCCGCGCGCGAGCAGCCCTGGTGGGTGATCGTGCTGGCGCCGGCCGCGGGCGGGCTGCTCGTCGGGCTGATGCTGCGCTATTTGCTGACCGCCAAGCGCACGGGCGCCGTGCCGGACGTCATGGAGGCCCGGGTCAATGCCGGCCGGGGGCTCGACCTGAAACAGGGGCTGCTCAGCGCGCTGGCCAGCGCGCTGTCGCTGGGCGCGGGGGCGAGCGCCGGACGCGAAGGACCGATCGTGCATCTCGGCGCCACCATCGCGGCCGCGGCCTCGAACCGTCTCAGCCTGCCCAATGCCGCGCGGCGCACGCTGCTGGCATCGGGCGCGGCCGGCGCCGTCGCCGCCTCGTTCAATGCGCCGATCGCCGGCGTCCTCTTCGCGCAAGAAGTCATCCTCGGCCATTTCTCGATCAGCACCTTCGTGCCGCTGGTCTTGTCCGCTGTGGTGGCGACGATCCTGTCGCAAGCCTGGTTCGGCGACGTGGCCGCGTTCGTCGTGCCGAGCTACCGCATCGTGTCCTATCTCGAAGTGCCCGCCTTCGTACTGCTCGGCATCGTCGCCGCGGGGGTCGCGGTTGTGTTCCAGCTGACGGTGCTGTCGGTGGATTGGTTTGCGCGCAATCTCAAAATGCCGCTGGTGGCGCGCCCGGCGGTCGGCGGGCTTCTGATCGGCATCATCGCCGTCTGGTTTCCGGAAGTGCTGGGCGTCGGCTACGACACCACCGACGCGGCGCTGAAGGATCAGCTCGCGATCCACATCATGATCATCCTCATCGTGCTGAAGACGATCGCGACGGCGATCGCGCTCGGCTCCCGCTTCGGAGGCGGCGTGTTCTCGCCAGCGCTTTATCTGGGGGCCATGACCGGCGGCGCGTTCGGCCTGATCGCCGCCAGCGCCTTTCCCGAGGCGGGCTCGAGCGAGGGGCTGTACGCCATTCTCGGCATGGGGGCGGTGACCGCCGCTGTGCTCGGCGCGCCGATCTCGACCACGGTGATGGTGTTCGAACTTACCGGCGGTTTCGAGCTAAGCCTTGCGCTGTTGCTCACAGTGGCCATCGCCAACGGCATCAATCAGATGATCCTCGGCCGCTCCTTCTTTCAGGCGCAGCTCGAATCCCGCGGCATCGTCTTGCATGAAGGGCCCCATCGCACGGTGATGCGGGACATCCGCGTGTCCGACATCATGCGGCCGCTGCAAGACGGCGATTCCGCCGTGCTGCCCGAAGGGGAGCGCGAGCGGGCGCTGCAAGCCGACGAGACACTGGAGACGGCATTGCGCGCCTTCGACACCATGGGCGCGGAGCGGCTGCCCGTGGTGGAGACGCACGACCGCAGCAAGATCGTTGGCTGGGCCAGCCAGTCCCGGGCGCTCTCCGCCTTCAACAAGGCGCTGATTGCCGCGAGCGTCGAGGAGCACCGCTAGACGTCGCGTTGCGGGCGCGGTGGGCGGTGGCGGCAGCGGCTAGTCCGAAGCCGCCCGCGCTTTCTTAGAGGCTTTGCGGAGCTGGCTGGCGACCGTCTTGGGGAACAGCGCGTTCAGTACGAACAGCGCGCGATAGGCGGCAGGTTTCACCACGAAGAGTTTTTTCTGCGCCACGCCCTCGAAGATGGCATCGGCGGCTTGTTTGGGCGTGAGCGTCGGCATCAGCCGCGGATCGGCGTGGGGCACGTTCTTCAGGCTATCGGGGTTGTGCTCCCAATAGGGCGTGTCGACGTTGCCAAGGACGACGAGGGTGACGGCGACGCCGGTTCCCTTCAATTCGCTTTGTAAGGCTTCGGCGAAGCCGGCCAGGGCGCGGCGCGCGGCGATATAGGCCGACGCGTTCGGCCAGGCGAGATAGGAGGCGGGCGAGGTCACGAAGACGAGGCCGCCTGCGCCCCGCGCGATCATGGCCGGCGTGAAAGCGCGGGTGAGGTTGAACGCCGCGAGATAAGGCACGTCGATCATGGCTCTGGCCTCTTCCGGGCTCGTCTCGGTGAGCGGCAGCCAGCGTCCGGCGCCCGCATTGTTGATGAGGAGGTCCGGGGTGCCGATCTCGGCCTCGATGCGCGCCGCCGTGTCCCTGGTGGCTTCGGACACCTGAAGATCGAGGGGGAAGGCGGTGGCGGTGCCGCCGCCCGCGCGAATGGCGTGGGCCACGCCGTAAAGCCGCTCGGCGTTGCGGGCGAGCAGCAGGACATGGGCGCCTGCGGCGCCGTAGCGCAGGGCCGTGGCCTCGCCGATGCCGCTGGAGGCGCCTGTCACCAGCACCAGTTTTGCAGCCATTCCCGCTCCTCGAGCCCCAGCTGGCCCCAATTCCTGGCCGCCTGGACGACCCTGCGTCGCATTACCGTCGCACTGTGGCACAATGGTAACAGGATTCGGGGAACGCGTTGCCGGGTGTTCAAGACGCTGGAATCGGCGCGCGCCGCCCGCGATAATCGCGCAATTCTAGACAGGTTGAGGGAGGCTTCGATGAGGTCGTATTGGCGTGGCTTAGCGCTGGCATTGATGGCGGTTGGACTTTGCCTGGCTCAAGGCACCACGGCTCAGGCGGGTTGCGTTGGCTTGAACGGCACCGCCGACGGCGTGAACAAGGCAACGGCTGTCGCCCGTTCCCAAAATGCTCTCGCGACGGCAATCCAAGAATACAAGGCGGCGAAGCGCATCAGTTCCGTAAGCGTCAGCGCCATGCGTCCAAACCCGCAGCCCTATTGGCGCACCACCGTATCGCCCGACCTCTACCAGAAGCCGGACGTGGTGACGCGGCAGTCCTATACGCTGTGCTGGTCGGGCGTGATCTCGCCGACCGTGTGCTCGTCGGGCGCCCGGGTCTGCTGGTAGCCTGACCTTCGCTTGAGACCGCAAGATGTTTCGCCCGGAGGCTTCGTCTCCGGGGCGTCTCTGCACGCGTGCTAGTGCGCCGGGATCAGCGCCACCTTTTTCGGCTTCGACATGAAGAACAGCACCGGCAGGATCGCCAGCGTGCAGATGCCGATGAACCAGAAGATGTCGTTGAAGGCGAGCATTTGAGCCTGGCGCGCGAGCTCGTGTCCGATCACGGGCCCCGCTTCCGGCGAGAACGGCGACAGTCCCTTGTCGGCCAGATAGGGCAAGAGATCCTGATTGTAGGGCGTGACGTGGTTGGTGAGCTCGGCGAAGTGGATATGGGTCTGACGCACGAACAGCCAACTCACCACGGCGATGCCGGCGGAGCCGCCAATGCCGCGCATCAGCGAATAGACGCCCGAGGCCTCGTCGTATTTTGACGAGGCGATACTGGCGAAGGCGACCGCCGTGAGCGGCACGAAGAAGAGACCGGTGCCGACACCTGAGACCATGCCGGGCGTGGCGATGCTCCAATAATCGACCTGAAGGTTGAAGTGCGCCATCATCAGCGTGCCCGCCGCGGTGAGCACGAGCCCTGCGCCCACCAGCCAGCGCGGATCGAAGAAGCGGATGAGGATGCCGCCGGTGATCGCCAGCGTGATGGCGCTGACGATGCCGCGCGGGATGAATAGCGTTCCGGCGACGTCCGCCGGGTAACCGAGTAGACGTTGGCTGAACAGCGGCATGATCGCCATCCAGCCGAACAGGCTGATGCCGAAGAGTGTGATCGCAAGCGTGCCGGCGACGAAGTTGCGGTCCTTCAGCAGCGACAGATCGATGATGTTGTCGGGCTTGTTCCAGCCGCGCAGGAAGAATGCGGCGGTGGTGAAGATGGCGATGATGGTGCCGGCGACGATGAGCTTCGAGTTGAACCAGTCGCGCATCTGACCTTGGTCCAGTACGAATTGCAGGGCGCCCACGGCGACGATGAGAAGCGCCAAGCCAACCCAGTCGGTTCGCATTTCTCTGATGGCCCGTTGCGGCAGGTAGCCGACGGCGAGCAGCAGCGCCAAAATGCCGATGGGGATGTTGATGTAGAACACCATCCGCCAGGAATATGCCTCGGTCAGATAGCCGCCGAGTGCTGGGCCGATCACCGGCGCCACCATGATGCCGAGGCCGAAAATGGCGAGCGCCTGGCCGTGCTTTTCGCGCGGGAAGGCATCGAGCAGGATGGCTTGGCTCAAGGGAACCAGCGGCGCGCCGAACACGCCTTGCGCCAGGCGGAAGACGACCATGCTCTCCAGGTTCCAGGACAGGCCGCAGAGCACCGATGAGATGGTGAAGCCGGAGATCGAGAGCAGGAGGAGGCGGCGGCGGCCGAGCCAGGTGGAGAGATAGCCCGTGAGCGGCATGACCACGGCGGCCGCGACGATATACGAGGTGAGAATCCAGGTGATCTGATCGGGCGTCGCCGAGAAGGCGCCGAGCATATGCGGGATCGCCACGTTGACGATGGTGATGTCTAGGACTTCGAGCACCGCGGTCAGCACCACGGCGATGACCAGCGGGATCGGCGGGCGATCGAATTCCGGTTTCGGCGGCGGAGGAGGGGGCGGCGGTGGCCGCTTCCGTGGCGGCTTCGCGCCGCGGCCTTTGCTTCCCTTGCCGCCCGCGCGCTGCTCAGCGCTCATTGCGTGCCTTCGGTCGAATCTTTCGTCGTGTCGACCGTTACGGTCGCGCTGGCGCCGACGCGCAAGGGCCGGTCGGCGTCAGGCTCGCTCGTGATCTTGACCCGCACGGGAAAGCGCTGCGTGACTTTCACCCAGTTGCCGGTGGCGTTCTCCGGCGGCAGCACCGAGAAGAGAGCTCCGGATCCGGGGCTGATGCTCTCCACCGCGCCGTCGATGGTGTAGCCGGGATACATGTCGAGGCTGATGGTCGCCGGCTGGCCAGGCTTGATGCGGGCGAGGTCCGTCTCCTTGAAATTGGCGGCCACCCACCAATCGCTGTTCTCGACGAGGGCGAAAGCGGGGGTGCCGGTCGCCACCACCGCGCCCGGCCGCAAGCGCACATTGGAGACCCAGCCGTCGCCCGGCGACAGCACATGGGTTTTCACCCGGTCCTCGGTGGCCTTGTCGAGCTGGGCGGCGGCGCCGCGAAGCTTCACCGTGGGTGTCGTCACCACGAGGTCCTGGTCCTGCGCCTTGCTGAAGGCTTCATGCGCCTCTTCGTAGGCGGCGTGCGCGGCATGCACGTCCTCGAGCGCGTCGAGAGTCGCTTGGTTCGGCGCTTCATCCTCGCCTTGGGCGCCCTCGGCCTCGCGATATTTGTCGAGCGCCGCCACCAGCGCCACACGCTTTGCTTCCATCTCGTCGGCGGCGGACTTCAAGTCCTCGCCCGCGGTCCCGGTGGCGTTGACCGCGGCGTCGAATTGCGCACGCGCGCCGCGCAGCGCCGCCTCGTAAGGCGCCGGGTCGATGTCGAACAGAGGGTCGTCTTTAGAGACTTTTTCGTCTTCGACGACATAGACGTTCGTCACGGGCCCCGACACCAGCGGGGCGATGCGCACGATATCCGCGCCCGTGTAGGCGTTGTCGGTCGAAGGATAGATCGCGGCATAGCGCCAATAGGCGAGAACGCCGCCCACCGTCACCACCAGAAGCACGAAGAGCATGATCCAGCGGCGCCGCGCCGCATTATTGTTCTTCAAGACCTTCTGCGTGGGAGAGGAAGTCGTCGCGTCCTGGTTCACGTGGTTCTCTACCTCGGGTTCGGCGGCTGGCGGATAAGGCGTGGGAGAGGTTTCAGGGCCCGCAGTTCAAGGTGAAGCAAGGCAGAATGATGACGAGGCTTAAACTGCTTGGGCGGCTCTCGCAAGATGTCCCTCGGCGTTAGAGCCGGCGGCTAGTTCTGTCATGGTTCTTAGCGGCGCGCCTCCTGGAGAATTCCCGGTTTTGCCGGCCAATCCTTGCCGCACGGCGATTTAATCCTTGGAGGTCTCTACGTTCAACTTTGCGTGGCATGCGGCCTTTCGCCTCCGCCGCGCACCGGCGCCCCTTTCGGAACGGCGTCTGCGGCGTTACAGTGACAGCGTTCCGAGGGGAGCCCCAGGCAGGGGCTGAGAGTCCGTTGTCTCGCTTGCGACTTCGCGAAAGAGACCGAAGCGGAGACCCTTTGAACCTGATCCGGCTCATACCGGCGAAGGGACAGGACACGTCATGCAGACATCGATCTTTCTGGCAAAGCTCATCGGCCCGGTGATGCTGCGGCGTGGGCTGGCTGATCTTCGCCGCGGTGCTTTGCTACTACGGTTATTTCGCTTGAGGCCAACACCATGAACATCCACGACAAGAAGATCGCCGCGCCGGAGGTCACCACGGGTCCGCTGGTCGGCAGCCGTAAGGTCTATTCGTCTCCGGAAGGTCATGAGGATGTGCGCGTGCCGTTCCGGCAGATCGAACTGAGCGACGGGGCCCCGGCCTCAAGCAGCGAAGCGGTAGGCCATAAGAGAGTCTTCAAGGTGTATGACCCGTCGGGTCCGTACACCGACAGCGACGCGTCCATCGACGTGAAGCGCGGACTCGAGCCATTGCGCATGCCGTGGATCGAAGCGCGGGGCGGTGTGGAGCGCTACGACGGCCGCGCGGTGAAGCCCGAGGACAACGGCAATGTGGGCGCGAGCCATCTGGCGCAAGAGTTCAAGGTCGCCCGCCAACCCTTGCGCGGTCTTGACGGTCGCCTCGTGACGCAGCTCGAGCTGGCCCGCGCCGGCATCGTCACCCAAGAGATGGTCTATATCGCCCATCGCGAGAATATCGGGCGCCTGCGCGCGGACGACGAGGCGCGCGCCCGGCGCGACGACGGCGAGGATTTCGGCGCCTCACTGCCGGACTTCGTCACGCCGGAGTTCGTGCGCGCAGAGGTGGCGCGGGGCCGAGCCATCATCCCGGCCAACATCAATCATCCCGAGTCCGAGCCGATGATCATCGGCCGCAACTTTCTGACCAAGATCAACGCCAATATCGGCAACTCCGCGGTGACGTCTTCCGTGGAGGAGGAAGTGGAGAAGATGGTGTGGGCGACCCGCTGGGGCGCCGACACGGTCATGGATCTCTCCACGGGCCGCAACATCCACACCACGCGCGAATGGATCATTCGCAACGCCGCGGTGCCCATAGGCACGGTGCCGATCTATCAAGCCTTGGAGAAGGTCGACGGCGATCCGGTGAAGCTCGACTGGGAGGTCTACAAGGACACGCTGATCGAGCAGTGCGAGCAGGGGGTCGACTATTTCACCATCCATGCGGGCGTGCGCCTCGGCTATATCCATCTCACCGCCGACCGGGTCACCGGCATCGTCAGCCGAGGCGGCTCGATCATGGCCAAGTGGTGCCTCGCCCATCACAAGGAGAGCTTCCTCTACGAGCGCTTCGCCGACATCTGCGAGATCATGCGGAAATACGATGTCAGCTTTTCGCTCGGCGACGGCTTGCGGCCCGGCTCCATCGCCGACGCCAATGATCGCGCCCAGTTCGCCGAGCTCGAGACGCTGGGCGAGCTCACACGCGTCGCCTGGGACCACGGCTGCCAGGTGATGATCGAGGGGCCGGGCCACGTGCCGCTCCACAAGATCAAGGTCAACGTGGAGAAGCAGCTCGCGGAATGCGGCGAGGCGCCGTTCTATACGTTGGGCCCGCTCGTCACCGACATCGCCCCGGCCTACGACCACATCACGTCTGCGATCGGCGCGGCGATGATCGGCTGGTTCGGCACGGCGATGCTCTGCTACGTCACGCCGAAGGAGCATCTGGGGCTCCCGGACCGGGACGACGTGAAGCAAGGCGTGATCGCCTACAAGATCGCAGCCCACGCCGCGGACCTCGCCAAGGGGCACCCGATTGCGGTGGAGCGCGACAACGCGCTGTCGCAAGCGCGCTTCGGCTTCCGCTGGGAGGATCAGTTCAACCTGTCGCTCGATCCGGAGACCGCGCGGCACTATCACGACGAGACCCTGCCCAAGGAGGCGCACAAGCTCGCGCATTTCTGCTCCATGTGCGGCCCCAAGTTCTGCTCCATGGAGATCACCCGCGAGGTGCGCGACTACGCGGCGAAGCTGAATGATAAGGACTTGCTCTCAAGCAGCGAAGCGGTAGAGCGCGCAAAAGAGCAGGGCATGGCGGAGATGAGCGAGAAATTCCGCGCCATGGGCGCGCAAGTGTATGTCGAGGGGGGTGAGTAGAGATCCTCCATGGCCGCGCCGAATTATCACCGGTTGATATTGCAAGCCAAGGCGCCGTGATTACCCGCGACAGC
>Ga0075343_1000021_pt1 | contig 35754 bp, 35 predicted proteins | sample RushOxbow_ThreeS_2_FD_120072 | JGI IMG/M metagenome (GOLD analysis project Ga0075343, IMG submission 120072) | Natural and restored wetland microbial communities from the San Francisco Bay, California, USA, that impact long-term carbon... | ecosystem: Environmental > Terrestrial > Soil >...
AAGCGCTCAAGCAGCGAAGCGGTAGCGCATCAATAAACGCGCTCAGGTGGGCCAGCGGCCGGTAGCGGATAGAGGAGCGGAGCGACCCGTGATCGATCATATCGGCATGCCGGTCAGCGACATCGCCCGCGCCACGGACTTCTATATGAAGGCGCTTGCCCCCCTCGGCATCGCAATGATCAAGCAGATCTCCGCGGATCAGACCGGCCATGGCGCCGCCGTCGGCTTCGGCACGGACGGAAAGCCGTTCTTCTGGCTGGGAGAAGGCGACAAGGCGGGAGACCACGTGCACGTGGCTTTCGCCGCCCAGTCACGCGCCGAGGTCGACGCGTTCTATCACGCGGCGCTCGCAGCAGGCGCCAAGGACAACGGCGCGCCGGGGCTGCGTCCCATCTATCACGCCAATTATTACGGCGCCTTCGTGCTCGACCCGGACGGCAACAACATCGAGGCCGTGTGCCACGCGCCGGCTTAGGCGCTCAAGCAGCGGAGCGGTAGCGCATCACAAAAATCGCTCAAGCAGCGGAGCGGTAGCGCACTAGAAATCACGTCCGCGGACAGCGCGGCAACGAGAACACGCAAGACGGCACCTCCGACCTCCGCATCTCCTCGGCCTTTTTGGGGTCGTCCTCGCTCTGCCAGTCGTAAGGGCTGCGCACATCCATATGCGCGTAGCTCACGCGCACCAGCGTGTCCTTCTCGAAGGTGAGGCTCGCGGTGCACGTCGCCTTCTGCTTGTTCCCCTCGCCGCTCGAAGGCACGGGCCCGCCGCCTGTATAGTGATAGACCAATGTCTCGGTGGTTTTCCCCGCCGGGATGCGCGAACGCGGCTGGCCGGCGCAGCGCAGGACCTCGTCCTTCCTCATGCCGATATAGGGCTTGCCGTAGTCGACCTGGCTCAGCTGCCGGATGGCGTCCTCGGGGCCCGAGCCCCCGCCGCCGCAACTTGAAACGAGAGCCGCCGCCACGGTCAGGGCGGCCAACGGAGCCAAACGCGTGTGCAAGTTCCGGCGCAAATCCATGCCTTTTCATAAGCCTGAGAAGGCCCTAACGCCAGATTGCGCGGCTTTTGGGGCAGGGGCAACCGGCTTGGCTGCGTGATCGCAAGCCGCGAAATGCGGCCGCATCGTCACACTTTCACAAAGCGAAACAATTGGAGCCGGACCGGACACGCTTTGTCACGCGCGGGACATCGGCGGGACAAATGCAATGGGTAGGGTCTCCCCATGCCGAGGACCAACGTAAGGAGGTCCGAAATGACTATTGCGCTCCGCACCGGCGCGCTTGCGCTCGCGCTTCTCGCCGGGACTGTGATGACCGCCGCGCCCGCCATGGCCGATCGCGGTTACCACGATCGGTCCTGGGGCAAGTCGTGGAACAAGAAGCACTACCAGCATAACCGCCATCGCGGGCATGCCCGTAAAGGCTACAACAACCGCTACGGCTGGGATCGGCGATACAGTCACAGCCGCTACGGCTATCGCCGTTCGGCTCCCGGCTGGTTCTACGGCGCCCCGGGATTCTCGATCATCATCCGATAGCGCCGGACGCCAACCGGCCAAAACCCTTCGCCGCGTAAAATCCGGCGGAGGGTTCTCCGGCGCCGACCAAGACGCGTCGGGTCCTGCGTGTGGCGACTTCGTGACAGCGATGGGGCGAATGGCGGCAGCGATGCGCAACGAGTGATCACAGAACCGCGACATGTTGGCGGCAACCGGAACCCGCACCTGTGCTCATCCGTTTTACCATCATGAACAAGCCAACGAACGGAGGCTTCTAATGAAGAACATGATTCGTCAAAGCGCCCTGGCCTTGTCGCTGCTGGCCGGCGCCGCGCTGATCGCAGCACCCGCTTCCATGGCCGAAGCGAAGTCTATCCAACGCGACGGCTATTTCGGCGGCACCTACGAGCCTATCGGCCCGCGCAACAATCGCTACGTGAAGCGCTATAACCGTAACTATGGCTATAACCGCAACTATGGTTACAACCGTGGTTACTATAGCCCGCGCTACAGCTATTACGGCAACCGCTATCGCTACGGCTACCGCACGCCGTATGCCTACGGTTACGACCGCGGCCCGGGCTTCAGCATCACCATCCGCTAGGCCTTACAAAATCTGAGCATTGCGAACCCCCTCCCAAGCGGAGGGGGTTTCCGGCATGCGCGGAAGGGAACACCGGCCCATTCTCCCAAGTTTAAGTCTTAAGGCCGCGGGTTCGAGAGCCAACAGGAGGTTTCGATGGGACTGCGACTTGAGCAAGCGATTTGTCTGAGCCTGGCGGGTGGGCTCGCTGTGATCGCGCCGCCGGGCTTTCCGCGAAAGCGGGATCCCGAACCCCAGACGAGCGAGACGGAAGCAGCTGATAACCGCGCCCCTGCGAAGCCAGGCGCCGCTAGTAAGCGATCGCGAAATAGAGCACGTAGAGCCAGCTGAAGAAGCCGTGGATGATGGCCCACAGGATTGAGTGATTGTTGTCGTATGAGATGGCGATCGCGAGCGCCGTGCCGAAGCCGATCCCGTACTGCGCGCCTGTCCAAGTATAGGTCATAGAAGTCTCCATGCTGCGAACCTTGTCGTCGATACGCTATCCTTTTGCTGTGGCGGCACGCTAGACTGCGCCGATGACACGCACACATTTCATTTTCCCGCCTGCGGTTCTGCTCGTGCTGCTTGCTCTTCTCGGAGCGCCGGCTGTCGCACGCGAGGCCGGCGTGGCGGAAGGCGTCACCAAAAAAGAGTTATCCGTCGAGCCGTTCGCCGGCGATGCAACCAAGCAGGTTGTCACCGACTTCTACCGGTTCCCGCCGGGCACCGTGCTGCCATGGCATATCCACCCCGGCGCGCACGAGGTCGCTTACGTGCTTTCGGGCGAGATGATCCTCGAGGTCGAGGGCGACGACCCAAGACGTTTGAAGGCGGGCGAAAGCTTCTACCTGCATCCGGACAAGGTCCATCGCGGCCTGAATAAGGGGTCGGAGCCCGTCGAGTTGTTCGTCGTCCGGATCAAGCCGGTGGATCAGCCCCTGGCCAAGGACGTGGAGCCGCCGAAGACGGAGCGCTAGGCGGCCCGGCGGCGCTTGAGCAGAGCGCGTAAGCCCACGGCCCAGGCGCCGGCCACCACCACCCAGTAGAACACCTTGGCGGGCGTGCCCAATTCCATGCCAAGCGCCGAGCCGGCAAAGGTCCCGAGGCTCGCCACCAGCGTGTAGAACGCGGCGAAGGCGAGCACGAAACCGGTGGCGAAACGCGGCCGGAAGAAGCCGATGGCCGTGCCGACCCCTCCCCAGATGAAATTGACCCCTGCCTGGAGCGGGTTCAGGCGGAAGCCCGGCGGGAAGCTCTGAGGATCGGTGTCGAAGCCGTAGAAGAGATACGTCACGAGCATGATGCCGCCGAGCGCCAGGAAATAGGCGGTGCAGCGCGCCGCCCACACCACGAGCGGCAGCGGCGGGGTGCGGTCGAGCTCCTCGTCCGTCGGCGCAAGCCGTTCTGCGGCCCTGACCGGCCCTTTCTCCATGGGAAACCTCGCCCTTGGGATTCCGTCCTTGGAGACCCTAGCCGATAGCGCGGGTCACGGTCCATCTCCGGGGGCGGAAGATGGGCGCACACGCGCCCCTGGCAAAACGGCACCTTGCGTGAACGCCCGATTGCATTTAACCAACCTGCGAGTTCACGGCCGGCCCAGGAAGGCAGACAATCGGCCCGTTTCAAGCAATTCTCGGAAGGGGGTTTTCATGGCGCGGAGTAAGATTGCACTGATCGGCGCAGGCCAGATTGGCGGCACCATAGCCCATCTCGCCGGCATCAAGGAGCTTGGCGACGTCATCCTGTTTGACGTGGTCGACGGGGTTCCGCAAGGCAAGGCGCTCGACCTCTCTCACTCCGCCCCCGTTCATGGCTTCGTGCCCAAGGTCAAGGGCGCCAACGACTACGCCGAGATCAAGGACGCCGACGTGGTGATCGTCACCGCCGGCGTACCGCGCAAGCCCGGCATGAGCCGCGACGACCTGCTCGAGATCAATCTGAAAGTGATGGAGCAGGTGGGCGCGGGCCTTCGGAAATACGCGCCCGAAGCCTTCGTCATTTGCGTTACCAACCCGCTCGACGCCATGGTCTGGGCGCTCCAGAAAACCTCGGGCCTGCCCCGCAACAAGGTGGTCGGCATGGCCGGCGTGCTCGACAGCGCCCGCTTCCGCTTCTTCCTCTCCGAGGAGTTCGACGTCAGCCCGCAGGACATCCATACCATGGTGCTCGGCGGTCACGGCGACACCATGGTGCCGCTGATCCGCTATTCGTCGGTGGCCGGTATCCCGCTTGCCGACCTCGTCAAGATGCGCTGGATCACGCAGAAGCGCCTCGATGAGATCGTCCAGCGCACCCGCGACGGCGGCGCCGAGATCGTCGGCCTGCTCAAGACCGGCTCCGCCTATTATGCGCCGGCGAGCGCCGCGCTCGACATGGCCGAGTCCTACCTCAACGACGAGAAGCGCGTGCTGCCCGCCGCCGCCTATCTCAACGGCGAGTACGGCGTGAAGGGCATTTATGCCGGCGTTCCCGTCATCATCAGTGCGAAGGGCGTCGAGCGCGTCATCGAGCTCGATCTGTCCTCGGCCGAGAAGGATGCCTTCATGCATTCGGTGGAATCGGTGAAGGCGCTCGTCGAGCTTTGCCAGCGGATCGCACCCAACCTCGCCTAGGCATCCCGCCTGGACGATCAAACACGAAGCCGAGCGAATGAACATTCACGAGTACCAGGCCAAGGATCTCCTCAAGGCCTATGGCGCCCCTGTCGCCAAGGGCCACATTGCCGCCACGGCGGAGGAGGCGGCCGAGAAAGCCAAGGACCTCGAGGGCGAGGTCTTCGTCGTGAAAGCGCAGATCCACGCCGGCGGGCGCGGCAAGGGCGGCGGCATCAAGCTGGTCAAGACGCTCGAGGAGCTGCACGCCGAGGCCGACCGCATGCTCGGCAAGCCGCTGATCACGCCGCAGACCGGGCCGAAGGGTCGCGTGGTGCGCAGCGTCTATGTGGTCGAGGACACCTCCATCGCCCGCGAACTCTATCTCTCGCTCCTGGTGGACCGTTCCACGGGGCGCGTAGCCTTCGTCGCATCGACCGAGGGCGGCGTGAACATCGAGGAAGTCGCGGCCAATACGCCCGAGCTCATCACCACGATCGACGTGGACCCCGCCACGGGCTTGAGCGGCTTCCATGGCCGCGTCATCGCCTCGGCTCTGAAGCTCAAGGGCGACCTCGCAAAACAATGCGCCAAGCTGATCAAGACGCTCTACACGCTCTTCATGGAGAAGGATGCGAGCCTCATCGAGATCAACCCGCTCGTCGTGACCGGTGACGACAGGCTCGTCTGCCTCGACGCCAAGATCGGCTTCGAGGACAACGCGCTGTTCCGCCATCCCGACATCGAGGCCCTGCGCGACATCCACGAGGAGGACCCGGCGGAGGTCGAGGCCTCAAAGCACGACCTCTCCTACGTCAAGCTCGATGGCTCGATCGGCTGCATGGTCAACGGGGCGGGGCTCGCCATGGCTACCATGGACATCATCAAGCTCTACGGCGGCGAGCCGGCGAACTTTCTCGATGTCGGCGGCGGCGCCACCAAGGAGCGCGTGACCGAAGCGTTCAAGATCATTCTCTCCGATCCCAACGTGAAAGGCGTGCTCGTCAATATCTTCGGCGGCATCATGCGCTGCGACACCATCGCCGAAGGCATCATCGCCGCGGCAAGGGAAACCAATCTCGCCGTGCCGCTGGTCGTGCGCCTCGAAGGCACCAATGTGGAGCGCGGCAAGGAGCTCCTGTCCAATTCCGGCCTCGCCATCACTCCCGCCGATGACCTCGACGACGCCGCCAAGAAAGCCGTTGCCGCCGTCAAGGCAGCGGCTTGATTTTCACGGCTCGACCTTTTCAGAACGAACTCCGCTTTTTGTCACCAATCCTTCCGCTAACCGGCCTAACTTCACATCATGTCCGTACTCGTCGATAAGAACACGCGCGTCATCTGCCAGGGCTTCACCGGCTCGCAAGGCACGTTCCATACCGAGCAAGCAATCGCCTACGGGACCAAAATGGTCGGCGGCGTGACGCCCGGCAAAGGCGGCACTACCCATCTCGACCTGCCCGTCTTCGATACGGTTCGCGAAGCGGTCGAGGCGACCGGCGCCGAAGCTTCGGCCGTCTACGTGCCACCGCCTTTCGCCGCGGACGCCATTCTGGAGGCGATCGACGCCGGCGTGCGCCTGGTGGTGGCGATCACCGAGGGCGTGCCGGTGCTCGACATGGTCAAGGTGAAGCGTGCGCTGTGCGAATCGGGCACCCGTCTGATCGGGCCGAACTGCCCGGGCATCATCACGCCCGGCGAATGCAAGATCGGCATCATGCCGGGCCATATTCACATGCCGGGCCGGGTCGGCATCGTGTCCCGCTCGGGCACCCTCACCTATGAGGCCGTGGCGCAGACGACCGCCGTCGGCCTCGGTCAGACCACCTGCATCGGCATCGGCGGCGATCCGGTCAACGGCACGAACTTCGTCGACGCGCTTTCTCTCTTTCTTGAGGACGACGCCACCGAGGCCATCATCATGATCGGCGAGATCGGCGGCAGCGCCGAGGAAGAGGCGGCCGAGTTCCTCATCGCTGCGGGCAACAAGAAGCCGATCGTGGGCTTCGTTGCGGGCGCCACGGCGCCGCCCGGGCGCCGCATGGGTCACGCCGGTGCCGTCATCTCGGGCGGCAAAGGCGACGCAAAGAGTAAAATTGAGGCAATGCAAGAGGCTGGCATCGTGGTCGCGCAATCTCCCGCGGCCCTTGGAACGACCCTTGCAGGAATTTTCAAGTAACGGAACGCCGGGCGCCTAACGGTCGCCTTGATTGCCCTTCAGGCCGGTGTTCCAGTTACGGACCGGCAGGTTGGTTGCAATGACACGACACGAACTGAACGAGGTGTTCGCCCGCACGTCGTTCTTGGATGGCGCGAACGCCGCCTATCTCGCTGAGCTCTACGCGCTCTATGAGGCGGACCCCTCCTCCCTAGGCCCCGAATGGCAGAGCTTCTTCGCCAGTCTCGGCGACGACGCGGCCGCGGTGCTTGCCGATGCGCAGGGCCCCTCCTGGGGGCTTGGCCGGGCCACGCTGCCCATGACGGCGCCGCCGTCCGGCGCGCTGACTCAGCAGCAAGCGCTCGATGCGGCCCGCGACACCCTCGGCGCCCGCATGCTGATTCGCGCCTATCGCACCCGGGGCCATCTCATCGCCCAGCTCGACCCGCTCCGCCTCATTGACCGCGGCGAGCATCCCGAGCTCAACCCCGCCACTTACGGCTTCACCAAGGCCGATTACACGAGACCCATTTATATCGGCGGCGCACTCGGCTTCGAGTTCGCCAATCTGCGCCAAGTGCTCGAGGTCCTGAACAAGGCCTATGCCGGGAGCATCGGCTTCGAGTACATGCACATCTCCGATCCCGAGCAGCGCGCCTGGATGCAAGAGCGCATCGAGGGCGCGGAGGTGAGCTTCACCGACCAGGGCAAACGCGCCATCCTGACCAAGCTAATCGAGGCGGAAGGCTCCGAGCGCTTCCTCAACGTCAAATACACCGGCACCAAGCGCTTCGGCCTGGACGGCGGCGAGTCCATGATCCCGGCGCTGGAGCAGATCATCAAGCGCGGCGGTCAGCTCGGCGTGCGCGAGATCGTCATCGGCATGCCTCATCGCGGGCGCCTCAACGTGCTCGCCAACGTCATGGGGAAGCCCTACCGCGCCATCTTCAACGAGTTCCGCGGCGGCTCCGCCCAGCCCGACGACGTCGAGGGCTCCGGCGACGTGAAATATCACCTGGGCGCGTCGTCGGATCGCGAGTTCGACGACAACCGCGTTCACCTGTCGCTGACCGCCAATCCCTCGCATCTCGAGATCGTCGATCCCGTGGTTCTCGGCAAGGTGCGCGCCAAGCAGGATCAGATGGGCGACAAGGAGCGCAAGGAGGTGCTGCCGCTCCTGCTGCATGGCGACGCCGCTTTCGCGGGCCAAGGCGTGGTCGCCGAATGCTTGGGCCTGTCCGGCTTGCGCGGCCACCGCACCGGCGGCTCGATCCACTTCATCGTCAACAATCAGATCGGCTTCACCACCGCGCCGCGCTTTTCGCGCTCATCGCCCTACCCCTCCGACGTCGCCAAGATGATCGACGCACCGATCTTCCACGTGAACGGCGACGACCCGGAGGCCGTGGTCCACGTCACCAAGATCGCCACCGAGTTCCGGCAGCGTTTCGGCAAACCCGTCGTCATCGACATGTTCTGCTACCGGCGCCACGGCCATAACGAGGCGGACGAGCCGGCCTTCACCCAGCCGCTGATGTATCAGCGCATCGCCCAGCATCCGCGCGTGGTGGAGATCTACGCCGACAAGCTGATCAAGGAAGGGCTGTTCACCGCCGACGAGGTGGAGGATCTCCAGGCGCAGTTCCGCGCCTATCTCGAAGAGGAGTTCCTGGCCGGCGAGACCTACCGCCCCAACCGCGCCGACTGGCTCGACGGCAGATGGTCCGGCATCGGCTTCGCCGACGAAGGCGCCCGCCGCGGCCTGACCGGCGTGGACCTCGACCTGCTGCGCCAGGTTGGCCGCAAGCTCACGGCGATCCCCGAGAGCTTGACGCCACACAAGACCATCGCCCGCATCATGGCGAACCGCCGCAAGATGATCGACGACGGCGAGGGCATCGACTGGGCGACCGCGGAGTCGCTCGCCTTCGGCACCCTCCTGGTCGAGGGCTACAAGGTCCGCCTGTCCGGGCAGGATTCCGAGCGCGGCACCTTCTCCCAGCGCCACTCGGTGCTCATGGATCAGGTGACCGAGATGAAATACACCCCGCTGATGCACCTCTCCAAGGAGCAGGGCGACTTCGAGGTCATCAACTCCATGCTCTCCGAGGAGGCCGTGCTCGGCTTCGAATACGGCTACAGCCTCGCAGAGCCCAACGCGCTCGTGCTCTGGGAGGCGCAGTTCGGCGACTTCGCCAACGGCGCCCAGGTCGTCATCGATCAGTTCATCTCCTCCGGCGAGCGCAAATGGCTGCGCATGTCGGGTCTCGTGCTCCTGCTGCCCCATGGCTACGAGGGCCAGGGCCCGGAGCACTCCTCGGCCCGGCTCGAGCGCTATCTGCAGTCTTGCGCCGAGGACAATTGGCAGGTGGTCAACTGCACCACGCCCGCCAATTACTTCCACGTGCTCCGGCGCCAGCTGCATCGCGAGTTCCGCAAGCCGCTGGTGCTCATGACGCCGAAGTCGCTGCTCCGTCACAAGAAGGTGGTATCGACGTTGGAGGATTTCGGCCCGGAGTCGACCTTTCATCGCCTCTTGTGGGACGATGCGGAATCGAAACCGGGCGACTCCGTCACGCTCGTTCCGGACGACCAGATCAGGCGCGTGGTCATCTGCTCGGGCAAGGTCTATTACGACCTCTATGAGGAGCGCGAGCAACGCGGCATCACCGACGTCTATCTTCTGCGCCTCGAGCAGCTTTATCCCTTTCCGGCCCGCGCTCTCATCCAGGAGCTCGGCCGCTTCAAGGACGCGGAGATGGTGTGGTGCCAGGAGGAGCCGAAGAACATGGGCGCCTGGAGCTTCCTGGAGCCGAATCTCGCGTGGGTGCTCGACCATATCGATGCCAAGCACGAGCGCCCGCGCTATGCTGGGCGCCCAAGCTCGGCGGCGACGGCGACGGGACTTGCGAGCAAGCATGCGCGCGAGGTGAAATCCCTCCTGGACGAAGCTTTGGGCTAGGCCGGAAAGGAACGGGCGAAAGAACCGATGGCGACAGAAATCCGGGTGCCGACCTTGGGAGAGTCCGTCGTCGAGGCGACGGTTGGCCAGTGGTTCAAGCAGGCCGGCGACGCGGTCGCCGCCGACGAGCCTCTGGTCGAGCTTGAGACCGACAAGGTCACCGTCGAGGTGCCGGCGCCCGCGTCCGGCGTGCTGTCGGAGATCATCGTGAATGCGGGGGACACGGTCGAGGTCGGCGCGCTGCTCGGCGCCATCGCCGACGGCGACGGCAAGGCGGCGCCCGCCAAGCAGCAGGCAAAGCCACAGGCCAAGTCACAAGCCAAATCAGAAGCGAAGCCGGACGCGAAGTCGGCCAAAGCGACACCGAAGACCAAGACCGGCGAAGAGCCCGCCGAGCTCGAGCCGGAGCCGCAACCGGAGCCCGAGCTCAAGGCACTGAAGCGCGAGCCCCATATCCGCGAGGAAGTCGGGTCCGATGCGATGCCGCCCTCGCCCGCCGCCCGCAAGCTGCTGGCCGAGCGGGGCTTGGACGAAAGCGACGTCAAAGGCTCAGGCCGCCGCGGCCAGGTGCTGAAAGGCGACGTGATCGCGCAAGCCGCCGAGACCCTGCTCACCCGCGAGCGGAAGCCGAAGCCCGCCGCGCCGCCGCGCGCTCCGGTCACGCCTGATGACGAGGCCCGCGAGGAACGCGTCCGCATGACGCGATTGCGCCAGACCATCGCCAGGCGCCTGAAGGAAGCGCAAGACACCGCCGCCATGCTCACCACGTTCAACGACGTGGACATGAGCACCATCCTGCAAATGCGGAAGGATTATCGCGACGACTTCGAGAAGAAGCACGGCGTGAAGCTCGGCTTCATGGGCTTCTTCGTGAAAGCCTGCGTGCAAGCGCTGAAGGACATTCCCGCGGTCAATGCCGAGATCGACGGCGAGGACATCGTCTACAAAAACTACTACCACATCGGCGTCGCGGTCGGCACCGAGCGCGGCCTGGTAGTGCCCGTGATCCGCGATGCGGACGAGAAGAGCCTCGCCGAGATCGAAGCGGCGATCGCCGATTTCGGCGCGCGCGCGCGCGACGGCAAGCTCGCCTTGAGCGAGATGCAAGGCGGCACCTTCACCATCTCCAATGGCGGCATTTACGGTTCGATGCTCTCCACGCCGATCCTGAACGCGCCGCAGTCCGGTATTCTCGGCATGCACCGCATCGAGGAACGCGCCGTGGTGCGCGACGGCGCCATCGTCGCCCGCCCGATGATGTATCTCGCGCTCTCCTACGACCACCGCGTGGTCGACGGCAAGGAGGCGGTCACCTTCCTGGTGAACGTCAAGGAGTCGCTGGAAAATCCCGCCCGCCTCGTACTCGACCTCTGACAATCGGCATCTGAGACTTCAAGCATGAGTAAATACGATCTGATCGTCATCGGCACCGGCCCCGGCGGCTATGTCTGCGCCATCCGCGCCGCGCAGCTCGGCATGAAGGTCGCCGTGGTCGAGAAGCGCGCGACCCACGGCGGCACCTGCCTCAATGTGGGTTGCATTCCCTCGAAGGCGCTGCTGCATGCAAGCGAGGCCTATGCGGAAGCCGCGCACGATTTCGCCGGCATGGGCATCAAGGTGAAGCCGGAGCTGGATCTAGCCGCGATGCTCGCCTTCAAGGATTCCGGCGTTAAGGGCAATGTGGACGGCGTCGAATATCTCCTGAAGAAGAACAAGATCGACGCCCATCACGGCACGGGCCGCATCCTCGCCGCCCATCAGGTCGAGGTCACGCCCGAGAAGGGTAAGGCGCAGGTGCTCGAGACCAAGGCCATCGTCATCGCCACGGGCTCCGAGGTCGCCCATGTGCCGGGCATCGAGGTCGACGAGAAGCGCATCGTGTCCTCCACCGGCGCGCTCGATCTGCCGAAAGTGCCGAAGCGCATGGTGGTGATCGGCGGCGGCTATATCGGGCTCGAGCTTGGCTCTGTGTGGTCGCGGCTCGGCTCCACGGTCACCGTGGTCGAGATGCTGCACACCATCACCCCCGGCCTCGACGGCGAGATCGCGAAGCAGCTTCAGCGCATTCTTCAGAAGCAGGGCCTCGCCTTCAAGCTCGGCGCCAAGGTCACCAAGGTCGATTCCAAGGGCAAGGCGGTGAAGCTCACGGTCGAGCCCGTCGACGGCGGCAAGGCGGAGGAGCTCGAGGCCGATGTCGTGCTCGTGTCCATCGGACGCGTGCCCAACACGGAAGGCTTGGGCCTCGCCGATATCGGCGTCGAGCTTCACGACGGCGGTCGTATCGTCGTCGATCACAAGTTCCAGACCACCGTGCCCGGCATCTACGCCATCGGCGACGTGATCGCCGGCCCCATGCTCGCCCACAAGGCCGAGGAAGAGGGCATCGCCGTCGCCGAGGATCTTGCAGGCCAGGCGGGACACGTGAACTACGACGTGATTCCGTCGGTGGTCTATACCGCGCCGGAAGTCGCATCCGTCGGCAAGACCGAGGAGCAGCTCAAGCAAGAGGGCGTCCATTACAAGGTCGGCAAGTTTCCCTTCACCGCCAACGGCCGCGCCAAGGTCAACCGCACAACGGAAGGCTTCGTGAAGGTCTTGGCGGACGAGGCGACCGACCGGGTGCTCGGCGTGCATATCATCGGCGCGGACGCGGGCACCATGATCGCCGAGGCGGCGGTGCTAATGGAGTTCGGCGGTTCAGCCGAGGATCTGGCGCGCACTTGCCACGCCCACCCGACCCTGAACGAAGCGGTCAAGGAGGCGGCACTCGCCGTCGACAAGCGCCCCATCCATATGTGAGCTCAAGCGCGCGGGTGCGCGGCCTCATAGGTCTTCAAGAGATGCGCCCGGTCGACCTCCGTGTAGCCTTGCGTGGTCGACAGGCTGGCGTGGCCGAGCAATTCCTGGATCGCGCGCAAGTCGGCGCCGGCGCCCAATAAATGCGTGGCGAAGGAATGCCGCAGCGCATGCGGCGTCGCGGTGTCGGGCAAGCCCAGCGCGGCGCGCGCCCGCGCCATGCGGAGCTGGATGATGCGGGGCGAGAGCTGCTTGCCGCGCGCGCCGATAAACAGCGGGTCGTCGGGCCCGAATTTCGCCGGGCAGAGCTTCAGGTAGTGTTCGATGGCTTGCCGCGTCACCGGCAGCACGGGCACCACGCGCGTCTTGTTGCCCTTGCCCGTGACCCGCAGCATGTCGCGGCCTTTGATCGGCGCGTCTTTCACCCGCAGCGACAAGGCCTCGGAGATGCGAAGCCCCGAGCCGTAGAGCAGCGTCAGCACGGCGGTGTCCCTGGCGAGGATCCACTCTTCGGCGTCGGGCTGTGCGATATCGGCGCCGTCCATCAGGGCTGTCGCCTTCGCCGCGGTGAGCGGCTTCGGCACCGAGTGCGGTAGTTTCGGCAGCGAGACCGCGCGGATCGCGTCGTTCTTGCCGAACCCGCGCCGCTCCAGGAAGCGGTAGAACATGCGGAGCGCGCTCAAAGTCCGCGACAGGCTGCGGCTGCCGACGTCTTGGCCCCGGCGCGCAGCGAGAAAGGCGCGCACGTCCCGCGCCGACAACGAAAACAGCAGCTTGAGATCGGGCTGCGTCCCGAGATGCCCGGCCAGGAAGCCGAGAAACTGCGAGAGGTCGCGCCGGTAGGCCTCGACCGTATGGGCGGCGAGCTGGCGCTCGGTGACGAGATAGACGAACCAGGCGTTGACCGCCCGATCCACGTCCGGCGCGGCGCCGATCGCTTGCGCTTTCTTTGCTTCCGCCTTTTTAGATGTCGCCTTGGCTGCCATCCGCCCCTCGACTTGACCCCGTGCGCGCTACTATGGGTCGGTGAGTCGTTAATAACCCTTAACTAACCGCGAAGAGCCCGTTCTGGCCAAGACTTCCCGCAGCCCCAAGACGACGAAGGCGGTTCCGGAGACGGTGCCCGTGCTGGTGCCGCTCGCGCTCCCTGCGCCTTACGACTATCTGGTGCCCGACGGCGATCACGTGGTGCCGGGCGAATTCGTGGTCGTGCCGCTCGGCCCCGTCAAATATCTCGCCGCCGTGTGGCGGCGCGCGGAAGGCGACGAGGCGCCTCCGATCCCCCGCAAGAAACTGCGCGAGATCCTCGAGATCCTCGACGACGTGCCGAAGCTGCCGAAGGTCTCCATGGACTTCGCCGAGTGGGTGGCGGGCTACACGCTTAGCCCGCTGGGCATGGTGCTCCGCATGATGATGAGCGCGGGCTCCGCCTTCCAGCCGCCGGCGCCGCGCTACGGGGTGCGCCTGGATGGCCCGCCGCCCGAGCGCATGACGCCGGCGCGCGCCCGCGTGCTCGAAGCGGCCAAGAACGGCCTGGTCTGGGTCAAGTCGAACTTGGCCGAAGCGGCGGGTGTCAGTCCCGGGGTGATCGATGGGCTGGTCGATGCGGGCACGCTGATAGCCGAGCCCCTGCCCGACTGGCACGCCATGCCGCTCGACCCCGCGCGCACCCGCGCCACCCTCAACACCGAGCAGGCGCAAGCGGCCAAGGAACTCCTGAAGCACACCGGCGACGGCTTCGCCGTGACCCTGCTCGACGGCGTCACCGGCTCCGGCAAGACGGAGGTGTATTTCGAGGCCATCGCCCAATGTCTCGAGCGCGGCCGGCAGGCGCTGGTGCTCATGCCCGAGATCGCGCTCACCAGCCAGTTCATCGCCCGCTGCGAGGAGCGCTTCGGGGCGAAGCCCGCCGAGTGGCATTCGGGCGTGAGCCCTTCGGTGCGTGGCCGGGTCTGGCGCGCCGTGGCCGAGAACAAGGCGAAGCTCGTAGTCGGCGCCCGCTCGGCGCTGTTCCTGCCCTTCCCCGACCTTGGCCTCATCGTGCTCGATGAGGAGCACGACCAGGCCTACAAGCAGGAGGACCGGGTCGCCTACCAGGCGCGCGACATGGCCGTGGTGCGCGGGCATCTCGGCGGCTGTCCGGTGGTGCTGAGTTCGGCCACGCCCTCGATCGAGAGCCTGGTGAACGCGGAACAAGGCCGCTACCGGCATATCCGGATCGGCACCCGCTATAAGGCCGCCACGTTGCCCGCGCTGCAGGCCATCGACATGCGAAAAGCACCCCCGGAGCGCGGGCGCTGGCTGTCGCCGGCGCTGACCGAGGTCATGGCCGAGACCTTGGAGCGGGGCGAGCAGGTCTTGCTGTTCCTCAACCGCCGCGGCTACGCGCCCGTAACCCTCTGCCGGAAATGCGGATTTCGCTTCGAATGCCCGAACTGCTCGGCCTGGCTGGTCGAGCATCGGTTCCGGCATCGTCTCGAATGCCACCATTGCGGCAAGTTCTTACCCATTCCCGACGAGTGCCCGAGCTGCGGCGCCGAGGAGTCGCTCGTGGCCTGCGGCCCGGGCATCGAGCGCATCGCCGAGGAGGTGGCGGAGCTCTTTCCCGAAGCCCGCCGCGCGCTGCTGTCGAGCGATCTGACGCCCTCGATCTCAGACTTGCGCGAGACCTTGCGGGAGATCGAGGAGCGGGAGGTCGACATCGTCATCGGCACCCAGCTCGTTGCCAAGGGGCATCACTTCCCGGGGCTCGCGCTGGTCGGCGTGATCGACGGCGATCTCGGCCTCGCCCAGGGCGACCCGCGTGCCGCCGAGCGCACCTTCCAGCTCCTGAGCCAGGTCACCGGCCGCGCCGGCCGGGAGGCGATTCCGGGCCGGGGCCTGATCCAGACCTACATGCCCGAGCACCCGGTGATCGCGGCCCTCGTGGCGGGCGACCGGGACGCCTTCTACGCCCAGGAGATCGAGGCCAGGCGGGAAGCCGGTATGCCGCCCTTCGGGCGCTTGGCGGCGATCCTCGTGACGGCCGGGAACCGGGCGGTGGCGGAAGCCTATGCCCGGGAGGTGGCCCGCGCCGCGCCGCTTGCCGAGAAAATCCAGGTGCTGGGGCCGGCCGAGGCCCCGCTGTCGGTGATCCGGGGGCGCTACCGCTACCGCCTGCTGGTCAAGGCCGCGCGCGAGGCCGACCTCCAGGCCTATTTGCGGGTGTGGCTCGGGAACGTGCCCAAGGCGCGCGGCGATACGCGGCTCGGAGTCGATATCGACCCCTATAGTTTCCTCTGAGGCGCCCCAAAAGCGCGCACTCGGACGCACGATGTGCCCATCATATTGCGCGCCCTTTCCCCCTGTGTTAGAGCCTCCGCGGGGTTTCCGAAGGGGCCGTTTTCGGGGGATTTCTCCCGTCGACGCGGAGGCTCTAATCCCAGAATCTACCGGGGTCCGAGGGTGGGACGGCTGATGCAGCGCCCGCCCCTGAGCAAGAGGCGTTGAGCGAAAAGTGGCAAGCGAGGACCATATCGTATCGGGCGTTGCGGGCCGCTACGCCACCGCCCTGTTCGAGCTGGGTCTCGAGGAAAAGGCGCTCGAGCGGATCGAGACTGATCTGAACCGCTTCGGTGAAGCGCTCGACGCGGTCGAGGATCTCCAGCGTCTCGTGAAAAGCCCGATGTTCTCGGCCGAAGAGCAAGGCCGGGCGCTCGGCGCCGTCCTGGACGAGCTCGAGGTCGAAGGGCTCACCAAGAATTTCCTGCTGCTCGTCTCAAAGAACCGCCGCCTGTTCGCCACCCCCGACATGATCCGCGCCTTCCGCACCCTGCTCGCCGCCCATCGCGGCGAGATGAGCGCCACGGTCACCGCCGCGGCGAAACTCACGGATACGCAAGTCACCGCGCTCAAGCAGGCGTTGAAGGCCGCACTCGGCAAAGACGTCATGCTCGATCAGCAAATCGATCCGAGCCTCATCGGCGGCCTCATGGTCAAGGTGGGCAGCCGCATGATCGACACCTCGCTTCGCACCAAACTCACTAGTCTCAAGCACGCCATGAAAGAGGTTGGCTAATGGATATCAGGGCCGCCGAGATCTCCGCGATCCTCAAGGACCAAATCAAGAATTTCGGACAGGAAGCCGAAGTTGCCGAAGTCGGCCAGGTGCTCTCCGTCGGTGACGGTATTGCGCGCGTCTACGGCCTCGACAAGGTCCAGGCCGGCGAGATGGTCGCCTTCGCCGACGGCACGCAAGGCATGGCGCTGAACCTCGAGGTCGACAATGTCGGCATCGTGATTTTCGGCGACGACCGCCACATCAAGGAAGGCGACATCGTCAAGCGGACCGGCGCCATCGTAGAAGTGCCGGTCGGCAAGGCGCTGCTCGGCCGCGTGGTCGATGCTCTTGGAAACCCGATTGACGGCAGAGGCCCGATCGAAGCGGAAGAGAAGAGCCGCGTGGACGTGAAGGCGCCGGGCATCATTCCCCGCCAGTCCGTGCACGAGCCCATGCAGACGGGCCTGAAAGCCATCGACGCGCTGATCCCAATCGGCCGCGGCCAGCGCGAACTCATCATCGGCGACCGCCAGACCGGCAAGACCGCCATCATTCTCGATACCATCCTCAATCAGAAGTCGATCAACGAGAGTGACGATGAGAGCGCCAAGCTCTACTGCATCTATGTGGCGATCGGCCAAAAGCGTTCGACTGTGGCGCAGTTCGTCAAGATCCTCGAGGACAACGGCGCGCTGCCCTACTCCATCGTGGTTGCCGCCACCGCCTCCGACCCGGCGCCCATGCAGTTTCTGGCGCCGTTCACCGGGTGCGCCATGGGCGAATATTTCCGCGACAACGGCATGCACGCGCTCGTCACCTACGACGATCTGTCCAAGCAGGCCGTGGCCTACCGCCAGATGTCTCTCCTGCTCCGCCGCCCGCCCGGACGCGAGGCTTATCCGGGCGACGTGTTCTATCTCCATTCACGGCTTCTGGAGCGCGCTGCCAAACTGAACAAAGATAACGGCTCCGGATCTTTGACCGCGCTCCCCGTGATCGAGACGCAAGCCAACGACGTGTCGGCCTATATCCCGACCAACGTGATCTCCATCACCGACGGCCAGATCTTCCTCGAGACAGACTTGTTCTATCAGGGCATCCGGCCCGCGGTGAACGTGGGCCTCTCGGTTTCGCGCGTGGGTTCTGCCGCCCAGGTCAAAGCGATGAAACAGGTCGCCGGCAAGATTAAGGGCGAGCTCGCCCAATATCGTGAAATGGCGGCCTTTGCCCAGTTCGGCTCCGACCTCGACGCCACCACGCAGCGCCTCTTGAATCGCGGCGCACGCCTCACCGAGCTCTTGAAGCAGCAACAGTTCTCGCCGCTCAAAGTCGAAGAGCAGGTCGTCGTGATCTATATGGGCGTGAACGGCTATCTCGACGCCGTCAAAGTGCCGGACGTCAACCGCTTCGAAGATGAATTTCTCCGCTTCATGCATACCGAGCATCAGGACATTCTCGACACTATCCGTGACGAGAAGCAGATTTCCGATGAGACCGGCAAGAAGCTGAAGGACGCCGCCGAGAAGTTCGCCAAGGCTTTCGCGTGAGCTGATCCATGGCGTCCCTGAAGGAACTCCGCAACCGTATCGCCTCGGTCAAGTCGACCCAGAAGATCACCAAGGCCATGCAGATGGTGGCCGCAGCAAAGCTGCGCCGCGCGCAAACCGCGGCTGAAGCCGCGCGGCCTTATGCGGAGCGGATGGAGGCGGTGCTTGCCAACCTCGCCAAGGCCCTGGAGGGCCGGGAGGGCGGGTCGCCGCTGATGGTCGGCACCGGGAAGGACAAGGTCCACCTCCTTGTCGTATGCACCTCCGAGCGCGGACTGTGCGGCGGATTCAATTCCGCGATCGTGCGGCTCGCCCGCGAGCACATCAATCGCATTCTGGCCGACGGCAACGAGGTGAAGCTTCTCTGCGTCGGCAAGAAGGGCTACGACCAACTGCGCCGCCACTACCAAGGGCTGATCATCGAGACGATCGAGTTCCGCGGCGTGCGCCAGCTCACTTTCGAACACGCCGAACAGGTCAGCCGAAAGATTCTGTCACTGTTCGATGAGGGCGGTTTCGACGTCGCCACACTGTTTTTCTCGCGCTTCAAGTCGGTGATCAGTCAGATTCCGACCGCGCAGCAGATCATTCCGGCGTCGATCCCGACGGAGAGCGAAGCTGGCGTGGATCTCGGCGGTGCCGTCTACGAATACGAGCCGGACGAAGACGAAATTCTGACCGATCTTCTCCCGCTCAACATCACCGTGCAGGTCTTCAAGGCGCTGCTCGAGAACGCTGCTTCCGAACAGGGCGCGCGCATGAGCGCCATGGACAGCGCCACCCGCAATGCCGGCGAAATGATCGGCAAGCTGACGCTCAACTATAACCGTACCCGCCAGGCCCAGATCACCAAGGAGCTGATCGAGATCATCTCCGGCGCCGAGGCGCTCTAGTCACTCGAAGGAACGGAATGATGGCAAATAAACCCGTGGTCGCAGAGACGAAGAAGCAAGCGAAGAAGGTCGCCGAGGGCAAGGGCTCGAAAGGCCATATCCGCCAAGTAACCGGCGCCGTGGTCGACGTGCAGTTCGACGACAATCTGCCGGAGATCTTGAACGCGCTTGAAACCGACAATGGCGGCTCGCGCCTCGTTCTCGAGGTTGCTCAGCATCTCGGCGAGAACACCGTCCGCACGGTCGCCATGGACGGCACCGACGGTCTGGTGCGCGGCCAGGAGGTGATCGACACGGGCAAGCCTATCGCCGTGCCGGTTGGCGAGAAGACCTTGGGCCGCATCATGAACGTGGTCGGCGAGGCCGTGGACGAAGCCGGTCCCATCGAGACCGAGGAGACGCGCCCGATCCATGCCCCGGCTCCCGCTTATGTCGATCAGTCGACGGAGTCGGAGATCCTGATCACGGGCATCAAGGTCGTGGACTTGCTCGCGCCTTACGCCAAGGGCGGCAAGATCGGCCTGTTCGGCGGCGCCGGCGTGGGCAAGACCGTGCTCATCATGGAGCTGATCAACAACGTCGCCAAAGCGCACGGCGGTTACTCCGTGTTCGCCGGCGTGGGCGAGCGGACCCGGGAAGGTAACGACCTCTATCACGAGATGATCGAATCCGGCGTGAACAAGGATCCGAAGGAAGGCTCCGTCGAGGGCTCCAAATGCGCTCTCGTGTACGGCCAGATGAACGAGCCGCCCGGGGCCCGCGCCCGCGTGGCTCTGTCCGGCCTGACCGTCGCCGAGTATTTCCGCGATCAGGGTCAGGACGTGCTGTTCTTCGTCGACAACATCTTCCGCTTCACCCAGGCCGGCTCGGAGCTATCGGCGCTGCTCGGGCGTATCCCCTCGGCGGTCGGCTATCAGCCGACGCTTGCCACCGACATGGGCGCGCTGCAGGAGCGGATCACCACGACGAACAAAGGTTCGATCACCTCGGTGCAGGCGATTTACGTGCCGGCCGACGATCTGACCGACCCGGCCCCGGCCACGTCCTTCGCCCATCTTGACGCGACCACCACGCTGTCGCGGTCGATCGCCGAGAAGGGCATCTACCCGGCCGTGGACCCGCTCGATTCCACCTCGCGCATGCTCTCGCCCCTCGTGGTCGGAGAGGAGCACTATGCGGTGGCCCGCCGGGTGCAGGAGATTCTGCAGCGCTACAAGGCCCTGCAAGACATCATCGCCATTCTCGGCATGGACGAGTTGTCGGAGGAAGACAAGATCGTCGTGGCCCGCGCCCGCAAGATCGAGCGCTTCCTGTCCCAGCCGTTCCACGTGGCCGAGATTTTCACCGGCTCGCCCGGCGTGTTCGTCGATCTCGCGGACACGATCAAGGGCTTCAAAGGCCTCTGCGAAGGCGACTACGACCACCTGCCGGAATCGGCCTTCTACATGGTCGGCACCATCGACGAAGCCGTGGCCAAGGCCGAGAAGCTTGCCGCCGAGGCCGCGTAGCCGATGCCCGATCCGTTCAAGTTTGAGCTTGTGTCGCCGGAGCGGCTTCTCGTCTCCGACGAGGTGGAGCAAGTCCTGGTGCCGGGCGCGGAAGGCGACATGACCGTGCTCGCATACCACGCGCCCGTGCTCACGACGCTGCGTCCCGGCCTGCTCGACATCGGCTTTCCCGGCGGCAAGAGCCAGCGCTTCTTCATCCGGGGTGGCTTCGCCGAGGTGAACCCGGCGGGTCTGACCGTCTTGGCCGAGACAGCCATCGATCTCGATGAGCTGAAGGCCGAGCAGCTGGTGCAAGCGATCAAGGACGCCGAGGAAGACGTCGCCGATCTAACCGACGACGCGCGCGACCGTGCTCAGACCAAGCTCGAGCACCTCCGCCAGGTCCAGGCGACTCTGCACCTCTAAGCTCGGCTCTTCTCGATCAGGGGGGCGAATGCCGCGACGACAGCGGCATAGACGTCACGCTTGAACGGCACCACCAGGTCCGCAAGTTCCGTCACCGGCACCCAACGCCACGCGTCGAATTCAGCCTTATGATCGGGCCGCGGCCGGAGATCGACCTCGCTTTCCGTGCCCTCGAAGCGTGCGGCGAACCACATCTGCTTCTGCCCGCGAAAGCGCCCCTGCCAGGCGACGCCGACCAGCTCAGGCGGCAGGTCGTAAAGCAGCCAATCCTCGGTCTGGGCGATGAACGCTGCGCGGCGGACCCCCGTCTCCTCCCAGAGCTCGCGCCGGGCCGCCTCCTCGGCGGTTTCGCCCGGGTCCACACCGCCTTGGGGCATTTGCCACCACTGCCCTTCGCCTTCGGAGGCGCCCTTGCGCTCCGTGCGCCGGCCGACAAACGCCAAACCTTGGGCATTGAGCAGCATCACTCCGACGCATGGCCGGTAGGGCAGCGAAGTCGGATCCATCATGATGCGGAGGTCAACTTTGCCGCGGAGACCGCATGGCGGCGCTGACGGGCACGAGTACGAGGCCTTTTTCTTCCAGCGAGCCGGCCCAATCGGCGATCCGCTTGGCCGTCCCCGGCTCCGCCTTGGCGACGCCGATGGCCGCGCCTTGCGCTTTGGCAGCGGCTTCCAACTCGGCCAGCGCCTTGTCCAAGGTGGCGCCGTCGAGCCGGACCTGCGCCGTGGAATATTCGAGCTCCAAATCCCTGGCGATCTCGCCGGCCGTCGAGCCCTCGACGCTACCGTCATCGAAATAGATGAGGCCGCGGCGCTTCACCTCTTCGAGGACCGGCTTGAGCGAAGCCGACGTCGTCTCGAACTTCGCGCCCATGTAATTGGTCACGCCGACATAGCCGGTGTAGCGCGACATCAGCCATTGAAGCCGCTTGATGTTTTCGGTTGTGGGGAGGGTGGTGAGGAGAGTGTGTGGGCCGGGGTCTTCGGCCGGGTAGTCGTTTGGTTCCAGGGGGATCGCGAGGAGAACCTCGTGGCCCTCCGCGCGGGCTTGGGATACGCGCTCCTGGAGGCTGCGCCCGTAGGCGCCGTAAGCGATGCTGACCGGCGGCGGAAGGCCCTTGATAATGTCTCCGTCCGGGGCGCCGGGCACGCCGAGGCCGTTGAGCAAAACCGCCACCCGGGGCGGCCCTCCCGCCACGTTCGCGTAATTCGACGGGCGCGCGTAAACCTCGGCCGGGCGGCGCCCATCGATGGCGATCTTCGGCAGCGGCCCATAAGGCGATTCTTCGATCAGCGCGGGAGCGGGGACCGGTGCAAGCGGCACCGAGCCCGTCTGGTCGATGCCCGCCGTCAGCTCGGCGGCGGCCACCTTGGTGCCGCTGCCTCCCTCAGGGGTTTCCAGTGACCCGCTAGGCCCTGGCGGCGCCGGTGGGGGAGCGTTGGGCGTGACGGGCATCATGGTCGTGCCTTGGCCGGGAGGCGCCAGTGTCGGCGCGGCTGGGCGCGGCTGCTGCGCATTGGGGGCCATAGAGGGACCCGTGACGGAAAAGCCTGGGGGAAGGTCGACTCCCACGGGGCCCGCTGCAGGGGCTGCTGCCGGTGCCGGTGGCGCACCGTCGACCTGGAGAACTGCGACAGGCTCGCCTTCATCGCCGGCAGGAAAGAACATGAGCACGGCGACGCCGAGCACCAACGTCCAGAACACGATACCCGCAGCGACGGCCAGCGCCTTCATCTCATTGTCCTCCCCGCTTCCCGGCCGTAGTCTGGGGCTAGCGCCACCGCCTCGAGGCCACCGCGTTCAGAGCCGACGATCTAGTTGGCTTCCGCCTTCTTCTTGGAATCCGTGTCGACCGACTTGATGCCTCTCAACAGATCGAGGGCGTAATTGAGCTGCGTGTCCTTCGCCTTGTCCTCGGGCACGTAGGACGAGCTTCCAGATTCCTCCTCGTCATCTTCGAACTCGCCTCTCAGGTGACCGCGCAGATTGGACTCACCGCGCGTGCCCTGGACTTCCTGCTTCTTCTTGAGCTCCTCCGGAAGCTCTTCTTCAACCACGATCTCGGGATCGATGCCCTTGGCCTGGATCGAGCGGCCCGACGGCGTGTAATAGCGCGCCGTGGTGAGCCGCAGGGCGCCGTTGGAGCCGAGCGGGATAATGGTCTGCACGGAGCCCTTGCCGAAGGAACGGGTACCGACGACCGTCGCGCGCTCGTGATCCTGGAGCGCACCGGCGACGATCTCCGAAGCCGAAGCCGAACCGCCGTTGATCAAGACCACGATCTTCTCGCCGTCAGTGATGTCGCCCTCCCGCGCGTTCGAGCGCTGCGTCTCTTCGAGGTTGCGACCGCGCGTCAGCACGATGGCCCCCTGGTCGAGGAAGGCATCCGACACCGAGATGGCCTGGTCGAGCAAGCCGCCCGGGTTGTTGCGCAAATCGATGATGTAGCCCTTGAGATTGGGGCCGAGCTTCTTCTTCAGATCGTCGACGGCCGCTTGCAGGTTCTCCGTGGTCTGCTCGTTGAACGTCGTCACCCGGATATAGCCCACATCGTCACCCTCGGCGTTGTACTTCACCGGGTTGATGTGAATCATGTCGCGGACGACCTTCACCTCGAACGGATCCTCGACGCCCTTTCGCACGATCGTGAGCCCGATCGGCGAATTGACCGGCCCCCGCATCTTTTCCACGGCCTCTTGCAGCGTGAGGCCGAGAATCTGCTCTTTATCCAGATGGGTGATCAGATCGCCGCTCATCAATCCGGCGCGCGCCGCGGGCGTGTCCTCGATGGGGGCCACGACCTTGACCACGCCGTCCTCCATGGTGACCTCGATACCGAGCCCACCGAACTCGCCGCGGGTCTGGACTTGCATGTCGCGGAAGTGCTTCGGATTGAGATAGGCCGAATGCGGGTCGAGTGCGGTCAGCATGCCGTTGATCGCCGATTCGATCAGCTTGGCATCCTCGGGCTCCTCGACATAGTCGGCGCGCACCCGCTCCAGCACCTCGCCGAAGAGATCGAGCTGCTTATAAATTTCGGAGTTTGCCGCGGAAGCCGACTGGCTTCGGGCCAAGCTCACCATCGTCGAACCGGCAGCGAGCACAGCCAGCACCAGAAGCGCCCAGAGCGCGTATTCGGATCTCCGCATCATCCTTGCACCTTCCCGGATGCCTCGGCCCACCATGGGCCGGGGTCTATTGGCCGTCCGTCCTTCCTGAATTCCACGTAAAGGACGGGGCGTGAATCTTCGTCGCTGCTGGCGCCCGACGCTTCCAAGCTACCCATCACGGCGATGGGCTCACCGGCAAGAACGAATTGGCCGAGGCTCACGTCAATGCGGTTCATTCCCGCAAGCAAAATATGATAGCCCCCGCCAGCATTGATTATCAAGAGTTGGCCATAGGACCGGAAGGGCCCCGAATAGACCACCCAGCCGTCCGCGGGCGCGGTAATCCGCGCTTCTTCGCGGGTTTCCAGGGAAACGCCCTGGAGCGCGGCCCCGGTGGCGTCGTTCTCGCCAAAACGATGGGTTTGGCGCCCTTGGGCCGGCAGCCTGAGCGTACCCTTGGCCTGCTCGAACGGCATGGCGGGTTTCAGCCGATCCGGGCTGGCGAACGCCACTTTGGTCGATTCCGGCTTGATCTCGATCACGTTCTCATTGGCGGGGGTCGCCATGACCTCCTGCTGCAGACGGGCTCTTAAGGCCTTTTCGGCGGCGATCTCGGCGTCGTATTGCGCCACCTCGGCCCTGGAGATCTGGACGTCGAGGCGCGCGATCAGCTCGTTCAGATTGGTAACCTCGGCCGCGAGCTGTTCTGCGGATTGATCGAGCTGGGTGAGCTCAACCTCTCCTTGCGCCTGCTTCGATTTCTTCTCCGCGAGCAACCGGTCGAGCCGCGCCTGTTCGCCTGCAAGCTTGTCGGCTTCGCGCTTTTGCTCATCGCGTTGCGCGCGGATTTTGTTCTCGATCGCCACGAGCCCTTGAAGGCTCTCCGAAAGATTGTCGGCCTGATATTTGAGCTCCGGGAAAACTTCGGCGAGGAGCATCGCGCCGCGCACGACCGCAAGCGCGTCGTCGCGCCGCGTCACAATCGCCGGCGGCGGTGTGCGGCCGATCCTCTGCATGGCGCTCAACATTTTCACGATGGCGGTCTTCCGCTCGGTGATGGAGGTCCGGATCACCGTGACCTGCTCGGTCAGCTCGGCGAGCTTGCCTTCGGTTTCCGACAGCTTTGCTTCGCTCGCCTGCACGCGCTCACCAGCCTCGATCAGCTCACTATTGAGCCGCGCTCGTTCCTCAGCCAGGGCGGCGAGGTCCTTGGTGAGGCCCTCCGCTTTGACCCGGCTCGACTTCAGTTCCTGCTCGGTCGCATCGAGACGCTTCTTCGCCTCATCCCGGGACAGGTCGTCCTCGGCGAGGACATGCCCCATGGGAACAGCGAGCAGCCCAGCAAGAAGCAGCGCGAACCGAAATCTTCGTCTTGTGAAAGCCAATCGATCAGGTTGCGCCATACACTCTGGCCGTTCAGTCGATGGCACCGGAGGGAAGCGGCAGAATCAAGGCAAAACGCTTACGAATCCTTAACCTTAGGAGTTCGCGTCAGGCCCGGTGATAAGGATGACCGGCAAGAATGGTCATGGCCCGGTAGATTTGCTCGGCCAGCACGATCCGTGCGAGCCCGTGCGACAGTGTCATAGGCCCCAGAGACAGCGACAAATTCGCCTTTTCCAAGGCCGCCTGGCCGAGCCCATCCGCGCCGCCGACGAGGAAGGCGAGGCCGCCCGCGCCTTCATCGCGCGTCTTGGCCAGGATCCTGGCGAACCCTTCGCTCGGCAGCATCTCGCCGGCCGGATCGAGGCAGATCAGTGCGTGGTTGGCGGGGACCTTGGCGAGAAGGGCTTCGGCTTCGGAGACCCGGCGGACGTTCGCCTCGGCGGCCTTCGCTTCCGGTAGTTCCACGGCTGCGAGGGGTGACAAGCTCAAATTCCGGCCGAGCGCCTCGGCGCGGGCGAGATAGTGGGCGCAGAGCTCTCGCTCAGGTCCCTGCTTCAGCTTTCCAACGGCGGCGATCAGGAGCCGCATGGCTCACCTTTGCCGCAAACGCCGCCGGCGGCGGTCAGCCGTCTCTCAGACCACCATTCGCTCCATGGGCCGGTCGGCGGACCACATCTTCTCGAGGTTGTAGAACTCACGAACCTCGGGACGGAAGAGATGGACGATGACATCGCCGGCATCGATCAGCACCCAGTCGCCCTGGGGCAGTCCTTCGACGCGGGCGCGGCCATAGCCTTCATCCTTCAGTTTTTTGATGAGGTGGTCGGCGACGGCGCCGACATGCCGCTGAGAACGACCCGAGGCGACAACCATGTGATCGCCAATTGAGGTCTTTCCTTTCAAGTCGATGGCGACAACATCCTCGGCCTTTGAGCCGTCGAGCGTGTCGAGCACGATCTTGAGCAGTCTTCCCGGATCGGCGCGAAATGACGCTAGTCCGGTCAGAGGCGCACCGTGATCGGTAGCCTCTCTAGGTGAGCGCATGTTTGCGTGGGTATCCTTCTGCCATTGCTCCCGGAAGCGGACTGGCAACATCTCGCGCACAATGCTTTGAGAGAGCCCCTAGGTCGCCGCTTCGCCCTTGTAGGATAAGTGCCGTCCGGCATTGTTTCAATAGGTAGTATTCGTCGGCGTCTTCTTGCTCTTATCTAGCGGTCTAGCCTGATTTCGCGACAGTTTCGCGAAGGGCCGTGGACGAGAGCCCAGACAGCTTGCGGCTGAGAATCGTCCAGGCCGGCGGTTCCAGGAGTGGAAGCGCCAAAGCATCGGTCTCGTCCACGTAATAGGGCGCGAAGCGTTGCGCGGCTTGGCCCGCGCGGGCCTTGAGCCGATATCCGGGACGGTCCAGGACGGCGATGGGCACCAGGCCGAAGATCTCGGGCCAGGCTCTCCAGCGGTGAAGGCCCGCCAGATTGTCCGCCCCCATCAGCCAGACGAAGTGGACGGAGGGAAACCGCCGCTTCAGCGCTAGCAGCAAATCGACCGTGTAGCCGGAGCCGGTTCCGCCGTCGAAGCCGGTGACCTTGATCCGCGGATGCCGCGCGATGCTTTCGGCGTCCGCCACACGGTCGGCCACGCCCGGCAGCCGCGAAACGTCTTTGAGCGGGTTGCCGGGCGTTACCAGCCACCAGACCTGATCGAGCCCCAACCGCTTCAGGGCGGTAAGGCTAATCTCGCGGTGGGCCTCATGAGCCGGATCGAACGAGCCGCCGAGCAACCCGATGCGCATGCCGGGTGCCGCCATCGGAACGCTGAGATGCGAAGGACCGCTTGCGCTCAAGGCCGGGTCTGGCCCTGCCCGCGCACCACATATTTGAACGTGGTGAGTTGCTCGACGCCGACCGGTCCGCGCGCATGGAATCGGCCGGTCGCGATGCCGATCTCGGCCCCCATGCCGAACTCACCGCCATCGGCGAACTGGGTCGAGGCGTTGTGCAAAACGATGGCGCTGTCGACACGGCTGAGAAAAGCATCGGCTGCGGCCTGATCGTTGGTGACGATCGCGTCCGTATGCTGCGAGCCGTACTCGGCGATATGCGCGATCGCCTCGTCGAGCCCATCGACCACCCTCACCGCGATGATCGGCGCGAGATACTCCACGCCCCAATCCTCATCGGTGGCCGGCTTGACGCGGCTGTCGGTGCGCTGCGTCTCCGGGTCGCCGCGCACTTCGCAGCCCGCCTCGATCAGCGCATCGACGATCGTCGTGAGGTGCGTCGGGACGGCGGCATGGGACACGAGCAATGTCTCCGCCGCGCCGCAAATCCCGGTGCGCCGCATCTTGGCATTCACGACCACATTCCGCGCCATATCGAGATCGGCATTCTCGTCCACATAGACATGACAGACGCCCTCGAGATGCGCGAAGACCGGCACCCGCGCCTCTTCCTGCACGCGCTCCACGAGGCTCCGGCCGCCGCGGGGCACGATCACGTCGATCGCGCCCTCGAGACCCGCGAGCATGAAACCGACCGCCGAGCGATCCACGGTCGGCACGAGTTGGATCGTCGATGCCGGCAAGCCGGACGCTGTGACAGCCTCGGTAAGAAGGTTGGCGATGACGAGCGACGTGAGAAAGCTCTCGGAGCCGGAGCGCAAGATCACGGCGTTGCCGGCCTTCAGGCACAACCCCGACGCGTCCGCCGTCACGTTGGGGCGGCTCTCATAGATCATGCCGATGACACCGAGCGGCACCCGCACGCGCGAGATCTCAAGCCCGTTGGGCCGCGTCCACGAGGCCATGGTCGAGCCTACCGGATCGGGCAGCGCCGCAACCTCGTGCAAACCTCTGGCCATGGCCGCGACCCGTAAGGGATCGAGCCTGAGCCGGTCCAGAAAGGCCGCATCGCGCCCCTTCTTCTCGGCCGCTTCCAAGTCCTGACGGTTGGCTTCGAGAATGGTCTCGGTGCCCGCTTCGAGCCGCGCCGCCATGCGGCCGAGCGCCTCGTTCTTCGTCTCGGTCGAGGCAAGCGCCAGCGCCGCCGCCGCCTCGCGCGCGAGCCGGCCCATATAGAGCATCATCGGCTCCAGGCTGACGGCCGGGTCTTGGGCGGGAAGGGGCACGTTACTGGCCTTTCCGGTGGAGGGTCATGTCGTCGCGATGGATCAATTCAGGGCGGCCAAGGTAGCCGAGTATGGCGGCGATTTCACTGCTCTTCCGGCCGATGATGGCCTCCGCTTCCGCATGCCCATAGGCCGTGAGGCCACGGCCTATCTCCACGCCCTCGCCGTTCCGGATGACGACGGCATCGCCACGTTCGAAATGACCTTCGATGCGCGTGACGCCGGCCGGCAGGAGGCTCTTGCCCGACCCGAGCGCCGCCGCAGCGCCGCTATCCACGACGAGCGCGCCGCGCGGCTCGAGCGTGCCGCCGATCCAGCGCTTGCGCGCCGTGGTGGGGTCCGAGCGCGCCAGGAACCAGGTGCAGACGCCGGTCGTCGCGAGAGCCCGCAAGGGGTTCATCACCTTGCCGCTGGCGATCACCATGTCGGTTCCGGCCTGCACCGCGATCTTGGCCGCCTCGATTTTGGTGACCATGCCGCCGCGTGACAGCTCCGAGCCGACGTCGCCGGCCATCGCCTCGATCTCGGGCGTGATCTCCGGCACCTCGTCGAGGCGCCGCGCCTCCGGCGATGAGCCGGGCGGCGCCGTGAAGAAGCCCTCCACGTCGGACAACAGCACGAGACAATCGGCGCTCATCATCGAAGCGACACGCGCGGCAAGGCGATCGTTGTCGCCATAACGGATCTCGTTGGTCGCCACCGTGTCGTTCTCGTTGACCACCGGCACAGCGCCGAGCTTGAGCAGCGTCGTGATGGTCGAGCGCGCGTTGAGGTAACGGCGGCGCTCTTCAGTATCACCCAGCGTCAACAAGACTTGTGCAGCGACAAGCCCGCGCGCGCGGAAGGCATCCTCGTAGGCATGCGCCAGATCGATCTGGCCGACGGCTGCGGCTGCCTGACTGTCTTCGAGCTTGAGCGGTCCCTTCGGAAGCTTGAGCACGTTTCGGCCGAGCGCGATGGCGCCGGAGGACACGACGATCACCTCCTTGCCCTGCGCCCGCAGATCGGCGATGTCATCGCACAGCGCGCTGAGCCATTCGCGGCGCAAGGCACCCGCGGCACTGTCGACCAGAAGCGACGAGCCGATCTTCACGACGATGCGCCGGGCCTCCGTCCATTCGGATCTCATGGCCGCCACCCCGCCGGGGTTACCGGTGATGCTTTCTCTTGCGCCCGCACCTTTTTGATCTTCGTTGCGAGCGCCCGCAGCACCTCCTGCACGCCTTCGCCGGTCGCGGCGGAGACGATCAGCGGCGTGACTCCCGACGCCTTCTTCAAAGCGCGCGCCTTCTTCTTGATCGCATCCTTCTCGACGGCGTCGGCCTTCGACAGCACGAGCACCTCGGGCTTCTCGCCGAGCCCCGCGCCGTAGGCCTCGACCTCGCCGCGCACGATCTCATAGGCCTCCACCGGATCCTCGCCGGTCGCATCCACCAGATGCAGCAACACCGCAGTGCGCTCGACGTGACCGAGAAAGCGGTCGCCGATGCCGGCGCCTTCATGCGCCCCTTCGATCAGCCCAGGGATGTCGGCGAGCACGAAGTCGAAGCCGTCGATACGCACCACACCCAGATTGGGAATGAGCGTGGTGAAGGGATAGTCGGCGATCTTGGGCTTGGCCGCGCTAACCGTCGCCAGGAACGTGGATTTCCCGGCGTTGGGGAGGCCGATGATTCCGGCGTCACCGATGAGTTTCAGCCGCAGCCAGATATACATCTCCTCTCCCGGCTGACCGGGATTGGCGCGGCGCGGCGCCCGGTTCGTGGAGGTCTTGAACTTCGTATTGCCGAAGCCGCCATTCCCCCCTTCCAGCAGCACGATGCGCTGGCCGGGCTCCGTCAAATCGGCGATCAGGGTCTCCCCGTCCTCGTCGAGAATCTGCGTTCCCGGCGGTACTTTCAGCACCACGTCGGCCCCGCCCGCCCCGGTGCGGTTCTGGCCCATGCCGTTGCCGCCCTTCTTGGCCTTGAAGTGCTGCTGGTAGCGGAAGTCGAGCAGCGTGTTGAGGTTCGCCACACACTCCACGATCACATCACCGCCCTTGCCGCCATCGCCGCCGTTAGGACCCCCGAACTCGATGAACTTCTCCCGCCGGAAGCTGACGCATCCGTTGCCGCCGTTGCCGGCGCGAACAAAGACCTTGGCTTCATCGAGGAACTGCATGGGAAGTGCTTAGCACCAGAGGTCTTACCGTTGCACTAGCCACGGCGAGGACGTCTCGAAATCCGGCCTACGGCCAGCGGAGATTGGCGAGCGCGTCGGCCCGGTCGAGCCGATAGGTCAGGCAGTCGCTCGTCGTGCCCCGGGCCGCGCACTCCCGGAGCTCGCCGCCGAGAGCCAAGAAGCCGAGCTTGCGGAGGATACGCTCGGACCGTGGGTTATCGGCGAAGTGCCCGGCCTTGAGATAGGCGAACCCATCCGCGTCAAACGCGTGCGCGATCAAGGCCCGCACCGCCTCGGTCGCGTAGCCGTTGCCCCAATAGGGCTTGCCGACCCAGTAGCCGAGCTCGGCATGATCGGGGCCGAAGGCCCGGTAGCCGGTGCAGCCGATCAGCGTGCCGTCGCGCTCAATCATGAACACCACGCCTTCCTCGCCGGCGCGCGCGCCGGTGAGCCATTCGCCCGCCATCTGCTCGCTATAGGGATGCGGTATGGTGCCGGTCATGCATGCCACGTCGTAATCGCCGGCGAGCAAGCTGACGCGCGCCGCGTCGGCGACTGCCGGCGGCCGCAAGACGAGCCTTTGCGTTCTGATCTGCACGGGATGAGACGCTACACGCGCCATAGCGCGTGCGGGAGACGGTTTGGACGAAGGGTGAAGAGGGAGGCGGCTACGCCTCGCTCGGCCTCACCGATACGTAGACCCGGCCCTTGTGCTTCGTGGCGAACTCGACCTGACCGTCACGGACGGCAAAGATCGTGTGGTCCTTGCCGATGCCGACACCCTCGCCCGGGTGCCATTTGGTGCCGCGCTGGCGAATGATGATGTTGCCCGGAATGACGCTCTGACCGCCGGACTTTTTGACGCCGAGGCGCCGTCCAGCCGAATCGCGGCCGTTACGCGAGGAGCCGCCTGCTTTCTTATGTGCCATGGTGGTCTTCCTTTAGCTCTTCTTCTTCGCCGGGGCCTTCTTGGCCGGCGCTTTCTTGGCGGCGGCCTTCTTCGCAGGCGCCTTCTCGGCAGCCGGCTTTTGGGCAGACTTGGCCGGAGCCTTCTTCGCCGTGGTCTTGGCGGCGGGCTTCTTGGCTTCGGGCTTCGCCTCAGTCTTCTTTTCGGCCTGTTTGGCTGCCGGCTTGGCCTCGGCCTTCGTGTCGGCCGGCTTCTCCGCAGCCTTGGTCTCTGTCTTGGCCGGGGCCGGCTTGGCCGCCGCCTTGGACGGCTTCTTGCCGTCGGTCAGGATCTCGGTGATGCGCAGCGCCGTCAGCATCTGCCGATGCCCCCTGGTCCGGCGATAGCCTTGGCGGCGCTTCTTCTTGAAGACGATGATCTTGTCCGCGCGCTTCTGCTCCAGGACCTCCGCGGCCACGCTCGCGCCGGCCACGGGGCTGCCCGTCTTGGGGTCGCCCTCGCCGGCAAGCATCAGAACGTCGCCAAGCTGGACGATATCGCCGGGCTCGCCCGCGATTTTCTCAATCTCGATAATGTCGTTCGGCGCAACGCGATATTGCTTGCCGCCCGTGCGAATGACCGCGAACATGTCTTTTTAATCCGTCTCTTGCGGCTTGAATTGCCAGCGACTAGGCGCGCAGGCAGAGCCTCTAAAGGAGCGATAAGCGGCGCAATATAGAGGCGAAAGCCGATAAGTCAATTGCTAGCAGGCCTCAAAAAGCTTGGCAAAGCGGCCAGATTCCGCCGCTACAGCGCAGCCGTCAGCGCCTCGCCGGGCTGCCCCCGCGAGATCCCGATCCGTCCTCCCCTGTCTCCCTAAGTCCCTCAAAAGAGGGGGTGGCGCGCCGCGTCAGCGCAATCCGTAGTCGGTGTCGCGATCGAAACGATCGCGCGAGCGCCTTCACGGCGCGCCACATCCGGCGATATTTTATGGCCCCCTTCCGCACGGCTTACCGCCAGTGGCACAGGCATGCGCATGGAGCTCGCATGCCTCACCCGTCGACCCACGCATTACAGCGGAGGTGGGCGGAGCGGGGACCCCCGAGGCCGGAACGCGTCTTCCTGGCGCGGGGTCCGGGCTTGCTCATTCTCATCCAGCCCATCTTTCCCGCGCTTTCCTCGGGCGCCGCACCTCGTCCCGCATCTCAAGACGCCTCATGAGCGCGCCCCTCAACTGGTCGAGGTGAGCGCAGTGTACGCGAGGTTTTGAGGGCGGGCATAAGGTCGTCACTCGGCACAAGCCGGACTCAAAGGAAAGCACGCCATGGGCCGATTCTTGGTTTCCGATGCCGCCGGCATGACGGGGACAAGCAAATGATCACGGCTTGCCGCCGGCCTCCCCATTCATCGACGCAATACGGGTTATTCTAGCCTGATGCTCCCGCAGTTCTCGGTCGCGTTCTGAACAGCTCTACCGGCGACAGCCATTGGGCCGCCGCATGGGACGCCGTGAACGTGATTAGGTCTTCCACGAGGGCCCAGCTTTGGTCGTCCATGTTGGCGTGATGGGTCAGGAGCCCTATCGGCTCTTCCGGATCGGCCGCGCCGGTCCGCCTGGCGCGCAGCTCAGAGACGAGCGCCGCCAAGACGCTTTCAGCGCCGGCAAAATGCGGGCCGCCTCTCCAGCGGATGGGCTCGAAGTGGGCGTTGATCTCGACGATGCCTTCGGTGGGTATCCCAGGACCGCGCGGCCCGAAGGTGGAAAGTCCACAGAAGCCGCTGGCCGGCAAAGCCGGAAGGAGCGCACGGTCGATGCGGTTCCAGGGTGGGACGACCACCGGCAGGAAGCGGTCGCCGAACAGCTCGCGAAGCCGCTCTCGGCCCTTCACGAGCTCGCCGAGGATCACGGCCTGTGGCCGGTGCGAGCCCAACTCGGAAGACTCTTTGCGCCGACCTGGCGAGGCGTGATCGATGTGGGCGAAACCGTGCTGAACCACCGCACTGGGCGTTCCGGCGAGGGTCTCACCTAGTCCATCACGTGCGCGCGCCGGAATCACGGCCAACGCGACCGGGCAGCTGCAGCGCTGCGCGACATCGAGAAGGCGGTCGAGCCGGGCCGACGGCCGCACGAGGTCGTCGTCTCTCCACCATAGCTGGGCTGCGAGGCCTCGGGCCCTCCACTGATCGAGCTCGTCGTTCAACGAGCGCCAAGCGCGCCCGCGGGCCTCGTCTTGATCCGACCGTGAAAGCGGCCCCTTGAACCCCACGCCGCGGCGAATTCGTCCAAGCAGAAAGGTCCAGAGGTCCCGGCTCCGCAAAGATAAATTGCTCCAGGCAAGGGTCCGGCGAAGCTGCATCCGAAGTGAAATATCAGCACGTCTGATGATCGGCAATCGAGACGGAATTCCCGATCAGATTTCTGAGGACAGCGATTTCAGATAGTCTCGAGGCCTCGCTGAGCAGTTTTTCGGTGCTCCCCATGGGACAGTCTTGGAGCAGCAACCGCGCCTAGCATCGTCAGCCAGCGTGTGCTTGGGTTTCACCCGCTTGCAACCAGAGACCGGCCGACCTCGATGAACCACAAGACGTCCCGCGTACAAACGCTGAAAGATTATGTCGCGCGTCAGCGTTTGACCTTGGGCAATCTCAGGAGCCGTCTGCGCGTGCGTGCGGGGCACACACCGCTGAACGAGAGTCATTGGAGCCGACTGCTCTGCTTCGTGCATATTCCGAAATGCGGCGGAACCTCGTTCAACGACGTGCTCTGGAACGTGTATGGGCGGAATTTTCTGAGCTACACCTACCAGGCTGCCTCTCCGGCCTGTGAGCCAAGCGACATCACCCGCGATCAGGCCAAAAACGTTCTGGCGATCAGCGGACATCTTCCTTACGGGTTCCATCGCCAGTTTGGACCACCGGACGAAACTGTCTTTGCCGACAGAGAAGTGCATTATGTCAGCATCGTTCGCGATCCAGTGAACCGGCTGCTGTCCCTCGCGCGCCACGTTCGTTCGTTTCCCTCGCACCGGCTGCACGAAGCCACCAAGGACATGACGTACGCGCAGTTCTTCGCGTACGTCGTCGCCAAGGGAAACACGGGCCTCATCGGCGATAATCAAAGCCGCCTGCTCACAGACCAGCACCCGGAGCGTGCCGTTGAGTACGCGCGCACGCGCTACCTGGCCGTCGCGACCGTCGAAAGCGCGCCCGGTATGATCTCCGCCCTGGCGGAGAAGCTCTGTTGGCCGGAGATCCGTCTCGGACACAAGAACAGGAGCCCGAAAAGCCTCGCGAGCGACGAGGACCGGGAGTTGGCCGAACAGCTTTGCGCGCAATACTGCCAGCACGACAAGGCGCTGTACGACTACGTCAAGTCACAGCCGGGCGGGTTCATCGTTTCCGACGCGCTTTGAAGCAAACCACCTCTTCCGCCGGAACGACGGAGACGCAGCCCCTGCGGGCAATGCGGCCTTGGCAGGCGTGACGGGCTCGTGATAGCTAGCCACCCAGCCGTTCGGTGGCAATCCGGTGGGAAAGTCACATATGTGCGGCACGGGGGCTCAACCCAACCCTTGAATTTCCCCGTATGGAGAGGTGCCGGAGTGGTTGAACGGGACGGTCTCGAAAACCGTTGAGCGCGTAAGCGTTCCGAGGGTTCGAATCCCTCCCTCTCCGCCAGCAATTAAGATATTGATATCGCGGGTGTTAATCGTTCCGACGCGCCGCATTCCCACCGCGTTTTCAGGGCCTTGAAGGCAGGCCTCATCGCGCCTGGTAGTCAGAGACTTTTTCGTACGCCATTGACCGAGTCTGTGCCGACGCGTCTCTTACGGTCCGCGTTGGCAGTACCACTGTCTCTCGGCCGACGCCCCATTTCTTGGTGAGGGGGCGAGACGCTAAACCCGAGACGCTACCCGAACTGTGGGCTATCGAGGCGCTCTAAGAGAAGAGTAGCTCACGCTGCGCCTTCCAATCGATGGGCAGGCGCCGGGTATCGGTCATCAGTCGGTTCGCTGTGAGCTGTGGAGGATGACTGCCGTTCAAGATCGCCGCAACGATGTCGGGGGCGAGGAAGGCGAGTCTGACGAGACGCGAA
>Ga0075343_1000023_pt1 | contig 34938 bp, 29 predicted proteins | sample RushOxbow_ThreeS_2_FD_120072 | JGI IMG/M metagenome (GOLD analysis project Ga0075343, IMG submission 120072) | Natural and restored wetland microbial communities from the San Francisco Bay, California, USA, that impact long-term carbon... | ecosystem: Environmental > Terrestrial > Soil >...
GCCCGCCGTCGGGCTTCTCGCCCCGTTCGGCGAGCAGCTTCCCGATCGACGTATAGGAATGGCCGTTCTTGGCCGCATAGCCGAGCCGCACCCACGAGTCGTCCGGGAACCGCACGCGCCCCGATCCCTGGACCTGCATGAAGAAGAGCTCGATGGGATCGTCGAGATAGAGCAGCTCGAGACCCTGGCCCTCGAGCGCGCCTGCATCGATTTCCGCGCGCGTGTAATAGGGCACAAGCTCATCGCCCTTCCGGCGCCCCACGCTGAAGCTCGCATTGTAGAACGCACGCAGCTCGTCCGGGGTCACCTGGACGAGATCGTCGGGACGCCCGTAGACCGGAACTTGAAACGCGCTCGTGCGCTCGCGCGAGCCGCGCACTTCGGGCTCGTAGTAGCCGGTGACCAGACCCGGCTCTTCCGCCTCGACGCGGTGCGGGACGAAATGCCTCTCGAAGAAGCGCCGCGCGCTCTTACGGTCGACGGTCTCCCCAAGCGCCAGAACTTCTCCACAAGCCTTATTGCTCTTCGGCCGCTTGCGGCATGATTTGCGCAAGGCGTCAAAGGCTGCTGCATGATCGTCGCGGGCCCAGCCTTCGATCTCGCCGAAGCTGACGGGCGTGAGCGTGATGGCGGGCTGATCGTCCACTGGGTGCCTCCAAAACAGGAGCGCAACAAGCGCTACGAGCGCAATCGCGGCAGCAGCTATGCCCGGTATCCATGACGCAGGCCAGCGCATAGTTTTGGGTCCCTCGAACCAGAGCCGTCACGCCCGGCTGTGCCGGGACTCCACGAACGTCCCCAGCATGGAAGATGCGGATGGCCGGGAAAAGGCCGTCCGTGACGAAGTCTGTTGAAGGGATAGGTTTCTAGTTCGCCGCTTCGGTCGCGACGAGCTTCCAGTTCGGATTGCGGGATCCGACCTCGCGGGCGAAGGTCCAGATGTCGGTGACCTCGCGAACCTTCTTGGGATCGCCTTCGACCACCTCGCCGTCCGCGTCGCGCGTCACCGAGATCAGCTCGCTCACGAACTTGACCGTGACGAAGGCTTGGCGGTCCTTGATCTCGGCCTCGATGATGTCGGCCTTGTCGATACCGACCAGCGTGGAGGTCAGCGTCTCGCCGCGTTGCTCGCGCTCGGCGATGGCGCGGGTGAAGCCCTCGAGCACGTCCTCGCCCAGAAGCTGCTCCAGCGTCTTGACGTCGCCCTCGGCAAACGCGCCCACCACCATCTCGTAGGCAGCCTTGGCGCCGTCGAGGAACTGGGCCGGATCGAAGCTGGGATCGGCCTTGATCAGCGCGGTCAGCGACTTGCTGAGCGGGCTGTCCTTCTTGGCGTAGCGCTCGAGCCGCTCCTCGATATCCTCCGCCGAGGGCCCCGCAGGCTCTTTCGCGGGCTGGCCCGTGCGGCCGCGCGGCAGCGCCACCACGGTCCCCTCCGGCGTGCCCTGCTTGGCGTCGGCGCGCGTATAGGGATCGTAAGGCGGGCGCTCGCTGCCCGTGCGGCGGCCCAGCACGCTGCGCAGCCGGATAAAGATCACGACCGCGAGCACTAGGAACAACAATGTGTAGATATCGAAAGCTTCACTCATGCCTTGCCGCCACCCGCGCTTGAACCAAACCCGCAATCGCTGCGGAATGCTCTAGGGGGTATATCGTTGCGCACCTAGAGATTTTCTAGCGGGAGCCTCAAGCCACAGCCGGAATTTACGCCCGCACCGCAGCATTTCGGGCTCAACTTAAGGCATTCCCCGATTTGACGCCAACCCTAAAGGGCCTTGCACTTAATTTAGGCTCAAAGCAGATCGCCGCAGCCGAATTGCGGGGTCTCCCGTCCCATGCTAGCCAGCAACCGGGAAGCGCGGAGGGAGTTCCATGGCGAAGAAGAAAGACGACGGCGGCGCCAGCAAGCCGAACGGCGACAGACCGAAACCGGAGCCCGCGGCGGCAGGTTCAGCGGGCCAATCGACAGCCGGGGCCCGCGCCGGAACGCAGGCGCAACTCAATATCCTCGCCCAATACGTGAAGGATCTGTCCTTCGAGAGCCCCGGTGCGCCGCAGACCCTGCAAGGCCCGGGCGACAACCCGCAGCTCAAGGTGGGCGTCAACGTCAATGCCGGCCCGCGCGGGGAGGATGTCTACGAGGTCGCTGTTCACATCGAGGCCCACGCCAAGAGCGACGCCGGCGTGATCTACAATGTGGAGCTCGACTATGCCGGCCTGTTCCGCATCAAGAACGTTCCCGAGCAGCTGCTGCAGCCGGTGATGTTCGTGGACTGCCCGACGCTGCTTTTTCCCTTCGTGCGGCGCGTCATCTCGGACGTGGTGCGCGACGGTGGTTTCCCGCCGCTGATGCTGGACCCGATCGATTTCGGCAGGCTCTACGCCCAGAACATGGCCCAAGAGGCCAAGGGCAGCCCAACCCAGCCCAACTAGAGCTCAGGCGTAGCGGAGCCACAGCGCGTCGCTGCCGAGGCTCGCCACGAAGGCGCGATGCGCCTCGCTCTCTTCCACGCTGATCCGCGCGGCGAGCGGCGCGGGCCGGGGCCGCACCGCGATCTCCTGAGCCTGAAGGATCGCGGCCTGCGCGCCGTTGGCGGCAAATTCCAGCCGCGCCTGGTGGCCGCCCACAAGCTCGACATAGACCGAGGCGAGCAGCCGGCAATCGAGCAGCGCGCCGTGCAGGTCGCGCTCGCAGAGATCGATACCGTAGCGCCGGCACAGCGCATCGAGGCTGGCGGGCGAGCCCGGATGCCGCCGCCGCGCCAGAGCCAGCGTATCGACCACCCGGTCCCAGGTGAGGATCGGCCGTGCGATGCGCTGGAGCTCCGCGTTGAGAAAGCCGAAATCGAAGGTCGCGTTGTGCATGACGAGCATCGCGCTCTCGACGAAGTCGAGGAACTCATCCGCCTTGTCGGCGAAGAGCGGCTTGTCGCGCAGGAAATCGGCGGAGAGTCCATGCACCGCGTAGGCCTGTTCGGGCACGTCACGCTCAGGGTTGAGATAGCAATGCCAGGTGCGCCCCGTGGCGATACTGTTCACGAGTTCCACGCACCCGATCTCGATGACGCGGTGTCCGTCGAAAGGGTCGAGTCCCGTGGTCTCCGTATCGAGAATGATTTCGCGCAAACGCTTCCAGCTCCCCGCAGCTAGGAATGTCGGTGGTGCAACTGCTCCATGACTTCGCCGTCGCGAGTCTGCAGCGATTCGATTAATTGATCGAGTTGCGCGTGCATCTTTTCCAGGGTCGTGCCGCTGTCCACCACATAATCGGCCTGCGCCCGCCGTTCCGCGTCGGAGAGTTGCCGCCCGCGTAGGCCCTCGAATTTCTCCGGCGTCATGCCGGGCCGCGACATGACTCGCGCGCGCTGCACCGTCTCCGGCGCGGACAGCGCGATGGTCACGTCCACCCGCTCATGCGCCTCCGTCTCGAACAGGAGCGGGATCTCCAGCACCGCGAGTCGCGCCCCCGTCTTTTCCTTCGCCTTCAGGAAATCGATCTCGGCCGCGACCACCAGCGGATGTACGATCGCCTCGAGCGCTTTGAGACGCTCCGGCATGCCGGCCACCTCCTTGCCGAGCAACGCGCGGTCCACCCGGCCCTCGCGCACCGTGCCGGGAAAAGCCGCCTCGATGGCCGGGACCGCCGCACCCTCGTAGAGCCGATGCACGTAAGCGTCCGCGTCGAACACCGGCACGCCGCGGCGCCGCAGATGGGCGGCCGCAGCGCTCTTGCCCATGCCCATGCCGCCGGTGAGCCCGATGACCAGCATCATTTCTCTCCGAGCGTGGCCACCACGTGGGCGCGCAAAGCGGGCGTCACGTGCGGGCGCACCCCGAACCAGCGCTCGAAACCCGGGACGGCCTGATGCAGCAGCATGCCCAGCCCGTCGACCACGGTATTGCCGCGCTTGGCGGCCTCCACCAGAAGCGGCGTCAGCAGCGGCGCATAGACGATGTCGGCGACGATGGCGCTTCCGGGCAACGCGGAAATGTCGATATCGAGCGGCGGCTGGCCGGTCATGCCGAGGCTCGTTGAGTTGATCAGGAGACCGCAAGCCGAGAGCTTCGCCGCCCGCTCTTCCCAATCGATGACCTCGATCTGCGGACCGAAGACGCGCGCGAGCGTCTCCGCCTTTGTCTTGGTGCGGTTTGCTAGCAGGATACGCGGAACGCCCGCCGCCAGCAGACCGTAAAGGATCGCCCGGGCCGCGCCGCCCGCGCCGAGCACCATCGCGAGGCCCACCCCCTCGTTCCATTGCCGCGCTTCGGCGTCGAGATTGGTCACGAAGCCGTAGGCGTCCGTGTTGCTCGCGTGCAGCGCCCCCTTCTCGTCGAGCCACAGCGTGTTGGCCGCGCCGATGGCAAGCGCCGCGGCGTCCGCCGCGCCGGCCGCGCCCAAGGCCGCTTCCTTGTGCGGCAGGGTCACGTTCACCCCCACATAGCCGTGGCCGGAAAGCTCCTGAAGAAAACGGCCCAGATCCGCAGGTTTCACAGCCTCTTTTTCGTAGGCGCCGTCGATCCCGTATTCGTTCAGCCAATAGCGGTGGATCACGGGCGAGCGCGAATGCTCTACCGGCCAGCCGATCACGCATGCGCGGCGGGTCATGCTCAACCCTCGATCACGCCCTCGCGCCGAAGCGTATCGAGGAGCGGCAGGAGCGGTAATCCAAGAATGGAGAAGAAGTCGCCATCGATCTTCTCGAAGAGCTGGATGCCGAGCGATTCGATCTGATAGGCGCCGACCGAGCCGAGCACCGCCTCGCCCGCGGCGGCAAGATAGTGGCCGATGAATTCCGGCGAGAGTTTCCGCATGGTGAGTGTGGCGACGTCCGTATAGGCCCAGACCGCCTCGCCGTCTTTCGCGATCGCAACCGCCGTGTGCAGCTGATGGGTCTTGCCGTTGAGGTCGAGCAGCTGCTTTCGCGCCGCCTCCATGGTTCCGGGCTTGGTGAGAATTTGGCCTTCGAAGGCGAGGATTTGATCTCCGCCGATCACGGCGGCGCCAGGCGCCAAATCGCTCACGGCTTCCGCCTTGGCGCGGGCAAGGATTTCGGCGACGTCATGGGGATCGAGCGTCTTCTCGCCGCCGATCGCCTCGCGCATGGTCTCCTCGTCGAGGCCCGGCGCTTCGGCGATATAGGAGAGTCTGGCCGAGTCCAGGAGCCGCGCCCGGGTCTTGCTGGTCGAGGCCAGGATGAGGGGAGGGCGTCCCGCTTGCAAGATTCCGGTCATGCTTCGAGCGCCGGCGCTTCGCGGTCGTGATAGAGCCGGATAATGCCGGCGGCCGTCTCCTCGATGGAGCGGCGGGTCACGTCGATGATCGGCCAGCCGTGCCGCGCGCAAAGTTGCCGTGTCTGCGCGATCTCCGCGGCGATCGCTTCTCGGTCGACATATTCCTCCAAATGGCCGTGGGCCTGTTCGTTCACGCGGTTCTGGCGAACTTGAGCGATGCGCTCCGGGCTCGCTACCAGCGCCACGACAAAGGCCTTCGTCTTCTGCTCCAGCTCCGGCGGCAGCGTCATGCCAGGCACCAGCGGCACGTTGGCCGTTTTGAATCCTCGATTAGCCAGATAGATGCTAGTCGGCGTCTTCGAAGTCCGGCTGATGCCGAGCAGGATAATGTCGGCATCGTCCAGACTCTCCGGCAGATGCCCATCGTCGTGGATCATGGAGAAGTTGAGGGCCTCGATGCGGCGGAAATAGTCGGCGTCGAGCTGATGCTGTCCGCCGACGGTCGGCGTCGAGGCCATGCCGAGATAGGAATCGAAGATTTGCAAGACGTGCTTGAGCGGCGCCACGCAAGGCACTTTGAGCTGCTTGCAGGACTGCTCCAAGGCTTCGGCGAGCGTGCGGTTGAACAGCGTGTAGAGCACGATGCCCGGCGCCGCCTCCACCTCCTTGAGAACCCGGTCAAGCTCTCGGCGGCTTCGCACCAGAGGATGCAAATGCTCGATGGGACGCACTTCCGCGTATTGCACGCCCACGGCCCGCGCGATGGTGGCGAGCGTCTCGCCGGTCGCATCCGAGATCATGTGCAGATGGAAGGTGCGTTGTTGGATATCCATGTATGGCCTTTGGATAACCGGGGCGGGTTAACGGAGCAACATCGGGGGGTCGGTCACCTCTCCCCACTGACCCGGAACAGTCCGCCGAGTTCTTCACAGATTCGCTTGTGTCGAGAACGTGACGACTTTTTCAAGTCGCCCCACAATACCTTTTTGATCCCCAGCTCTAAAGGACAGATACCCACAAGCGATCAAGCCCTCGTCCAGAGCCGGGGCGCATGAAAAAGCGCTTTGCGGGCGGGTCGTTGGAGCTTCTTTTAGGGCGACCAAGCCACAGCCTCACCCCTTTATCTTCAAACTGTCAAACGGGCCGCGAGCCAGCCTGTCGAGAGGCTGGTGATGAATGTGAATGTCCGCTATCCACCTCCTAATAACAAAAATAACAGAAACCCTTTTAGAGACTCTCTTTATTAGTTTTAGGAGACCCATGTCTTCACCACACGCACCCCTCCTCGCCGCTTTGAAGGGCGACCGTTGCAGCCCGCCGCCGCTCTGGCTCATGCGGCAGGCCGGGCGCTATCTGCCTGAGTACCGAGAGGTCAGGAGCGGGGTGGCGTCGTTTCTCGATCTCTGCCTCACGCCGGCATTGGCTGCGGAGGTGACGCTTCAGCCCTTGCGCCGGTTCCCGCTCGATGCGTCGATCGTGTTCTCGGATATCCTGGTCGTGCCCTATGCGCTCGGCCAGAAGGTCACCTTCGTCGAAGGGGAAGGTCCGAGGCTCGAGGCCGTGAAGGACGGCGCCGCCATCGCTAGGCTGGCAGGCGAGAACACCGCCTCGCGCCTCGCGCCTGTCTACGAGACCGTCGAACGCGTTGTGGCCGAGCTCCCGGCATCGGTGCCGCTGATCGGGTTCTGCGGCGCGCCGTGGACAGTGGCGACCTACATGGTCGAGGGCGCCGGCAGCAAGGATCAGGCTGCCGCCCGCAGCCTCGCCTATCGCGAGCCGGACACGTTCCAGCATCTCATCGATCTTCTGGTGGAGACCTCCGCCGCTTACCTGGTCGGCCAGGTGCAGGCGGGCTGCCGGGTGCTCCAGATCTTCGACAGCTGGGCAGGGAGCTTGCCTGAGGACGAGTTCGAGCGCTGGTGCATCGCGCCCACCCGGGCGATCGTGGATCGGGTGAAGGCCGAGGCCCCGGATATCCCGATTATCGGTTTTCCAAGAGGATCGGGCCCGCTCGCGGAGCGCTACGCCTCCAAGACGGCGATCGATGCCATTGGCTGCGACACGAGCCTGCCTGTGGGCTGGATCCGCTCCGCCCTGCAAACCCGCCTGCCGGTCCAGGGGAACCTCGATCCCGTGCTGCTGGCCGCCGGCGGCCCTCGCTTCGAGGCCCGCGTGAATTGGATCCTGGAGACCCTGGGCGAGGGACCTTTCATCTTCAATCTGGGCCACGGCATTCTGCCGCAGACCCCTATCGAGCACGTCGAGAAACTGGTGGCCCTGGTCAAAAACGCGACCGCCTGAACCTCCTACACCCTTGGGAATCCGATGCTTCTTGCCTATATCAAGGCCTTCCACATCATCGCGGTGATCGCCTGGATGGCGGGCCTGCTCTATCTGCCGCGGCTATTCGTCTATCACGCCGCCAGTGAGACGGGCTCGGCGCAGGCCGAAACCTTCAAAATCATGGAGGGGCGTCTGCTCCGCTTCATCACCACCCCGGCCATGATCGCCGCCTGGATTTTCGGCCTGATTCTGGCCTTTTCCGTGGTGGATTGGGCCCATGCCGGCTGGTTTCACGCCAAGCTGCTCCTGGTCCTGATCCTGTCCGGTTTCACCGGCATGCTCGCCAAATGGACCAGAGAGTTCGCGGCGGATCGAAACACCCACTCGCAGCGTTTCTACCGCATCGCCAACGAGGTCCCCACGCTGCTGATGATTGCCATCGTCATTCTGGCCGTCGTGAAACCGTTTTAGATCAGGGAGGCGCAAATCTCTTTTCGCGTACCGTAAGGGTCTGCTATAAGACGACTCGCATCCATTCCGGGACGCCCTTCGCGGTCCGGCCTTTCTCCCATAAAGATCGGTTTACTTGGACTGGAGCAGGCGTCTGAACGCCTTCCCGCCAAGGCACCCAATTTCCCCTTCTGCTGATCTCGCGCTTCACGCAGCGCGCATCAAACATCAACATTTCCATCTCTTGGAGTAGCAGCGCATGCAGGAAATGAAGCTGCAAGAATTGAAGGCCAAATCGCCGACGGAGCTTTTGAGCTTCGCCGAGGAGGTCGAGGTCGAGAACGCGAGCGCCATGCGCAAGCAGGAGCTCATGTTCGCGATTCTGAAACAGCTCGCCGCCCGCGACGTGGACATCACGGGCACGGGCGTGGTGGAGGTGCTGCAAGACGGCTTCGGCTTCTTGCGGTCGCCTGATTCGAACTATCTCGCCGGGCCTGACGATATCTACGTTTCGCCCTCGCAGATCCGCCGCTTCGGCCTGCGCACCGGCGACACGGTCGAAGGCCAGATCCGGAGCCCGAAAGAGGGTGAGCGCTATTTCGCGCTTCTCAAGGTCAACACGATCAATTTCGAGGAGCCCGAGAAGCAGCGCCACAAGATTCATTTCGACAATCTGACGCCGCTCTATCCCGACGAGTGGCTCGAGATGGAGACGTCGGATCCGACCCGGAAGGATCAGACCGGCCGGGTCGTCGACATCGTGGCGCCGATCGGCAAGGGCCAGCGCGGCCTCATTGTCGCGCAGCCGCGCACCGGTAAGACGGTGATCCTGCAGAACATCGCCCACGCGGTCACCGCCAATCATCCGGAGTGCTATCTGATCGTGCTGCTGATCGACGAGCGCCCGGAAGAGGTGACCGACATGCAGCGTTCGGTGAAGGGCGAGGTCGTGTCCTCGACCTTCGACGAGCCCGCCTCGCGCCACGTCCAGGTCGCCGAGATGGTCATCGAGAAAGCCAAGCGCCTGGTCGAGCACGGCCGGGACGTGGTCATCCTGCTCGATTCGATCACCCGCTTGGGTCGCGCCTACAACACCGTGGTGCCGTCCTCCGGCAAGGTGCTCACCGGCGGCGTGGACGCCAACGCCCTCCAGCGCCCGAAGCGTTTCTTCGGCGCCGCACGCAATATCGAGGAAGGCGGCAGCCTCACCATCATCGCCACCGCGTTGATCGATACCGGCAGCCGCATGGACGAGGTGATCTTCGAGGAGTTCAAGGGCACCGGTAACTCCGAACTCGTGCTCGACCGCAAGGTCGCCGACAAGCGCGTGTTCCCGGCCATCGACATCGCCCGCTCCGGCACCCGGAAAGAAGAGCTTCTGGTTCCCGCCGATCAACTCAAGAAGATGTACGTGCTCCGCCGCATCCTCAATCCCATGGGCACCATGGACGCCATCGAGTTCCTCAACGACAAGCTGAAGCAGACCAAGAACAACGCCGAGTTCTTCGACTCGATGAACACGTAAGGCGCGAGCGAAGACTGATCTGGGGTTGCATAGCCTAATCTTTGAGCGCGTCTGCTCTTGGAATAGGCAAAAAACTCAATAGAATCAGAAAGATAATCGCAAGGTTTGGCGCGTAGCGTCGATCGCGGGTCCGGGGGATTCGCATGACATCGATTCGCAAAGCGTCGCTGCCGAGCGCCGCCATCGCCATTCCACTGCTCGTGGCCGTCGGTCTTGCCGTGTTCGCCACCGCGACGCTCGGCGCGATCGCCGGCATTCTGACCGGGCTCGGTGCGGCGCTCGCCGCCGCCGTGATCGTCGAGAGCCCGCTCAAGTCGCTTGCCGCCGTGACGCACCGCATCGCCCATGGCGACCGCTACGCCATCCTGCCGCGCCAGACCCCCGGTCCCCTTGCCGGCATCGCCAGAAGCGTCGATGCCTTGCGCGCCGCGGTGCTCGAAGCCGACGCGCTCGCCGTCGATCAGCGGCGGCGCGAAGCGGAGTCGCGGCTGCATATGGCGAGCCGCAGCTTCTTCACCCGCAGCTTCCGCGGGGCCGTCGACGACGTGATCAAGACCTTCACCGACGGCAGTGCCTGGATCGGTCAGACCGCCACCGACCTCGAGGAACGCAACCAACACATGCACGTCAAGGTGGCCAATGCTTCCGACGCCGCCCGGGCCGCGGCGGACGACGTGGCGGCCATCGCCGTCGCCGCGCGCGGTATTCTTCTGTCCATCGAGCAGTCCGCCGGCGACATCGGCGCGTCACGGGAGGCAAGCGCGCGCGCCGCCGCCGACCTCGCGAGCGCCGACGAGACCATGCGCAAGCTTGCCGGCACCGCCGCGCGCATCGAGCAGGTCGTCGGTCTCATCCAGACCGTCGCACGTCAGACCTCGCTGCTGGCCTTGAACGCCGGTATCGAGGCGGCCCGTGCCGGCGCGGCGGGCCAGGGCTTCGCGGTGGTGGCCGGCGAGGTGAAGGCGCTCGCCCGCCAGACCGCGAAGGCGACCGAGGACATCGCCGCGCAGGTGAGCGGCATACAGAGCGCGGTGGAGAGTACGGCGGATGCGCTGCAGGACGTGCATGCGAGCGTCGGGGAGATCAACGCCGCGGACGCTAAGCTCCGCGCCGCGTTCGAGCAGCAGACGCATGAGCTCGACGCCATCGCGATGCGCGCCGCGCAAGTCGCCGAGCAGGTCTCGGGCGCGCTCCCCGATCTGCGCCAGGCCGTGGGCCATGTGGACCAGGCCGGCGCTTCCATGCTCGGCACGGCGGAAGAGCTGGTCGGCAAAGCCAAGGGCCTCGTCACCCAGGTGACGCGCTATTTCACCGACCTCGACTCCGGCGCCATCAAGGTCGGTATTTTGCATTCGCTCTCCGGCACCATGACCGCGAGTGAGCGTCCGCTCCAGGAGCTTCTCGTGATGATGATCGAGAAGGCGAACGAGGATGGCGGGCTCATGGGCCGGCCGCTGGAAGCGGTCATCATGGATCCGCGCTCCGACCCCCGTGCCTATGCGGGCGCGGCGCGCTCGCTGCTGACCGAGCATCACGTCGCGGCGGTCTTCGGCTGCTGGACGAGCCACTCGCGCAAAGAGGTCCTGCCCGTGGTCGAGGCTCTGAACGGGCTTCTGTTCTATCCGAGCCAGTACGAAGGCGAGGAGGAATCCTCCAACATCTTCTACACCGGCGCCACCCCGCAGCAGCAGGCCATCCCCGCCGTCGATTACTTGCGCCGCCGCGGCCACAACCGCTTCTTCCTGCTCGGCTCCGAGTCGGTCTATTCGCGCACCACGAACGCGATCCTCAAATCCTATCTCGCGGCGGAGGGCGCCGAGCCGGGTGCGATCCGCGAGGTGCTGACTCCCTTCGGCCACAAGTACTGGGCGGAGACCGTCGCCGCCATCAAGCGCTTCGGCGCCGGCGGCGATGCGGGCGTCATCACCACGGTGAGCGGCGACGCCAATATCTATCTCTATCGCGAGCTTGCCGCCCAGGGCATCGCCGCGGACACGATCCCGGTCATGACGCTCTCCATCGGCGAGAGCGAGCTGCCGGCCATCGCCGTCCCCGAGATTAAGGGCCACCTCGCCTGTTGGAGCTATCTGCATGAGCTGGACACGCCGGCCAATCGCGGCTTCGTGCGCGCCTGGCGCAAGTTCTGCGGCCGGCCGAACGTGATGACCGACGATCCGATGGAAGCCACCTGGATCGGCTTCCAGATGTGGATGGCGGCGGTGAAGCAGGCGAACACCACGGAGACGAACGCGGTGCGCGGCAAGCTGGCCGGCATGCGCCTGAAGACCCCGAGCGGCTACGAGGTCGCGATGGACGGGGTGAACCATCATCTGCACAAGCCGGCCATTGTCGGCGAGATGACCGCCGACGGCCGCATCGTGCCGGTTTGGAAAAGCTCGGGCCTGATCGCGCCGGACCCGTGGAGCCCGTGGCTCCCCCGCGCCGAGAGCACGGCGATCGCCCGTCGCGGCGACACCGCACAGCTGCGCCCCCTCGCCTACGCGAGCTGATGTGGCGCGACGAGCCCCATACCGCGAGAAACAACAACCAGCCCCTACGTCACCGCCACTTCCCGCGCGGCCTTGATGGTCTCGACGAGCGCATCAGCCTCCGTCACCGGCAGCGAGCATTGCGGGCCCAGACACACATAGGCCGTGACCTTGCCGTCCACCGCGGTCTTGCCGTGCGCGGGTGAGGCCTCGGGCAGCGCGTCTCCTTCCCTGACCTCCTGGATCACGGAGTTCGGCAGCGACGCGTCACGAAGCGCCGCGCGCATCGCGTCCGCATCGCCGCCCTCCGGCACGATCAGCACGACGAGCGCCGGCGCCATAATATCGACTGCGGCGCCCAGCAATCCGGAATAGCCGACCGGGTTGCCGGCGATCCCTGAACCGAACGCGCGCAGAATCTCCTCGGCGCGATTGGCGTAGCGCGTCTCGCCCGTCCACAGCGACAGGGCGATGAGGTTCGACACCATCATGGCGTTGGCGTTCGGCGTCGCGTCGTCGAGACCGCTCAACGGTCGCACGATGAGATCCTTCGTATCGTCCGCGGCGAGATGATAGCCGCCGAGATCGTGCGCCCAGTAATGCCGATCCATCACCTCGGTCCAGGCAATCGCCTGTTCGATATAATCGCGTCTGCCCGCGGCGCTCGCCAGCGCGAGTGCCGCGCGGATCAGGTTGGCGTAATCGGAAGCGGTCGCCGGCGCCTTCGCTTCGCCCGCGCGATAGGCGTGGAACAGGCGGCCATTCTTTGTCATCTGTGTACGGATGAAGTGAAACGCCATCTGCGCGGCCTCGAGCCATTCGGGCTTGTCGAAGGCGGCGGCCGCTTCGGCGAGGGCTGCGATCATCAGCCCATTCCAATCGGCGAGCACCTTGTCGTCGAAGCCGGGGCGTATGCGGCCTGCACGCCGTTCCAAGAGCTTTGCGCGCATCACGGCCAAGCGGGCTTCGGTCTCGGCGTCGCGCAACTCGATCGCGTTCAGGCGATTGAGAATGTTGTGGCCTTCGAAATTGCCTTGCGCGGTGACGTCGTAGACTTCGGCGAACAGTTTTGCATCGTCCGCACCGAGCACGTCTTCGATCTCGGCGAGCGACCACACATAGAACTTGCCTTCCTCGCCTTCGGAGTCCGCGTCGAGCGAGGCGGCGAACGCGCCGCCCTCCGTGGTCATCTCGCGCGTGAGCCAGCCGACCGTCTCCTCGATGCGCTGCGCGTAGAGCGGCGACTTCGTCTCGCGCCAGCTCTCCGTCATCAGCTCGATGAGGAGCGCGTTGTCGTAGAGCATCTTCTCGAAATGCGGCACGAGCCAGCGCTCGTCGACGCTGTAGCGCGCATAGCCGCCGCCGAGATGATCGTAGATGCCGCCTTGCGCGATGTGGGTGAGGGTGAGGTCGACCGCCTCGCGCGGATTGGGCAGCCCGTAGCGCAATCCTGCGCGCCACAAGAACCCGAAGAATTGCGTTTGCGGAAATTTCGGCGCGCCCCTTATGCCGCCTTGCACGGGATCGACCGCTTGCAGGAAGCGTCGCGCCAGATTGGAGAGTGTCGCGTCGTTGAGCGCGGCGCCGGCGCCTTCGGCATGTTGCGGCTTGAGGCGCGCACTGATCGCATCGGCGTTGGTGCGGACCTTCTCCGGCTCCTCGTGAAACACGCGCGAGATGGTCTTCAGTACACTGACGAAGCCGGGCCGCCCGTAGCGGTCTTGCGGCGGGAAGTAGGTGCCGCCCCAGAAGGGCTCCGCGTCGGGGGTGAGGAACATGGTCAGCGGCCAGCCGCCCTGCTCGCCGGTCAGATGCAGCGCGTTCATGTAGATCGCGTCCACGTCCGGGCGCTCTTCCCGGTCGACCTTGATGTTCACGAACAGGTCGTTCATGACCTTGGCCGTCGCTTCGTCCTCGAAGCTCTCATGGGCCATCACGTGGCACCAGTGACAGGCCGCGTAGCCGACCGACAGCAGGATGGGCTTGTTCGCCGCCTTGGCCTCGGCGAGCGCCTCCGGCCCCCAGGGCCGCCAATGGACCGGGTTGTCCTTGTGCTGGAGGAGATAGGGGCTGGTCTCGGCCCCGAGCTGGTTGTCTGGTCTGTCCTGCATGATCCTTCCGCGTTCCCCACTAGGATAACGCGCGCCGCCGCCGAATGGCCCCTTGCCCGACGGAAAATTGTGCCACTTGCGGCAGTACAGTTAAGCGTCAGTCTATTTCCGCAATGCGAAAATTGGGGCTGCGATGGTATCATCCCGATAGCTGAGGCTAAGCCGTCATGGCTGAATTCGATGCGTTCGACCTTTTGCCGGCCCAGATCGCCGTCCTCGACCGCGATGGCGGAATCGCTTTCACCAATCATGCCTGGAACCAGACGGCCGAGGGGCGGCTCCCCGACCGGCGCTGGAACTATCTGGAGGAATGCGCTGCCGCGGCCGATCGCGGATGCACCGAGGCGCGTGCGGTTGGCACTGGCCTAGGCCGCGTGATTGCGGGGGAGCTAGACCGGTTTGTGGCCGTCTACAACTGCCCGTTCGACGACCGGCATCATTGGTTTCAAATGTCGGCCCGGCCCGGACGGGCCTCCGACGAGGGGATCGGTGCCATCGTCATGCACACCGACGTGACGGCACTTCAGCACGACCATCTCACCGGGCTTGCGAACCGCGCTCTGTTTGAGGCGCAGTCGGAGTTTGTGCTCGACGTTGCCCGCCGCGCCGGCACCAGCGTGGCGATCGTGCTCATCGATTTGGATGGCTTCAAGGGGATCAATGACGAGTTCGGTCATGCAGCTGGTGATGAGGTGCTGGTGCGATTGGCTCAGAGGCTGTTGTCGGCGCCGGCCGAACGGGACCTCTTGGCGCGGGTGGGCGGAGACGAATTTGCACTCTTCACCGGCGCGGGGGTGACGGAGGTCGGGCTTGCCGGGTTGTTGCGGAGCATCGAGAACGCCTTCAAGGAGCCGTTCGTCGTGAAAGGCGCGCACCGCTATCTTTCCGCGAGCGTCGGCGCTGCGCTCTTTCCCGTCGACGGCAAGAGCCACGTGGACCTGCTCAAGAAGGCCGATTCTCGCATGTACGGGATGAAAAGGGCCTCCGTAGGCCGCCACGAAAAGTGGCTCGCCTAGGACCTGAGCCACGATCGTCCGCGTCCTGCGACGCTGATTAGAAAGTCGGCTCGCCTCGATTGCTGCCCCGGTCCAAGATGTGGCTTCATGAGCATTGATGACACCATTGTCGCGCCGGCCTCGGGCGCTGGCCCCGCTGCCGTCGCCGTCATCCGCATCTCGGGGCCGCGCACCCGCGCCGTGCTCGAGGCCTTGGTCGGCCGCTTGCCGAGCCCGCGCCAGGCGTCGTTGCGCGACATCGGCATGCCCCTGATCGACAAGGGGATCGTGCTGTGGTTCCCGGGCCCCGCGAGTTTCACCGGCGAGGACATGGCCGAACTGCAGGTCCATGGCAGCCGCGCCGTGGTGCAGGCCGTGGTCGAGGCGGTGCTCGCGGTCGAGGGCACGCGTCTGGCTGAGCCCGGCGCCTTCGCCCGCCGCGCTTTCGAGAACGGCAAGCTCGATCTCACCGAGGTCGAAGGCCTGGCCGATCTCATCAACGCGGAGACGGAGGCGCAGCGGCGCCAAGCCCTGGCGCAGTCCGAAGGCTCCTTGCGGCGTCTGTACGAAGGCTGGCGCGCCGAGCTCTTGGAGGCTCAAAGCTTCATGGAGGCGGGGCTCGACTTCGCCGACGAGGCGGATGTCGCGGTCGATGTTGCCGTCAAGGCGAACGCCATCGTCGCGCCGCTGCTTGAATCGATAGAGGCGCATCTCGCCGACCGCAGCGGCGAGCGTTTGCGTGACGGCTTGCGCGTGGTGATCGCCGGATCGCCCAATGCCGGCAAGTCGTCGCTCTTGAATGCGCTCGCCAAGCGCGACGCGGCCATCGTGTCGGAGGAGGCGGGGACAACGCGCGACGTGATCGAGGTCCATCTCGATCTCGGCGGCCTGCCGGTTATCCTCGCCGACACCGCGGGGATACGAGCGGGGCGGGGGGAGGTCGAGCAGGAAGGCATCCGCCGCGCGCTCGCCCGGGCCGAAGATGCCGACCTCGTTCTCTGGGTGATCGATGCCACGGATCCGGTCTGGGACCCGCCGGCGCCGCTCGCCGCCAAGGACGTGGTATTTGCGCTCAATAAATCCGATCGGGGCGTGCCGCCGGCGCATAGTAATGCGGTAATGGACCTACTGGTTCTTTCGGCCAAAACCGGCGCCGGGCTCGACGCGCTGATCGATCGGCTGGCCGCTCTCGCAGGCGCCGAAAGTGCCGGCTCAGGCCAGATATCGCTGACCCGCACCCGCCACAGGACCGAACTCGTGTCATCCCGGGACGCTTTGCAACGTTTTGTTAACCATGATCTTTCGGCGGAGCTGAAAGCCGAGGAATTGAGGATTGCGGCCCGCCATCTGGGCCGTTTGACCGGCCTGATCGACGTGGAGGAGGTGCTGGGGGCCATCTTCGCCGAGTTCTGCATCGGCAAGTAGGGACCCGCCCGCCCCGCAATTGATTCACGTGAAACAGTGCCACCTCAAGGCTTTGACGGAGCGCGCGGGACCGACTACTTACCGGCCATGATCAAGGGTTTCGGCAAGGGTTTCGACGTCATCGTCATCGGCGGCGGGCACGCCGGCTGCGAGGCTGCGGCGGCGTCCGCGCGCCTCGGCGCCCGGACCGCGCTTCTTACCCACCGCTTCGACACCATCGGCGAGATGTCCTGCAACCCGGCCATCGGCGGCCTCGGCAAGGGCCATTTGGTGCGCGAGATCGATGCGCTCGACGGGCTCATGGGCCGCGTGGCCGATGCCGCCGGCATCCAGTTTCGGGTGCTCAACAAGTCCAAGGGCCCGGCCGTGCAAGGCCCCCGCGCCCAGGCCGACCGCAAGCTCTACCGCCAGGCCATGCAGGCGGCGATCTCGGAGACAGCTGATCTCGTGGTTGTCGAGGCCGCGGTCGAGGACCTGATCGTCGACGGCAACAAAGTTTTGGGGGTCATGACGACCGACGGCCGCAGCTTCACCGCCGGTGCGGTCGTGCTCACCACCGGCACGTTCCTGAACGGCCTCATCCATATCGGCGAGACCCAGATCCCGGCAGGGCGTATGGGCGAGGCGCCGGCGCTCGGTCTGTCCGGGCGGCTCTATGGGCTGGGACTCCGCATGGGACGCCTCAAGACGGGCACGCCGCCCCGGCTCGACGGCACCACGATCGCCTGGGAGCGGCTCCAGGAACAGCAGGGCGATGTGCCGCCCGTGCCGTTCTCGTTCCTCACCGAGGCCATCGCGACGCCTCAGGTGCCTTGCCACATCACGCATACGACCGAAGCGACCCACGCCATCATCGAGCGCAATCTCGCCCGCGCGCCGATCTATTCCGGCGCCATCGGCAGCGTCGGCCCGCGCTATTGCCCGTCCATCGAAGACAAGGTCGTTCGCTTCAAGGAGCGCGGCAGCCACCAGATCTTTCTGGAGCCGGAGGGGCTCGACGACGACACGGTCTATCCCAATGGCATCTCCACCTCGCTGCCCAAGGACGTGCAGCACGCCTTCCTCAAGACCATTCCGGGGCTCGAGACGGCGCACGTGAAGCGTCCGGGCTACGCCATCGAATACGACTACGTGGATCCGCGCGAGCTGCGTCCGAGCTTGGAGACGAAGGCTGTCGGGCGGCTGTTCCTGGCGGGTCAGATCAACGGCACCACGGGCTACGAGGAGGCGGCCGGGCAGGGGCTCATCGCCGGTCTCAATGCGGCTCTAGTGGCGTCCGGCGCGAAGGAGCCCTTCGCCGTCACCCGCGCCGACGGCTATCTGGGCGTGATGATCGACGATCTGGTGACCCGCGGGGTGACCGAGCCCTACCGCATGTTCACAAGCCGCGCCGAGTACCGGCTGATGCTGCGCGCCGATAATGCCGATCAGCGCCTCACGCCGCTTGGCATCGCCGTCGGCTGTGTCGGTGAGGCGCGGCGTACGGCCTTCGAAACCAAGCGGTCGAAGCTCGAAGCGGGCGCCGCGCTGCTCGGCGGTCTCACCCTCACGCCGGACGAGGCGGCGAAGGCTGGCCTCACCATCAATCGCGACGGTCGGAAGCGCAGTGCCTTCGACCTTCTGAGTTACCCCGAGATCGGCCTCGCCCGGCTCGCTCGAATCTGGCCCGAGATCGGCGCGATCGATGAGGGCATCGCGAGCCAGCTCGCGGTCGATGCGCGCTACGCCGTCTACATCGCCCGCCAGGAGCTGGACGTGGCCGCCTTCCGCAAAGACGAGGGGGTCGCCATCCCAGACGGCTTTTCGTTTGATGCCCTCCCGGGCCTCTCCAACGAGATCCGCCAGAAGCTCCTGCGCCACAAGCCGGCAAGCCTCGGCCAAGCCGCGCGCCTCGATGGCATGACGCCTGCCGCGCTGATGCTGCTCCTGGCGCATTTGAAGAAGGGCGCGGCGGCGAAAAGCGCATGAGCGCGAGCCCTAAGCGACTCTCCCTCATCGACGGTCCTGAATCGTTCGCCGAAGCCTTTAATGTTCCACATGAAACAATTCTGGCCCTGCGCCGCTATGCGGACCTGCTGGCGCACTGGCAAAGATCGATCAATCTCGTCGCGCCCTCGACCCTTCCCGATGTCTGGTCGCGGCACTTTGCCGACTCCGCGCAACTGCGCGGGCTTGCGCCGGACGCCCGACTCTGGCTCGATCTTGGTTCGGGCGCAGGGTTCCCCGGGCTCGTCATCGCCATCCTGCAGGCCCAGGTGCCGGATTTCCGGATGCACATGGTCGAATCGAACCGCAAGAAATGCGCCTTCCTCGCCGAGGTCGCTCGCGTCGGCCAGGCCCCTGTGGACATCCACGCCATGCGTATTGAAGACCTTCCGGAAAAAGCTCAAAGCCTTAGACCGGATGTGGTCAGCGCGCGCGCGCTTGCGCCGTTGCCCCGCCTACTAGAGCTCGCAGAGCCGTTCGTCGGGGAAGGAACCAGGGGGCTGTTCCTGAAAGGTCGCGAGACAGAGGCCGAGATCGAGGCCGCGCAGGCCGGGTGGGATTTCGCGTTCCGCCTGCATCCCAGCCTGACCGACGAGCATGCCCGCATCGTCGAGCTGACGGGCCTGCGGCGGAGGGGGTCATGAGCCGCGCCGCCACCCGCGTCCTTGCTCTTGCCAACCAAAAAGGCGGCGTCGGCAAGACCACCACGGCAATCAATCTCGGCACGGCACTCGCCGCCGTCGGCGAGCGCGTGCTGATCATCGATCTCGACCCGCAAGGCAACGCCTCCACCGGGCTCGGCATCGAGCAGCGCAACCGCTCGACCTTCGATGTCCTCACCGGCGACGCCACGATCCTGGAGGCCAAGGTCGCGACCCATGTGCCGCGGCTCTCGATCGTTCCGGCCACGATCGACCTCATGTCGTTCGAGCGGGAGGCGGGGAACGCGAGCGGCAAGCACTATCGCTTTCGGGATTGCCTTGCGGAGCTGACGGCATCCGAAAGCGTGGACGAACGAACGACCTATGTCCTCATCGACTGCCCGCCGTCGCTTAATCTGCTCACCCTCAACGCCTTGGCGGCGGCCGACGCCGTGCTCGTGCCGCTGCAATGTGAGTTCTTCGCGCTCGAAGGCCTTGCTCAGCTCCTGAGCACGGTCGAGGAGATCAGGGTTCGCCTCAATCCCAAGCTTCGCATTCACGGCGTCGTGCTCACCATGTACGACCAGCGCACAAGCCTGTCGGACCAGGTGGTCGAGGACGTGCGCGCGGTGCTCGGCGAGAAGGTCTACACCACGGTCATTCCGCGCAATGTGCGCGTCGCGGAATCGCCGTCTCACGGCAAGCCGGTGCTTCTTTACGATTACAAATGCTCCGGCAGCCAAGCATATATCCAGCTCGCCTCCGAGGTGATCGAGCGCGAGCGCCGGATACGGGCGGCATGATGCGGATGGCCCCGGCGGCCCAACACTGGAGATAAAAGATGGCGGTCAGCGCACAGAAGAAACGCTTGGGTCGAAGTCTGGCATCGCTCATCGGCGAGGACGCCGAGGAGGCGGGAGGCCGCGCCGACCAGCAAACCGTGCCGCTCTCGGCGTTGAAGGCCAGCCGTTTCAATCCGCGACGGGATTTCTCGGACGCGCAACTCGACGAGCTTGCCACCTCGATCCGCGAGCGTGGTCTCGTCCAGCCCCTGGTGGTTCGGCCACTGGACGGCGGCAACCGCTTCGAGATCGTCGCCGGCGAGCGGCGCTGGCGCGCGGCGCAGCGCGCGAACCTGCACGAGGTGCCGGTCGTCATCCGGGCGCTGTCGGATCAGGAAGCAATCGAGATCGCCATCATCGAGAACGTCCAGCGCGAGGACCTTAACGCCATCGAGGAGGGCGAGGGCTATCACGCCCTGATGCAAGGCCACGGCTATACCCAAGAGGACCTTGCCAAGGTGATCGGCAAGAGCCGCAGTCACCTCGCCAACACGCTCCGTCTGCTCAAGTTGCCGAAGGCGGTCCAGGACTTGGTGCGGCAAGGCGGTCTCAGCGCTGGCCATGCGCGCGCCCTGATCGGCCACCCCGACGCCGCCGCGATCGCCGCCCGCATCGTTAAGGAAGGGTTAACGGTGCGCCAGGTGGAAGCGCTGGCCCAGGAGGAAAGCGAGAAGCCCAAGCGCAAGAAGGCGGCCGGCAAGGATGCCAACACGCGCGCGGCGGAATCGGAGTTGCATGACGCGCTTGGCCTCAAGGTCGAGATCAAGTCCGGACGCGGGGAGCGGGGCGAGCTTCGCATCCGCTATACGAGCTTCGATCAGTTCGAGGAGATCCGCACCAGGCTCATGCGCCGGCCGCGCTGATCTCAGCCGTCGCCAAGAAACTCTTCGGCCTTGAACAACGACTTGAACGGCACGCCCGCTTCGGCGTAAAGCGCCGCCGCCCCCTCGCCCCGGTCGAGGATCGAGATGACCAGCGTGACCTTGGCGCCCGCGTCCTCGACCGCCTTGACCGCGTCCATGGCCGAGGCGCCGGTGGTGGTCACGTCCTCGAGAATCACCACGGACTTGCCTTTGATGTCGTTGCCGTCGACGCGCTTCTGGGTGCCGTGATCCTTGACCGCCTTGCGCACGAAGAAGCCTGGCAGATAGCGGCCGTACGCCGGGCTTTTCATCGCGACGGGCGCAATGAGCGGCACCGCGCCCATCTCCAAACCGCCGACTGCGTCTGCTATAACTCCTTGAATTTCAAGAAGAATTAGGTCAGCCATGAGATCCGCACCATCGGGGTCGAGCATTGCCGGCTTCATGTCGAAATAGAAGTCGCTCTCCTTGCCGGAAGCCAGCACGACACGCCCGCGCCGGAACGCGCGTTCGCGCAGCAACATGAAAAGCTTGTTGCGGCGCTCGAACGTGGCGGCGTCCTGGTCCATCTCAACTCCTCGGGGTCAAAGCCGGAAATGCATAGGAACACCCATGCAAGGCGTCAAACTTTCGATGTCAGCGTCAACAGGAGCCGTTCGGCGAAGGCGCTATCCAGATCGGGCGAGCGGCGCGATCGCCTGATGGTTTCCTGGATCAATGGCAGCGCGCTCGCGAGCCGCTTCGCGCCCCATTTCCGGCAATGGGCCGCGAAGGCGTCCCGGCGCTTGTAGTGGAGCGGCGGCCGCAAAGTCCGGACGGCCTCGTCGAGATTCCCCTCGCGCGAGGCTACCTGATGGAGCCGGGTGAAGTGTCGGGCGAGCGCGGACATCGCCGCGGCGCGATCCGTGCCGGCCGCGGCGAGCCGTTGCAGTTCGCGCAGCGCATCCTTGGCTTCGCCGCCGCTTGCCGCATAGACGAAATTCTCAAGCGCGATCTCCGCGGCATCACCGACGACCGCGGCGATGTCTTCATGGGTCACTCTGCCGGCGTCCCGCGCGTAGAGCGCGAGCTTGGCGACCTCGGTGCGCGACATGGCCTGGTCGGCGCCGAGCCGGCTCATGAGATAGGTCTTTGTCTCGCGGTCGATGGCAAGACCGGCCTCGGCCAGCTCCGCGTCGATCACCGCGGCCAAGTCGCGCTCATCCGCATAGCAGGGTAGCGCCGCCGCATCGGGGAGTTTCTCGAACAGTTTGCGCAAGCCGGAATCGGGTCGGAGATTGCCCGCCTCGACGATCAACGCATTGTCCGATGGCTCGTCAAGCAGCGCCTTCAACGAGGGCACATCGAGCCGGCTTCCGGCCGTGACCCGCACCACCTTGGCGTTGGCGAACATGGGCCGGGTGCGCAACTCGACGTCGAGCCGGGCCGGGTCCTCGGCGAAGTCGCGGTCGTCGAGACGGATAATCTCTGCGTCGGCTCCCTGCCTGCGCGCCAGGGTCCCCGTCAGCGCCGCGGCGCGTTCGGACACAAGACCCGCGTCCGGTCCATAGACGAGCACGGCGCGGCAGCCGGGATCGGGAGATTTCAGGAAGCGCGAAACGGCCGAGGCTTTATGGGCGACCATGACGGCACGATCCGCGCGAAGGGTTCAGGTCTGGCGAAGCCCCGCGACGCTCAAGCCGAGCTGGCGAGGAAGGCCGCGACTTGGGTCTTGATGCTCTCCGACACGGTCTCGGCAGCGCGGTTCTCCGCGTCATAACGAGCGCGCACATTGGCGAAGATCTCTTGGTAGCGGCTGTAGGGAGCGCGAGACACGGCCGATCCCTGATGGATGACCGCGCCGTTCGAGGCGTCGATCAGCTTGAAGCTCGCCTCGAGCTGGTAGACCTGACCTTTGGCGTCACCCGAGATCCGCACGAGCTGATTGATGACCTGTTCGCGTATGGCGATCCTCAGCTTGAATTTTTGAGGCGCCGCAACGCCGCCGCCCGTGTTCGCAAAGATCAGCTCGTTGCGCACCTTCTGGCCCACGCGCCCGGGGATCGGCTGGACGTCCACGGCCGCCATGGTCTCCGACAGCTTGGCGCCGCTGGCGGTGGTGGAATTCGAGCCGTAAAGCGGCTGGAATCCGCAGCCCGCCAGGCCAAGCCCGGTCAGCCCGGCGCAAGCCACCAGCGCAAAAGCAGGATTACGCCACCACATTGACGATCCTCTGCGGCACGATCACGACCTTCTTGATCTTCCGTCCCCCTATGGCGCGGGTCACATTTTCGAGCCCTAGCGCCGCAGCTTCAATATCTTCCTTCGAGGCGTCTCGCGCAATCGTCAATTCGTCTCGCCTCTTGCCGTTCACCTGGACTGCGATGGTTACGGTATCCTCGGTCAACAGGGCCGAATCCGCCTCCGGCCAGGGCTGTTCGGCCACAAGCCCTTCATTTCCAAGGAGCGCCCAGCATTCTTCCGCCAGATGGGGCACCATGGGGGCCGCGATTCGCGCCAAGAGCTCTGCGGCCTCCCGTAACGCGAACTTGAGATCGTCCTTGGGCTGCTTCGCCGAGGCTTGCAACGCGGCCGAGAGCGCGTTGGCCAGCTCGTAGATCTGGGCTACGGCGGTGTTGAAGCGCAGCTTCTCGATGGCTCCGGTCACACCCGCTACGGCCTTATGCGCGGCGCGGCGCAGCGTCTCCCCTTCCGAGCCCATCTCGGCGGGCGCTGGCGTTCCCGCCGCGGCGCCTTTGTCTGCCGCCTCGCCCACCAGCCGCCAGACCCGTTGAAGAAAGCGGTGCGCACCTTCCACACCGCCGGCGGTCCATTCGATGTCGCGCTCCGGCGGCGTGTCGGACAGCATGAACCAGCGCGCCGTATCGGCGCCGTACGCGCCGATGATGTTGTCGGGATCGACCACGTTCTTCTTCGATTTCGACATGGACTCGACGGCGCCGACCGTGACCGGCGCGCCGGTCTTCACTTGCACCGCCTTGCCGTCGCGTAAGGTGACCTCTTCGGGGAGCAGCCACTTGCCGTCTGCGTCCTTGTAGGTCTCGTGCGTGACCATGCCTTGGGTGAACAGACCGCGAAACGGCTCATCGATCGTGACGTGTCCAGCCTTGTGCATCGCGCGCGTGAAGAAGCGCGAATACAGAAGGTGCAAGATCGCGTGCTCGACGCCGCCGATATACTGGTCGATCGGCAGCCAATAGCCGACGGCGTTGGTGTCGGTGGGCACCGAAGCGCGCGGCGAGCAAAAGCGCGCGAAGTACCAGGACGAATCGACGAAGGTATCCATCGTGTCGGTCTCGCGCCGGGCGATGCCACCGCAACTCGGGCAGGTGACGGTCTTCCACGTGGGATGATGGTCGAGCGGATTGCCTGGCACGTCGAAGCTGACGTCGTCGGGGAGCTTCACGGGGAGATCGTCCACCGGCACCGGCACGATGCCGCAAGCCTCGCAATGGATCATAGGAATCGGACAACCCCAATAGCGCTGCCGTGAAATGCCCCAATCCCGCAACCGAAACTCGGTCTTCCGCACCCCTTGTGGCGCTCCGTCGACGGTGCGCGCCGCCAGGCGGTCGGCCATGGCGATCTTAGCGTCGGCCACGGCGAGTCCGTCGAGAAAGTCGGAATTGATCATCACGCCATCGCCGGTATAGGCCTCTTCACCGATCTCGAATGTGCTCGGATCCTCCCCCGGCGGCAGCACCACCGGCGTCACTGGCCGGCCGTAGGCACGCGCGAATTCGAGGTCGCGCTGATCATGCGCGGGACAGCCGAAGATTGCGCCGGTGCCGTACTCCATCAGGATGAAGTTCGCGATGTCGACGGGAAGCTCGGCGCCGTCGATGACGGGGTGCGCCACGCGTACGCCGGTGTCGAATCCCTTCTTCTCGAGTGTCTCGAGTTCCGCGGCGCTGGTGCTGTGGTGATGGCATTCATCGATAAAGGCTTGTGCGTCCGCGTTCGTAGATGCGATGGCCCGCGCAAGCTTGTGGTCCGGCGCGATGGCTATGAACGCCGCACCGAACAGCGTGTCGGGACGCGTGGTGAAGACCTCGATGGTCGCGAAGTCTTCCGGCGCAGTGCCTTCGATCGTCTCGAAGCGGACGGTGAGACCTTCCGAGCGGCCGATCCAGTTCGCCTGCATTAAGCGCACCTTCTCGGGCCAGCGGTCCAGCTCCTGAAGCGCGTCGAGCAGATCCTGCGCATAGTCGGTGATCTTGAACACCCACTCCGGCTGCTCGCGTTGCTCGACGAGCGCCCCCGAGCGCCAGCCGCGCCCGTCGATCACCTGCTCGTTGGCGAGCACGGTTTTGTCCACCGGGTCCCAATTGACCTTGCGCGTCTTGCGGTCGACGAGCCCGGCCGCGAGCATGTCGAGAAACAGCTTCTGCTGCTGGTGATAGTATTCGACATCGCAAGTGGCGAGCTCGCGCGACCAATCGAGCGACAGACCCATGCTCTTCAGTTGGCCGCGCATCGTTGCGATGTTGTCGTAGGTCCACTTCGCCGGGTGCACGCCCCGCTCGATGGCGGCGTTCTCCGCGGGCAAGCCAAAGGCGTCCCAGCCCATGGGGTGGAGCACGTTGTGGCCTCGGGCCCGCATATAGCGGGCGACCACGTCGCCCATCGTGTAGTTCCGCACGTGACCCATATGGATGCGTCCGGACGGGTACGGGAACATTTCAAGAACATAGTATTTCGGCCGTCGGTCGTCCTCGCTGGCCTCGAAGAGGCTCTCGGCCTCCCACGCCTGCTGCCAGTGCCTTTCGCGTGTCGGCGCGTCGTAGCGGTCCGCGGCCATCTGTCTTATCCATTCCTCACATCGATTCGGCGCGGCAATCGAACCCAAATGCCCGAAACGGTCAAGTTGCGCCGAATCGCGTTGCCGCAGGGCGCCACGGACCCGAAGATGCCTGCTAGGTACCTTGCATGAGCCCTGAAAGCCACTCCGCCGCCGAGATTCCGGAGCGCCTCCGTCAGGTGAAAGAAGAGATCGTGCTCGCCGCGGAAGCCGCCGGCCGGAAGCCGAGTACGGTCGAGCTTGTCGCCGTGACCAAGACGATGCCCGCCGCTGCCGTCGAGGACGCCATCGAAGCGGGTCAGCTCATCTTTGGCGAGAACCGCGTGCAGGAGGCGCAAGCCAAATGGCCCGCGCTCAAGGCGCTGCATGCGAATCTCGAGCTTCATCTCATTGGGCCGCTTCAGACAAACAAGGTCAGAGAGGCCGTGGCCCTGTTCGATGTCATCGAGACGCTCGACCGGCCCAAACTTGCCCGTGCCCTAGCCGAAGAGATGAAGCGTACGGGAATGCGTCCCCGCCTCTTCGTTCAGGTCAATACCGGCGAGGAGCCGCAAAAGGCTGGGATCGTGCCCGAAGAGACGGCGGACTTCGTGGCGCTCTGCCGCGACACGTTCGGTCTCGTTGTCGACGGGCTCATGTGCATTCCGCCGTTCGACGAGGAACCGTCGATGCATTTCGCGCTTCTCGCCAAGCTTGCCAAGGAGCTCGGGCTCGACGAACTGAGCATGGGCATGAGCGGCGACTTCGAGAAGGCCATCGCTTTCGGTGCCACTTATGTGCGCGTCGGCACCGCCATCTTTGGTACGCGTGTGCTCCTCGACTAACGTGCGATGAGGACGGTTGTGCCGTTCTTGATCTCGGCAAGGACAGCCAAGAGATCACGCCGCGAGAGCGCTACGCAGCCTTCCGTCGGCGTGTAGCCGTCCCGGGCAAGATGCATGAAGATGGCGCTCCCCTTTCCCCGGATGCGGGGCCGGTCGTTGTAGCCGAGCACCAGAACAAGATCGTAGAGCCCGTCGTCCCGCATCAGCCCCTCGGCGCTCCGTTTCGAGGGCAGCCGCACCAACCGGTTGTAGTTGCGGTCTTTAGGATCGTCGCACCAGCCGTCATCCGCACGGATCGCCCGCACCGGCAGCAATGTCCGCGGCCGCGGGATGTTGTCGGAGCGATACAGCACGAGCCGGACGGGAAAGCGCCCGAGCGGCGTGCCGCCGTCGCCTTCGCGCTTGAGCGGTTTCACGCTCCCTCGGCCGATCGCGGCCTTCCGTATGCCAAGACGAAGCTGAACCCGCGCCTGGCAAGGCCGCCCTGGCGCGCGGCGCACAACGATGGGCCTTGATCGCCTAACCCTCATGTTTCCTGGCTCTTTTGACGCGTGTCACCGGTTCGACATGCTTGTCGCCGGGCCGGCTCCCCCTTACAACCCTCCGGAGCACAGTCTTTGGAACCCCCCAGCAAGGACGGGCCGATGAGCAACGCGCGCAGGATCCTCATCATCGACGATGACGATGAGCTTCGCGAGTCTTTGAGCGAGCAGCTTTCGCTTCACGAGGAGTTCGACACGGAGCTGGCCTCCACCGCGCAAGAGGGACTGAAACTTGCCCGCAACGGTCATGTGGACCTGGTTCTGCTCGATGTCGGTCTGCCCGATCTCGATGGCCGGGAGGCCTGCAAGCTCCTGCGCCGCGGCGGCTTCAAAGGTCCTGTCGTCATGCTCACGGCCCAGGCTTCCGATGCCGATACCATTCTCGGCTTGGAATCGGGTGCCAATGATTATGTAACCAAGCCCTTCCGTCTCGGCGTTCTGCTGGCCCGTATCCGCGCGCAGCTCAGGCAGCATGAGCAAAGCGAAGACGCCGTCTTCACCATCGGTCCCTATACCTTCAAGCCGGCGGCAAAGCTGCTTCTCGACTCCGGAGGCAGCAAGATCAGGCTCACCGAAAAAGAGACCTCGATCTTGAAGTATCTCTATCGTGCCGGCGAGCGCGTGGTGACGCGCGACGTGCTGCTGCATGAGGTGTGGGGCTATAACGCCGGCGTCACAACGCATACGCTCGAGACGCATATCTACCGGCTGCGCCAGAAGATCGAGAAAGACCCATCGCAGGCCGAACTCCTCATCACCGAGACCGGCGGCTACAAGCTCGTCCCTTAGTCGATCTCGAAGTCGGCGATAACCGGCACGTGGTCCGAGGTGCGCGGCCAGTCGCGCGTTTCGTCTAGCACGCGCATGGCAACCGCGGCTCCGTCGAGTGCCGGGGTGGCCCAGACATGGTCAAGCCGCCGGCCGCGGTTCGAGGCACGCCAGTCGCGGTTGCGGTAGCTCCACCAGGTGAACAGCTTTTGCTCGGGCGAGACATGACGTCGCATCACGTCGATCCAGTCATGGGCGGCCCGGACCTGCTCCAGCCGGCTGGTCTCCGGAGGTGTGTGGCTCACCACTTTGAGGAGCTGCGTGTGGGACCAGACGTCGGTCGGCAGCGGCGCAACGTTAAGGTCGCCGACAAGGATCATGCGGTTCTTGCCCTTGGCGCGATAGCCGTCGAACCAGGCGGTCATGGCGTCGAGGAAGTCGAGCTTGTGCTGGAACTTGTCGTTGATCGCGGGGTCGGGGATGTCGCCGCCGGCCGGCACGTAAAGATTATGCAGAACAATGGGATTGCTGCCCGGCGCGGCGCCGTCGAGCGCTACGGCCAAATGCCGTGCCTGCCCCCGACCGCAAAGGTCGCGGCGGTCGGCGCGCTTGAAAGGGATGCGCGAGAGCGTCGCCACGCCGTGATAGCCCTTCTGGCCGCAGACCGCGATATGGGGAAAGCCGAGCGCCTCGAGGGCCGCGCGGGGAAACTGATCTTCCTGGCACTTGATCTCTTGCAGGCAGAGCACGTCGGGTTTCTCGGCCCGCACGAAGCGCTCCACCAGGTCGAGCCGGAGCCTGACCGAGTTGATGTTCCAGGTGGCGAGCCGAAGACGCATTATGACAGCTGGTATGGCCTTTGGGGCGCAGGGGCAAGCGCAAGCGCCGCAGTGGCCGCTGGTTATGCAGGCATTCAACAGACCCGGAAAAGAAAAAGGCGTCCAACCGCTGCGCAGGGTTGGACGCCAGAAGCGCGTTCTTCGCGCGCGTGCCGGGAGGGAAGCCGGCACGAGCGAACCACATCTTCGGCTAGACGGGGGGCACTACCGATGAAATCGATGTAGTCCGCTTCTGAAGCAAGAGATATGCAGATCGCCGGGCGATTTCAACGCCCGTCGCCTCGAAAATTTAACAAGGTGTAAACGGCCTTAGGGCCCAACCTTAAAAGATTGATTCACTTAGGATTTGCGGCCGTGACCTATCGGAAGGGAGACTGGCTGAAGTCCTTTGAATCGAACCATCCAGTCGCCACGCGTCGCCCGGTGACAATATTGTTGACCGTGACCCGGGTCGTCAGGCCTTGCGCGTCGGTGATCACCCACTCCTTCAATTCGAGCTCCGGGTTCGCATTGAAAAAGAGTTTGATCCGCCCTGCGGCCTCGCCCCCGCGGTCCTCCAGCGAAATCGCAAGTGTTCCGTCCTGCCGCTCGACGCCGACGATACGCGCATCGCGGCCAAGATCGACGGTGTCGGTCAGCAGCAACCGGAACGGTGTCGATTTGATCGGATACTTCTCCACCGTCTTGAGATCCGAGTCTTCGATCGCCAGCGAGTGTCCGTCGGCCAGGATGCGCAGCGCGCTCGGCGGCGCGTAGTCGAAGCGGATTTTGCCGGGCCGCTGCACGTAGAAGCGGCCAGACGTGCGCTTGCCGTTGGGATCGGCCTGTTCGAAATGACCTTGCAGATTGGTGATGTTGTTGAAATAGGCGTTGATGCGGTTGACCGCTTCAGCCTGCTCCGCACCGATGAGAGGTGTGGGCGCATCGGTCGCCTCGACCGCGGCCTCCCAACTCGCCCCCTCGTCGATCGCTGCCGGCGTGATCTCCTCGACGGGCGCGGCATTGTCCGGCGGCACCACGTCCTGGCCGATCGACGGCCGCAGCGCACTTTCGGGCGCACCACCGCCCTGTTCGGTATTTCCTCCGGTGATCGGAGATTTGGGTACGGTCGTCGAGCTGTCCTGAGCAAAGGCCAGCCCGGCGGTCAGGCTCAGGGCGATTGGCAGGCTCGTAAGGACCCGGGCGGCACTGCGGATTGTCATAAACCCTCTCGTCGCGTCCAGTTGGGCGAGGACGTCAAGCTTTGAGACATTCGATAGATGATTCCGCCAAATCTGGTCAACTTCTTGGCGGCGGAAGTCAGACGCCCTAATAAGGCGCTGCGGCCTCGTCGTCACCCACCAGAATCTCGCGCTTGCCGGCATGATTAGCCGGGCCGATCAGCTCCTCGTTCTCCATGCGCTCGATCAACGTCGCCGCGCGATTATAGCCGATCCCCAGCCGCCGCTGGATGTAGCTCGTGGAGACCTTCCGGTCGCGCAGGACCACGGCCACGGCCTGGTCGTAGAGCTCGTCGCCGCTGTCGCCGTATTCGGAGGGGCCGCCCTCGTCGTCGTCCTCGCTCTCCGCCTCGTCGGTGACCGCGTCGAGGTAGGCCGGGACCCCTTGCCTCTTGAGATGGCGCACGACCTTCTCCACCTCGTCGTCCGACACGAAGGGCCCGTGTACGCGGATGATCCGACCGCCGCCCGCCATATAGAGCATGTCGCCCTGGCCGAGGAGTTGCTCGGCGCCTTGCTCGCCGAGAATGGTGCGGCTGTCGATCTTCGAGGTGACCTGGAAGCTCACGCGAGTGGGGAAGTTCGCCTTGATGGTGCCGGTGATCACGTCGACGCTCGGACGTTGTGTCGCGGTGATGAGATGGATGCCGGCCGCGCGCGCCATCTGCGCGAGCCGCTGCACGGCCGCCTCGATGTCCTTGCCCGCCACCATCATGAGATCCGCCATCTCGTCGACGATCACGACGATGTAAGGCATGAACTCATAGTCCATTTCCTCTTGCTCGTAGATGGCGCGGCCGGTCTCGCGGTCGAAGCCGGTCTGTACCGTGCGGGTCAGCATCTCGCCTTTGGCTTCGGCCTGGAGGACGCGGGCGTTGTAGCCCTTGATGTCGCGCACACCGAGCTTCGACATGCGCTTGTAGCGTTCCTCCATCTCGCGCACGGTCCATTTCAGTGCGACCACGGCCTTTTTCGGGTCGGTGACCACCGGCGCCAGGAGATGCGGAATCCCGTCGTACACCGACAGTTCCAGCATCTTCGGATCGATCATGATGAATTTGCACTGCTCGGGCGACAGCCGGTAGAGCAGCGACAGGATCATGGTGTTGATCCCGACCGACTTGCCCGAGCCCGTGGTACCGGCAATCAGGAGGTGCGGCATGCGCGACAGGTCGGCGATCATCGGCTCGCCGCCGATCGTCTTGCCGAGCGACAACGCCAGCCGCGCATCCGTATCCTGGAAGTCGGACGACTCGAACATCTCGCGCAGCATCACCATTTCGCGCCGGTCGTTCGGAAGTTCGATACCGATTGCATTGCGGCCCGGCACCACGGCGACGCGCGCGGCAATCGCGCTCATGGACCGCGCGATGTCGTCGGCCAAGCCGATGACGCGCGAGGATTTCGTGCCGGGCGCCGGCTCAAGTTCGTACAGGGTGACCACCGGGCCCGGGCGTACATTGGTGATCTCGCCCTTCACGCCGAAATCCTGCAGCACGCCTTCGAGCTCGCGCGCATTTTCCTGCAAGACCTCATCGCTCACGCTTTTGGCGCGGGCGGAGCGCGGCTGCGCCTGTAGCAGCTTCAGCGCCGGCGGATCGTAAGGCGTATCGGAGTATTCGGCGTGAATGCTCGTATGCCGCTTCTTCCGCTTTTTCTCTTTTTGCTCGAGACGCGTGATCCGGTAGTCCGGGTCGTCCTCGTCCTCGAAATTCTCATCCTCATCCTCGTCCTCGTCGTAGTCGACAAGAGGCGCTGGGCCAAAGGACGGTTCGATGCGACCATTCGCATCGACGACGGGCTGGGGCTGCTCCCAATCCTCTTCGTCCTCCTCGTAGTCTTCGTCCAAGCCTTCGGCGCGCGGCTTGCGCCGGAACACGCGGCGCGTTACCGCGAGCGTGTGCATGCCAAAATGCATGCCCGCGCCGAGCCAGGCATTGGCCCATTCGCTGGCGGCGGCGGAACGTGGAGCCCACAACGCGATGAGCCGCGAGGTGCTCGTGCCGCAAGCGAACAGGAGCAGCCAAAAGCCGATAATGAAGAAGGCAAGCCCAGCGACGAAGGCGACGGCGGCCTCCGGCAGGAACGGGCCGATGATATGTGCGCCGGCCATGATGAAGTCGCCGAGAATGCCGCCAAGGCCGTTGGGCAGTGGCCAGCTCTTGGGCTGGGGCAGGGCGGCGAACGCCGCGCCCAGCAGGAGCGCGGAGGCGGGCCAGGCGAGCAGCCGCCACTTGCGGCGGTTGGGGACGGTGCGGGCGACGAGATGCCAGCCCCAGGCGGCGAGTGGCAGGAACAGGAAGATCGCGGCAAGCCCGAGCGATTGGATCCCGACATCGGCGGTGATCGCGCCCCAGCTTCCCAGCAGGTTGCTGGGGACGACACGGGTCGCGTTGTTGAGGCTCGGGTCGTGCACCGACCAGGTCGCCAGGCTCACCCACACGGCGCAAGCGCCCGCGATTAGAACGAAGCCATACGTGCCGAAAATCAGCCGGCGCAAGCCGGTCTCCACGGCGCTCGGAAGGAGCCGCCGCTGTGCCTTTGCTCTACCTCTTGGTGCCATCCCTCTAACCCAAAGTGGCGACGATGCGCTCTAAGCCTTCCCGCGTTGTCTCCGCGTCATGCACGAGCGCGGCCCGAATAAAATCCCGGCCGGGCTCGGCCTGGCGGACTTGCGGCTTCGTGAGATAGGCCCCTGGCAGCACTTTGACACCACACCCTTTCCAAAGCGTTGTCGCCGCGGCCTCCCCACCCCCGAAATCGGCCAAATTCAGCCATAAAAAGAAGCTTCCGGCGGGCCGGTGATAGCCATAGCGGTCTCCAAGGACCGAATCGGCAATCTCGAAATTGGTTCGGTAGAGCGTCCGTCCCGCTTCGACGTGGGCCTCATCGGCCCAGGCGGCGGTCGAAACATGCTGGATAGGGAGCGGCACTTGGGGGCCGGCGACGTTCCGGAAGCGGCCGTAGGCCGCCATGAACGCCGGATCGCCGGCGGCGAAGCCCGAACGCAGGCCTGGCAGGCCGGAGCGCTTCGACAGGGACTGGAACGCCACCACATTGGCGAGGCTGCCCGTCTCGGCCATCGCCACCTCCAGCGCGCCGGGCGGCGGTGCGTCGTTGTAGATCTCCGAATAACACTCATCGGCGAACAAAAGAAAATTGTGGCGGCGCGCCAGTGCGATGGCGCGCATGAGGTATTCGCGGGACGCCACCGCGCCTTCCGGATTTGAGGGGGAGCACAAATAGAACGCGATCGTGCGCTGGAGCAGTGACGCTTCTATCTCCTCGAGCGCCGGCAAGAATCCCGTCTCCGGCCGCGAGGCAAGAAATACGGGCGTTGTTCCAGCGGCGGCCGAAGCTGCGGCATACACCTGGTAGAACGGGTTCGGGATCAGAACGGTGGGCGCGTCTATTTCGGCCTTCCGGTCGCGCGCGGGGAACATCGCCGAAAACAGACCTTCTCTAGAGCCGTTGAGAGGCAACACATGGGTCTTCGGGTCGATGACGCCGGTAAGCGCGGGGTAGCGCCGAGCCATCCAGCCGGCGATCGCCTCACGCAAGTCCGCGGTGCCCTTGATCGGCGGGTAGCGCCCGAACGCGTTCAGATGCGCGTCGAGCGCGGGCTTCACGAAAGACGGCAGCGAGGCATGCGGCTCGCCCAGCGAGAAGTTGATCGGCGTAGCGCCAGGCTCGATCCCGTCGAGCAGCGCGTTCAGGCGTGCGAAAGGCGACTGTATCAGCGCATCGAGCGTGCTTGCGGTCTCGGCGTCCTGGGGCATGCACGCGGTGTTAGGCCAAGGCGCTCCGTGCGGCAATGGCGAACGCGGATGTAAAAGACCCCGGCGCACGATACGCCGGGGTCTAGGTAGAGCTAGAAGTCAAGGGAGGAGGAGACCTAGCTCAAATTCTCCATTGTTCTTGTCCCTCTTTGTTTTGCGCGAAGGTCTATTGGACCACCTCGCCATGCAGGTTGATGTCGAGACCTTCGACTTCGACGGCCTGGCTCACCCGCACCCCGACGAGGATGTTGGTGACGATCAGGATGACGAAGGTCGCGATCGCGCACCAGACGATGGTGGCCATGATGCCCCAGAGCTGGGTCAGGACTTGGCCGCCATTGCCCTCGAGCAAGCCGGCGGTGCCGCCGATCGCCTCGACGGCGAACACGCCCGTCAGCAGGGCGCCGACGATACCGCCAACGCCGTGGATACCCCACACGTCGAGCGAGTCGTCATAGCCCAGGGCTTTCTTCACGGTCGTGGAGAGGAAGAAGCAGATCACACCGGCAGCGACGCCGATCCAAAGTGCCCCAAAGCCATCGACGAAGCCGCAAGCCGGGGTGATCGCCACAAGACCGGCAATTGCACCCGAAATGATGCCGAGGATGGAGGGCTTCTTGTGGATGATCCATTCGATGAACATCCACGAAAGAGCCGCGGCCGCGGTCGCGATTTGCGTCGTGACCATGACCATGCCGGCACCGGCGCTGGCGCCAAGAGCCGAACCGACGTTGAAGCCGAACCAGCCCACCCACAGAAGCGAAGCACCAATCAGGCTCAAGACCAGATTATGCGGCGCCATGTTTTCGGTGCCGTAACCGACGCGCTTGCCGAGGAAGATGGCGCAAACCAGACCGGCGACACCGGCGTTGATGTGCACCACCGTACCGCCGGCGAAGTCGAGCACGCCAGCCTCTGACAGGAAGCCGCCGCCCCACACCCAGTGACAGACCGGGGCGTAGACGAGCAGCGCCCAGAGCACCATGAATATGCAGACCGCCGAGAACTTCATGCGGTCCACGAAGGCACCGACGATGAGAGCCGGCGTGATGGCGAAGAACGTCATCTGGAAGGTGAAGAACACCGTTTCCGGAATGGTTCCGCTCAGCGTGTCGACACTGACGCCGGCCAGGAACATCTTCGACAGGCCGCCAACGTAGGAGTTGAGCGATCCGCCGTCGGTGAACGCAAGCGAATAGCCGACGATGAACCACGTGACCGACAGCAAGCAGACGATCGCAAAGACCTGCATCACCACGGACAGCACATTCTTCTTGCGGACCATGCCGCCGTAGAAGAGCGCGAGGCCCGGGATGGCCATCA
>Ga0075343_1000024_pt1 | contig 34674 bp, 32 predicted proteins | sample RushOxbow_ThreeS_2_FD_120072 | JGI IMG/M metagenome (GOLD analysis project Ga0075343, IMG submission 120072) | Natural and restored wetland microbial communities from the San Francisco Bay, California, USA, that impact long-term carbon... | ecosystem: Environmental > Terrestrial > Soil >...
AGCGTACCGGATTCTTTGAAGTCGATACCGGCGAGGAGCGGGACTGGACCGTCCGTCTCACCGATCCGGAAGGTGAAGAAACAAAGTCCCAATGAGGCGAAATCGCCGAGTCAAGATCGTCGCAACGCTCGGTCCTGCCTCCACCAACGAAGAAACGATGCGCCGCCTGTTCGAAGCAGGCGCCGACGTGTTTCGCGTGAACATGAGCCACGCGACCCACGAAGGCTTGCGCGAAATTCACGCCATCGTCCGCAAGCTCGAATCTGAATTCTCCCGGCCCATCGGCATCCTGGTTGACCTGCAGGGCCCCAAGCTGCGCATCGGCAAGCTCGACTCCGGCTCCATGCGGCTCACGAAGGGCGACATCTTGAGTTTCGTCCGCCGCGAGGCGATTGGCGGCCTGGGCCGCGTGCAGCTTCCCCATCCGGAGATCTTCGAAGCCGTCCAGAAAGGCCACACGCTCCTCCTCGACGACGGCAAGCTGAAACTGCGCATCGTCGAGGCGAGCGACGTGCGGATCGACGCCGAGGTGCTGACCTCCGGTCTGCTCGGCAGCCGCAAAGGCATCAGCCTGCCCGACACAGTGCTGCCCTTCAGCGCCATGACCGATAAAGACCGCGCCGACATCGAATGCGCCATGTCGCTCGGCGTCGCCTGGGTCGCGCTCTCCTTCGTGCAGCGTCCCGAGGACATCGCCGAAGCGCGCAAGCTGTCGCGCGGCCGCACCGCGATCATGGCCAAGATCGAAAAGCCGTCGGCGGTGAACCACCTCAAGGAAATCCTCGAACTCGCCGACGGTATCATGGTCGCGCGCGGCGATCTCGGCGTGGAGATGCCCGTGGAGAAGGTCCCGGGACTTCAGAAGCAGATCAGCCGCGCGGCGCGCAACGCCGGCAAGCCCGTGGTCGTCGCCACCCAGATGCTCGAATCGATGATCTACGCGCCGGTGCCGACACGGGCCGAGGTCTCCGACGTCGCCACCGCAGTGTTCGAAGGCGCCGACGCGGTCATGCTGTCCGCCGAGTCAGCCGTGGGCAAGTACCCGGTCGACGCCGTCGCGACCATGGACCGTGTCGCCATCGAGGTTGAGCGCGATCCTCTCTACGCGGCCATCATCCACGCCCAGCGCATCGACCCGCAAGCGACCGGGGCGGACGCCATCTCGGCGGCGGCCCGCACCGTGGCCGAGACGCTCAATCTCGCGGCCATCGTCTGCTACACCGCGTCCGGCGCCACGAGCCTGCGCGCCGCCCGCGAACGGCCGCAACAGCCGATCCTGGCGCTGACGCCGATCCCTGCGACCGGCCGCAAGCTGGCAATCGTCTGGGGGCTTCATTGCGTGCTGACGGACGATCCGCGCAATCTCGACGACATGGTCGCCAAGGCCTGCCGCATTGCCTATCAGGAGGAGTTCGCGCTCCCCGGCCAGCAGGTGATCATCTCGGCCGGTGTGCCGTTGGGTAAGTCTGGCGCGACGAACCTCCTGCGCATCGCCGAGGTCTCCGCGGGCACGGACGAGTAGCCATCGCAAGGCCTGGCTGCTAAGCGGCGACGGCCCCGTAGCGCGGCGCCGGCTTGGCATTGCCGAATTTCTTCGACAGCTCTTGACGGTCGGCCTCCCAACGCTCCCAAGCTTCGCCTTCATGCAAGCCGGGAATCGTGACGCGCTCACCGCTATCGAGACCGGCGAGCGCCGCATCCACAGCGTCCTCGGCCGACATTGTGATAGGCGAGGTCTTTTGTGCGCCGTAGCCAGCGATGTCCCAGAACTCGGTCGCAGTCGCGCCGGGGAGAACGGTCTGCACACGAATGCCTTTGTCCGCCAGGTCCTTTTGAAGTGAATGGCCGAAAGCGATGACGTAGGACTTCGAAGCGCTATACACGCCGTTCAGCATTTCGGCCGCTACGCCCACCACGGAGGCGATGTTGATTATGGTCCCTCCGCCGCGCGCGACGAACACAGGAGCTGCGGCGTAGGTCAGTCTCGTAAGCGCGGTGACGTTCAGCCCGATCATGGCCTCCATTTTATCGACGTCCGCGTCGAGGACCGACGCGACGGACCCGATTCCGGCGTTGTTGACGAGCAACGTTATGCTCTGATCATCGCGGATCACGAACTCCACCCGCGCAAGATCGGCCTTGTCATTCAGGTCCGCGGGAAGAACGGTCACCGCACTGCCGGTGTCGTTCCGAATCCGCTCGGCGACTGAATTCAGGCGATCCTCATTTCGGGCGACGAGGATTAAGTCGTAGCCCCGCTTCGCGAGGCGATCCGCATAGACGGCGCCAATACCGGACGAAGCACCGGTGACGACTGCGGTGCCTTTAGGGGAGGAACTGTTCATGGGGGCGTACTCCTTTCCGAACACTCGTTTAGACATGGGAGCGAATATACCGTTGCATCCTTATGTCCGAAATGTCATATAAGCACATATTTAGGACATACGCCGTAAACCCATGCGCCGTATCAATTTCGTCGTCTATCCGGGCTTCTCAGTGATTGCCCTTGCCGCTGCCTCGGTTTTCGAGACGGCGAACATGGTCGAGGGCAAGCCGCTCTACGATCTGCATTTCGTGTCGGAAACCGGGGGCGCGGTGGAAGCCTCGTCTGGCATGCGCATTGAGAGCGAACCGTTCAGTACCGAACGGGGAGATACTCTGGTCGTCGGCGGCGCAACCTATCCAGAGCCAGCGGCACCACCCTTGATCGAGTTCTTGAAGGCTGCGCCGCAGAGTTACCGGCGCGTCGTGGCGATTTGCACGGGGGCGTTCGTGCTTGCGGAAGCGGGTCTTCTCGAGGGCCGTCGCGTCACGACCCACTGGCTTCACGCGCGTGAGCTACACAACCGATTTCCGACGGCGAAAGTCGATGAGGATCGGATATTCATCAACGACGGCCCGATTTGGACTTCGGCCGGGATGACAGCCGGGATAGATCTCGCGCTGGCGCTCGTCGAAAATGACCTCGGGTCTGAAGCCGCCAAGTCGGTCGCCCGCAAGCTCGTGCTCTATCATCGGCGTGGTGGCGGACAGTCACAGTTTTCGACATTGCTTGAGTTGTCGCCGAAGTCCGACCGCATTCAAACTGCACTCGCTTATGCGCGAGAGAACCTGCACAAGCGGCTCACAGTCCCTCAGCTTGCAGAGGTTGCCCACTTAAGCCCACGCCAGTTTAGCCGCGCGTTCCACGCGGAAACCGGACAGTCCCCGGCGAAGGCGATCGAAAATCTCCGCGTGGAAGCAGCTCGAAGTCTCATGGAGCAAAGCAGCCACCCCATTGAGGTGGTAGCGCGCCAGACAGGGTTCAGCGACCGCGACCAGATGCGCCGCGCCTTCTTGCGCGCCTTCGGTCAGCCGCCTCAGGCGCTTCGGCGCAATGCGCGAAGCGCGGCGATAGACTGGGACCGGGAGCACGCCGACCCATCTGCCTAGCCGCGCGCTTGTCCGCAGCGCATGGCCCGGAAGAATTCTACAGCTTAGATGTCTTGTCCTTCGACCTCGCGCTTGAGCGCGTCGACACCCGACTGCGCATCTTCCAAGAAGGGATTGACCGCCAGCGCCCGGCGATAGGCGTCCAGCGCCTCCTTCTTGGCCCCGAGCTGCTCGAGCACGAGCCCGAGATCGGTGATGGCGCGATAATGCTTGGCGTCGAGCTCGAGGGCCCGCCTGAGATCGGTCAGTGCGCGCTCGGGCTTGCCCTGGAGCACGTTCACCTTCGCCCGCAAATACCAGACCTCCGCCTCGTTGGGAGCGATATCCACGACAGCATCGAGAATAGCCAGAGCCAGATCGATTTCAGCCGCGTTGGCGAATTGGGCGGCCCGGCTCATCAGGAGATCGACCGTATCGCTGCCCGAGACGGCCCAAAGCTCCTCGATGGCAGTCATGATGGGCTCGGCCGAACTGGCATTGGGCGCGCCGCCGAGCTTCTCGTAGAGGTCGGCCAGCATTTTTGGCCGGTCGGCCGGATCGAAGGGCGGCGGGACATCACCGGATTCCAGCTTGTGGCCCTTGGTGTCCTCCGCCGATCGCGGCGGCATCCCCTCGTCCGCGCCGGGCTTCATATCCGGCCTCAAGTGCGGCTCGGCGCCCTCCATGTCTCCCAAGTCCGGGAGGTCCAAGCCTTCCAAGGCCGGATCGTCCAAGGCCGGCACGTCGCCGGAGTCTTCCGGCTCGTCGCCCAAGCTCTCGAAATATTGCGCGAGGACCACGGGCGGAGCGGCCAGGGCGGGCGCAGCCGTTGAGGCCGCGAACGCAAGACCCAGGAGCAACAGGCTCGCCCGACTTTTCACCATGGACATGCTGGAAAAGGTACGGGGCCCGCGCGGGCCCCGTCAAACCAATTCAATGCGAAAGCCCCAGGAGACGATCGCCCGGGCAAAACCGCGGCTTTAGCCCTGGCGGGCCTTGAAGCGCCGGTTCGTCTTGTTGATCACGTAAAGGCGGCCGCGGCGGCGCACCACCCGGCAGTTCCGATGGCGCTTGCGCAGCGACCTCAGCGAATTCTTGATCTTCATGGCACGCCATCCAATCGTCTTAAAAGAGTCCGGGCGGCCTCATTTAAAGGCCGCCCTCGAATTGTGGCGGACCATAAGAAGGGCGGCCCGTTCTGTCAACTAAAGGCCTGCCGGGCGAAAAAACGCCCCGGGCCGCCCATCGCGGCCCCGGGGCGTCAATTCTCGAAAGCCTTGGGTCGGCTAGTCTTCGGCGACCTTCTTGGTCACCTTGAAGTCCTTGTCCAGATAAACGTCGAACCTTTTGTCGTCCTTGCAGATGACGTCGTCGGCTTCGTAGCCGCCGTTCTCCATCTCGATATCGGTGTCCTCGACGGTGCAGTCCATGGCTTTGATCGCCTGCTGGACGCCTTCCACCTGCTGCTCGGTGAGGGCCTCGTCCGTCGCGTAGGCCGACGCCGACATGACAAAGGTAAGAGCGAAAGCTGCTGCAAAGATCCTCATGAGTGTCTTCTCCCTTAAGCTGGAACCCGAAAAAAACGGGGAAGCTAACGAATAGGAAGATTGACAGTTCCTTTCCGCCCGCATAACTTAACCACATGGTTAAGTATCAGGACGCTATTCTGGACCGCACCTTCGCCGCCCTGGCCGACCCCACGCGGCGGGCGCTCCTGGCCCAGCTGGAGACCGACAAGACACTTTCCGTCAGCGAACTGGCGGCGCCGTTCCAGATGTCGCTCCCGGCAATCCTGAAACATCTCAACGTGTTGTCTGACGCAGGACTGATTACCCGCAAGAAGACCGGCCGCACCGTGACCTGCCGGTTGACCGCCGACCCCATGGAGCACGCCATGGATTGGCTCAATCACTACCAACGTTTCTGGAGCGAGAAGCTCGATCAGCTCGCGGCCTTTGTGGAGGAAGACCCATGCCCGCCCAAGCAGCAGCCGTCTCAACCAAGCCAAGCCTCACCCTCAAACGTCATCTCAATGCGGCGCCGGAAGCGGTCTACGCCGCCTGGACCGACCCCGAAAAAATCGTGAAGTGGTTCGGTCCGGACGCGGGCCCGGTCACCCACGCGGAGGCCGATGTTCGAGTCGGCGGCCATTACGCCGTCACGTTCCACACCGAGGACGGCGAAGAGCATCACGTCAGCGGCGTCTATCGGGAAGTCGTGCCGAACGAGCGGCTCGCATTCACTTGGGCTTGGCGCACCATGCCGGAACGAGAGTCCTTCGTGACCGTTCTCATCAAACCCGACGGTGATGGAGCCATGCTCACCCTGATCCACGAGCAATTCTTCGACGAGCCGGCCCGCGACCGCCACCGCGAGGGCTGGACCGGCTGCCTCGACAAGCTCGAACGCCTGGTCGCCGCGTAAAGGGGCTTGAAATGCCACAAGCCACAGCGCTTCAAACCGACCACCGGGAAGCCTCTCAGCGCGCCTGGTCACATGGCACATTCTACTGGAACGAGTTGCTGACCCGCGATCCCGAGCAAGTAAAGAAGTTCTACGGGGCCACCCTCGGTTGGACCTTCGAGCCCTTCCCCATGGCAGACGGCGGTACCTATTGGATCGCCAACGCAGGGGACCGGGTGGCCGGCGGCATCTTCGTGATGACTGACCCCGAATTCGCCGGCGTGCCCGAAGGTTGGATGAGTTACGTCGCCGTCGATGACGTTGATGCCCGCGTGGGGAAGGCGATCGATGCAGGCGCCAGACTCATGCGCCCCCTGTTCGACGTTCCAGGCGTCGGCCGCATCGCCATCCTCACGGAGCCTGGTGGCGCCGGCATCGGCTGGATGACACCGGCCCCCGCAGCCGCGTAAACGGAGTTCACCCAATGCTTCCCTCCCGCAACACCAGCGCCCTTCCCAAGGTCGTTTCCCAGACTGAGTGGCAGACCGCCCGCGACAAGCTCCTCGTCAAGGAAAAAGAGCTCACCAAGGCGCATGACGCCTTGGCCGCCGAGCGCCGACGTCTGCCGATGGTGCTGATTGACAAGCCGTACAGCTTCGATGGTCCGAATGGAAAGGTGACGCTGCTCGACCTGTTCGAAGGCCGCAAGCAACTCCTGCTCTATCACTTCATGTTCGGACCGAGTAGCGACGCAGGATGCGACGGTTGCTCGATGGTCGCCGATCACCTGCCTCATCTCGCGCATCTGCATGCCCGTGACGTGTCGATGGTGTTCGTCTCGCGCGCACCGCTTGCGAAGCTCGAGGCCTACAAGCGGCGCATGGGATGGACCTTCCTCTGGTTCTCTTCATTTGGAACCGACTTCAGTTACGATCTCGGCGTGGGATCGAAGGAGCCGAAACCCGGCGAATATCAGGACGGCGAAGAGCACGGATGGAGCGTGTTCCTACGCGACGGCGACAAGATCTACCGCACCTATTTCACCACCGCGCGCGGCGGGGAGCTGCTTGGCACTACCTTCGGCTTACTCGACATCACGCCCTATGGTCGGCAGGAGATTTGGGAGGATTCGCCGAAAGGCTGGCCGCAAGGTGAGCCCTACAAATGGTGGCGCCGCCACGACGAATACGGGGACGCTCCCAAGTCCTGCTGCGGATCCAGCTAAGACCGGCAAGGCCTGGACGTCGGCAAACGAGAGCGTGAAGGAATCGATATGCAAATTGCGGTACGGAAGATCACACCCTGTCTGTGGTTCGACAGTGAAGCCGAGGAGGCCGCGAAGTTCTATTGCTCCGTCTTCGACAACTCACGCATCACCTATGTGAGCCGCTACGGCGAGGAAGGCTACGAGATACACGGCAGACCGGCCGGCTCGGTGATGGTCGTCCAGTTTGAGCTCGGCGGGCAGAAATTCATCGCGATGAACGGCGGTCCGCAATTCAAGTTCGACGAAGCCATCTCTTTCCAGATTCACTGCGCCGACCAAAAGGAGGTCGACGATTACTGGGAGAGGCTCACGGCAGACGGCGGCAAGGAGGTCGCGTGCGGCTGGCTCAAGGACAAGTTCGGCTTGTCCTGGCAGGTCGTGCCGACGGTCCTCTACGAGATGCTGACGGACAAGGACTACGACGCCTCGCAGCGCGTCATGAAGGCGTTCATGCAAATGAAGAAGTACGATATCGCCGCGCTCGAGCGCGCTTTTGAAGGAGTAGACGCGTGACCGAGACCCAGACCAAAACCGCAGCCAAGTTCGTCATCAGCCGCACCTTCAGCGCCCCGCTCGACCGAGTCTGGAAGGCGTGGACCGAGCCTGAGCAAATGGCCAAGTGGTGGGGCCCCAAGGGCTTCGAAGCCGACGTGAAGTTGCTCGATCTCAAGCCCGGCGGGATGTTCCACTACCGCATGCTGTCGCCGCAAGGCCAGGAGATGTGGGGCCGGATGGTCTTCCGCGAGATCGTCCCGAGAGAGCGGCTGGTGTTCATCAACTCCTTCTCGGATCCCGACCGCGGCGTCACGCGTCATCCCATGGCGCCTGAGTGGCCGCTCCTGATGCACACCACGATCAGTTTCGCCGAGGCCGACGGCAAGACCACGGTGACGGTCGAATGGGAGCCGTACGAAGCGAGCGAGTCCGAATGCGAAACCTTCGACAAGGGTCGCGACTCGATGCAGGCGGGTTGGACCGGGACCTTCGAGAAACTCGAAGCCTATCTGGACAAGGCTTAAGCCTTATCCCCCACAGGAGCGCGTCATGAAACTCAATCCGTATCTGAACTTCCCCGGCACCTGCGAGGAAGCCATGAACGCCTATGCCAAGGTGCTTGGCGGTGAGATCGTCGCCATGCTCGCCTACGGCGACATGCCGGGCGATTATCCCATCCCGGACGAGATGCGCAAAAAGATCGCCCATGCCCGCATCGTGATCGGCGACCAGGTCATCATGGCGTCGGATTCGGGGCCGGACCGCTTCAAGCCCATGCAAGGCGTCTCGGTGACCCTCAACATTCCTGAGCCGGCCGAGGCCGAGCGCGTGTTCAAGGCGCTCGTCGAAGGCGGCACGACCATCATGCCTCTGGAAGAGACGTTTTGGGCCCACAAGTTCGGGGTCCTCGTCGACCGCTTCGGCACCCAGTGGATGGTCAATTGCGAGAAGCCGGAATAGCCGATCGGATCGCGTTCAACCGGGCCGGTCCCTCCGGCCGATGTGAGAGGAGTTCTGAAGCATGACCATGACCGAGACCAAATCCTCCGAGCAAGCCCCCGAGAATCCCTGCCCGGCGCCTGAGCCCCAGAGGGAGCATGATTGGCTGCACCGGCTCATCGGCGACTGGAGCTTCGAGGGCGAATGCATCATGGGCCCGGACGAGCCTCCCATGAAGAGCACGGGGGCTACGTCCGTCCGCTCTCTGGGCGGGATTTGGATCTTGTGCGAAGGGACGGGCGACGCGCCGGACGGGACGCCCGTGAACAGCATCATCACGCTGGGCTACGACCCGGCGAAGAAACGCTTCGTGGGCAGCTTTATCGCCTCATGCATGACGCATCTCTGGATCTACGACGGGGCCCTCGACGGCGCCGGCAAGGTCCTCACGCTCGATGTCGAAGGGCCGAGCTTCGCCGGCGACGGGAAGATGGTCCACTACCAGGACATCGTCGAGATCGAAGGGGATGACCACTGGACTCTGAAATCGCGCATGCCGGGCGAGGACGGCAAGTGGATCCAGTTCATGACGGCGCATTACCGGCGTAAGTAGCGACCCGAGCCCCAAGGAGCAGTTCAATGCCATACGTCGATGGATTCATCGTTGCCGTGCCGAAGAGCAAGGTCGACGACTACAAGCGTCTCGCCCGCAAGGCCGGCAAGATCTGGAAGAAATACGGCGCGCTCGAGTTCAAGGAGTGCATCGCCGACGACGTGAAGAAGGGAAAGCTCACCTCATTTCCGCGCAGCGTGAAGCTGAAGCCGAACGAAGTCGTGTTCTTCTCCTACATCGTTTACAAGTCGCGGCGAGATCGCGACCGCATCAACGCCAAGGTGATGAAGGACCCGCTGCTGGCCAACATGACCCTGGACAGCATGCCGTTCGACGGCAAGCGCATGATCTACGGCGGGTTCAAGGTCGCCGTAGACCTGTAGCGGCGGCCCCTGTCAGCGCTTCTTGCCGCCGAGAATGCCGAGACCCAGCGGACCTGAGCGCTGCTTGGCGGCGGGGGCGGGCGCGGTTTGCGTCGCCGTTCTCGTCACGCGGCAGGGCACGCGTCCAGGCGCGCCGGCCTTGGGCTGTACGATTGTGGCGAGCAGGTTCAATGGCGACGCCAGCGTGCCCACGACGGCGCCGGCCACCGGCGCGCCAGTGAGCTTTACACTGGGATTGCCAAGCTTGCCCTGGATGGCGAAAGGCTGCGCGATCTTGATGAACTGCTGCTGGAGGGCTTGCGGCTTGAAATGCAGATCGATCGTGTCGGCTCGAAAGTCGATGGAGCCGACGCCTACGATCTGCACGTTTCTGGTTTCCATCACGAGGCCATTCGTGCTGCCCCGCCCGTTCTTGAACGAGAACGGCGCCACGGCACACACCACCGTCGCCTGAGCACCGCCCGGCGCACGGGTCAGGAGCCAGGCGGGCAGGCTCATGCCCGTGAGGTCGAGCAGCCCCGTACCGATCCAGCCGTTGCGCAGCGACAGCGAGAGCGAGCCATTCAGCGATCGCGGAATTTGGGCCTTCGTGTTGCCCGCGCCTGACAGATCGTAAGTCACATGCAGTGCGCCGCTTACCGGGTAGCTGACCTGCATTTCCTTCAGCAGGGCGTCGATGCGAAGATTGCTGACATCGCCCTTTAGCGCGAATCTGCTCTCCTTGCCCGCCGTGTCGATCTTGCCGTTGGCCGACGCCTTGCCGCCGAGATAGGTTAGGTTCAAGGGCTCCAAGCCAATGACGCCGGCGAGATAGGTAACGCGGCCTTGGATGTTGCTCGCCTCGTTACCGCCGCCGGCGATCTTGGCCACTTTGATCTGCAAGTCGACGAAAAGGGTCTCCCAGACCTTGGAGTAGTCGAAAATGTCTTGGTCCTGCTCGTCGACATTCTCTTGATAGACGGCGTTGATCGAGGCGAGCTTGGTTAGGTCGGCGAGATAGAGGAGCGGTGTCGCGATATCGCCGGAGAGAACCGGCTTTCGGTCCGCCGACAAAGAGCCGACGAGCGAACCGTTGAGCGTCGTCCGGCCGACGAGTGTGGTCCCAGCCATGACGATTCTTTCGTCGCTGCCGGTGATGGCGCCGTCGAACTTGACCTGCCCCACCTCCTCCACCTCGCTGCCCAGCGCCGCGGCGAACGGCTTGAACTTGGGGATATCGAGTTGCGTTGCGAATTTCAGCTCGTTCGCTTCCGCTAAGTCATCGAACTTAAGATCGATGTCGAGCTTGATCAAATTGCTGTCCGTGACCTTGGCGGACAGATGCTCGATCCCGAGCGAGCCGTCGGCATCGGAGATGGCGACGTCGCCCGTGAGATGGCCGAGTTCCGCCGCGTGCTCCTCGGCCGCGAGATCGAGGAAATCCGCGGCAAGGAAATCGATTTCGCCTTTGAGGTCGACGCCCTTGAAGCCGATGATGTCCTTCACCGTGCCCGCTACGCGCACGCTGGGGCGTGCCGGATCGCCGGCCAAAACCAAGACGTCGTAGAGGCCGAGCCGCCCGTCCTTGTCCTCGTAGAGTCGCTCGGCGGTGATCGGTCCGATGTCGCGCAGATTGGCGGTGACGGCGCTGGTCAGAACATGGAAGTCGCGCACCTGCATGCCGCCGAGGGACCCCTCGATGCGGCCGTCGAAGCCGGTGATGCCGATATCGTAGATGGGCCGTTCCCCGCCTTCCGCGGGCGGCTTCCGCGCGAAGGTGCCGTCGAGCCTGAGGGCGAGGCCGGTCCCTTCCGCGAGGTCGGCAATGGCGCCGGTCAGCCGATAGGTATCGCCGGTCTCGAAAGCAAGTTTCAAGATGAGATCGCTGAGGCTCAGCGTATCGATCGGGCCGATGAGCCGTCCGGACAGATCGGCGGCGCCTTCCAGATCGCCGCTGATATTATAGATGGCGAACGCTTCAGCCTCGGCGCCGAAGCGGTGACCGTCATATCCACCGTGTCTTTCCCGCCATCGAAGAGCCTGGAGCCGAAGTTGTAGAGGCCGGCGAGCGTCAGATTGAGTCCGGCATGACTGACCGCGAGCTCGAACTTGCGCTTGTCGTCGTCCTCGCCCGGCGGATCGACGTCGCCATTGAGCTTCCAAGGTTCGCCGTTCAAGTCGCCCGTGGCGTGGATTGCCACGCCCCCATCGTCCGATCGCTGGCTTGAGACCTCGTCGAACGCGTAATGGAGCTGAAATCCGCTGTCGCGATTGACGTAGTCGAGCTTTGGTTCGCGCAAAAGAAGATCGCCCGCAAACCGCGAGCTTACGAAGTCGCCAATCACCTCGCCGACGTCGACGCCGTCCTCGTCCGCCGCCGCCCCGCCTTCCGGAATTTCGATCGAGACTCTCAGCCCATCCACGACCAGGGCATTCAGTTGCACGCTGCCGGCGAGCAGGGGCACGAGCGGCAGTTCGAGCTTCAGAGACTTTGCCGACAGACCTTTGAGATCCGTGGGCAGCTCCGCCTCGACGGCGACGATGTCCTCGATGGAGATGGTTGGGATCCAGTCGAAGCCGATCGAGATCGGCCCGCGCACCTCGACCTTGGTGTCGATCGCGTCGGAGAGCAGATACTCGATATTGGTTCGCCGCAGGCGCTCGAACGGGGCGGCATAGAGCACAGCCAGCGCCATCGCCGGCACGGATAAGATGAGAATGCCAAGAAACAGGATGCGGACGATCAACCGCGGAAACGACGTGGAGCGCATAGTGGCCTGACCGAGCTCGCCGGAAGGCCAAAAGCCTACCCTAAGCCGCCGCCACCGCAAACTGTGCTCATGGCAGAGCCCGGAGACCTGGAAAACAGGCCGGAAAAGTTGCTGGCCGAATTTGGCAAGGTAGCCAGAAAGCTCGGAGCAGCCCGGCACGCGAATTAGCGATAGATGTAAACGACGCGTCTCGTGCCGGGCTGAACCAGCACGGGCACCTGGTTCACGTAGGTGTACCGATACTGATAGTCCGGCACTTCATAGAGTTCCACGTCGTCCGGAACTGCCGAGCCAACGACCACCTCGCCGTCGAGCAACACCGGCTCGCGCGTGTTCTCGATCACGTAGCTCTGCACGGCAGGCGGAGGCGGATCGAACCGGGGGCCGGGAATCGCTCTGCGGACCGGCGCCACCAGTCTCCGGAGCGGGCGCGCCGGCGCGTAGACCCCGCCGCCCGGCGGAGCATAAGCAACGGTCGGCAGCCCGGCCGGCGGCCACGTGTCGCCGATGACGACCGCGTTGCCGTCAGGAGTATTGACCGCGAGATAGTCGCCATAGGCCCAGCCAAGCGCGTCCGTCTTTCTCACTTGGCACCATTTGCTGTCGGCTAGGCAGCCCACCAGTTCGGCGGAGGCGTCCTGCTCCAAGTAGTCGACCACGGGAAACTCGGGGCCTGGGCCGGAGCGGACGTTTACGTCCACCACGGCGACGGCCGTGGCCGCCAGCGCACTCCCCGGCAAGCAAAAGATGATAAGGGCTGCAGCAGCCACCTTGCGGATCGCATTCATGGTCTTCTCCTGGCGGACACTCTCGCCGCACAGTCAAAAACGCTTCGTCCGCGCGCGAAGTTCCGCTTCAGGACCTACGGGGCGAAGGCCCGCCCTCGGGAAGGACTTTTTTTTCGCTCTTGGCCAAGGAACCGGGCGGCTGGTTCGTCTAACCTTCCGAACATGCGCATGTCGACCGGGGACAACGAGCTGGCTGGATGGGCCGCGGCGGGAGATGCCGACGCCTTTCGCGCCCTATTGGAACGGCACTATGACGGGATTTTCCGGCTCGCCTTCCGGTTCACCGGCAACCGCGCCGATGCCGAGGATGTCGCCCAGGACGTCTGCGTCCTACTGGCCGACCGGCTTGGCGCCTTCCGTGGTGACGCCAAGTTCACGACCTGGCTCTACCGGATCGTGATCAACGCTTGCCGCGACCGCGCCCGGCGGCGGGCGACCGGTCAGCGCGCCACGGCGGATTTCGCGGCGGTCGAGGACCTGCGCCGGGCGGCCGACGCGGAACGCGGCGAGCAGTTGGCGTGGGTCCGCGACATGCTCTCGCGCTTTACGGAGGACATCCGGGAGACGGCCATCCTCGTGCTCGGCGAGCAGCTCAGCCACGGCGAGGTGGCGATGATTCTAGGGGTAAGGGAATCGACGATCTCCTGGCGCATGCACGAATTGCGCAAGGGACTGAAACAGATGGCGGACGACGACCGATGACGGATGACTTCAAAAGACTGAAAGAGACGCTGCGGCGCGACTTGCCGCCGCCGGACGCGTATGCGCGGCGTGCGGCGCTGACGGCGGCCATGGCGCGGTTTGAGGAAAATAATGCGTCCGCGTCCCAAGGAATCGCCGCTGAGGCGCGTCCTAGCTCCAGTGACGGCACGGGGCCGTCGTCAATCTGGAGCAGGATCATGAATGCTATGAAGCCCACACGTTCGGGTTGGACGCCGGCGCTAGCCGGTGGCGCAAGTCTTGCCGTGCTGATGATCGCGGTCGTGTCCACCAGCGTGATGCGACCGGATCTGTTCGAGAGGCGCGTGTCTGTCCCGCCGCCGCTGGAGAAGCCCGCGCGTGTCGATGCGGACGAAGCGGCGGGCACGGCGGCGAAGCCGGAAGCACTGCCCGAGGAGAACAGGGTTGCACGGGCCGCCAAAAGCGATCCGGTCACGCAGCCGGCACCGCCCTCGCCTGCCCCCATGCCCTCCGCAGCGCAGGATGCCATGCGTAGTTTCGGCCGCTTTGCCCTGCAGCCGGGGACAGTGCTTGGCTATGCCGCCCCGGATGCGGAAGCTCCGGCTCCGACATACCGCGATCAGGGCCGCGACCGGTTCGAAGCCTTTGACGCGAACCCGGTCAAGGTGGTCGCGGAAGCGCCGGTCTCCACCTTCTCCATCGACGTCGACACCGCGTCCTACGCCTTCATGCGGGCGCGCCTCAACCAAGGCGTCCTGCCGCCGGCGGACTCTGTTCGCGTGGAAGAGTTCATCAATTACTTCCCGTATGACTACGCCGCCCCCGACAGCGCGGACACGCCGTTCAAGGCGAATGTCTCGATCATGCCCACGCCGTGGAACGACGCGACCAAGCTGATGCGGATCGGCATCAAGGGCTACATGCCACCCGCGTCGGAGACGGCGCGCGCCAATCTCGTCTTCCTCATCGATACGTCCGGCTCGATGCAAGCGCCCGACAAGCTGCCGCTGTTGCGCAACGCCTTCAGACTGCTGCTGACGTCGTTGCACCCCGACGACACCGTCGCCATCGTCACCTATGCGGGCTCGGCCGGAACGGCGCTGGAGCCGACGAAAGTCTCGGAGCAGGCGAAGATCCTCGCCGCCCTCGACAAGCTCTCCGCCGGCGGCTCGACGGCGGGCGCCGAGGGCATCCGGCAGGCCTACGCGCTCGCCGAGGCCCACAAGGTGGACGGTACCAACCGGGTGATCCTCGCGACCGACGGCGATTTCAACGTCGGCATCGCGGATACCGAGACGCTCAAGGACTTCGTGGCGCGGAAGCGCGAGACGGGCGTCTCGCTCTCCGTGCTCGGCTTCGGCGCGGGCAACTACAACGATGCGCTGATGCAGGCGCTCGCCCAGAACGGCAACGGCAACGCCGCCTATATCGACACGCTGACCGAGGCGCGCAAAGTCCTCGTCGATGACGTCGCCGCGACGCTTCAGATCATCGCCAAGGCCGTCAAGATCCAGGTCGAGTTCAATCCGGCTGCCATCGCCGAGTACCGGCTGATCGGCTACGAGACGCGGGTGCTCGAGCGCGAGGACTTCAACAATGACAAGGTCGACGCGGGAGAGATCGGCGCCGGACACACCGTGACGGCCCTCTACGAGATAACACCGATAGGCTCGAAAGGGCGGCTCATCGACGATCTGCGCTATGAGTCTTCCGGCAAGCCGCCGGCTGAACCGGCCAACGAGATCGCCTTCGTCAAGATTCGTTACAAGCAGCCGGACAGCGACAAGAGCACGCTGATCACCATTCCGGTGACGCGCGCCGATGAGGTAGCCTCGATCGAGGCGGCCGACGCCGACGCGCGTTTCGCGGCAGCCGTCGCCGGCTTCGGCCAGGTGCTCAAGGGCGGACGCTACACGGGCGCATGGTCCATTGACGACGCCATCGCCCTGGCCGAGGGCGCGCGGGGGGCCGACCGGTTCGGCTATCGCAACGAGTTCCTCAACCTTGCGCGCCTCGCCAAGTCTGCTCAAGCGATGGCGCCCCTCAGGGAGTGAGGCCAGCCCGCGCAGGGATCGGCTGATCCAGGAGAAAGCTCGATGCTGGAAAAGATGGTGGGCGGTACTGGGATCGAACCAGTGACCCCTACGATGTCAACGTAGTGCTCTACCGCTGAGCTAACCGCCCGCTGCCTCTCAAAGGCGAGGCGACTTCTATATGGGGGGCGATGGGCGAAGGCAACCGCCCTTTCGCCCCTTTAGAGCCTAGGCCGCGAGCATCCGCTCCACCTGATCCACCAGATCGCGCAGGTGGAACGGCTTCGACAGGATCTTGGCGTCTTTCGGCGCGTTGTTGTCCGGGTTGAGCGCCACGGCGGCGAAGCCCGTGATGAACATGATCTTGAGATCGGGATCGAGCTCGGACGCTTTGCGGGCCAGTTCGATGCCGTCCATCTCCGGCATGACAATGTCGGTGAGAAGAAGCATGAAGGGCTCTTCCTTCAGCCGCTCGTAAGCCTCGAGCCCGTTGCCGAACGAAACGACGTCGTAGCCGGCCTTCTCGAGCGCCTTGACCAAGAAGCGGCGCATATCCTCGTCATCCTCTGCTAGCAGAATACGCTGCACGCTGCGTGCCCGTGGATCGTTCGCCTCCATATTCCCCGTCCCCCTCAACTCTCGCCACATTGGGCGTACACGAACTTGGTAAACGACCGCTTGCCTTGGCAAAATTGGCAGACGCGCCGTCCCCCTTACTGAAGTCCAAATCATTGCGTCTATTTGGGCCCGGCACAAGGCAGAACACGCCTAGACAGGCTCAACTCTCGTTGGCAGAGTTTACAGACCTGAATTCGAGGCTGGCGGACCCCGCGAAAGGGCCGGAAATCAAGAGTTGGCCATGAGCCCAAGCGAGGCTGAGGCGATCGAACGTGAGCTTGCCCCGCCCTTTTCCGTGGTGCGGCCGGCGGAGCTCAAAGTTCCCCTCGTCTTCAACTCCCCCCATAGCGGCCGGAATTACCCGAGCACCTTCCTGGCGGCATCGCGGCTCGACGCCCATACGCTGCGCCGGTCGGAGGACGCCTTCGTCGAGGAGTTGTTCGGCTTCGTCGCCGATCTGGGGGCGCCGCTGCTGCATGCCCATTTCCCGCGGGCCTATCTCGACGTGAACCGCGAGCCTTACGAGCTCGATCCCATTCTCTTCCGCGACGGGCTGCCCCATTACGCCAACACCCAGTCGGTGCGCGTCGTGGGCGGGCTCGGCACCATCGCCCGTATCGTCTCGGAGTCCGACGAGATCTACCGGGAGCCGCTATCCGTGGAAGCGGCGCTTGAGCGCATCAGCCGGCTCTACACGCCATACCACGAGACGCTCGCGGCGCTTCTCCTTGAGGCGAAACGGGAATTTGGCCTGGCCGTGCTGATCGACTGCCATTCGATGCCCTCCAGCCCAACTGCGGACCGGGCCGCGGGGCGTCCGGACTTTGTTCTTGGCGATCGTTTCGGCACCTCATGCAGCGCAGAGCTGACCCGCCTCGCGGCCTCGACGCTCGAAGCCCAAGGCTATGCGGTTGCGCTCAACAAGCCCTATGCCGGCGGCTACATCACCGAGCATTATGGGCGCCCGCACAAGGCGCAGCACGTCCTCCAGATCGAAATCAACCGCGCGCTCTACATGAACGAGACGAGCTTCGCCAAGTCGCAGGGTTTCGCTCGGCTCCGGGAGGGCCTTCAGACCATGGTCAGCGGCCTCATCCCCGGCATTCCGGGGCTCGCCATACCGCGCGCTGCGGCCGAGTAAGCCCTTCAAAAAACAAAAAAAGGGCCGTTCGAGTGAACGAACGGCCCAAGTCTAGGGAGGAAACGCCCAAGGAGGGCAGCGGCACAGCCTGGAGAGCCATGCCGCGTTGCAACAATATGTCATTGCGGCGCACAAAAATCAAGATGGCTGTCCCAGGTCCGCGACATTCCTGAAACACTGGTGCAGAACTGTCACGAAAGCCTCGGAAGCCTGGCCTTGCCGGCGCTCGAAATACGCCGCACCGCCAGCTAGACCTTGACTCACAACGGCAAACGCCGCCAAGCCATGTCCGTGTCAGAGACCGATCAACTTGATTTCGACGCCTATATAGCGACGGCTCACGCGCTCGCCGAGAGGGCCGGCGCGGTCATATTGCCGCATTTTCGGGCCGGAACGGCCGTTGACCATAAAGGAGGCGGCCCCTTCGATCCCGTCACGGCGGCGGACCGGGACGCGGAAATGGCCATCCGGCAGCTGATCGCGGAGACCTATCCGAGCCACGGCATCGTCGGCGAGGAGTTCGGCAATGAGCGCGCCGGCGCGGACTATTGCTGGATCATCGATCCGATCGACGGCACGCGCCCCTTCATCATGGGTCAGCCTCTGTGGGGTACGCTGATCGGGCTCACCGCTCACGGCGCCCCGCTGCTCGGCATGATGGACCAGCCCTACATGAAAGAGCGGTTCTGGAGCGGCGAGACGGAAAGCTACTTTGCCCGCGGCGGGAAGACACAGACGATCCAGGTCCGGCCGTGCCCCTCGATGAGCGAGGCGATGCTTGCCTCGAGCACGCCGGACATGTTCACCGGAGCGAACGAGAGGCCTTATGCGCGTCTGGCCGAGGCCGTGCGGCTGCGCCGCTTTGGCGGCGACTGCTACAACTATTGCCTTCTTGCGATGGGCCAGATCGACCTCGTGGTCGAAACGGATCTAAAGCCCTTCGACATCCTGCCGCTCGTTCCCATCATCGAGCGCGCGGGCGGCGTGGTCTCGACTTGGGAGGGTGGCGACCCGCGTCACGGCGGCCGCATCATCGCCGCCGGCGATGCCCGCCTTCATGCCGCCGCGCTGGAGATGCTGTCGGGCTAGCTTGCCTTGCTCAAGGCGACGCCCGTCACGAAAGCATCGAACGCCGCCCAGAATTGCTCGCGAATGGCATCGCGCTCTTGCAGGATCTCGTGGCGGGAACCGCGCAGCACGATTTGCGAGCCGGCCCGAAGCCGCGAGGCCAGACCTTCGATGGCCTTGCTGGAGACGATCTGATCGTCGCCCGCGGTCACCAGCAGCGACGGGATGCGGATGCGCGGCGCGTATTTCTCATCCTTGAGCCGCGCCATGGCCTCGAAGGCGGCGTTGAGCCAGCCGATCGTGGGCGGACCGACCGCAAGCCCCGGCGCGGCTTGAAGCACCCCGATGTTGCGGAAGAAGCGCTCCCGGTCCGAGGTCAGCGGATTGCCTTCAAAGACATCGTTGAGCCATTTCTCCGGCTTGCCCGGGGCGGCCTGCTTGCCGAAGCCGAACATCGTCAGGCCGTCCGCGAGCCGCGCGCACAGACCTTGCGACATCGGTAATCCCACCAACTGCACCATCGGCGCGGTCATGACCATGCGGCTGAACCAGCAGCCCCGCTTGGTCGCGGCGTTGAAGAGCACCGTCGCCGCCATGGAATGGGCAAGCGCGTAGTAGGGCATCGGACAGTCCGGAAGCACCACCCCCTTCATGAAGTGGGAGAGGTCCTCCTCGTAGTCGGCGAAATCGCCGACATGGCCCCTCATCGAACTCCGTGTCAGGCGGCTGGAGCCGCCCTGCCCCCGCCAGTCCAGCACCGCCACGGCAAAGCCCCGGCGGCGCAGTTCACCCACCACCTCGAAATACTTCTCGATGAATTCGTTCCGCCCGGGGAAGATGCACACCGTCCCGCGCCGCTGGCGCAAGGCGGACTGCCAGCTCGCATAGCGAATGCGCACGCCCTTGCGGATATCGAGATAGCCGGCCGATGCGCCAAGCGGGATCGGGTTCTTCGGTGTCGAGACAAGATCCATCGTGTTGAAGGCCCCTAAGCTCCGGCGCTTACGCCGCCGGAAAGCGAATTCCTTACTACAGCCCCTGCCGCGCTGACCACAACACCGAGCGCACTTGGGCGCGGGCTCCATCTTGGGCAGTGCCGGTCCCGTCAGGCCTCCATGGTCCTGATTTAATGTGCATATTCAGTGGGCTACCCCTCTTGAAGCGCGCCTGGCGCACACCCATATCCGCTAGCGCGCAAGGCCATTTCGGCTTGCGTTGGCTTGCCCGGCTCGACGCAAAGAGCGGGCTAACACCATATCGCTTCTAACGGAGGATGTGACATGAGACATTTGGATTTGACCCCCCTCTATCGCTCTGCCATCGGCTTCGACCGCATCGGTTCGCTGCTTGACACGCTCAACACGTTCGAGGGCGAGGCTCCGACCTATCCGCCCTACAACATTGAGCGCGTCGCCGAGAACGACTATCGCATCAGCATGGCCGTGGCCGGCTTCAGCGAAGGCGATCTCGACATCGAGGTGAAGGAGCACACGCTCTCCATCCGCGGCGAGAAGCGCGTCGAGCAGGAGAACTCAACCTACCTGCATCGCGGCATCGCGGCGCGCAGCTTCGAGCGGCGCTTCCAGCTCGCCGACTATGTGGTGGTGAAGGGCGCGACCCTGGAGAACGGCTTGCTCCACGTCGATCTCGTGCGTGAGTTGCCCGAGGCCATGAAGCCGCGCACCATCGAGATCGCGACCAAGAGCGAGACCGGGCAGCCGAAGGTCCTCGACAGCCAGGCTGCCTAGGGCAAGGCTCCAGTCACCGTCTAAATTTTGAGCTTAGCAAGAAGGGCGTCCTCCGTGAGCGAGGGCGCCCTTCTCAGATTCGCAGGTGCTACGGGAGAGAACCTGCCAGGAGTGCCGCTACGCAGAACAAACAGGCGGCAGACCGAAGCCTAGACCTCACAACTTACGCAGCACTTAACGCGACTCAGGTATTGGGGAAAGGTTCTGTTAACCTATCGCGCGGCCACGCCGGCGATGGCCCCGCTGGACATCAGCCCCGCCAGATTGGCTTCGAGATTGAAATCCGGAGCCTCGCCCGACGCGCGCGAAGCGGCCTCGAGAAGCGTCGTCCCCGCCGCCAGCGCCATCACGAAATAAGCCCCGCCGGATGGCAGTCGCCGCACCTCGACGTCGAGGTTCGGGCGGACAACGAGAGCGTCCTCCCCTGCCGCCGGCAGACGAGCAGGCTCGTCCTTGCCGTCGCGAAGGGCGAGCTGCCAGATGCTGACGACTGGATACTCCGAGCGCACGACCTGAAGCGAAGGATGCAACATGAGGACGGCCTGCTCCGCGGTGTCGGTCGCCGCCGCGAGCTCGGTCAGCGACAGCGGGACGGCGTCCTTGGCGTGATAGGCCCGATGCCACGCCCATTCGAGCCGCGCGACACAGGCGAGATAGGGCACCGCCGAGGCCGGCGGAAACGTGCTCGCGAAGTCGGCGAATTCCGCGCCGTAGTGCAGCAGCACAGGCGATGCGGGCGGCGTCTTCTCCACGTAGATGCGCGCCATGGCCCGGAAGAATTCCTCGCCCACGAGCCGCGCCGAGACCGGGAACCGGCTCGCCAGCACGTCGATCAAGCTCGCATAGACATTGTTGCGGTAAACGGCGAAGCGCCGCGACGGGCTCTTCCCCTGGCGGCCCACGACCGGCGCCGGAACCTCGGCGCCTGCCTCGAGCACGGCACGGGCAAAGGCACCTTCGAGCTCCAGCGCGCCGCCCATCATGCTTGCGCGCAATTGCTGCGCCGCTCCGCGATCACCGCGTCGGCGCGCTTCGCCTCGGCATAAAGCGCAGGCCAGGAGGGCACGTCGTTGTCCCATTCGATCAGAGTGGGCGTAGGCCCGGTGCGGGCGAGCGCGTAGGCATAGAGCGCCCAGACCGGATCGGCCACCGCGCGCCCGTGGTCGTCGATCAGAAGCGCCGAGCCGTCGTCGTCCTCATCCTCCGCGTGACCGCCGAGATGGATTTCGCCTACATGCTCGGCGGGAAAGCTGTCGAGATAGCCGATCGCGTCGAAGCCGTGATTGGTGGCCTGCACGAAGACATTGTTGACGTCGAGCAGAAGCCCGCAGCCGGTCCGGCGCACGATCTCGCGCAAGAAATCCACCTCGCTCATCGAGGTCTCGGCGAAGGCCACATAGGTCGATGGGTTCTCCAGCAGCATGGGGCGCTGAAGCGTCTCCTGCACCTCGTCCACATGCGCGCAGACCCGCTGCAGGGTCTCCTCCGTATAGGGGAGCGGCAGGAGGTCGTTGAGATAGACCGTCTCGTGGCTCGACCACGCGAGATGCTCGGAGAACAGCGCCGGTTGGTAACGGTCGGCGAGTGCGCGCAAGCGCGCGAGATGCTCGCGGTCGAGCGGCCCGGCCCCGCCGATCGACAGCCCGACGCCATGCAGCGACAGCGGGTAACGCTCACGCACGGCCGTCAGATAGGCGTGCGGCGGACCGCCCTCGCCCATGTAGTTCTCGGCATGGATCTCGAACCAGCCGAGATCCGGCGCAGCTTCGAGAATGTCGCGATAGTGCTCGGGCTTCAGCCCGACTCCGGCACGCGCCGGAATCGGGCTCATCCCGATCAGGTCGGATGCCGCCATGATCGCCTAGGCAGGCGGGAGGTCGCGGTCGAGCGCCTCCAAGCTGCCGGTGCGGCCGTCTGGCAGTTCCATGGTCGTGCAGCTGCCCTTCGGCACGAGCTTCCAGGCATTGCCCTGATAGTCGATCTTGGAAGTGCCGGCGCAGGTCGTGCCCTTGCCCGCGGCACAGTCGTTCTCTCCGGCCTTGGCGACGCCGAAGCACTTCTCCTGGTCCGCGGCTCCGGCGGTGCCGCCCGAGGCGGCCACGCCGAGCGCCGCGGCGAAAGCCGAAGCCACGGCCAGGCCTGAGATTTTCTTGGGTTGATCGGTCATGTCAGCTCCTCTTTGGTCAACGGCAAGGCTGGAATTCGGGGAATTCCGGCGGCCCCGCATGTCGCCGAGTAGGCCAGCGCCGGCGCGCTCACGTCAAATCACGCCTCCGCCAGAACCTGGTGAAGTCCCCGCACGCCGGTTTGGCCCCGAGACCCCCGAATCCGCCCTTGTGCCCCCCCTTGAAATCTGTCATTTTGGGGTTAAATAGGACAGGCTTGCTGACCTTTGTTCTGGAGGCTGCGGCGCGGGGCTAAAAATTGCGCCTTTCTGAGGCGCGGACGACGGGCCTCATATGCTGCTTTCGCTGGCGCAAAGGCGCGCGAGCCCCCTAAAGGCCGGATCTTCGCTTTACGCTTACACGTTCATGCTGGTGAAGAGGACGGCCTTTCGCCAAACTCTAGACGCCCGCCCTTGGCTCTGGGCGAGGCCGAGGTTCCATGCAAACGATGGCACCCCGTTCGCTCATTCCTGGACTCTTCGACGTGGCGCCCAAGGGCTTACCGCGCGCGCAAGGACTCTATGATCCGAAGAACGAGCACGACGCTTGCGGCGTCGGCTTCGTCGCGGATCTGAAGGGACGCAAGAGTCACCAGATCATCGAATACGGGCTCCAGATCCTGGAGAACCTCACCCATCGCGGCGCCGCGGGCGCGGACCCGCGCGACGGCGACGGCGCGGGCATGCTGCTGCAAATTCCGCATGCCTTCTTCGAGGAGGTCTGCCCGAAGCTGAACATCAAGCTGCCCGAGCCCGGTCACTACGCGGTCGGCCAGGTCTTCATGCCCAGCAATCAAGCTCAGCGCATCTATTGCGAGTCCGTGGTGGAACGCATGGTGGAAGCGGAAGGGATGACCCTGCTCGGCTGGCGCACCGTGCCGACCGACAATGCCTGCCTGTCGCCGGAGGTCGTGGACACCGAGCCGTCCCACCGTCAGGTGTTCATCGGGCGCGGACCCGGCATCGAGGACGAGACGGATTTCGAGCGCCGGCTCTATCTGCTGCGCAAGATCATCTCAAACACCATCAATGGCGACACCGGCGGCCGCGACATCGGCTTCTACACCGTGTCGCTGTCCTGCCGCACGCTGGTCTACAAGGGCATGTTCCTCGCCTACCAGCTCGGCGCCTACTACCAGGATCTCCATCATCCGAAATTCGCGTCGGCGCTGGCGCTCGTGCATCAGCGCTTCTCGACCAACACGTTCCCGTCCTGGAAGCTGTCGCATCCCTATCGGATGGTCGCCCATAACGGCGAGATCAACACCCTGCGCGGCAACGTCAACTGGATGGCCGCGCGCCAGGCGAGTGTGTCGTCGCCGTTCTTCGGCAAAGACATCGAGAAGCTGTGGCCGATCTCTTATGAAGGCCAATCCGACACGGCCTGCTTCGACAACGCGCTCGAGTTTCTCGTGCAAGGCGGCTACAGCCTGGCGCACGCGGCGATGATGCTGATCCCGGAAGCCTGGGCCGGCAACCCGCTGATGGATGCCAAGCGCCGCGCCTTCTACGAGTATCACGCCTGCCTCATGGAGCCTTGGGACGGGCCGGCCGCCATGGCCTTCACCGACGGCCGGCAGATCGGCGCCACGCTCGACCGCAACGGCTTGCGGCCCGCACGCTATTTCGTCACCGACGACGGGCTCGTGGTCATGGCCTCGGAGACCGGCGTGCTGCCCTTCCCCGAGGAGAAGATCGTCGAGAAGTGGCGGCTTCAGCCCGGCAAGATGCTGCTCATCGACTTGGAGAAGGGTTGCATCGTCTCCGACGAAGAGATCAAGGCGGAGCTTGCCGGCGCGCATCCCTATCAGCAATGGCTCGACCGCACACAGATCCATGTGCATGAGCTGCCGGGCAGCCCCGCGCAGCCCGCGCGCACCAATGTGAGCCTGCTCGATCGCCAGCAGGCCTTCGGCTACTCCCAGGAGAGCCTCAAATTCCTGATGATCCCCATGGCCCAGACCGGCCAGGAGGCCATCGGGTCCATGGGCACGGACACGCCGATCTCGGCGCTGTCCGACCGGCCGAAGCTGCTGCACACCTATTTCAAGCAGAACTTCGCCCAAGTGACCAACCCGCCGATCGACCCGATCCGCGAGGAGTTGGTCATGTCGCTCGTGACCTTCATCGGGCCGCGGCCGAACCTGCTCGACCTCGAAGGCACTTCGAAGCAAAAGCGGCTCGAGGCGGCCCATCCCATTCTCACCAACGAGAACCTGGAGCGCATCCGCGCCATCGGCGAGGTCGCCGACAACCAGTTCCGCACGGTGACCCTCGACATCACCTATCCGGCCGAGGAAGGCGCCGACGGCATGGGCCGCGCGCTTGAGAAGCTCTGCCGCAAGGCCGAGGACGCGGTCCGCAAGGGCGAGAACATCATCGTCCTGTCCGATCGCGCGACGGGCCCGCAGCGCATTCCGATTCCCTCGCTGCTCGCCACCAGCGCCGTGCATCATCACCTGATCCGCAACGGCTTGCGCACTTCGGTCGGCCTCGTGGTCGAGACGGGCGAAGCTTGCGAGGTGAACCAGTTCTGCACGCTCGCCGGCTACGGCGCCGAGGCGATCAATCCTTATCTCGCCTTCGAGACGATCGAGGCGCTCGTGCCGGAACTCGACGAGGAGCTCACGGTTGAAGAGGCCGTAAAGCGCTACATGAAGGCGACCGACAAGGGCATCCTGAAGGTGATGTCCAAGATGGGCATCTCGACCTACCAGTCCTATTGCGGCGCGCAGATTTTCGACGCAGTGGGCCTCAGGACCGACTTCGTCGCCAAGTATTTCACCGGCACCAACACGCAGGTCGAAGGCGTCGGGCTGGAGGAGATCGCGCGCGAGACCGTGGAGCGGCACAAGCTCGCCTTCGGCGATGCGCCCGTGCTCAAGAACGCGCTCGAAGTGGGCGGCGAATACGCCTACCGCATTCGCGGCGAGGCCCATACGTGGCGCCCCGAAGTGGTCGCCGATCTTCAGCACGCCGTGCGCGGCAACCTGCCGGAGAAATACCGTTCCTACGCACAAGCCGTGAACGAGCAGGCAAAGCAGCTCCTCACCTTGCGCGGCATGTTCCGCATCAAGAACGCTGACGAGATCGGGCAGCGGGCGATTCCGCTCGACGAGGTCGAGCCGGCGGCGGAGATCGTCAAGCGCTTCGCCACCGGCGCCATGTCCTTCGGCTCCATCAGCCGCGAGGCGCACACGACCCTCGCCATCGCCATGAACCGTATCGGCGGCAAGTCGAACACGGGCGAAGGCGGCGAGGAGGTGGATCGCTTCACGCCGATGCCGAACGGCGACTCCATGCGCTCGGCCATCAAGCAGGTTGCCTCGGGCCGCTTCGGCGTGACGACGGAATATCTCGTCAATGCCGACATGATGCAGATCAAGATGGCCCAGGGCGCCAAGCCCGGCGAAGGCGGCCAGCTGCCTGGTCACAAGGTGGATGCCACCATCGCCAAGGTGCGCCACTCGACGCCGGGCGTCGGTCTCATCTCGCCGCCGCCGCATCACGACATTTATTCGATCGAGGATCTGAAGCAGCTGATCTTCGACCTGAAGAACGTCAATCCGTCGGGCGCCGTCTCGGTGAAGCTCGTTTCCGAGGTCGGCGTCGGCACGGTTGCCGCCGGCGTGGCCAAGGCCATGGCCGACCACGTGACCATTGCCGGCTTCGAGGGCGGCACCGGAGCCTCACCGCTCACCTCCATCAAGCATGCGGGCAGCCCCTGGGAGATCGGTCTCGCCGAGACCCAGCAGACGCTCGTCCTGAACCGCCTCCGCGGCCGTATCGAGGTGCAAGTGGATGGCGGCTTGCGCACGGGCCGCGATGTGATCGTGGGCGCGCTGCTCGGCGCCGACGGGTTCGGCTTCTCGACCGCGCCCCTGATCGCGGCCGGCTGCATCATGATGCGCAAGTGCCACTTGAACACCTGCCCGGTGGGCATCGCCACGCAGGACCCGGTTCTGCGCGCCCGCTTCACCGGCGCGCCCGAGCACGTCATCAATTTCTTCTTCTATGTCGCCGAGGAGGTGCGCGAATACATGGCCTCGCTCGGCTTCCGCACCATGGCCGAGATGATCGGCCGCACCGAGGTGCTCGACAAGGAGAAGGCCATCGACCATTGGAAGGCGCGTGGCCTCGACTTCACCAAGCTGTTCCACAAGCCTGAGGTGGCGGACGGTGTGCCCGTCAGCAACATCGAGCGTCAGGACCACGGGCTCGAGACGGTGCTCGACAACAAGCTGATCGAGCTTTGCCGCACCGCGATCGAGGAGAAGAAGCCGGTCAAGCTCGACCTGCCGATCAAGAACGTCGACCGGTCCACCGGCGCCATGCTGTCCGGCGCAATTGCCAAGCGCTACGGGCACGCCGGCCTCCCCGACGACACGATCTGGATCCGCTTCAAGGGTTCGGCCGGGCAGAGCTTCGGCGCCTGGCTGGCCCATGGCGTGACCCTCGATCTCGTCGGCGAAGGCAACGACTATGTCGGCAAGGGCTTGTCCGGCGGGCGCATCATCGTCCGGCCGCCGGAAGAGTCCGGCATCAACCCGGAGAAGTCGATCATTGTCGGCAACACGGTGCTTTATGGCGCCATCGCCGGCGAATGCTATTTCCGCGGCGTCGGCGGCGAGCGCTTCGGCGTGCGCAACTCCGGCGCCATCGCCGTGGTCGAAGGCACCGGCGATCACGGCTGCGAATACATGACCGGCGGCGTGGTCGTGGTCATCGGGCCCACGGGGCGCAATTTCGCGGCCGGCATGTCCGGCGGCATCGCTTACGTGCTCGACGAGAACGGCGATTTCGAGCCGCGCTGTAACATGGCCATGGTGGATCTTGAGCCGATCCCGAGCGAGAACAGCGTCATGGAGCGGCGGCGCCACCAAGGCGGCGATCTGGAGAGCCACGGTCTCGTCGACTTCTCCGACATGACGCGCTTCGACGAGGAGCGTCTGCACCAGTTGATCGAGAACCATTTGCACTACACGGCCTCGACGCGGGCCAAGGACATCCTCGACAACTGGGCCGATTATCTCCCGAAATTCGTCAAGGTGATGCCGGTCGAGTACCGGCGTGCCTTGGAGGAGATGGCGCGCCAGCAAGCTGCCGATAAGACGGGGCTCGGCGAAATCGAGATCGGCCTGCGCGGCAACGGCAAATAATCAGGCAGGAGAGCGGCCATGACCTGGCTCAGCGCCAGGCTGTGGCCCTGCCACGCGAAGATGCGGTACGCTGGAACGGTTCAAGGGGGTGCGGTTGGCGCGCCCCTCGACAGCAGAGATTGAGCTAGGGCGGAGATCGTGACTCTGATGGGCAAGATCACGGGGTTTTTGGAGATCGAGCGGCAGGAGCCGAGCTACGAGCCGGCCGCCGACCGCGTGCGCCATTTCAAGGAGTTCGTGATCCCGCCGAGCGACGCCGAGATCGCGCGTCAGGCCGCCCGCTGCATGGATTGCGGCATTCCCTATTGTCATACCGGCTGCCCGGTGAACAATCAGATCCCGGACTGGAACGACCTCGTCTACCAGGCCGATTGGGACGATGCGGCGCAGAACCTGCACTCCACCAACAACTTTCCCGAGGTAACCGGACGCATTTGCCCGGCCCCGTGCGAGGCCGCCTGCACCCTCAACATCATCGACGAGCCGGTCACGATCAAGGCCATCGAGTGCGCCATCGCCGACCGGGCCTTTGAGGAAGGCTGGGTCAAGCCGCAGCCGCCGGAGAAGAAGACCGGCAAGCGCATCGCGGTCATCGGCTCGGGCCCGGCTGGCCTCGCGGCTGCGCAGCAGCTCGCCCGCGCCGGCCATGACGTGCATGTCTACGAGAAGCATGCGGAGCCCGGCGGCCTGCTCCGTTACGGCATCCCCGACTTCAAGATGGAGAAATACATCATCGAGCGCCGCGCGGCGCAGATGGAGGCCGAAGGCGTGACCTTCCACTGCAACGTGGAAGTCGGCAAGGATGTCGGCATCAGGAAGCTGGAGCGCGACCACGACGCAGTCCTGTTGGCCGGCGGCTCCGAAAAGCCGCGCGACCTCGACGTGCCGGGCCGCGAGCTTCCCGGCATCCACTTTGCCATGAACTATCTGCCCCAGCAGAACCGCCGCGTCTCGGGCGAGCCGCTGGGCGACGTCGAGCCGATCCTCGCCGAAGGCAAGCAAGTGGTCGTGATCGGCGGCGGCGATACCGGCTCCGACTGCATCGGCACCGCCTTCCGCCAGGGGGCGGTTTCGGTGACGCAGCTCGAGATCATGCCCCAGCCGCCCGCGCACGAGAACAAGTCGCTCACTTGGCCGCATTGGCCGCTGAAGATGCGCACCTCATCGAGCCAGGCCGAGGGTGCCGAGCGCGACTTCAGCGTCGCGACCAACCGCTTTCTCGGCGACGGCAAGGTCGAGCAACTGGAATGCGTACGGCTCGATGAGCAGATGAAGCCGATCCCCGACAGCGAGTTCACGATCCCCGCCGATCTCGTGTTCCTTGCCATGGGCTTCCTGCACCCGGTGCATGACGGCATGATCGAGGATCTCAAGGTCGATCTCGACCGGCGCGGCAATGTGAAGGCGAACGAGCTCGATTATCAGACCTCGCGGTCGAAGATCTTTGCCGCAGGCGACATGCGTCGCGGGCAGTCGCTCGTGGTCTGGGCGATCCGCGAGGGCCGCCAGGCCGCCCACGCCATCGACAAGTTCCTGATGGGGACGACGACCCTGCCCCGCTAGAGAGCTTGGTTCGGCCTAGCTCGGCGGCCAGGCGAAATCGTCCGCCCTGCCCGACTTGGGCTCGAGCTGCTCGCCCCTGATGAGCACCCGGTAATAGGGCCGTTGGGACAGGGGCAGCAGCGGCCGCGATGACGCAAGCGTCAAATCGGTGATCGCCGAGATCGTGGCCATGGCGGTATAACCGCCGGGAAGCTCTTCGGTGATCACTTCTGGTTCCGTGGCCGATGCGCTCGCCGCGTCCGCGGCAAGGTCCGCCGCCGAGACGGCCGTGGACAGGATCGGCCGCACCACGCTGACATCGCCCACTTGGCTCTGCTGGAGCGCCTCCGCCTCGCCGTCCGCGCCCTCTTCCATCTCGCCCGCGTTCGCGGACTCCGGTTGCGCAACTCCGGTCACGGAGCCTACAGGCGGCGCAAACCGGTTCGCCACCTTGGCCTGTTCGTCCTCGTTGCCCGCGAGCGGGATATCCCGCTCTTCCTTGGCCAGGTTCAGGTCCTTGCGCAATTCCTTGTCCACGAAATGCGCAAGCTTCAGGGAGCCGCGCATGGTGAAGTGAATGCCGTCATCGGCGCGCAAGCGCTTGGTGTTGCCGGTCATGTCCGGGCCGTAGGCGCTATAACGGCCTTGGTCGTCGACGAAGCCTTCCCAGGTGTCGATAAATTTGGCGCCGTTGACGAAGGCCTTCTCACGAAACACGTCGTTCAACTTCTCCGCATCCTCGGTCTGGCCGGGAGCCCGCATCACCGGCAAGCCGACCCAGTACGTGGCAAGATTGGCCGCACGCAGCTTCTTGATGAACGTCTCCACCCGCGCGCCATAGGCCTCGCGCCATTCCTCGGTGCCGACCTTCAGCAGCTTTCCGTCTTTCCTGATGGGCTGACCTTCACCTACGCCGAACATGACCACGGCGATCTGGTAGTCGCCGTCCTTCAAGATCTGGCCGATCTCGGCGTTCCAGTCGTATTTGTCGATGTTGACGAAGCCGGTCCACTTCTTGGCCTGCTGAATGAAGTCCAAGGTCGGATCGTCCTCGAAAGCGCGGTAGAGCCCCTCCCACAGCCCCTCGGCCATGGAGTCGCCGATCACGACGACGCGGTAGCGATCGCCGTTCGGGAAGGGATTGATGTAGCTGCGGTAGGCCGGCGTGTCCTGTGCCGCCGAGGGATGGGGCGCCAAAGCAAGGATCAGCGCCGAAGCCAGCGCGGCAACCGCCACGGCGCGAACCAGGCGGCAGGTGCGGTACGAAACGTCGAGAACGGACGCGATACGAGGCATGATCACCCTATAGCATCAATTCGCCGGCGGTGCCGCACCGTCCGCGGTGCTTTTCGGCTGCGACGACTGAGCCGGCGCGGCTTGGGGAGCGGGCACGGCCTGAGGAGCCGGGACAGCTTGCGGGGCCGGTTGGGGCGCCGCAGCCGCCGGGGTCGGGGCTACAGGCGGAGGTGGCGGCGGCGCCTCGGCGCGCAGCAGCTTCAGGATCGTCAGCGTCGGATAGCCGTCGACCGCGAGCCCCTTGGCCCGCTGATAAGAGCGCACGCCTTCGAGCGTCCCAGAGCCGATGATGCCGTCGACTTCGCCTTCCAGATGGCCCTGCTGAATCAACAGCGTTTGCAGCTCCATGCGCTGCTCCATGGAGAGCTGCCGCTCGCCGGTCGGCCAGGGCTGTACGAAGGGGCCGTAGCCCGCAAGCCGGTCCGCCAGATGCCCCACGGCGAGCGCGTAGGATTTTGCGTTGTTGTAGCGGAGCAGCGAGCGGAAATTGTTGAGCGTCAGGAAGGCCGGACCTTTGGTCCCCTCCGGCGCCCAGAGTTGCGCCTTGTCGCCCGCCCGCGGGAAGGGTTGGCCGTTGACGCGGGTGATCCCCATGCTCTGCCACTGCCCAAGCGTCTTGTAAGTACTCTCGCTGACGCGGGCCGGGTTGAAGCCCTTGGGCAGCTTGACCTCGTAGCCCCAGGTCTGGCCCGGCACCCAGTTGGACACCTTGAGATACGCGGCGGTGGAGCCGAGCGCGTCGGGGATCGTGTCCCAGATATCGCGCCGCCCGTCACCGTCGTAATCGACGGCATAGGCCGTATAGGTCGTCGGGATAAATTGGGTGTGGCCCATGGCGCCAGCCCAAGAGCCGTTCATGCGGTCATGGCTGGTATCGCCGCGCTGCAGGATCTTGAGCGCCGATACGATCTGGCCCCGCGCGAACTTGGCCTTCGTGCCCGAGCAAGCAAGCGTCATCAGGGATTGGATGACGCCCTTGTCGCCCTTGTTGTCGCCGAAATTCGACTCCACGCCCCAGATCGCCAGGACGATGTGCTTGTCGACGCCGTATTTGGCCTCGATCTGGCTGAGCAGCGGCCCGTACTCGATGAACTTCTCTTTGCCCTTCGCCAGCCGCTTCGGCGAGATCGCGCGGTCGACATATTCGCCGACCGGCTTCTTGTATTCGGGCTGATAATTCGCGGACTCGATGACTTCCTTGTCGAGGGCGATGCCGGCCGTGGCCTTCTCGAAAGTCTCCCAGCTGACGCCCGCCTTCTTGGCCGACGGCCAGAAGCTCTTCACGCAGCTGTTGAAGTCGGCGTAAGCCGGTTCGGACGGACCCGCAGCCAGCAAAAAGGCCGGGATTGCGCCAAAGATCAGGGTCTTGGGAAAGGTTGTGATTCGCATGGGAGGAATTTAGCAACTTGGCCGGGCAAAACCGAGGCAAAGCGCGCAAAGGCGCTTCGGCTCATTTGAGCACCTGGTTGATCAGGGCGTGGCTCGGATAGCAGGTGAGCGGCAGTTTGCGCTTCTTCTCCTCCTCGCCGATGGTCTGGCGGGTCTTGAAGCCCACGAGCCCGTCGACCTTGCCGACGTCATGCCCTTGAGCCACCAGTACTTTTTGGAACTGGAGGATGCGGTCGCGGGTGAAGCGCTCCACCGGCTGCCATTCGCCTACGAAATCGACCGGGGCGTCATACGCGATCATATCGGCAACATGGCCGACAAAGATCGCGTAGACATCGGAGTTATTATAGAGCTTCAGCACCGAGAAATTGGTGGTCGCCAGGAACGCCGGACCTTTCATGCCCGCAGGCAGCACGAGGAAGGTCCAGTCGTCCAGCCGCGCCTCCGGGAAGGGGCGATCCCGGACCCGCTTGACGCCGAGATCGATCCACTCGCGGATGGGCAGCGCCTCGTCGGGCCCTTGGCGCGTGCAATCGAAGCCCTTGGGCAGCTCCACCTCATAGGCCCAGGGCTGCTTGCCGTCCCAGCCTTGGCTGGAGAGCGAATTGCCGACCGAGGCCAGCGCGTCCGGCACGGAATCCCAGATGTCGCGGTCCCCATCGCCGTCGAAATCGACCGCGTAGTCTTCGAAGTCGCCGGGCAGGAATTGCGGGTGGCCCATCGCGCCTGCCCAGGAACTCTTCATCTCCGCTCGGGTCGAGTGGCCGAGTTCGATGATCTTGAGCGCGCCGATGAGCTGCGGGCGGAACTCCTCGGCGCGCCGGCCCATGAAGGCCTGCGTGGCAATTGCGGTGACCGCGTCATAGGGCAGCGTCGCGCCTCCGAATCCGGTCTCGCGCCCCCAGATCGCAAGGACGATGCTGGCCGGCACGCCATACTGCGACTGGATCGCCGTCAGCGTCGGCTCAAGTTGCTTGAGCTTGGCGCGGCCACCGGCGGCGAGCCCCTTTAGGCTGCCCGCATTGAAGTAGTTCTGCGGCACGCCGAACTCGGCTTGCGGTTGCGGCTTGGGCTTCATGGCCGCAGGCATGGCCGGGCCTTCCGGATAGGCCGGGTCCGGCGGCTCGAGCTGCGGCAGCGACCAGTCGAGTTGCAGGCCTTTCAGCTGCTTGTCGAACGTCGCGCGCGAGATACCGGCGGCTTCCGCCTCGGGCCAAAGATCCTCCAGCCATTGGGCGAACCGTGCCTCGACCGCCTTCTTATAGGCGGTCACCGGATCGGCCCCGTGCGTCTCCATTGGCTCGCCGAGCAGCGCGGCAAGTCCCAGAGCGCAAGCAAACCCAAGCCGTGAGAGTCGGTCCATCCCCATGTCCCGCAATTATAATGGTCCGGTATTGTGGCGGGCGGTTTTGTCGCTGAAAAGGCGAAACGCCCTTACGAGGCCGCGCGGTCGTCCTTGAGGTGCTTTTCCCAGGCAAGCGCGTGTTCGACGATGGTGTCGAGGTCGTTGAGGCGGGGCTCCCAGCCCAGCACCTCGCGGATGCGGTCGGCGCCTGCCACGAGCGCCGGGGGATCGCCGGCACGGCGGCCGGCCGTGCGGACCGGGAAATCGGCGTGCGCCGCGCGCTTCACCGCCTCCACCACGTCGAGCACCGAAAAGCCTTTGCCGTAGCCGCAATTGAGCACGACGCTCTCGCCCCCGGCCCGCAAATAGCGCAGCGCGTCCAGATGCGCCCGCACCAGATCGGTGACATGGATGTAGTCGCGAATGCAGGTGCCGTCCGGCGTCTCGTAGTCCGTGCCGTAAATTTCGAGCGACGGCCGCATACCGAGGGCGGTCTCCGAGGCCACCTTGATGAGATGGGTCGCCCGCGGCGTGGACTGGCCGCTGCGGCCCTTCGGATCGGCGCCGGCGACGTTGAAATAGCGGAGCGCCACGAAACGCAAGGGATGCGCCTTGGCCGTGTCGCGCAGCATCGTCTCGGTCATCAACTTGGAACTCCCGTAGGGCGAGATCGGTTGAAGAACTGCGGTCTCGGTGACGGGATTGATCTCGGGGATGCCGTAGACGGCGGCCGTGGACGAGAAGATGAAATTCGGAATCTTGGCGGCGACCGCGCAGGCGAGCAGCGTGCGCGAGTTGCAGGTGTTGTTGAGATAGTAGCCCAGCGGATCGGTCACCGAGTCCGGCACGACGATGGAGCCCGCGAAGTGAAGGATGGCGTCGATCTTATAATCGCGCAGCAACCGGCTGACGAGTTCGGGGTCGCCCACATTTCCTTCGACGAAAGTGGCGCCCGCCGGAACCGACCAGCGGTAACCGGTGGACAGATTGTCGAGCACCACGACGTCCTCGCCGGCGTCGACAAGTTCGAGTGCCATGTGGCTGCCGATATAGCCCGCCCCACCGGTGACAAGCACACTCATTCGCTTAGGCTCCCGCAAAAGCCCCAATTGCAATTCCTTGCGTGGTATCGCAAAGAGGTTGAAGGACTTCTAAGTATCTGAGGCCGGATTTCTGGCCGTTTTTAGCCCGAAGGAGACTTGATGCCTGCTCGCGTCCGTAAAGCCGTGTTTCCCGTCGCGGGGCTCGGCACCCGCTTTCTGCCCGCCACCAAGGCCATGCCCAAGGAAATGCTGACGGTCGTCGACCGGCCGCTCATCCAGCACGTGGTCGACGAGGCGCGCGAAGCCGGCATCGAGCATTTCATCTTCGTCACCGGCCGGGGCAAAGGCGTCATCGAGGATCATTTCGACAGGCAGCCGGAGCTCGAGGAGACGCTGGC